>Ga0207648_10006569_pt1 | contig 11549 bp, 7 predicted proteins | sample KBSMisM32_FD_184310 | JGI IMG/M metagenome (GOLD analysis project Ga0207648, IMG submission 184310) | Miscanthus rhizosphere microbial communities from Kellogg Biological Station, Michigan, USA - KBS Miscanthus M3-2 (SPAdes) (version 2) | ecosystem: Host-associated > Plants > Roots > Rhizosphere... | reverse complement strand
AACACCTCGCGGTCAACAATTTTCCTTCCAACATCCAGGCCGAAGCGCTGATGAAGCAGGCGCTGACGCTCGACCCGGGTTATGTCGACGCGATGCTCGGCCTGGTCAACACCTGGCTGAACATGTTCCGCACCGGCCAGATCACGCTGCCTGAATTCCAGGCGCGCGCGACACCGATGCTCGATCGCATCGAAGCGATCGATCCGGGCAACGCGTGGTTGCTGATGTTTCGTGGTGAGATCGCCCAGTCGCGTGGCGAGGATGAACTCGCCCTGCAACTCGTCAAGCGTGCCGTGGCTACCGCGCCGGGCGTCGCGCGCCTGCACAACATCCTCGCCGATATCTACTCGCAGCAGCAGGACGACGACGCAGCGATCCCGGAAATGGACATTGCGCTCGCCCTGAACCCGCTCGACGCGAACGTGATCCGCTATCGCGCTTCGAAACTGCGCTGGGCAAATCGGCTCGACGAAGGGAGGGCCGCTGCATTGCTCGCGCTCGAGCGCGATCCACAAAACTCGTCGAACTACTGGGAGCTTGGCCAAAACGAGTGGGCACGCGGAAATCTGGTCGATGCGATCGTCTGGAGCGTGAAAGGCTATCGCATGGACCCCGTCGATCCGGAGTCGTCCGCCAATCTGGGAGAGTTGTACGAGCAGATCGGCGAGGGCGCAGCGGCGGAGGCGTGGATCGCGGAATCCTTGCGCCAGGCGCCAGCGAACCTGCTCGCCGAAGGCGTGGGGATCGCCGTGGACTTTGCCCGCGGCAACCGCGTCGCGACGGTCGAGCGCGCGTTGAAAATCATTCCGCGCCGCGACGAGGAACACCACGATTTCTGGCACCGTGGCGTCATCTTCGGTTGCCTTGCCGCAGACGAACTCGGCCGGACCGCGCAGATCCGTGCCGCGCTGGCCGATGCCGGAATCCTGCCGCGCGACCTGAGCCCGACCGGTTTCGATGCGTGGGTCGGCAGCGTCGGTTCGGCCAAAGTGAAATTGCGTCAAATCGTCTGGCTGCGTCGCTGCGTCTTCGGCGGGACGCCGGCGGACGCCTTGCGGCGCGATCAACTGCGCGCGATCGCGGTGCGCGTAGAGGGCGCCGACTGGGAACAGCGTGAGGCATTGCGCGCAGTTGCCGCCGAGCTGCGCAACGAGCGCGATGGCGTCGTCGCCACGTTTATTGCGCCAGCAAACACCGCCGTCACGGACCTGCCGCTTCGCGAAGGCGCCGCGCGCATGCTCGGCCTCGCCGACGATCCGCGCGTGATCGCGCACTTTACCGAACAGCGCGCGCAGCTTGCGAAGATGCGCGCCGAATTGGCGCCGGCCCTGGCAAAAGAGGGCTTGCCGCTCCTGCCGCGCGGCTGAGCTGGTCGGCGCTACTTCACCGGGGCGCACTTCCAGATCGCGCGCTCCGGTCGATTAGCGCGTCTGCTTCCCGCCGTTCCGGACACTCGATGCCTGCAACTGACTGTCGGACGGGACGCTCATGCAGACGCCCCGGTGCCTATTTTCGGATGCCTTTCAGCCGGCCGGCGATTGTGTAAGCCACGCGCCGTACCTTCAGGTCGAAGAGGACTGCGAGCCGGGTGAGAGGGTCGCGCGCGTGGCCGCCGAGCAGGCGCAACGCCTCGTTTTCGGCGGCCTGCAGTGCCGGGAAGGCCGTTTGCGGAGTGGGCCGGGATACAGGGGTGTCGTAGTTCATTGTTCGCTCCTGGGGTGTGGTTGACGGCGCCACTCTATCGCTGGACAATGTATTTGTTAAACGAATTGTTCATATCACATACATTCGAATTTCTAATAGATAAAACCATGCACACAGCCAACCTCGACATCGACTTGCTGCGCAGCTTCGCCGCGATCGCCGATACCGGCAGTTTCACCGCTGCGGCGGAGCTTGTCGCACGCACGCAGTCCGCGGTCAGCGTGCAGGTCAAACGCCTCGAAGAGATCGTCGGCCACAGGGTGTTCGAGCGAACCAGCCGGTCGCTCGCCCTCACCGGCGCAGGCGTGACTCTGCTCGGCTATGCGCGGCGTATCCTGGAACTCAACGACGAGTCGGTCCGCCGCCTGACTGAGCCGCCGGTCAGCGGGAAGATCCGCCTCGGCATAACCGAATACTTCGTGCCGAACGAGTTGCCGGCAATTCTTGCGCGCTTCGCCGAAGCCTATCCCGGCGTGCATCTCGAAGTGCGCATGGGGCTCTCGCGGGACCTGCGCGAAGAACTCGCGCAAAAGAAGCTCGACGCCGTGGTCGTGCGCCTGGCGCCACGGGAACATGACCATGCGATCTGGAAGGAACCACAGGTTTGGGTCGCGCGTGAAGGGTTCGAACCGGCGCGCAACGATGTCCTGCCGCTGGCGCTGCTGCCTGCTCCGTGCGTGCTGCGCGAGCACGCGATACAGTCGCTGCGGCGACTCAGGCGGCCGTGGAAGATCGTCTATACCGGTTCGAGCATGGTCAGCGTGCAGGCGGCGGTGCGCGCCGGACTTGGTGTCTCCATCGTGCCGCGATCATCAGTGCTTTCGGGCATGCAGATACTGCCGAACAGCAGGAATTATCCCGATCCCGGTCGACTTGACGTCGGCGTACTGCGTGGCGCCGGGGCGCGCTCGGATATCGTTGCCGCCATTGAGGACGTCGCAAGGCGAACCCTCGATGTACTGGCGCTGACCCGTTCCGCAGCATGAGCAACCAACGGACGACCGGCTCCTTCGGGTCGGCAGCGGACGCTCAGGACGTCAGGTAGCATTTGTAAACTATTCCACAGTTACACGTTTCGCCACCAGATTGCGTGGCTTGTCGACATCGGTGCCCTTGAGCACGGCGACGTGATAGGCCAATAACTGTAACGGACCCGTGAACACGATCGGCGCGATCAGCTCGCCGCACGCTGGATGCCCATTGCTGACAGACGCGTGCTGACATGCGCGTTTTGTTTCGTAGCGGCGAGGCCGCCACGACGGAGGGTGGCGGCCGCCGCATATGGTATGGCCCCGCACTCGAAAGATCGACGAAGCAGATGCGTGTGCGCGGCGACACGACACAGGACCATAGCCTGCGCAGCCTCTAACGCGAAGTTCCTCAGCGAATTTCACCCGTGTGCAATGGCACTTTCGACGGCGCGGACCAGCACGGCGCCGTCGAGGTGGCGGATTGTCGTGAACATACTCTGCGGCAACTTCGTAGTCGGCCAGTCGTAGGGCGCCCCCGACCGAAGACAGGTATCTCCACGGCGTGACGCATCCTACCCGTCTGCTTCGTTCTCCGGTTTATGCGAACGGCGCTCGCCGCGCGCGTTTACTGTCGATGCTCGATGAGTGCGATGAGATGTGCGGAGTACGAGAGTGGATGAAAGTGAAGCACTGACCAAGCGCGAGGCGCAGATCGTCGAAGGAATCCGCCTCGGTCTGACGAACAAACAGATCGGTCGCAAACTCGGAATCAGCCCGACCACGGTCAAGACGCACCTTGAACACATCTTCGTCAAACTGGGCGTGTCCACGCGCGTGCTGGTAGCTAGCGCAGGCACCAGAAACGAAATGAGCGGCATAGCCGCCCTCGTCACCGTGCCGCGCCAAAGCACCATCACCCTGACTACGCTGACGATAACTGCGGGCAAGAAAAAGTTTGTCGCGGAACTGCCGACGAACGTGAGGGCGACCAACGTCTACATGACGCCAGACGGCAAGATAATGGCAGACACCAATGTCGGACGGATAGAAGTCCGAATGACGCTGGTGTCGTGATCACTTGACCGCTTGCACGCCCATGCTAATGATCGTCAGCGCCACGGAGACTGACCGGCGATATTGGTTTTCCGTTCGGATCTTAAAATTTTCTTCGGACTTTAGTCATTAAGAACACCGCGCCCCGAAGGTGAGACTATTCCACAGTTACACTTTTCGCGAGGTTGCGCGGCTGGTCGACATCGGTGCCCTTGAGCACGGCGACGTGGTAGGCGAGTAGCTGCAGGGGAACTGTGAACACGATCGGCGCGATCATCTCGCCGCAGGCCGGCAGGGTGACGAGATGGCCGCGGCCGAGCGGCACATGCTGGGCGACGTCGGCGTCAGCGAGCACATAAAGTTCGCCGCCGCGCGCGCGAACTTCCTCGAGATTGGACTTGAGTTTCTCGAGCAGGTGATCGTTCGGCGCAACCGCGATGACTGGCATGCTCTCGTCGACGAGGGCGAGCGGTCCGTGCTTCAACTCGCCGGCCGGATACGCCTCGGCGTGGATGTAGGAGATTTCCTTGAGCTTCAGCGCGCCTTCCATTGCTATCGGAAACTGCGCGCCGCGGCCGAGGAACAAGGCATGCTGTTTGTCGCCGAAGCGTTCGGCGAGCTGCTTGATGTCGGCATCGAGCCCGAGCGCGTCGCGCACGGCGCCGGGCAGCGTTTCGAGCTGGCGCACGAGCGATTCGTAGCGTTTCGCATCGAGGCCGTGGTGGCGGGCAGTCTCCAGCGCGAGCAATGCCAGAGCGGTGAGTTGCGTGACAAACGCCTTGGTTGAAGCGACGCCGATCTCCGGACCGGCGCGCGTCATCAGCGTCAGTTCCGACTCGCGCACGATCGAGGATTCGGGCACGTTGCAGATGCCGAGCGTCGACAGGTATCCCTTCGACTTGGCGAGTTTCAGCGCGGCCAGGGTGTCGGCGGTTTCACCGGACTGCGACACGGTCACGAACAACGTGTCGGCCGGAACCACCGCTTCGCGGTAACGGTATTCCGAGGCGATCTCGACGTTGCACGGAATTCCGGCGAGGCTCTCGATCCAGTAACGCGCGACCAGCGCGGCGTGATAGCTCGACCCGCAGGCGATCAGGTGCACGTTGCGCGTCTTGGTCAGCAGTTCGCGCGCGCCGACGCCGAAGATCTCGGTCAGGATATGGCCACCGCTGATGCGTCCCTCGAGCGTGTCGGCGATCGCCTGCGGCTGCTCGTGGATTTCCTTGAGCATGTAGTGGCGATATTCGCCGCGCTCGACTGCGTCGGCGCCGAAGTGCGCCTCCTTGACCGGGCGCTGCACCGGGTTGCCGTGCTCGTCGTATATTTGTACACCGTCGATGCGCGCGTCGGCGATGTCGCCCTCGGCCAGGTAGATGAAGCGCCGTGTGACCGGTAGCAACGCGTGAATGTCCGAGGCGATGAACTGTTCGCCGTCGGCCAGGCCGACGACCATCGGACTGCCGCGCCGGGCGCCGATCACGCGACCGGGTTCGCGCTTGCTGAGCACGGCGATCGCATAGGCGCCGCGCAGACGCGCGATCGTCGTGCGCACGGCGTCGAGCAGGTCGGCGCCGGCGGCCTGGTGATGGTCGATCAGGTGGGCGACGACTTCGGTGTCCGTCTCGGTCGCGAATTCGTAGCCGAGCGCCTTGAGCTCCGCGCGCAGCTCGTCGTGGTTTTCGATGATGCCGTTGTGCACGACCGCGACATTGTCGCGCGAGACGATCGGATGGGCGTTGACGGTGTTCGGCGCGCCGTGAGTAGCCCAGCGCGTGTGCGCAATGCCGGTGAAACCGGCAATCGGCCCGGACGCCTGCAGCGCTTCCAGATCGCGAACCTTGCCTTTGGTCCGCACGCGCTCGAGGCCGCGCTCGGTCAACAGCGCGATTCCGGCCGAGTCATAGCCGCGGTATTCGAGGGCCTTGAGGCCGTCGATCAGCGTTCCTACGACGTCGCGCCGCGCGGCGGCACCGACAATTCCACACATGGAGCAAGTCCCGAAAATCCGATTGCGCCATTTTAACCCTTTCCCTGCGGCGCAGCGGGCGCCGATGTGGCTTTTTGCGGCCCGGTAGGCTAAAAACGCGGCAGCTGCGCCCGCCGGCGCAGGTCGTCGAGTAATCCCGGGGAGACAACATGCACGCGAAATGGCTGTGGCTGATGCTCGTTTTGAGCTGCGTCTCGCAGGCGGCCGCGCCGCGCGAGGACGAGATCCTGCTGCAGGGCAACGTGCAGGGCAAGCAGACCGTCACGACGCTCGATGGCGGCGCAACGAAGGCCGAGTACTCGTACAACGATCGTGGCCGCGGCGACAACATCACCGCCACGTGGAAGCTCGATGCGGCCGGCGTGCTGACCGAATATTCCGGTTCGGGCAACGACTACATGAAGGCCGCGATCACCGAAACGTTCAGCATCGCCAACGGCAAGGCGAGCTGGAGCAATCGCACTGAGCACGGCGAGCAGGCGGTCAGCGGCGCGGCGTTCTACGTGCCACTGAATTCGCCGCCGGAATTGTTCGGCGTGCTGGCGCGCGCATTGCTCAAGGCGCCGCAGCACAAGCTCGCGTTGCTGCCAGCCGGCGAAGCGCGCATCGAGGCCGCCGGAGACGTCGAAGTCTCGACGGCTGCGGGCAAGCAGACGCTGACGCAATATCGTGTCATCGGATTGAGCTTTTCACCGATACCGGTCTGGCTCGACAAGGATGGCAACACGGCGGCGCAGGTGTCGGGCTGGTTCACCGTGATCCCGGCCGGCTACCACGACTCGATCGCGCAGTTGCAGGCGGCGCAGGATGCGACCGACAGCGCCTGGTCGGCGCGCATCGCGCGCGAGCTGACCCACGACCCCGGCAAGGCGCTGGCGATCCGCAACGCGCGCCTGTTCGATCCGCGCAATCTGTCCGTGACGCCGGGCATGAGCGTACTGATCGAAGGCGAGCGCATCGCGCGCGTCGTTGCCGACGCCGACCTCAAGTTGCCGGCCGGCGCGGAGGTCATCGACGCGCATGGCAGGTTCCTGATGCCGGGCCTGTGGGACAACCACCAGCATTTCAGCGACAACGACGGCGCGCTCGACCTGGCCAATGGCGTCACCAGCGCGCGCGACATGGCGAACGACACCGATGGCTTCCTCAAGCGCGTCGAGCGTTTCGACAACGGCAGCGAACTCGGGCCGCGCGTGATCAAGGCCGGCATCATCGACGGCACCGGCGAGCTTGCCGGGCCGACGAAGATGCGCGTGGACACAGTCGAAGAAGCAATCAAGGACGTCGACTGGTACGCCGATCATGGTTACGCGCAGATCAAGATCTACTCGTCGATCAAGCCCGAACTGATGCCGGTCATCGCCGAACGCGCGCATGCGCGCGGCCTGCGCGTCAGCGGCCATGTGCCGGCGTTCATGTCGGCGCGCATGTTCGTCGACGGCGGCGCGGACGAGATCCAGCACCTGAACTTCATCGTCCTGAACTTCCTGTTCGACACGGTCAAGGAGACGCGCAACCGCGACCGCTTCATCAAGGTGGCCGAGCATGCGCGCGAGTTCACGCCGGACAAGCCGCAGGTGCAGGAGTTCATCGCTTTCCTCAAGGCGCATTACACCGTGCTCGATCCGACCATCGGCATCTTCGGGGGACTGTTCAGCGGCGACCCCGCGGCGGTGACGCCGGGGCTCGAAAAGGTCGCGCCGCGCTTTCCGCCGCAGGTCCGCCGCGTGCTGCTGAGCGGCGCGCTCGAAGTGCCCGCGGACAAGAAGGAAGCCTACGCTGCAGCGTTCCCGTCGATGCTCAAGCTGCTCAAGGCGCTGCACGATGCGGGCGTGACGATCATCCCGGGCACCGACGGGCTATCCGGCTACATGCTGCACCACGAACTCGAGATGTACGCGCGCGCCGGCATCGCGCCGGCCGAGGTATTGCGCACCGCGACGTGGACGTCCGCGCAGGTCATGGGCGTGGAAAGCAATCGCGGCGCGATTGCCGCCGGCAAGTACGCCGACATGATCCTGATCGACGGCGATCCGACCCGCGAAATCGCCGACATCAACAAGATCGACACGACGATCAAGGGTGGAAAAGTATACGACCCGGCCAAGATCGAAGCCGCGCTCGGCATCCTGCCCCGCGCTGCAACGTCAAAAGATTGAACCACGAAGAACACGAAGAACACGAAGAACACGAAGAACACGAAGAACACGAAGAACACGAAGAACACGAAGAACACGAAAAAGAAAAGTTTGAACCACGGAGAACACGGAGAACACGGAGAGGAGCAAAAGCCATGAACAAGAAACTATTGCTTTCTCCGTGTTCTCCGCCTCTCTCCGTGTTCTCCGTGTAATAGCTCTGGACTTTGCGTCAGGTCTTCTTCGGCCGTTTCCAGCCAAAGATCGTCGTCTGCCTCGCGCGGGCGACACTCAGTTCGCCGGCCGGCGCGTTCTGGCTGATCGTCGAGCCGGCACCGATCGTCGCGTCCTTGCCGACCGTCACGGGTGCCACGAGCGCCGTGTTCGAACCGACGAATACGCCGTCCTCGATCGTCGTGCGGTGCTTGTTCACGCCGTCGTAGTTGCAGGTGATCGTGCCGGCGCCGATATTGACGCCCGCGCCGATGCTGGCATCGCCGAGATAACTCAGGTGATTGGCTTTTGAATTGGCGCCGAGCGTGACGTTCTTGGTCTCGACGAAGTTGCCGACGTGCGCACCCGCCGCCAGATCGGTGCCGGGGCGCAGGCGCGCGAATGGACCGATAATGCAGGGGCCGTGCGTGACGACGCCGTCGAGATCGCAGTGCGCGCGGACTTCGCTGCCGGCGGCAAGCTGCGAATCGCGGATGCGGCAGAAGGGGCCGATGCGCGCGCCATCGCCGAGCTGGACGTCGCCTTCGAATATTGCGTCGACATCGATTTCGACATCGCTGCCGCATTGCAAGTCGCCGCGCAGATCGAAACGCGCCGGATCGGCCATGCGCACGCCCAGCAGGCACAGAGCTTTGGCCCGGCGCAGTTGATAATGCCGTTCGAGCTGGGCGAGCTGCCACGCATCGTTTGCGCCAAACGCTTCGTTCGCGTCACCGCACGCGACCGTCGCTGCCGGCGCGCCTTCGGCGGCCGCGTTCGCGAACACGTCGGTAATCAGGTATTCGCGCTGGGCATTGTCGTTGCGCAGCTCTGCCAGCCAGCCGCGCAGGCGCGCAGCGTCCGCGGCGATGATGCCGGTGTTGACCGTGGCGATCGCGCGCTGGGCCGGATCGCAGTCCTTTTCCTCGACGATCGCGCGAACGCGGCCATTGCCGTCACGCAGGACGCGGCCATATCCGTGCGGATCGGCGAGATCGGCAGCGAGCACGGCGAGCGGGGCCGCCGTTTCGGCCAGCGGCCGCACGGTTTCCGCCCGGATCAGCGGCACATCGCCGAGCAGCACGAGCACGCGCGCGCCATCGGGCACGTTGGCCATTGCCAGCCGCACGGCATGGCCGGTCCCGTGCTGTTCGGCCTGGTGGATCCAGTCGAGGTCGGTCTGGCCGGCGAACGCAGCGCGCACCTGGTCGCCGCGATGGCCGTACACGACGTGGATTTGCTGCGGTTGCAACTGGCGCGCGCTTTCCAGGACATGCGCCAGCAACGGCCGCCCGGCCAGCGGCAGCAGCACCTTCGCCTGCGCCGACTTCATGCGCTTGCCTTCGCCGGCGGCGAGGATGATGACGTGCAGCGGGGTTTGGGTCATGCGCTAACGATAGCGCACTGCACCGGTCGCATTCGAGCGTTTTTCCGGGCGATTTTCGGTCGGTCGCACGTCAGCAAGCGGTTCCGGTCCGGTTCGGCGGGCCGACGCCCCGGACTCGCGGGCGTGCGCGCCGCTGTGTGACAATCGCCTGCCAATCGAGAAGGAAAGGCGAATGCACGCGAAGCGAAGCCGGCCGACAGCGGTGCTTGCGATCATGGCGATGTCGTATGCCGTACTTGCGTCGCCGATTGCCTGTGGCGCCAGCCTGCTCGTGCGCAACGTCAACGGCTACACGCTCGACAGCGCCGGCAAGCTGCAGCGCTTCGAGGCCTTGCTGGCGACCGACGGGAAGATTGTCGCAACCGGGAAGGCGGACGAGCTGGCGGTCCGGGACGCTTCTGCGCAAAGTGTCGACGGCGCCGGCCGCACGCTGCTGCCGGGCCTGATCGACGCGCACGGCCATGTCATGGGACTTGGTTTTCTCAGCACGCAGCTGGACCTGACGACGACGAAGTCACTCGCCGACGCGCTGGCTGCGGTCAGGGCTTACTCGGCGCAACATGCCCAGGCCGCCTGGATTCGCGGGCGCGGCTGGAACCAGGCGATCTGGAAACTCGGCCGGTTTCCGACGGCACGCGAGCTCGATGGCGCGAGCGGCAAGCGGCCTGCATGGCTCGAGCGCGTCGACGGTCACGCCGGTTGGGCCAACAGCGCCGCGTTGCGCGCCGCCGGCATCGACCAGACGACGAAAGATCCACCCGGCGGACGCATCGAGCGCGACGCGCATGGTGTTCCGACCGGCGTGCTCGTCGATGGGGCAATGGAACTGATCGACAAAATCGTGCCGACGCCAACCGCTGCCGAATCGGCCGCCGCGCTCGATGCCGCGCTTGCCGAGATGGCGCGCGTCGGACTGACCGGGGTCGATGACGCCGGCGTCGATGCGTCGACGTTCGCGTTGTATAAAAAGTATGCCGACGAGCGCAAGCTGACCGCGCGCATCTACGCAATGATCGGCGATACCGGCACGGATTTCGAAGCGCTCAGCAAGGATGGGCCGGTGGTCGGCTACGGTGGTGGATTCCTGTCGCTGCGCGCGGTGAAACTTTACGCTGATGGCGCGCTCGGCAGCCGCGGCGCTGCGCTGCTCGCTCCGTATTCCGACGATCCGAAGAACAGCGGCCTGCTGTTTCATGCGCCGGCCGAATTGACCGCGATGATCGCCAAGGCGCTCGGCAAGGGTTATCAGGTCTGCATTCACGCGATCGGCGACGGCGGCAACCGCGAGGTGCTCGATGCATTCGCCGCAGCGTACGAGCAGGTCGGCAAAGGCGCACAGCTGCGCAACCGGGTCGAACACGCGCAGGTCGTCGCGGTCGAAGACATTCCGCGATTCGTTCCGCTGAAGTTGATCGCATCGATGCAGCCGACGCACGCGACGTCGGACATGAACATGGCCGAGGACCGTGTCGGCGCCGAACGCCTGAAAGGCGCTTATGCGTGGCGCGCGTTCCTCGACCAGGGCACGGTCATCGCCGCTGGCTCGGACTTTCCGGTCGAATCGCCGAATCCGTTTTTCGGGATTCACGCCGCAGTGACGCGGCAGGATCACGGCGATCGGCCACCGGGTGGCTGGCGGCCGGAACAGAAAATGACGTTGGTCGAAGCGTTTCGGGCGTTCACGCTCGATGCCGCCTACGCCGGGCACCAGGAAAAGACGCTCGGCACGCTGGAGCCCGGCAAGTGGGCCGACTTCATTGTGATCGACCGCGATATCTTCGCGATCGCGCCGGAGAAAATCTGGTCGACGTCAGTTCTGGAGACCTGGGTCGGCGGCAAGCGCGTGTACGCGGCGAAGCCGACCGCGCGCGCGCACTGATTGGTCGGGCCGCAAACAAAACGCCGGCAGGAGGCCGGCGTTTTGCTTGACCGTGTGGCACGGCGTTTTCAGTGCTTCAGCGCCTTGCGCAGCTGCTCGATGGCCTGGATTTGCGCGGCCGCCTGGGCCAGCTGCGCCTGGGCCTGGGCGATCTCGACCGCATCGGTGCGGTCGGCCAGCGCGCGTTCGGCCTGCTCCTTGGCGCGCAGCGCCG
>Ga0207648_10006568_pt1 | contig 11552 bp, 9 predicted proteins | sample KBSMisM32_FD_184310 | JGI IMG/M metagenome (GOLD analysis project Ga0207648, IMG submission 184310) | Miscanthus rhizosphere microbial communities from Kellogg Biological Station, Michigan, USA - KBS Miscanthus M3-2 (SPAdes) (version 2) | ecosystem: Host-associated > Plants > Roots > Rhizosphere... | reverse complement strand
GCGTCGCAGCGGCTACAGGCGCTGCGGCCACCGCGGTGGCCGGCGCGGCGGATGCGCCGGCGGCCGGTACCTTCGGCTCGTCGAACTTGGCGCCGGCCTTGTTCGCCATGTAGACGACCGCGCGGCCGATCTCGAGGTCGGTGAAGTCGCCGCCGCCCTGCGCCGCCATCTGGCCCTTGCCGGCGAGTGCGGAGTGCAGCAGTGCGTCGTAGCCGGTCTTGATGCGCGGCGCCCATGCGTCGGCGTCGCCGAACTTCGGTGCACCGACCAGACCCGCGGTGTGGCAGGTCGTGCACTGCGCGGCGAACACCTGCTCGCCAGTGCGCAGGGTTGACTGGTCGCTGGCGTCCTTGACGACCACGGCGCCGACCGGCTGGATGCGCTTGCCGACCGCTTCGGCGGTCAGCGCGGCGGTGCCGGCGGCAGGCCGGTGCGCCGCGGTGACGTACATCACCAGCAGCACGATCACCGCGATCGGAATCACGAAGGCGTAGACGACCGCAAGGATCAGTTGCTTGGGCGTCTTGATCGGACCTTCGTGCGGGCCGTCATCGTGATCGTGCTGGGTCTGGGCGTCGCTCATGGAGTCCTCAAGGGCGGAATTCGAGGCGCAATGACACGCCCCGGAGTCGGGCGCCCGCATGCGCGCAAAACCGCGGGATTATAGTGGCCGCGCCGGTGGGGGCCCGCCGCGCCGAGGGCCGCGCACGCCGCACAAATCGGGCGCGCGGGCCGAGACGCTAGAATCGACGCTTGGCGAGCGACCGTGGTGAAGTGGATATCATTGGGCCCTCCGAAGGCTTAGGCGCAGGTTCGATTCCTGCCGGTCGCACCAAGCGCTCTGCCGCTGTCGCGCGCAGCAACAACAACCTCGCAGCTTTTTCTCGACGACTGTCGATACGCGCGCCCCTCGAGCGCCCGCATCATTCGGGCGGATAGCTGATGTCATGGCCCGCGACCCGCGCAAACGGCGTCAGTTTGTGGGCTTGTAGCCGCTTCGGACCGACGATCTCGCACGTCTTCACGCCATGCACCACGAGGGCGTCGGCGATCAAGGATCGGTGACACCGCCAGGGCACCGCCTCGGCACACATCAGCGCCACACGATCGTGCCGCGCCAGCTCGATCAGGCTGACGAGGTTTTCGTTGAAATCCGCCGTCTGCATGTAGTCGGCGTAGCCACGGAACGAGAGGTTGCGCCAGCCGGTGTTCCGCGAATCCGGCGTCGTTCGCCGAAAACCCCCCAAGCCAGGCGCATGCGCGTAGCCGATGTTCGCGGCGGCGAGCCGGTCAGGCAGCGTCTCGACATTGAACTGCGGGTTGTGCCGCGAGCGTGGCACCGTGCGCACGTCGATCAGCTGCGTGACGCCGTGATCAACCAGCAACTCGATGAACTGCTCGATCGGTCGGGTCGAATGACCCACCGTGAGCACCTGGCACAGGTCATCACCCGCGCCCGGAGCCGGGCCTGGCGACGCGGATCGGCGATGACTCGGCGGCTCAGCCGCCGATGAGTTCGCGCACGCGTCGTTGCAGCACGGGCAGGAGTTCATCGATGAACCACGGGTTTGCCTTGAACCACGCGACGTTGCGTGGCGAAGGGTGCGGCAACGGGACGATGCGAGGCAGTTGAGACCGCCAGTCTCGCACCGTGGCCGTCACCGACGCATGGCCGGCAGCGCGCAGAAAGTGGGCTTGCGCGTAGGCGCCAATGAGCAGCGTGAGTTCGATGTGCGGCAGTTGGGCCAGCAGGCGATCGAGCCAGAGCGGCGCGCATTCGCGGCGCGGCGGCAGATCGCCGCTCGCTGCGCGCCCGGGATAACACAGCCCGATCGGCACGATTGCCACGCGAGACGGGTCGTAGAAGCGCTGTGCGTCGGTTCCCATCCAGTCGCGCAGGCGCTCGCCACTGCGGTCGCCCCAGGGAACGCCGCTCGCATGCACGCGCGCGCCCGGCGCCTGACCGACGATGAGGATCCGCGCCGACGCGCCGACCTGCACTACCGGACGCGGGCCGAGCGGCAGCTGCGTCGCGCATGCGCGGCAACTGCGCACTGCAAGCAGCAGCTCGTCGAGCGTCTGCTGGGCTTCGATAGGAGCGTTCACGACAGCATCGGTCTCTATCGAGCCGGGCACGCCGGCCGCAAATTGCGGGTCAAGGCGGCCCGACGCGAGCCGTTGCCAACCATCCGGTCCGCCGATCAGGGCGTGGCGCGCCCGTACAGCGCCTTGCGCACCTTGCCGAGCAGCACGTTCTTGTCGAACGGCTTGACGACGAAGTCGGCTGCGCCGGCTTTCAGGCTTTCCACCACCATCGACTTGCCGCCGACACCGGTGATCATGATCACCGGGATCGGCGCGAAGTGCGCTGCCGACTTCAGCAGCCGCGTCGTCTCGACACCGTCGACATCGGGCAGGCTGACGTCCATCAGGATCAGGTCCGGGCGGCGCTTGTGCAGCACCGCGATCGCGTCGGTCGCCGACGTGACGCAGGTCAGCTCGACCTTGGCCGTGGCCAGCAGCTGGCCCAGCACCTTGTGCTGGAAGCGGTCGTCGTCGACGACCAGCACCAGCGGCGGCAGCCGGTCGACCACGCCGCGCAGCGCGCGCACCGCGTCGAGCAGCGGCGCGAGCGATTCCTCGGGCGCAGCGCCGTCGTCGGTCTTTGCGACCCGGTTCTCGAGCAGCGGCTCGAGCGCGGCGACACGTCGTGCATGCAGCGCGAAATCGCTCGCCCCGGGCAGCCCGGCGCGCGCGGCGATCACCTGCCGCAAAGCGCGCCGCACCGCCATGCGCAACGGCCGCGTCTCGTCGGTGCGCGGCCAGAACAGAACGAAGTCGTCGAAGTGCTCCTTCTTGCACAGCTCATACGCTTCGCGCAGGTCAGCCTCGCCGCACAGAAGCAGCACCCGATGAGGCGGCGCCTGCGACAGCGCGTCGGGCCGACGCAAGTTCTTGAAGTAGCGCTCCGCCTTCTCGATGCCGTCGAACGCCAGCACCAGCACGCCGGGCTGGCGCAGCGCCAGGTCTTCGACCGCGCGCTTCGGATCGGTCGAGACATGCACGCGGGCGAACTCGTCGCTGAGGGCGCGCGCAATCTGCTCCGCGTCGCGCACGCGATCGGTTGCGATCAGGATCGGCGGGTTGTCGTCGGTCATTGCACGCGCGCCTGGCGACGTGGCGACGGGTGGGCAGGGGCGCGCATGGTGCGGCCTATTCTGCGGATCACGATCCCCGCATCGATCAATGGGGTCTTGCCAGGCGTTCGCCGATGTCGGCGGCCGCGGCCGCAAACGCCTGCTCGAACCGGATCAGACCGTCGCCGAAGGCCGCCGGCGCACCCGCCAGGCCGTCGCTCTCGAGCTCGGCGCAGACGTCGCCGAGCGCGAGTGCGCCGACCGAGCGCGACGACGACTTCAGGCGGTGCGCGATGCGGCTGACGCCGCGCCCGTCGCGGGCGGCCGCGGCCGATCTCAACGCAGACCGCTCGTCGTTCGCGCAGGCCAGGTACTCGTCCAGGAAGTCGCGCATCACGCCGGCGTCGTCGCCCGCCAGCGCCTGCAGCACGCCGATCTCGATCGCCGGCGCGGGCGCTTGTGGTTGCGGTTGCAGCGGCGCCAACATGGGTGGCGTGGGTGGCTGCATGGGCGACGGCGCCGCTTGCAGCCAGCGCGTCAGCGTGGCGCCGAGCAGCGGCAGCACCACCGGTTTGGTGAGGTAGGCGTCGATGCCGCTGGCCAGCGCGCTGTCGGCCGGGCCGGCCAGCGCATCGGCGGTGAGCGCGATGATCGGCATGCGCGGCCGCGCGCCGCGGCGCTCGTCGTCGCGGATCGCCGTGGTCAGCGCATAGCCGTCCATCTCGGGCATGTGCAGGTCGGTCAGCAGCAGCGCGAAGCGTCCGCTGCGCCACAACGCCAGCGCCTGCGCACCGTCGACCGCCACCTCGGCGCTGTGGCCCAGCAGCGCCAGCTGATGCAGGATCACCTTGCGGTTGATGCGGTCGTCGTCGGCCACGAGGATGCGCCGCTGCGGCGCCGGCGCATTGGCCGTCACGACGATGTCGGCGCTGCGTTGCGCGTTCGCCGGCGCCTGGGCCGACGACGCATCCACCGTCTCGAACGGCAGCTCGACGCGCAAGCGCGAACCCGCGCCCAGCGTGCTCGTGGCTTCGATCGTGCCGCCCATCAGGTCGACGATGCGCTTGCAGATCGCCAGGCCCAGGCCGGTGCCGCCGAAGCGCCGCTGGATCGACGGCTCGGCCTGCGTGAACGGCGTGAACAGGGCCGCCAGCGTTTCGCCCGCCATCCCGATGCCGTTGTCGGCGACGGCAATCACCAGGCGCGGCGGTGTGGTCGGCGCCAGATCGACGCAGACCTCGACCCGGCCGCGCACGCCGTCGCCGCTGCCCGAGAACTTGATCGCATTGCCGACCAGGTTGGTCAGCACCTGGCGCAGCCGCGTCGGATCGGACCACAGCTGGGCCGGCGCATGCGCGGCGATGTGCAGCGCGATGTCGACGCCCTTCGCCGCCGCGATCGGCCGCAGCGCGTTGCAGGCGCCTTCGACCAGACCGGCCAGCGCGACCGGCGTGCGGTCCAGCACCATCCGGCCGGCTTCGATCTTCGAGAAATCGAGGATGTCGTCGATGATGCGCAGCAGCGAAAACGCCGATTCGCGCATCGTGCCCAGCGCGTCCGCCTTGTGCTCGGGCGCATCGTCGTGCGCGAGCACCTCGATCATGCCGATCACGCCGTTCATCGGCGTGCGGATCTCGTGGCTCATCGCCGCGAGAAAGGCCGATTTGGCGCGGTTCGCCGCTTCGGCGGCTTCCTTGGCCCGGTGCAGCGACGCGTTCGCGGCGTCGGCCTGCAGGCCATGGCGGATCGCCCGCGCCGCGGTGTCGCGGTAGTCGCGCGCATAGCGCGTCATCGTGATGCCGAACACCAGCATCAGCATCGACAGCGGCACCGCATACGGCGCACCGGCGAGCAGCGTGGCCAGGATGATCCCGCCGAGCTGCGGCACCGAGAGCCATTCGAACGCGCGACCGGCGAGCGACAGGAACTGCGCGCTCATCGCGACCGAGCCGCAGGCCATGATCATGTAGGCGGTGTTCATCTCGCCGTCGAGGTGCCGGTAGATGCCCAGCGAGGCCACGGCCCACATCACGCCGCCGAGCGCGGCAGCCCGCTCGACCGCGTACTGGTCCGCATTCGACGCGGCATCGTGCGCACTGCGCCGCGCCGTGCCGCGCGCCATCGTGACGCGCAATGCGGCGACCGTCAGCCCGAGCGCGACGGTCGCCAGCGCAACGCTGGTCTGGCCCGCATGAATGCCCAGCGCCGCGACGAACGCGACCACGATCAGCAGTGCCGGCACGCTGCGCCCGGCGTTGCGGATCGAGAGGTTCAGCAGTTCGCGTCGAACCGCGGCTTCGGTGGTCGGCAGGGCAGGCATCGGCAGGTCGCGCGGCGGTATCGCGCCCCCGCGTTATCGGTCGCCTGGACCGATTGTTGAGCGTCGCCCTGCCGAAGCTTGAGCGCCGCCCACTGCCGCGGTGGCATGGCGTCACCGGGTTCACACGTGCAGCGCAGGCCGCCGCGGTGCGCGCTTCGGCGCCGGCCCGGCCCGCGCTCGTCAACCGGTGGCGCCCAGGTAGCGATCGCGCAGCGCCTGCGTGCCGGCACGGAACACGCCGAGGTCGCTGCCGACTGCGACGAAGGTCGCGCCCTGCGCCATGTAGCGGCGCGCATCGGCCTCGACCGGCGCGAGGATGCCCACCGGCTTGCCGACCGCCTTGGCCGCCGCGAAGACCTTCGCCATCGCCTCCTGGACTTCCGGGTGGTTGAACTGCCCCAGGTAGCCCAGCCCCGCGGCGAGGTCGGACGGCCCGACGAACAGCCCGTCGACCCCATCGACCGCGGCGATCTCGGCCGCCGCGGCGATGCCCTTGCGGCTCTCGATCTGCACCATCACGCAGATCTGCTCGTTGATGCCGTCAAAGTAACCGGGCACCGTGCCGAAGCGGTTGCTGCGCTGCGAGACCGACACGCCGCGCGTGCCCTGTGGCGGGTAGCGCGTCGCGGCCACCGCGCGCGCCGCTTCGTCGGCCGATTCGATGAACGGGATCAGGAAGTTGTAGAAGCCGCCGTCGAGCAGCCGCTTCAGCTCCACCGGGTTGTTCCACGACGGCCGCACGACCGGCGCGCTCGGGCTGTCCTTCAGCGCCATCAGCTGCGGGATGAAGGTGATCACGTCGTTCGGCGAATGCTCGCCGTCGAGCAGGATCCAGTCGAAGCCGGCCACGCCGAGCACCTCGGTCGTGATCGGATTCGCGAGCGAGCACCAGCAGCCGATCAGGGTCTTGCCGGCGCGCAGGTCGGCGCGAAAGCTGTTCGGGTACGCGCGGTAGGGCGTCGGGAGTGTCATGGCAATGCCTCTCGGTGATTCATGGGTTCAGGCGCGCGGCGACGAGCGGCCAGCGCTCAATCGAGCTTCAGGCCGCCCTTGGCGACCACGCCGGCCCAGCGCTTGCGCTCGTTCTCGAAGAACGGCGCGAATTCGGTCGGCGACATCGTGTAGACCTCGGCGCCCTGTGCCGTCAGGCGCGAGCGCACCTCGGGCGAACGCACGATCCGGGTCAGCTCGGTCGAGAGCCGCGCGACGATCGCCGGCGGCGTCGCCGCGGGCACCAACACGCCCTGCCAAGTGCCCGACTCGAAGCCCGCCACACCTTGCTCGGCGATCGTCGGCACGTTCGCAAGCAGCGGCACGCGCGTCGCCTTCGACACGCCCAGCACCTTGAGCTTGCCCGACTGCACGAACGGCAAGGTCGCGAGCATGCCGTTCATCAGCACCTGGGTCTGGCCCGCGATCGTGTCGGTCACCGCCTGCGAGCCGCCCTTGTACGGGATGTACTCCCACTTCGCGCCGGTCGCCTTCTCGACGGCGATGCCGGCCAGGTGCGGCGCGCTGCCCATCGCGGTCACCGCGAAGTCGATCTTGGTCTTTTGCGACAGCGCGACCAGTTCCTTCAGGTTGTTCGCGGGCACCGACGGGTGCACCACCAGCAGGTGCGGCGAATACGCGAGCATGCCGACGCCGCGCAGGTCCTTGCTCGGATCGAACGGCAGCTTGGTATAGACCGATGGCGTGATCGCGAGCGCGCCGACATCGCACAGCAGCAGGGTATAGCCGTCGGCGGGGGCCTTGACGACCGAATCGGTGCCGGTGTTGCCGTTCGCGCCGGGGCGGTTCTCGATGATCACGGTCGTCTTCAGCGCATCGCCGAGTGGCTGGCTGATCGCGCGCGCGATGATGTCCGACGAGCCGCCCGGCGTGTACGGCACGACGATCCGAATCGGCTTGCTCGGCCAGGCCGGCGCCTGCGCGCGGGCCGCCGGGCCGGCAAGCGCCGCGAGAAGCGTGGCGGCGCACGCGGTCAGCACAGTCTTGTTCATCGGTTCTCCGTCGGGTTCAGCGTTGCAGGCAGGGCCGCTTCGGGTCGAAGGCCCAGTTCGGGATCAGGAACTGCATTGCGGCCGCGTCGTCGCGCGCACCCAGGCCGTGCTGCAAGTAGAGCTGGTGCGCCTTCTCGACCTCGGCCATGTCGAGCTGCACGCCCAGGCCGGGCGCCTTCGGTACGTCGATCAGGCCGCCCTTGATCTGCAGCGGCGCGGTCGTCAGGCGCTGGCCGTCCTGCCAGATCCAGTGCGTGTCGATCGCGGTCACGCGCCCCGGCGCCGCGGCCGCGACATGCGTGAACATCGCGAGCGACACGTCGAAGTGATTGTTCGAATGCGAGCCCCAGGTCAGGCCCCAGTCGCGGCAGGTCTGCGCGACGCGCACCGAGCCGGCCATCGTCCAGAAATGCGGGTCGGCCAGGGGGATGTCGACCGACTGCAGCGACAGCGCATGCGTCAGCTGGCGCCAGTCGGTCGCGACCATGTTGGTCGCGGTCGGCAGGCCGGTCGCGCGGCGGAACTCGGCCATCACCTCGCGGCCCGAAAAGCCGTCCTCGGCACCGCACGGGTCTTCGGCATAGGCGAGCACGCCATGCAGGTCGCGCATCAGCCGGACGGCATCGCGCAGCAGCCAGCCGCCGTTCGGGTCGAGCGTGATGCGCGCACCCGGGAAGCGCGCATGCAGCGCGCGGATCGCCTCGACCTCGGCCTCGCCGGCGAGCACGCCGCCCTTCAGCTTGAAGTCGTTGAAGCCGTAGCGCGCATGCGCGGCCTCGGCCTGGCGCACGATCGCGTCGGGGGTCAGCGCCGCGGCGTGGCGCACGCGGAACCAGTCGTCGGCGCCGTCGGCGTCGGCCGCGACGCCGTAGGGCAAGGTCGTGCGCGTCGTGTCGCCCACATAGAACAGATAGCCCAGCACCTCGACCGCGTCGCGCTGCTGCCCCTCGCCGAGCAGCGCCGCCACCGGCAGCCCGAGGTGCTGGCCGAGCAGGTCGAGCAACGCCGATTCGATTGCGGTGACGACATGGATCGTGGTGCGCAGGTCGAAGGTCTGGAGCCCGCGCCCGCCGGCGTCGCGATCGGCGAAGCGCGCGCGCACCGCGTTCAGCAGGCGCTGCACGTCGCCGACCGGCTGGCCGACCACCAGCGCCGCGGCATCGGCCAGCGTGCGGCGGATCGCCTCGCCGCCCGGCACCTCGCCGACGCCGGTGCGCCCGGCGTTGTCGGTGACGATCAGCAGGTTGCGGGTGAAGAACGGGCCGTGCGCGCCGCTTAGATTCAGCAGCATCGAATCGCGCCCGGCGACCGGCACGACGCGCATCGCGGTGACCCGCGGCGTCGAACCGGCGGCGGCGTCGGCGATCGGATTTGGGGTCGGGATGTTGTCAGTCATCGTACAACATAATAGTCCAGGCTGGCGTTCGCGGCAAGCCCGTCGCAAGACCCCGTCAGAAGCGTGGAGGCATCTGGTGATCGAAAGGCGGCGGCGAGCCTCTGACCGGGTCGCCTGCCCTGCGCAATTCACCGGCGCAGCGCTGCGCCGACTCAGGCGACGCCGTCGCCGAGCAGCGCGGCCCGCCGGCGGCGCTCGCGGCTGTTCGCCAGATGCGTGCGCATCGCGGCCCGTGCCGCCTCGACATCCTGGTTCTCGATCGCATCGAGGATGCTGCTGTGCTCGGCATTGACGCGCCGCAGGTAGGCCAGCCGCTCCTCGTCGGGCGGGCGCGACGGGTCGAGCCGGGCGCGCGGGATGATCATCGTGCCGAGCGTCGCCATCAGGCTCGCGAAGTGCGGGTTCTGGGTCGCGCGCGCGATCTCCTGGTGGAACTGGAAGTCCGCGGTGACCGAGTCGCGCCCGGCGCCGACCGCCTGTTCGAACGCGTCGAGTGCGTCGCGCATCACGACCAGGTTCTGTGCGGTGCGGCGCTGCGCCGCCAGCCCGGCGGCCTCGGTCTCGACGCCGATGCGCAGCTCGAGCATCGCGACCACGTCGCGCAAGGTCGCGAGCTGCTCCGGGGCGATGCGAAACGGCGAGCCGTCGCCGAGGCCGACGACGAAGGTGCCGACGCCGTGGCGCGTCTCGACCAGCCCCGAGGCCTGCAGCTTCGAGATCGCCTCACGCACGACGGTGCGGCTGACGCCGAATTCGCTCATGAATGCGGCTTCGGTCGGCAGTTTCGCGCCGGTCGCGAGCCGGCCGTCGCGGATGCGGTCGCCGAGCGATTCGACGAGTTCATGGGCCAGGGTGCGGGCGCGGCGGCGAGGAGCGAGAGCGTTCATGGGTTTCAGTACAAACCCCGACGGGGCTCTATTGACAGCGACAAGAGGTGGGCTAACATCGCGTTGTTGTACGACAACTGACGACATACGACAACAGGATCGAACGGAGTGTGTGCAAAAACAATCCGTTCTAACCCTTCAGGCCCGATCTCTTGAGGCGTTCCCGCCCGCGACAACGAATGACCCGTGACGCCGATTCATCCGCCCCGTTCGGGCGCCTGCTGCTGACCGGCGCGGCCGGCGGGCTGGGCCGTGAACTGCGCCCGCGCCTGAAGGCGCATTGTGCGGTGCTGCGGCTCAGCGACATCGCCGACCTCGGCGTCGCCGCGCCCGGCGAGGAGCTGATGCCGGCGCGCCTCGAGCAGGCCGACGCGGTGCTCGCGCTGCTCGCCGGCGTCGACGCGGTCGTGCACCTGGGCGGCGTCTCGGTCGAGGGGCCGTTCGAGCCGATCCTGCAGGCCAACATCGTCGGCGCCTACAACCTGTACGAAGCGGCACGCCGCCAGGGTGTGCGGCGCATCGTGTTCGCCAGCTCGAACCATGTCACCGGCTTCTACCGCCAGGACGAAGTGATCGACGCGACGATGCCGATGCGCCCGGACGGCCACTACGGCCTGAGCAAGGCCTTCGGCGAGAACCTGGCGCAGTTCTACTTCGACCGCTACCGCATCGAGACTGTGAGCCTGCGCATCGGCTCGTCGTTCCCCGAGCCCAAGGACCGCCGCATGCTCGCCACCTGGCTCAGCTTCGACGACCTCGAGCGCCTCGTGGTGGCCAGCCTCAGCGCGCCCGTGGTCGGCCACAGCGTGATCTACGGCATGTCCGACAACGCCACCACCTGGTGGGACAACACGCCCGCGCGCCACATCGGCTATCGGCCGCGCGACAGCTCCGAGCCGTTCCGCGCCGCTACCGAGAAGCGCCAGCCGGTGCTCGACCTGAACGATCCCGCGACGCTCTACCAGGGCGGCGGCTTCGTCACCAAGGGCCCGTTCGGCTGAGAAGGCCTGAAGCCTTCCGAACCGCAGCAAGCGCCATCCAAACACGCCACCGAGGAGACCCCATGACATCACCTTCCCGCTTCGCCGCCCGCCTGCTCGTCGGCCTGCTCGCCACCGCCGGCCTGGCCGCGCACGCGACCGACTTCCGCTCCACCGACATCCATCCCGACGGCTACCCGACCGTCGAGGCCGTCAAGTACATGGGCACGGTGCTGAGCAAGCTGACCAACGGCAAGCACTCGATCAAGGTCTTCAACAACAGCGCGCTCGGCGCCGAGAAAGACACGATCGAGCAGGCCAAGATCGGCGCGGTCGCGATGACGCGCGTGAATATCGCGCCGATGAACAACATCTGCCCGACCACCGTTGTGCCGACGATGCCGTTCCTGTTCCATTCGAAGGAACACATGCGCCAGGTGCTCGACGGCCCGATCGGCGAAGAGATCCTGAAGAGCTGCGAGGCGCAGGGCTTCATCGGCCTGGCCTTCTACGACAGCGGGGCACGCTCGATCTACACGGTCAAGAAGCCGGTCAAGACCCTGGCCGACATGAAGGGCCTGAAGGTGCGGGTGCAGCAGTCCGACCTGTGGGTCGCGCTGCTCGAGGCGATGGGCGCGAATGCCACGCCGATGCCGTTCGGCGAGGTCTACACCGGCTTGAAGACCGGCCTGGTCGACGCCGCCGAGAACAACTACCCGTCGTATGAAAGCTCGCGTCACTTCGAGGTCGCGAAGTTCTACGCCAAGACCGAGCACTCGATGGCGCCCGAGATGCTGCTGTTCTCGAAGAAGATCTGGGACGGGCTGAC
>Ga0207648_10006567_pt1 | contig 11552 bp, 9 predicted proteins | sample KBSMisM32_FD_184310 | JGI IMG/M metagenome (GOLD analysis project Ga0207648, IMG submission 184310) | Miscanthus rhizosphere microbial communities from Kellogg Biological Station, Michigan, USA - KBS Miscanthus M3-2 (SPAdes) (version 2) | ecosystem: Host-associated > Plants > Roots > Rhizosphere... | reverse complement strand
GCACCGCTTTCCGCGCCGCAAGGTCTGCGGCGAGTGCATCGCCGCGAGCAACCTGCCGCTCCTCGATGCGCTCGGTATCGGCGCCGACGTCATGGCAAGCGCCGGCCCGGAGCTGCGCACGGTCGCGTTGATGCGCGGTGAGCGGACGGTCGTCGCCGATCTGCCGGCTGCGCCGGCGGGTCAGTCCTGGGGTCGCGCGCTCGGTCGCGAGACGCTCGACACGCTGCTGATCGCGCAGGCGCGCGCCGCCGGCGTGACGGTCCTGCAGCCATGGGTGGTGCGATCGCTCGAGCATGACGGCACGCGATGGCGCTGCGACGCCCGCGCGCTCGACGGACCCGCGCTCGTGACCTTGCGTGCGCCGGTCGCGATCGCCGCGCACGGCTCGTGGGAGAGCCTGCCATCGGAGCGCGCCGTCGATCGTCGCCGATGGCGTGGTTCCGACCTGCTGGCGTTCAAGGCCAACTTCCGTGACGTCGCACTGCCAGCCGGCGTCTTGCCGGTGCTTTCGTTCGACGGCGGCTATGGCGGCATGGTCGTCGCCGACGGCGGCGTCACGACGGTCGCCGGCTGCATCCGCCGCGACCGCCTGGACGCGGCGCGCCGCGATGGCGCCAGACTGCGGGCCGGCGAGGTCTTCCAGCGCATCCTCGAGCGCGAGTGCGCCGGCGTGCGCAGCGCACTTCGACACGCGACCCGCGACGGCGCATGGCTCGCCGCCGGGCCGCTCGATCCGGGTTGCCACCTGCGCCGGGACGACCTGCTATTCCGGATCGGCAATGCAGCCGGCGAAGCGCATCCGATCATCGGCGAGGGCATCAGCATGGCGCTGCAGTCGGCGTGGCTGCTGAGCCGGCAGCTGCTCGCCGATGACCGACGCGTCGTCACCAGTGCGGCGGCGCAGCGTGCGAGCGCCGCTCGCTATGCTGCCGACTGGCGGCGCGCATTCGCACCGCGCTTGCGCCTCGCCGCGCTGTTCGCACACGCGGCGATGCGGCGTCTGCCGGCCGACCTGCTGCTCGGGCTGGCGACGCGCTGGCCGGCGCTGTTGACGGAGGGCGCGCGCTGGGGCGGGAAGACGCGCTGTGCGGTCGATCCGGCTACGATCGCCGCACTGGGGCGCCCGGCTCCCGCGGCACCCGCGTCCGGGCACGACGCCCCGCTCGTCGCCTCGCGCGCCACCTGATCCAGGACCCTCATGACGAACACTTTCGAGCGCTTGCGTGCCATCCTCGTTCGTGACTACAAGATCGCGCCGGAAGCGCTGACCCTCGAGGCGCCGCTCGAAGGCCTCGGCATCGATTCGCTCGGTGTCGCCGAACTGCTGTTCAACGTCGAGGACGAGTTCCGCATCACCTTGCCGCCCGAGCCGGTGCAGTTGCCGACGGTCGGCGACGTCGTCGACTACATCGATCGTCTGATCGTTGCGCAGAACGCCGACGCAGCGTCGACCGATGCGGCTGCGGAGTCCGCCTCGCGCCTGGGATGAACCCCTTCGCATGAGGCGCGTCGCGGTCAGCGGCATCGGCATCGTCTCGCCGCTCGGCTGCACGACGGCGGAAGTCTGGGAACGGGCGCGGGCTGGGCAATCGGCCATCCGACGGCTCGATGCGCCATTCGCATCGCGGCTGGTCGCACCGCTCGCGGCGACCGCGGTCTTCGACGGCGCCATCCATTTCGAGCCGCCGAAGTTGCGCATGCTCGATCGCGTCAGCCAGTTCGCGCTGGTCTGCGCCGGCCGGGCGCTCGCCGATTCGCGCGGTGCTCTCGAAGGTCTCGATCGCAGCCGCGCCGGCGTGTTCGTCGGCACCGGGATGGCCGGCACCTTGACCAGCGACGAGGGCTATCGGGTCCTGTATGGCGAAGCGTCCGATCGGATCAAGCCGTACACGGTGTTGATGGGCATGCACAACGCGCCGGCCGGCTGGATCGGCATCGAGCATGGGTTGCGCGGGCCGAACCTCACGTACTCGACCGCCTGCTCGTCATCGGCGGTCGCGATCGGCGAGGCGTGGCGACGCGTCGCCGGCGGCGAGCTCGAGCTGGCACTGGCCGGCGGCAGCGAGGCGCCGCTGTCGTTCGGGTCGCTGAAGGCCTGGGAAGCGCTGCACACGTTGGCGACCATCGATGCGGATGCGCCCGAGACGTCGTGCAAGCCGTTCGCGCGCAATCGCAGCGGCATGGTGCTCGGGGAGGGCGCTGCCATGCTGGTGCTCGAACCCTGGGACCGCGCGCTCGCGCGCGGCGTCCGGCCGGCCGGAGAGGTCGTCGGGTATGGCCTGACGACCGATGCCGTCCACATCACGCGGCCGAGCGTCGACGGGCAGGCGGCGGCGATGCGTGCGGCGCTGCAGTCGGCCGGCCTGGACGCCGCCCGGGTCGACGCGATCAACGCCCACGGCACCGGCACGCAGGCCAACGATCCGGTCGAGACCGCGGCGATCCGGCAGGTGTTCGGTGCGCGCGCCGGCTCGATTCCGGTCAGTGCGACCAAGGCGGTGCACGGGCACCTGCTGGGCGCCGCCGGTGCGCTCGAATGCGTGCTGTCGCTGTTCGCGATGCAGCACGCGGTCGCGCTGCCGACGATGCACCTGGCCCTGGCCGACCCGCAATGCGACCTCGACTACGTGCCGAATGCAGCCCGCGAGGACGTTGCCGCGCGCACGATGCTGTCGAACTCGTTTGCGTTCGGCGGCACCAACGCGGTCCTCGCGCTGAGCGCGGCGGCCTGATGCGCTGGTGTCAGAACGCGTTGTAGGCGATGCCGATGTAAGGCCGCGTTTCGGCGTTTGCGTGCGTCGCACCGACGCGCACGAACCAGCGCGGCACACCGATCGAGATGCGCACGCCGAGGCTGGTCGACTGGTAGCTGCGCTCGTGATAGCGGGTCCACTCGGCCGCAACCGGCAGCGCCGACGGGCTGTACTGCGCCGCGCCGAGCCAGCTGCCGCGAAAGCTCGAGGCCTGCGCCAGGGCGTAGTAATTGCCGCCCGGCGCCGGACCGAGCCATTCCGATTGCACGCGCGCCGACGGCGCCACCTTGCTCGGGTCGCCGCCGGACGAGCGGTTGTGGAACGAATTCGCACCGACACCCGCACCGACGATCCAGCGATGCGGATCGCCGGTCAGCGACCAGCGATGGGTGTACCCGAGGCTCGCCGCTTCGCCGGTATCCCAGCGTGTGAAGGTAGCCGACACGATCGGCGCCGGTGTCGCCGCGTCGCCGCTGCCGACCGCGCCGACGAGGACCGCAGTGGTCGCGCTCGACGACGTGTCGACCTGCGCATAGTCGATCAGCTCCGCATGGGCCGCGACCGGCACGCAGATCAGCGCGGCGAGCGCAAGGCGAGGGAAGGGCGGGTTCAAGGCGGTCGTCTCCGGGGTCGGGTCAGGTCGAGGGCAGCGCGGCACGCGGGTCCGAGCCATTGCGGCGGTCATGGTGATGGTCCTCGAGCGCGATCGGTGCCGCCTTCGGCAGCGGCTCCGGCCGGACGCCCTGCGCGATCACGCGGTACACGAACACGCGCGAGTCGCCGCCGCCCATGCCGGGCAGCATCAGACGCTGCAGCCAGACATCGCGCGCCGGCGTGTCGCTGCGCAGGAAAACGTCGAGGATCAGCGCGCGCCGTTCCGGCAACGCGTTGTGGCTGACGACATAGACGTCGCCCCACTTGATCGCGATCGCCGACAGCAGCACCGATTCGGCCGGGCCGTCGGCTTCGACGCGCAGCTCGGCCGCATTCCAGCGCACGTCGGCGATCGGGTTGTGCACCGGGCCTTCGATCGTCGCCGGCAGCCAGCGGCTCATCGGCGTGTGAATGCGGTCGGTGTAGCCGTTCAGGACCCACTGCAGGTCGGAGCCGAACAGGAATTCCTCGAGTCGATGGCGGCCTTCCTCGCTGGTCGAGAACGCGCAGCCGAGCGCCTTCACGATGTCGGGCTGGTGCGGGTCGGTGACCTGCCCGCGCACATCGCCCCAGAACGCGACCGGTCCTTCCGGAAGCAGCAATTGGCCGGTCAGCTTGGCGCCGGTCGGCAGCCCCGCCGGAAACTTGCCGTAGAAGCGCATCCCGCTTTCCGACAGGTCGTCGACCGTGCCGCGCAGGCGGGTTCCGTCCGCGATGACGACCTCGGCGGGCAGCGCGATCGGGAACCGATAGCGCTGGCGCGCGTTGCGGTGCGTGATCGCGGTGAACGAGATCACCGCGAGCGCCAGCGCAGCGTTGACGAAGGCCCAGACGCCGTTCGCGACCAGGCTCTGCAGCGGCAGGTTCCCGGTCCAGAGCCAGATGCCGGTACCGACCGGCAGCGCGATCGCGTTCAGCGCCAGCACGGTCCATTGGGGCGCCGTGAAGCGCATTGCGGCGCGCCCCGCGGCCGCGCCCTTCGCGGTGACGCGGAACTTCATGCGCGGCAGGACCAGCGCGAGCGTCGCCCAGGCGAACGCCGCGAAGCGCGCCATGTTGTACTGCTCGATGAAGAGGCTGCGCCCGTAACCGCGGCCGACTTCCTCGAAGACCCAAAACGTCAGCAGGTAGTACGGCAGGAAGTGGAGCAGGAAGTCGGGTGTCGTCGCGAGCAGCGGCAGCAGGCCGGTCAGCAGCACGACGGCGGGCGCGAAGTAGAAGATCGCCTTCTGCCAGCCGTCGAAATAGGTCAGCGCCGACGCGAGGTAGTTCAACCGCTGCGCGATGCTCAGGCCGCGATGCGAGAGGATGCCTTCCTTGCGCCAGACGTGCATCGCACCCTGACCCCAGCGCACGCGCTGGCCGATGAACGGCTCGATCGATTCGGGTGCGAGCCCGAACGCCAGCGGCTCGGCGTGATAGACCGACTTGTAGGCGCAGGCATGGATGCGCAGCGACGTGTGCAGGTCCTCGGTCACGGTGCCGGTCGCGAAGCCGCCGATCTCGTCGAGCGCGCTGCGTCGCACGACCGCGCAGCTGCCGCAGAAGAACGCCGCGTTCCAGTAGTCCTTGCCGCGCTGGATGACCCGAAAGAACAGGGCTTGCTCGGTCCACACCGTGCGGCCGGCGCCGCGCCAGCGGTGCTGGTAGGAATCGAGGTTGTAGAAGTCCTGCGGCGTCTGCACGAAGGCGACGTCGTCGTCTTCGAAATAGCCGAGCGTCTTGACCAGGAAGTCGCGTCGCGGCGCATGGTCGGCGTCGAACACGACGACGAACTCGCCGCTGCTGTGGGCCAGCGCGTGGTTCAGGTTGCCGGCCTTCGCGTGCTCGTTGTCGGCGCGCGCCAGGTATTCGCAGCCGAGCTGGCGCGCGAGCGCCTGCATTTCGGGGCGCCGCCCGTCGTCGAGCAGCCAGGTCGTGTGCGGATAGTCCATCGCACGGGCGGCCAGCAGCGTCTTGCGGACCAGCTCGACCGATTCGTTGTAGGTCGGCACGAAGACGTCGACCTTCAAGCCGTGCGGCGGCGGCGGCGCCTTGCGCTCGGTGATGCGCCAGCACATGAAGATGTGCAGCAGCGCGGTGCCGAAGCCGAAGATCTCGGCGCCGTAGACGAGAGCCGAGAAGATCGGGGCGTCGGCGTTGAAGGTGCCGACGCGCCAGGTCAGGTACCAGATGCTGACCAGCACGAATCCGGCGACCAGCAGGCGGCGCGGCCATTCGAGCGGCGTAAAGGGAACGGGGTCGCGTGTCATGGCAATCGAGGGGAATGAATCGTCCCGATATCGGCAGCGGACGGCGCGACTTGACGGTGCTGCATCGAAACCGCAGCCGCCGCGCCCGTTTTGTCGGCGTTTGCCTGACAGCTTCTGTCGGGCAGACCCGCATCGGCAGATCGGGGGCAGTCCAAGCGAGGTCCTAAGGGCACCGACCGGCAGTCGGCAGAATGGAACCGATGGACAGCGATGCGATCGTGGTGGGCGCCGGCCCGGCCGGCTTGGCGGCAGCCGCTTGCCTGACGGGACGCGGCCTGCGGGCGCTGCTGCTGGAGCGCAGCCCGGCGCTCGCCGCGGCCTGGCGTGCGCACTACGACCGCCTGCATCTGCACACCGTCAAATCGCATTCGGCGTTGCCGGGTCTGCCGTTCCCGGACGCCGCGCCGCGTTACGTGTCGCGCCAGGGCGTGGTCGACTACCTCGAAGCCTATGCGGCCCATCACCGTGTCGAGCCCCGCCTCGGCGCGGAGGTGACGGCGATCGCGGCGACTGCGGGCGCCTGGCGCGTCTCGACCGCCAGCGGACCGGCGTATTCAGCGCCGGCTCTCGTGCTGGCGACCGGTGCCAACAATCGACCGAACCGACCTTCCTTCGCCGGCGAGGAGACATTCAGCGGTCGAATCGTGCACAGCGGCGCCTATCGCAACCCGCAGCCGTTCCGCGGCCAGCGCGTGCTCGTCGTCGGCATGGGCAACACCGGCGCCGAAATCGCGCTCGATCTCGCCGAACACCGGGTCGCGGTCGCGCTGTCGGTGCGTTCGCCGCTCAACATCGTCTACCGAGATGTGCTCGGCCGGCCGACCCAGCTGACATCGATGGCGCTGGCCCGGCTGCCGCGCCCGTGGGGCGACGCGATCGCGCGCCTGCTGTGCACCCTGACCATCGGCGACACGGCTCGCTATGGCCTGCAGCGATCGACCGTCTCGCCGCTCAGGCAATTGCGCGAGCACGGTCGCACGCCGGTCATCGACATCGGCACGCTCGCCCGCATCAAATCAGGCGAGATCAAGGTGCACCCGGGCGTCGATCGCTTCACGGCGGGCGGTGTGAAGTTCGTTGACGGGCATGAAGAACCGTTCGATGCCGTCGTGCTGGCGACCGGCTATGCAGCGGGCATCGACAAGCTGTTTCCGGACACGCCCGTGCCGCTCGATCGCAACGGCATGCCGCTTGACGTGGTCGGACGCGATGCGCTCGACGGCGTCTACTTCATCGGCTTCGACCTGCGCCAGCCGGGCGGCCTGCTGCGGACGATCGGGTTGCAGGCGCAGCACGTCGCTGCCGAGATCGCGCGGCGTGCGCCGGCTTCGGATGCCCGGCCCGATCAGGCCGTCGCCTGAGCGACCCGTCCGAGGTGCTCGTGAATGCTCGCGACGACCGCGGCGCCTTCGCCGATCGCGCCGCCGACCCGCTTGACCGAGCCGGAGCGCACGTCGCCGACGGCGAAGATGCCCGGGATGCTCGATTCGAGCGCCGAACGGGCCGGTGCACCGGTCGCAGCACACGCGCGGCCGGTGACGATGAAGCCGGCCTTGTCGAGCTCGACGTCGCAGGTGCCGAGAAACGTCGTCTCGGGCTCCGCACCGATGAACAGGAACAGGTGGCGAACCGCGCGCGTTTCCTCGACGCCGGTTTGTCGGTCGCGCCACGCGACGTGCTCGAGGCCGCCCTGCGCGCTGCCGTCGAGGCGCGCCAGCTCCTTGCAGGCCAGCAGCTCGATGTTCGGCGTCGACTCGATGCGGTCGATCAGGTAGCGCGACATCGTCGCGGCGAGGCCGTCGCCACGCACCAGCATCGTGACCTTGGCAGCATGCGCCGACAAGTACACGGCGGCCTGACCGGCGGAGTTGCCGCCGCCGACCAGCACGACGTCCTGTTGCGAGCAGATCTTCGCCTCGATCGGCGAGGCCCAGTACCAGACACCGCGGCCCTCGTAGCTCGGCAGCTCGGCCAGTTCAGGGCGTCGATAGCGCGCCCCGGTCGCGACGACCGCGGTCCGCGCGCGGATGCGGCGCTGGTCCGCCAACGTCAGCGTCACCTCGCCGGCCGAGGCTTCGGTCGAGCAGTCGAGTCCGACGACCTTGGCCGGGATCAGCATTTCGGCACCGAACTTCTGCGCCTGCACGAACGCCCGTCCCGCCAGCGCCTGTCCTGAAATGCCGGTCGGAAAGCCGAGGTAGTTCTCGATTCGCGCACTCGCCCCGGCCTGGCCGCCATAGGCGCGGCAATCGATCACGATCACACGCAGTCCCTCGGAGGCGGCGTAGACCGCGGTGGCCAGGCCGGCCGGTCCGGCACCGATGATCGCGACGTCGTGCAGCTCGTCGTGGGCGAGCGTGTCGACCATGCCGAGACAGCGTGCGACCTCGTCGTCGCCCGGGTTGCGCAGCACCGTGCCGTTCGGGCAGACCACCGCGACGTCGCGCGGATCGGCGACGTACTGCTCGACGACCACCTGCGCATCGATCGCATCGTCCGGCGAGAGCAGGTGATGCGGATAACCGTTGCGCGTCAGGAAGTTCTGCAGCCGCACGATCGCCGGCGACTGCGGATCGCCGATCAGCACGGCGCCGCTGTGCCCCCCTTCGATCAGGGCGACCCGGCGCAGGATCAGTGCCCGGGTGATGCGCTCGCCGAGCTCCGCCTCGGCGATCAACAACGCGCGCAGGTGCGACGGGTCGACAAGGAGCACTTCCACGTCGCCATCGGCCACGCCGTCGACCAGCGCCGGCCGGCCCGAAAGCTGGCCGACCTCGGCGAGGTACTGACCGGGCTCGTAGCGGATCAGCGGGACGACGCGGCCGAGGCCGTCGCGTTCCGAGACCGCGATCGCGCCGCTCAGCAGCACGAACATGCCGGGGCTCGGAACGCCGGCAGTGACCAGCTTCGAGCCGGATGGGTAGCGCCGGCGGATGCCGAAGCGGCAGATGCGTGCGAGGTCGGCGTCGTCCAGCACCGGGAACATCTGCGCGCGCCGGTTGTCCAGCATCGAAAGGTCGTCTCGGTTGGCCACCGCGTTCTCCTCCTGCGTTCTGCCGGCATTCTGCAACCCGCATGGCGCAGACGTTGCCCGCGTGCTAGGCGGCCGGGGTGGCGTGCGCTTCCGCGGCCCGTTGCAGGCGCTCGGCGGTTTGCGCATCGGCCGGGAAGAAGGTCTCGAGCGCAAGCTCCGACAACGTCACATCGACGGGCGTGCCGAAGACGGTCGTCGTGCTGATGAACGACAGCCGACCGAGCGGCGTGTCGACGACGAGCGGAACGACGACGTGCTGGTCCGGTGCCGGCTCCGCGTCGTGCGACCCCGGATAGCGGCGCAATTCGTCGGCGAGCGCGCCGAGCTGCGGATCGCCACTCGCTGCGACCTGCTGGCGCAACCGTTCCAGAATGTGCGCGCGCCAGGCACCGAGGTTGACGATGCGCGGAGCGAGGCCCTGCGGATGCAGGCTCAGGCGCAGCACGTTGACCGGTGGCTGCAGCAAGGCCGCCGCCGCGCCGGCCATCAGCAGCGGCACCGCGCGGTTGTACGAGACGAGGGTCCAGTGCCGGTCGACCGCGAGCGCCGGATACGGCTCGTGGCCTTTCAGGACGAGCTCGATCGCGCGGCGCGCGGCCGTCATCGCGGGGGCGTCGAGCGCGCGCTCGCCGTACATCGGCGCGAAGCCGGCCGCGATCAGCAAGCGATTGCGCTCGCGCAGCGGCACGTCGAGGCGGTTCGCGAGGCGCAGGACCATCTCGCGGCTCGGCGTCGCGCGGCCGGTCTCGACGAAGCTCAGGTGGCGCGTCGACACGTCGGCCTCGCCGGCGAGCTCGAGCTGGCTCAGGTGCCGACGGATGCGCCAGTCGCGCAGCAGGCTGCCGACCGGAACGGATGCAGCGGTGTTCATGCGGCTCACGATAGCGGAGGCCTGGCAGCGGCTCCATGACCTCCGACGTAATCGACTGGCCTCGCTGCGGTACGGAACATGGCGGCACATCGCGAGTGGCATGGCCATCGGGGCGAAGCCGGCGCGATCGAAAAGGAGCCTTGCCATGTTCTCGAAGTCGATCCATCCCGATCTGTTCCTGCGCCGCGTGCTGACGGCCGATGCCGGCGTCAGCGCGGGAGTCGGCGCACTGATGGCCGTCGGTGCCGGTCCGCTGCAACGCCTGACCGGCCTGCCGGCGTCGCTGCTGATCCCCGCCGGACTCGCGCTGTTGCCATATGCCGCCTACCTGCTCTGGATCGCCACGCGCCCGGCGGTGCCGCGTGCGGCAGTCTGGGTGCCGATCGCGCTCAACCTGCTGTGGGCGGCGGACTGCGCCCTGGTGGCCTTCGGCGGCAGCTTCGCGCCGACCGCCTCCGGACTGGTCTTCCTCGCCGTGCAGGTGCTGAGCGTGCTCGCATTCGCCGAGCTCGAATGGATCGGACTGCGTCGGGCGCCCGCGCTGGCCGGCTGACGAACGGCGCGGCCGGCACAGCGCGTGCGCTGGCTGCCGTCGGCCTGCATCGCCTGCGCTATCGTCGCCCGCGTGAGACCTGCCCGCGTCGCTGTCCCGTCGTCACGCTACGACCGCATCGATGCGCTGCGTGGCGCCGCCATCGTCTGGATGGCGGCGTTCCACTTCGGGTTCGATCTCGCCCATTTCGGTTTCACGCAGCAGAACTTCTATCGCGATCCGGTCTGGACCATGCAGCGCAGCTGCATCGTCACGCTGTTCCTGTTCTGCGCCGGCCTCGGCCAGGCGGTCGCGTTGCGTCAGGGCCAGGGCTGGCCGCGCTTCTGGCGGCGCTGGGCCCAGGTCGCCGGCTGCGCGCTGCTGGTCAGCGTCGGCTCGTGGTGGATGTTTCCGCGCAGCTACATCAGCTTCGGTGTCCTGCACGGGATCGCCGTGATGCTGATCGTCGTGCGCTTGACCGGCCGGTGGGGCCGCTGGCTGTGGCCGCTCGGGGCGCTCGCGCTTGCGCTGCCGCACGCTTTGCAGCACCCGGTCTTCGACAGCCGATGGACCAACTGGATCGGCCTCGTGACCCAGCGCCCCGTGACCGAAGACTACGTGCCGCTGCTGCCGTGGCTCGGCGTCGTCTGGTGGGGCGTGGCCGCGGGCATGTGGCTGCTCGAGCGGCGACCGGCCTGGATGGCCGGCCCTGTGGCGGCCGCTGCAAAGCCGCTGGCTGCGCTCGGCCGCTGGAGCCTGAGCTTCTACATGCTGCACCAGCCGGTCCTGATCGGGCTGCTGATGCTCGTGATCTGGCTGCGCCGCTGAGCCCGGCGCGCCGGCTAACATGCCCCGATGGCGACGCAGCTGCTGTTCGGGTTTCACGCGGTGACGGTGCGGCTGAAGACGGCGCCGCGCTCGGTGCTCGAGGTGCACGTCGACGCGTCGCGCCGCGACCAGCGCATGCGCCAGTTCATCGAGCGCGCCAACGCGGCCGGCGCGCGTCTGTTCGAAAGCGACGATGTGCGGCTGCAGAAGATGAGCGGCACGGCGCGGCACCAGGGCGTCGTCGCACGGGTCGATCCGCTGGCGGTCAGCCATTCGCTCGACGACACGCTCGATGCGGTCGAGGGCGCGCCGCTCGTGCTGGTGCTCGACGGCGTGACCGATCCGCACAACCTCGGCGCCTGCCTGCGCGCGGCCGACGGCGCCGGTGCGCACGCGGTGGTTGCCCCGAAGGACCGCGCGGTCGGCATCAACGCGACCGTGGCGAAGGTGGCCAGCGGCGCAGCCGACACGGTGCCGTACTTCATGGTGACGAACCTCGCGCGCACCCTGAACGAGCTGAAGGAGCGCGCGATCCGCATCGTCGGCACGTCGGACGACGCACAGCGGACCCTCTACGAGGTCGACCTGACCGGCCCGACGGCGCTGGTCCTCGGTGCCGAGGGCAGCG
>Ga0207648_10006565_pt1 | contig 11555 bp, 6 predicted proteins | sample KBSMisM32_FD_184310 | JGI IMG/M metagenome (GOLD analysis project Ga0207648, IMG submission 184310) | Miscanthus rhizosphere microbial communities from Kellogg Biological Station, Michigan, USA - KBS Miscanthus M3-2 (SPAdes) (version 2) | ecosystem: Host-associated > Plants > Roots > Rhizosphere... | reverse complement strand
ATACTGAGCGGCCGGAAGGTTGAGGTTCATCGCGACCACGTCGCGGCTGTCGAGTCCCGGCTTCACGTTCGAGAGCCGGGCGAGACTGCGGAGAAGCAGGCCTGCGCCCGCCAGGAGCATCAGACAGAGCGCGATCTCGGCGGCCACCAGCGCGGCCGTCGTCCGGTGGGCCCCGGCCGTGCGCCCTCCCGGGCCGCGCAGGGCCGCGTCGAGCCGGCGATGCGTGGCCTGCCAGGCCGGAGCGAGCCCGAAGAGAACGCTCGCCGCTGCGGCGACCAGCAGCGAGAAGCCGACGACGGCCGGCTCGAGTCCGCCGGGTGACCGCGGAAGGACGCGCGACACCGGCTCCGCGACGGCTTGGACGATCCAGACCGCGCCGAGCACGCCGAGGATGGCGCCGCCGGCGGCGAGAACGAGAGCTTCGGTCAGAAGCTGGCGGACGACCCGCGCGCGGCTCGCGCCGAGCGACAGGCGCACGGCGATCTCGCGGCGGCGCCTGTTGGCCCGCGCGAGAAGGAGGTTCGCAACGTTGGCGCAGGCGATGAGGAGCACGAAGCCCGCGGCCCCGAGCAGGAGGAGGAGCATCGGGCGTGCGCCCCCGACGATGTCGGGTGTGAACGGGACGATCTCAGCCTGCCAGTCCTTGTTGAAATCGGGGAACGCTTGAGCGAGATCGCGGCTGATCGCGCCCATCTCGGCGTGGGCGGCCTCGAGGGAGGCGCTCGAGCGGAGCCGCGCGACGACCGACAGCCATTTCGATCCGCGGCTCGAGAGGTCGGTCGCCGAAAGGGCCAGCGGCGCCCAGATCGACGCCTGGCGCAGCGGCGGAAACTCGAAATTGTCGGGGAGGACTCCGACGATGGTGTGCGGCGTCCCGTTGATCTGCAGAGATTTCCCGACGACCGAAGGGTCGCCGTCGAACCGCGAGTGCCAGTACGCCGAGGACAGCAGCAGGACGTGGTCTCTCCCGGGCTGGTCTTCCTCGGCCGTGAAGGCCCGGCCGACGGTCGGCTGGATGCCCAGCAGTGGCGGAAGGCTGGAAGAGACGAACGCGACGCGCACGCGCTCGGCGCTTTCCCCGGAAAGCAGATTCACGCCGGCCACGTTGAAGGCGGACATGGCCTCGAGCGTCCGTGAACGATCCCGCCAGTCGGCGAAGTTGGCGGGGGAGACGTTCGTGTGCCATTCGCCCTTGGTCTGGCCCAGGCGCATGAGCCGAGCGGGCTCCGCCACGGACAGCGGCCGGAGCAACACCGCGTGGACCACCGAGAACATCGCGGCGTTCGCGCCGATCCCGAGGCCCAGCGTGAGCAGCGCCGCGATCGTGAAGCCGGGCGCGCGTGCGAGGCCGCGCAGGGCGTAGCGCACGTCCTGGATCATTCGGATCTCCACGCCGTCAGGCGAGCACCGCTCGTGTCGAGAAGATCGCGATGGATCAGGATCGCCGCGGAGGGAAATCCGGGGACGCGAGCGAGCGAGCGCAGAGCCTGCCAGAGCTCACGCGCGAGGCAGCTCATCCGTCGCTCCGCAGCGCGGTCGAAGGGTCTATTCGGGAAGCCCGGCGAGCCGGGAGCCAGCAGGCGGCGAGCGCGGCGGAAGCGAGAAGCAGCGGCACGGCGAAGAGCGTCGGCAGGTCCAGGGGCTGCACTTCGTAGAGAAGGCTCTTCAGGAGGAATGCCGCCGGGACCGCGGCCAGAAGACCCAGGAGGAGTCCCCAGCCGACCGGCCGCAGCCCGTCGCGGACGACCATCCGCGAGACGGAACGGGGGTCTGCGCCGAGGGCCATGCGCACGCCGAGCTCCCGGCGGCGGCCGGTCACCGCGAGGGCGACGACGCCGTAGAGGCCGAGGGCGGCGAGAAACGTGGCGAGGACGGCGAAGGCGGTCGAGAGCCGCGCGGCCATGCGCTCGGTGAAGAGCGAGATCTCGGCCTGGCCCTCGAGCGTGCGCAGGTCGACCAGCGGGACGAGCGGATCCAGCTCCCGTGCGACGCGCGGGATCGCCGGCACGACCGGCCCGAGGCCCGAAGCCCGCACGTAGAAGTTCATGCCCCCCCGGTCGTAGTCCTGAGCGACCGGGACGTACACGCCACGCGGCGTGGGCTCCGTGAGCGACGACATCGGTCCGTCGCGGACGATCCCGACGATCTCGATCCACTTGTTCTCGTCGCGGCGCCGGGCGAACCGGCGTCCCACGGCGTCGCCCTTCGGAAAATACTTGCGCGCCGTGACCTCGTTGATGACCGCGACGAGCGGCGTCCCCGCTCGGTCGCTGTCCTGGAAGGTCCGGCCGGCCAGCACGCGGACTTTGAGCGCGCCGAAGTAGCCCGGGCTGACGTCATAAAAGCGGAAGTTCATGTCCTCGCCCTCGGCGGCCTCGTAGCCGTCGATGCGCACGGTGGACGAGGAGTCGGAATCGGCGAGGAGCGCGTTGTCGAGCATGGCCGCGCCCTCGACGCCGGGCAGCCCGCGGAGCTTCTCTTCGAGCCTCTCGAAGAACTCGAGCGAGCGCTCCCGGGAGTACCCGGAAAGCTCGGGCGAGACGCCGAACGTCACGACGTTTTTGACCTCGAAGCCCGGATCGATGCTCAGGAGCCGCTGCAGGCTGCGCGTGAAGAGGCCGGCCGCCGCAAGCACCACGACCGAGAGCGCCACCTGTCCGACGACGAGGCCCCGCCGCCAGCGGGCCGACCGCCGGCTGCCCACGGCGCCGCCGCTCTCTTCGCGCAGCCGCGGAGAGAGGTCGGTGCCGAAGAGCTCGAGCGCCGGCACGATTCCGAACAGGAGGCCCGCGAGCGCCGATGCGGCGAAGGCGAAACCGAGCACACGCAGGTCGGTGCGGGCGCTCAGCACGTCGGCGATGCGGTCGAAGGGAAGGACGCGGATCGCGGTCGCGAGAAGCGACTCGGAGAGCAGGACCCCGAGGGCCCCGCCGGCGAGGGCGAGCAGTCCGCTCTGGAGCAGCAGGTCGCGCGCCAGGCGTCCGCGGGGAGCGCCGAGCGCCGTCTTGACGGCCAGCTCGCGCTGGCGTCCCGCCGTCTTGGCCGCCAGCAGGTTCGCGAGGTTGGCGCAGGCGACCAGCAGCACCAGCAGGACGAGCGCGGAGACCGCCGTCAGTCGCTTCGAGAAGTCGCCCCGCAGATCCGAGCGGCCGCGCGCACCGGGGTGGAGCACGAGGTGCTTCCCGCGAATCCGCTCGGCTCCGGAGGCCGACATGTCGGTCATCTCGGAGACTTCCCGATCGACGATTCTCCGGTAGATCAGGTCGAGCTCGGTGAGTGCCCGCTCGAGGGAGACGCCCGGCTTGAGACGCGCCACGATGTCCATCCACCGCGTGCGCCGGTCGTCCAGGGCATCCCAGCCCGGCGTCAACGCGGGCTTCATGGCCATGGGCACGTAGACGTCCGGCACGAAACCGACCTGGACGCTGCGGAAGCTCTTCGGAGCGACGCCGATGATCGTCATGGGCTGCGCGTTGACGAGAAGGGTTTGCCCGACCGCCGAGGGGTTGCCCCCGAAGTCGCGCTGGAACGCGCTCCAGCCGAGGACCGCCACGGGGTGCTGGAGTTTCACCGCGTCGTCGCTGGCATGGAGAAGGCGGCCGGCGGCTGGTTCGAGCCCGAGGACGTCGAAGTAGTTCCCCGAAACGATCTCCGCGTTGGCGATGCGGGTCGTCTTTCCGTCGCCGAGGGTCACGCCGGTCGGAAAGCGCGCGAGCATTCCGGACACCGTCGTCGCCTGATCCCGCAGGTCCGTGTACATCGGGTAGGAAAACGGGGTGGAGAAACTCGAGTTCTGGTGGGATGCGCCCCGGTAGGGCCCCGGCCCGTCGAGGACCACGAGCGCATCGGGGTTTCGGACAGGCAGCTTGCGGAGAGCGACCTGGTCGAGGAGCGAGAACATCGCCGTGTTGGCGCCGATGCCCAGGGCCAGCGTGAGGATGGCCGCGGCCGTGAAGCCCGGATTCTTCCGCAGAGATCTCAGCGCATACCGGAAGTCTTGCAGCACGGTTACTCCTGTCGAAGGGCTTGAGCAGGGTCGATCCGCGCGGCGCGGCGCGCGGGAAGGTCCGCGGCGAGCAGTGCCGCCGCCGCGAGCAGGAGCGTGGCGCCCGCGAGAGCCAGAGGATCGGCGGGCGCGAGGCCGTAGAGCGCGCTCCGAAGCGCGATCCCGACGGCGGCCGAAAGGGCCAGGCCGCAGGCCGCGCCCAGCGCCACCGACCCCGCCATGGACCGCAGGACCAGACGCCGCACGTCGGCGGCGCGGGCGCCCAGCGCGAGACGGATCCCGAACTCCGCCGCGCGCCGGCGTGTCGTCCACGAGACGACGGCGTAGATGCCGACCGCGGCGAGCACGAGCGAGAGGATGCCGAAAAGCCCGAGAAGCGTCGCGCCGACCCGCTGCGGAAGCAGCCGCGCCGCGACGACGTCCGAATAGGGTCCGATCTGCGTGACCGGCAGCGCGGCGTCGAGACTCCGGACCTCGCGGCGGATCGCGCCCGCGACGACCTCGGGGGCGGCGTCCGACTTCACGACCAGCGTCAGCCGCATGAGCGCCGCCGGCGGGAACTGCAGCAAAGGCGCCCAGACCTGCGGAACCGGAGCGTCCGTGAGGGACGCGGATTTCGCGTTCCCGACGACGCCGATCACGGTCCACGGCTCGTTGGCGACCGTGATCCTCCGGCCGAGCGGGCTCGTCGCGGGCCAGTAGCGTTCCGCCATCGCGCGGTTGACGACGGCGACGCCGGCGGTGCCCATTCGGTCGCTGGCCTCGAACTCACGCCCGGCGAGCACGGGGACGCCGAGGGCCCGAAAGTACGCGGGCCCGACCGCGGCGACGTCGACCACCGGGCGCTCCCCGCGGGAAGGCGTGTAACCCTCAATCTCGACAGATTCCTCGTCGCGCGATCCCGAGAGCGGGAGGCTGCTCGTCCAGGTGGCGGCACGCACGGACGGATCTTCGGCGAGCCGGCGCGGCAGCTCCGCCGCGAAGGTCAGGGCGCGCGCCGCGTCGTATCGCGCCAGGCCCGTGTTCACGCGGGCCACAGTCACGCCCCGAGGCTCGAGACCGAGGTCGATCGAAAGCGCGCGAACCAGGCTTCGGCCCAGCAGCCCCGAGGTCGCGAGCAAGGCGAGACAGAGTGCGACCTGCGCCGAGACCAGAGCCTTGTTCAGTCCCGCTGCGCGCGCGATCCTGCTCGACCCGGCTGCCAGGATCGGAGCGGCCGGCGCGCTCGACGCTCGCCAGGCCGGCAGCAGTCCGAACAAGACGCCGACGAGCGTGGCGAGAATGGCGGCGAAGATGAAGGCCCGGGAACCGAGCTCCGGACGGAAAAGACCGAGGGTGAAGTCTTCGATCAGAGGCACCTGGACGAAGAGCGACAGAAGCGCGCTCGCCACGACGAGTCCCGCCGCGCCGCCGGCGAGGCCGAGCAGCAGGCTTTCCGACAGGACCTGGCGGGCGATGCGTCCCCGGCTCGCGCCGAGCGCCTGGCGGACGGCGATTTCCTTCTGACGCGCAGCGCCTCGGGCCAGCAGAAGGTTCGCGAGATTCGCGCACGCGATCAGCAGGGCAGTGAGGACGGCGCCCGCGAGCAAAGCGAAGATGCGCGGCGGACCGAACTCCTCGTTCGCCCCGGTCGCGGCCACAGTCGTCGGGACGACGGACCATCGCGCGGCATCGAAGTCCTCGCCGTGCGCGGCGGCGTCGCGGCGCAGGATCGTCAGAAGCGCGGCTCGGGCTTTTTCCAGCGGCACGCCGGGCTCGAGTCGCCCGAAGACCGACATCCAGCCCCAGTTGCGGGAGTGAATGTCGAAGTTCGCGAGCGGACCCGTGGCGAGTCGCGGCCAGGTGCCGACCGGCACCCAGAGATCCGGAAAGATGGCGAAAGCCGCGCCGCGAAAACCCTTCGGCGCGACGCCCACGATCGTCAGCGGTACGCCGTTGACGTGGATCGAGCGGCCGAGGATGGCCGGATCGGCTCCGAACTCGCCGGCCCAGAATCCTTCGGCGAGCACGGCCACGGCCTCGCCGCCTTCGTCCTCCGAGGGCTGAAAGAACCGGCCCAGCGCCGGTCGTGCGCCGAGGACGTCGAAGTAGTTCGCGGAGACGACGGCCCCGCCGACCATGCGCGCGTCGCCGGCGTGCGCGAGCGACATGGAGCGATCGCTCCAGGCGGCCATTCGCGCGGTCCCCGCCGCCTCGTCGCGGATGGACCGGAAAATCGGGTAGGACACGGAGTCGCCCGACAGATCCACGAGCGACGACGGATCGGAGATGCCCGGCAGGGGCCTGAGGATTACGGCGTCGGCGAGGCTGAAGATCGCCGTGTTCGCGCCGATGCCGATGGCGAGGATCAGGACTGCGGTGAGCGTGAATCCCGGCGATCGCGAGAGCCCGCGCCAGGTCTGCCGGAGCTCACCCATCACTCGCTCCGCAGCGCCGTGACGGGATCGACGCGGGTGGCGCGCCGCGCCGGGATCCAGCAGGCGGCGGCCGAGACGGCGAGCAGGATCGCGGAAACGACGGCATACGTCACCGGGTCGCCCGCTCCGACGCCGAAAAGCAGGCTCGAAAGAAGCCTAGAGAGCGCGAGCGCCGCGACGATGCCGGCCGCGAGGCCGGCGGCGGCGAGCGCGAGACCTCGCTGCAGGACGCGGCGGACGATGTCGCCCGGAGACGCGCCGAGCGCCATCCGCACGCCGATCTCGCGCGTTCGGGCAGCCACCGTCTCGGCGACGAGACCGTAGATTCCGACGGACGCCAGAAAGAGCGCGATGGCGGCGAGAAGCGAGAGCAGCGTCGCGCCGAACCGCTCGCGGGAGAACGTTCGCGCCGCCCGCATCTCCAGGGTCGTGACGTCGAACACCGGCAGATTCGGAGCGAGGGCCTTGATCTCGCGCCGGACCGCCGGGGCGATGGCCGCCGGATCCCCGGACGTCTTGACGAACAGCGTCGCCCAGGGAAGACCGCCCTGGAGCGTGGGGTAGTAGAGGTCGAGCTTCTGCGCTTCTCCGGGCCGACCATAGAGCACGTCGCCCGCGACGCCGACAACTTCGGCCGTCGCGTCGTCGGCGAAGAAGAACGACGTCGCCGCGATGCGGCGTCCGATGGGATCCTGGCCCGGCCAGAGGCGGCGCGCGGCGGTCTCGTTGATCACGACGACCTTGGGCGTACCCTCCCGGTCCTCGGCCGTGAACGCCCGGCCTTTCTTGATCGGAATCGACAGTGTCCGGAAATAGTCCGGGCCCACGTCGTGCAGGCCGATCTGCGTGGATTCGCTCGGAAATCCCCCGCTCGTGGCCATGCGCCGGTCGTCGACCTGGCGGACGACCGCGATCATGTTGCGCGACGAGAGCGGCGAGGTCCGGCCGGTGGCGGCGCTGGTGACTCCGGGCAGCGTCTTCAGGCGCTCGAGGAGCGTCCGGCGAAAGACGATCGCCCGGGAGCGGTCGTCGTCGCTGACGCCCGAGGGATCGAAGCGGAGGGTCAGCACCCCGGTCGGATCGAAGCCGGCCTGGAATCCCGAGAGGCGGCCGAGGCTGCGCGTCATCAGGCCGGCGCCCACCAGGAGGACCAGGGCGAGCGCGATCTGCACCGGCACCAGCAGGCCGCGCGCGGACAGACGACGGGTCCCGCCGTCGCTCGTCACCGCTCCGGCGCCGCCCTCCTTGAGGGCCGCGGAGAGATCGTGGCGCGACGCGTGGAGCGCGGGCGCCATGCCGAAGAGCAGCCCGGTCACGAGCGAGATTCCCAGCGCGAAGACCAGGACGCGCGCATCGAGCACGATCGCCGAGAAGCGGAACAGGAAAGACGGGTCGCCGACGTCCGACAGCCGTTCGATCCTCGACAGCGATTCGACGCCCCAGAGAGAGAAGAGGATGCCCGCGACGCCGCCGGCCAGGGAAAGCACGAGGCTTTCGGTCAGCAGCTGGCGCACGATCCGCCGCCGCGCCGCGCCGATGGCCACCCGGATCGCCACTTCGCGTCCGCGCGCGGCAGCCCGGGCCAACAGGAGCGCGGCCACGTTGGCGCAAGCGATCAGGAGAACGAAGGTGACGGCCCCGAAGAGGACGAGCACGGAGCGGCGGAGGGCCGGATCGACCCGGCTGTCGTTGAGCGGGGCGGTCGAGGCGCTCCACACCGCGCCGCTGACCTCCATCGGGTGCTCCTGCGCGATCTGCGTCCCCACGAGCTTGATTTCCGCGGAGGCCGCACCCGGAGAGACGCCCCGTTTGAGGCGGGCGACGACGTTGTGCCAGTGGTTACCGTCCTCCTTCAGGATGTCGGGATAGAGGAAGGTGTCCGCCATCGCCATCGGGACCCAGATGTCGGCGTCGCCGGCGAGCCCCGCGAAGCGCGGGGGCGCGATGCCGACGACCGTCATGGGCACGCGGTTGATTTCGATCGTCTTGCCGACGATGGACTTTTCTCCGCCGAAACGGCGGCGCCAGAGGCCGTCCGAGATCACCGCCACGGGATGGGCGCCCGGAGCCCCGTCCTCTTCGGCCAGGAACGTCCGTCCCGCGGACGCGCCGACGCCGAGAAGCGGGAAGTAGGACGCCGACACGATCTCGGCGACGAGCCTCTCGGGCTCCGCCACGCCGGTGAGGTTGAGGTCGAGGCGGGAGTGTCCGGCCACGGACTCGAAGGAGCGCGCGTGCTTGCGCAGGCTCTCGAACTTCGGCGACGACCACGGGAAGGTCTCGGCCGTCCCGCCCTTCTCCTCGTGCGTGATCGATACGGTCATCAGCGCGTCCGGCTCCCGGTAGGGGAGGGGGCGCAGCACCGCCGCGTCGAGGATCGAGAAGATCGTCGTGACTGTCCCGATCCCGAGCCCGAGCGTCAGGACCGCGACGGCGGCGAAGCCCGGGTTCCGGAGCAGCCACCGACACGCGTAGCGGGCGTCTTGCAGGAGAGCGCCCATCAGCTCACCCGGTAGCCGCTCTCCTTCAGTTCCTCCTCCGAGTGGGCGCGCTCTTCGCCCCTCTCTTCTTCGACCACGCGGCCGTCGAAGAGATGGATGGTCCGGCCCGCGTGCTTGGCGAAGCGCGGGTCGTGGGTGACCATGCAGATCGTCGCTCCGGCGCGGTGGAGGTCCTGGAGGAGGTTCATGACGGCATCGCCGTTGACCGAGTCGAGGTTTCCCGTCGGCTCGTCGGCGAGCAGGATCAAAGGCGAGCCGGCGATGGCGCGTGCCACGGCCACGCGCTGCTGCTGGCCTCCCGAGAGCTGGGAGGGAAAGTGCTTCATCCGGTGCGCCATCCCGACCTTCTCGAGCGACTCCTGCACGCGCTTCTTGCGCTCGTGCGCGGGCATGCCGCGGTAGGTCAGCGGCAGCTCGACGTTCTCGTAGACCGAGAGGTCGCCGATCAGGTTGAACGACTGGAAGATGAAGCCGATCTCCCGGTTGCGGATGCGCGCCCGCTCCGAGAGCGTCAGCGCCTCGGCCGCCTTGCCGTTCAGCCAGTACTTGCCCTCGGTGGGCGAGTCGAGCAGGCCGAGCAGCGAGAGCAGGGTCGACTTTCCGCAACCGGAGGGCCCCGCGATCGACACGTACTCGCCGTGCGCGATCTCCAGGTGCACGCCCGCGAGGGCATGCGTTTCGACTTCGTCCGTGAAGAAGACCTTCGTGACGCCGTCGAGCTTGATGACCGGATGTCCGTTCGAGCTCATGCGGTTTTCCCCCATCCCCTTAAAGAAATCACTTCAAACGCACGCGGTCGTGCGCATCCCACGCGCTCATGTCCGAGAGGATCACGCGATCCCCCGGCTTCAGTCCTTCGACGATTTCCACCGTGTTGACCGAGCTCTTGCCGAGCTTGACCTTGACGCGCGTGGCCTCGTCGCCGTCCTCGTTGACGAGGAAGAGACCGACGAGGCTCTTCTCCTGTCCGAACGCGGGCCGGCCGACGTACAGGGCGTCCTTGAGACGGTCGAGCTCGATCGTTCCATCCACCGAGAGATCCGGGCGCGCTCCCTGCGGCAGCTCGCCCTCGAGGGCCACGTCCACGGTGACGGTCCCGTTCTGCGACGAGGGATCGACGCGGGAGACCTTGCCGGGCACGATGCCGTTGCGCGTGTCGATCGACGCGGGCTGGCCGATCACGATGTCCTTGGCCTGCGTCTCCGCGATCTTCAGCTGGGCCTTGAGCTTGTTGGGCTGGACGACCTTCGCGAGCATGGTTCCGGGCTGCGTGAGCTGGCCGACCTGCACGGGGACCTCCTGAAGGACGCCCGGGATGGTCGCGCGGACCTTGAGCGCGTCCATCTGGGAGTGCATCAGCTCGGCCTGCACCTTGAGCTGCTGGAAGTGCGCCTCGGCCGCCTCGAGCTGGGCCTTCGCGGAGTCCTCGGCGATCGCGAGACGCTCCTTCTCCAGGGCGTTGCGGGTTTCGAGCTCCTCGGCCCGGACCTGCGAGAGCTTGAGGACCAGCGAAGCGACGATGCCCTCCTTGTGGAGGCCTTCGTTGGTCTCTGCCTGCAGCTCGGCCTGGTGGTAGTCGGACTCGACCGTCGCGGCCCGCGCCTTTTGGTCCAGCTTGTCACGCTGCACCGCGACGCGCGTGTTCATGAGCTCCGCCTGGCCGGCCTTCATGGCCTGCTCGGCGTCGAGCGCGTCACGCTGGAGCTCCGGGTTCGACATTTCGAGAATCACCGTGTCCGGCTGCACGAGCGCGCCGGGTTCGACAAGGAGACGCTCGACGCGGCCTTCGGTTGCGGCGGAAAGTACGCGGATGCCGGAAGATTCGACGACCAGCGATCCCGGGCCGCGCACCTGGCGCACCATGGGCCCGCGCTTGACGGTGTCCATCCAGATGGTCGACTTCTCGACCGTGGGCGCCGCCGGCTTGAGCTTCGAGAGCCCGAGCGTGATGAGGAGAATCGCCCCGGCCGCCGCGGCTGCCATGACGATCCGCTTCTTGCGTTTCTTTTCGGAAAGGTCCTCTCGGATGATGTCCACGGTTACGGCTCAAGGCGAGAACCGTGCCAGGGGTGGGGCACTGTAAGTGTCTTGAAACAGGGATCTTTGTCTCGAACCATCGTGCCCTTTTGACCGGCTGCGGGATGCGGGTGTCCGATTCCGGACGGCCGCCCCGGCTTCCGTTCAGCCGTTCAGCTCCGGCCGTGGATCTTCATGGAGACGAGGTCGTCGACCGAGACGCTCTTGAAGCGCGCCTTCATCTTCTTCACGTAGTCCAGAGACACGTCGTGGATGCACATGGAGACGAGCTCGTCGGCGGATACGTCGCGGTAGCCGAGCTCCTGAAGACCTCGGATGAACTCGGGACTCACGTCGTGGATCTTCATCGAGACGAGCTCGTCCGGGGTGAGGTCGGAATACCCCAGCGTCTTCAGCTCGCGGACGTAGTCGGGGGTCGCGTCGTGGATGCTCATGGACACCAGATCGTCCGGGGCCAGGTTCGTGTAGCCGAGGTTCTTCAGCTCGCGGATCGTTTCGGGCGTGACGTCGTGGATACGCATCGACACCAGCTCATCCGCGGGAAGGCGGTCGTACCCCAGGGCCTTGAGCTCCCGGATGAATGCGGGCGTGGCG
>Ga0207648_10006561_pt1 | contig 11558 bp, 6 predicted proteins | sample KBSMisM32_FD_184310 | JGI IMG/M metagenome (GOLD analysis project Ga0207648, IMG submission 184310) | Miscanthus rhizosphere microbial communities from Kellogg Biological Station, Michigan, USA - KBS Miscanthus M3-2 (SPAdes) (version 2) | ecosystem: Host-associated > Plants > Roots > Rhizosphere... | reverse complement strand
AGATGAGGACGGGATACCAAACCACCAGGTAAGTAAGTTCCATCCAATTGCAGCGATTAACCCTGCAAATACAACCGGCAAAGTGATGAATTCACTTTTTACAGTTTTGGAAATGGTGTTGGCAACGCCATGATCTTTAAAAATGAAAAATGCCACAAAATTGAATAAGGCAGCCCAAAGCACCGCCTGGAATGGGGTAAGAACTTTTGTAGAAACTACAGTGGCAATCGAATTGGCAGCATCGTGAAATCCATTTATGTAATCGAAAACCAAAGCCAGTGCAATAATTACTATCAAAAAACTCATGAGGGATATTTTGAAAATTTGAAAATGGGATTAGCCATTTTCATACGATTTAAGCATTAGGCGTATTTAATAATAATAGATTCGATCACGTTGCTGGCATCTTCACATTTATCCGTCACGATCTCCATTGCCTGGTAGATCTCTCTTTTTTTGATCACTTCTTTAGCATCGGCTTCGGTAGCGAAAAGTCTTTCTATACTCATATCAAAAATATCGTCTGCCTGGTTTTCAATGCTATTGATCTTTACCAAAGCCTCTGTCATTTGGCGCATATTCTTCATATCCCTTAATTCCCCTACAGCGGTCTTTACCTGCAGAGCACTCTGCTCGATCATATCCGCCAGTTTTTGTAAGCCACTGTCATTAGGATTGACCCGGTAAAAGTTTATTTTCTTGGCCGAGGCATAGATATAGTCGGCAATGTCATCGAGAGCAGATGCCAGGTAATGAATGTCTTCACGGTCAAAAGGAGTAATGAAATTGCGTCCCAATTCCGTGAAGACCCTGTGCGTCAATTCATCATTATCATGTTCCAAATCTTCCAGTTGTGATATCAATGCGGCCCGTTTATCAAAGTCCGGTTCTTCAACCACATGCTTCAACTTGGTCCCCATTATTGATACATTATCCGATACTTTTTCAAAAAGGTCATAAAATACCTTACTTTTTGGTAAAAATATCTTCATAAATGAATTAACTGCCATAGAGTTAAAATTTGTTGGCAGCGAAGTTACGGTTTGCCCATTCGGCAGACAGTGGGAGGGGAGAATTAATAATTAATTAATATAGAAATAATACAGGGGAAACGATTTGCTAACATTCTTTTCATATTGAGAAGTGCTTATATTGCAGCCCCTGAAGCCAGCCACGTAATGATAAACAGAATTTCCAGGAGACTGCTTTTAGTTCTAATTGCTTTTCAGTTAATTACTTTCGGTTATTCTCAGCGCTATCTTTCTGATCTTGATTCTTCCCTTTTGTACTTAAACGATACGGTCCGTCCATTAATAAAACGATTTGAAAACCTCCATTTTTCGGGCTATATACAACCCCAGTTTCAACTTGCCGATACCGAAGGGGCAAAAACTACATTTAGCGGGGGCGACTTTGCTCCGCACTCGAAAAGTCGTTTCATGTTAAGAAGGGCAAGGCTTAAACTCGATTATTTGCTTGTGACGAGCGATGCCTATCCCAAGGCTTTGTTCACTTTCCAGATCGATGCAACGGAACGGGGAGTAAACGTGAGAGATATGTTTGTGCGGCTTTATGAAACAAAAGGCCATAACTTTTCACTCACTGCCGGCTTGTTTGCGCGACCGTTTGGTTATGAAGTAAACCTTTCTTCTTCGTATCGTGAGACTCCTGAAAGAGGAAGAATGTCCCAGACCCTGATGCCGACGGAGCGCGATATCGGGGTGATGATCGGTTACGAACCATTGCGACGTTCCGCAAAAAACAAGTTTATAAAATTGGATGCGGGTTTATTTAATGGGCAGGGACTATCCGGAACCACGGATTTCGACAGTCATAAAGATTTTATTAGCAGGCTAACCGTAAAACCAGTTCCTCTTGGAAAGTTGTCAGTAAGTGGGGGGCTATCGTTGCTTTATGGTGGATGGCGACAAGACTCGAAGTATGTATATGAAATGGGGACATCGAATGGCGATAAAACCTTTTTACTCGATTCCTCCTTAAGTAACGTCGGAGAAATTGCCCCCAGGCATTACTACGGTGCAGACGTTCAAATCGTTTATAAGCATAGGTGGGGCCAAACCGAATGGAGGGCAGAGTATTGGCAGGGCCAACAGCCAGGCACAGCCGTCACTACTGGAAACCCCGGCACATTGCCGCAAGGACCCGTATATCGGAGAAATTTTAATGGCGCCTTCTTTTGTTTTCTCCAAAACATAGTTAACCCACATCACCAATTGTTGTTGAAGTATGATTGGTATGACCCGAATACCAAGGTTTTGAAAAATGAAATAGGTGAAGCCGGAACAAATCTTACACCTGCCGACATAAAATATTCAACCCTGGGAGTTGGGTATGCTTATTATTTTAACGACAATGTAAAATTGGTTGTCTACTACGAGTTTGTAAAAAATGAATCAACACTATTGCAAGGATATGGGAATGATTTGAAGGATAATATTCTTACGACGCGTCTGCAGTTCAGGTTTTGAGTTCCTTAATATTCCCGTAACATTCACGTCATAATTCCTTAACGTGGGAGTAACATTCCGTTAATTTCCGGCGTCTTCCTTTGCCGAAACTTACGTCGTGAAAAAAATTCTTACCTGTTGTTTTTTGTGCCTTGTTTCAACTCTCTTGTTTGCTCAAATAAAGTACACCAAAATTTCAGGAAAAGTTACTGATTCAACAAACGGTAATCCGGTTGTTGGCGCATCCGTAACCCTGGAAAATGGAAAGGGAACAAAAACAGATGTGGAAGGAAATTTCTTTTTGAACGTAGAAGCAGGCAAAAGCTATACGATCAGGCTCACAAGTGTTGGCTATCAGACGAAACTACTGGATGGCGTGGAAGCCACCGAAAACAATTTCTTCGTAGCTATTTCGTTGCAAAAATCAAATGTTCAACTCACTGGTGTGGTCGTAAGGACAAACGCTCGAAGAGAATCGACTGCTTCATTATACCAGGTACAAAAAAATAGTTCCGCTATTTCAGACGCTATCTCTGCTGAGGTCATAAAAAAATCGCCGGACAGAACGACCAGTGAAGTTTTGCGTCGTGTGAGTGGTACGTCAATCCAGGATAATAAATTCGTCGTCATCCGTGGTCTCAGTGAGCGATACAACTCTTCTCTTCTGAATAATTCAGTTCTCCCGAGCACTGAACCGGATAAAAAAGCTTTTTCATTTGATATCATTCCATCCTCATTAATTGATAATATTACTATTTATAAATCGCCCACACCGGATCTTCCTGGAGATTTTGCGGGGGGTGCGGTTAAAATAACGACGAGAGATTATCCCACAAAAAGTTTGAGCGAGCTTTCCGTTAAGCTCACCTACAATTCGCAAACTACATTTAAAAATTTCTATAAAGGTTATCCGAATGGAAAACTGGATTGGCTAGGCTACTTTGATGATCAAAGGTTGATTCCGGGAGGGTATTATAAAAACAGGGGTTCAGCATATCTCAATCTTGAAGATGGTCAGAAAAAGGAAATCACAAAACAATTTCCGAACACTTACGGAGAGCAGGTAGCCAATATAAGTCAGCCCAATCTCAGTGTTTCATATACGGGAGGCAATACAAAACTGATCAAGGACAATAAATTAGGATTTATCTATGCGATCGACTACAGCTATGGAAGAAGAGTGGTTGAAAGGTTAAGGAACGAATATGAAACTTATGATTTTCACAACTATAATTACAACACTACCGGCTACGATACCCGCAGTGTACTGTCTGCTCTGTTAAATCTCACCTACTCTTACGGGAAGAGCAAGATATCGTTAAAGAATTTGTACAACAATGATTTTCTAAGTGGATTTGCTCTAAGAAATGGAACAAATACCGTGAATCAAGGTTTCTTTTTTGATTACAAAAGTCAGAACACCGAAGCTGCCTCGAATGGGATAGGAAGTTCCGTGTTGGAAGGGCTGCACAGCCTGAGGAAGAACTGGACTATTGACTGGAACGGTTCTTTCGGAATAACTTATCGCTGGCAGCCTGATCAGCGTATCATGACATTTGTAACAGATCCCAATACCACTGATTATGCTATTAAGTTGAATAATATCAATTCCCCCGTCATTGAAGATGTTGGACGCATTTATTCTTATTTGACGGAATATATCTATGGTGCTAACCTTAATATTACAAAGCAATTTGAATGGAAAGGGCAGCAACAAAAATTAAAATTTGGTACGGCCAATTATTATCGTACCCGCAGAGTAGAAGTAGATGCACTTGGATTGGCTTCGTTAAAGCCAACAGGAGATAAGATCTATGAAACAAAGAGTACAACTTTCAATACACTCCTTGACCCGGCAAATATTGATCAATACGGTATTGTTTATGGAAATATCCCGGCGAGCTCAATCGATTATGACGCAAACGGAATGCTGAATTCAGGTTACGTAATGTTGGATAACAAGTTTTCGGATAAAATAAAATTGACGTGGGGGGCGAGGGTTGAAAAATATAAACAGGAATTAACTGCTGTCGGAAAAGGCAAGACCACACTTGATAATACTGACGTATTACCATCCTTCCTTTTCACTTATGCATTGAATAATAAAACGAACATAAGACTTGCCGGTTCGCAAAGTGTAAACAGGCCTGAGTTCAGGGAATTGGCCACTTACCGGTTTTATGATTATGAGAACGCATTTATTATCCAGGGAAATCCTCAGTTGGTGAGAAGCAAAAACACGAATGGCGACCTGAGGTTTGAAATGTTTCCAACCGCCGGAGAGATCATTTCTGCAAGTGTGTTTTACAAATATTTTAAGGATCCGATCGAGCAAGTAAACAAGGGAAATGATGTGTTAAGTTGGGAGAATGCAGAAAGTGCTGATGTCTATGGAGCCGAAATCGAATTCAGGAAGAAACTGAATTTTATCAACAGCAATTTTTTTGAACACCTTATCTTTTATGCCAATGCGGCGTATGTGAATGGTTCAGTAAAATATTCGCAGCTAACCGTAAATAGCCTGTTGCAGGGTCAGTCTCCATACCTGGTAAATGCAGGACTCAGTTACAGCAGTGACAATGATAATTTTTCTTTCAACATTCTTTATAACAGGATCGGGCAACGATTAAAATTCAGGGCATATTTAGTCACCCAGCCCCCAGCGGGAAGAAACATTTTTGAAAAGGCGAGAGACGTTTTGGATGTGCAGGTCAGCAAAAAGTTCATTCATAACCGTCTTGAGGTAAAACTCACCGTGAGTGACATTTTCGCACAGGCATATACATGGTATTATAAATATGATGCTAATCCATCCAAAACTACTTATGACCCATCGACGGACAGAATTCTGAACAGTTATAAGTATGGCACGAGCACATCCCTGGGTGTTCGCTACAGCTTCGGTAAATAACATTTTGGTAAGACTGGGGTAACAATTCGCTAACACTGCGAAAATAGTTTCGCAACAGCTAAACACAAAAATTTATGAATAAACTGAGCTTATTTTTAACTGCATGCATTGCCATTTTAATATCCTGCAGTAAGAGTGATAATCAAACTACGCCACCTCCCAATGGCGGAGGAGGAAATGACACCGCCGTCGGAAGTACTGTAGATGTTCGGGGTATTATTCGTACCAGCCAGACTTGGAGAAAGGATTTCATTTTTCGCCTGCGCGGTTATGTGTATGTAACGGATGGAGCTACTATCACGATTGAACCAGGAACAAAAATTGTTTCCAATAAAGATTCTGCGGGTGTATTGGTGATCTATAGGGACGGGAAGATCATTGCTGACGCAACTTCCAGTTCGCCGATCGTTTTTACTTCTAATGAAAGCAGTCCTGCACCTGGCGATTTGGGTGGATTGATCATAGTGGGCCAGGCGAAAGGGAACAGTAATCACTCGGTGATAGAGGGTGGTGTTGATCCTGCTTTTTCTTCATTCGGCGGAACAGATGACGCTCACAATTCGGGCATTCTACGGTATGTTAGAATTGAATACGCGGGCAAAGCCGTCAACCCGGGTGATGAAGTAAATGGGTTGTCATTGTACGGTGTGGGTAGCGGAACAACGATAGACAACGTTGAAGTTCTGAGAGGATTGGATGATGCTTTTGAATTTTTTGGCGGCACGGTAAATTGTAAACATTTGATTGCTTATAATTGTGCTGATGACGATTTCGATATGGATGATGGTTATAGAGGTATGATCCAATTTGCAATTTCTGTTAAGGACCCGGCATTTACGGATAATAAGGGTACCACTGGTGATGTCTCGAATAATTTTGAAGTGGATAATGTGAACCCCGCTAACGGGCTTGCGCTGTCAAGAACTCCTATCACATTCCCGGTTCTGTCAAACTTCACAGCAATCGGGCCTAATGATGCATCAGGCACTTCCGCTGACTATGGCTGGGGCATGCGTTGGAGAAGAGGAGCTAAGTTTATTCTTGCCAATTCTATAGTTATGGGTGGTCACAAAGGGGGACTGCGGCTACAGGAAGATTCTTCTATTGCATATTATGTACGAGGAACAAGCGCTTTTTATAATAGTTTTCTTCATGCTGTTACCAATGACGTTGACGTACAAACGGGCTTGACAATACCGGGAATTCCTTCGTATGACGTTGCGTCAATCACTACTCAAACAACGGGTCAATATAAATCGACTATTGTAGATGATCCGGCTGATGTGATGTTGACAGATCCTTTTAACAACGCCGCGCCTAACTTAAAACCAGCGGCAGGCTCTCCGGCACTAACCGGTGCTTTGTTTGATTTTGGTACATTGAATGCTGACTTTTTTGAAAAGGTGAGTTATCGGGGTGCTTTGGATGCAACTACTGACTGGACTGCAGGTTGGACGGTTTGGAATAAGTAATCATTAATGATTCTATTGAATACAAAAGGCGAAACTTGAGTTTCGCTTTTTTTTTATAAGGAAAATTTTGTCATTTATTTTTTGGGGTATAAGCATACGGCACATCAAAGGATGTATGCCGGAGAGATGGAAGTGTTTCTCCTATTCTTAGATCTTCCCTTTGAGAACTCGGTTCACAGATTGAATATTTTACACCATTGTAAGTAATCGTATTGCCATAGGGTTTATCGAATTTCACGGCGATGGTGACGTGCTTCGGATATTCGACGACAATCATCGGAAGATTGTAGATCTCTTTTACTAGGTAAAAAAATAATCCGGCTCTGTCTTCACAGTCGCTGTTCTCATATAAAAGTGTCTGTTCCGGTGATAATCTCTTTTCCTGGCCAAAAACTTCCTCATCGGGCTTAAAAAGAAAAGCATACCTCGTAAAATGCATCAGGTAGTCTACGCCTTCCTTCACGCTGAGTCGTTTGATCTTTTCTTTTAATGAAGGAATCAACGAACCATAAGTGGCCGCGCTTAACGGGATATTAAAATAAGTACCATAATCAACAACAGGATAATTGGCAAAAATTGTTTTTACCTGTGGATTGAGTTTTATTTTGAAATGGTATTCGTTTGCATTGTAGGTGAACTGAATATCTTTTTCCTGGTAGTCCCGGGCATTAAAATTTGGCAACCGGGTAACTTTATAAGAAAAAGCATTGGTCGCCTCAGGTACAGAAATTTTTACTTCCGAAAAACTATTATTCGTGAAATCAATATACCCATAATCATGGTAGTTCAAACAGACATATTGTTTTCCGTCTTTGATTCGATAGGGAATATTATAGATGATCTCATCACTCTGCACATAGAAAAGTATTCGGTCTGATTTTATTGTCACGATCGCATCATATCCTGATTTGCACAAGAAGAACCACTTGTACAAGGTATATCGCTGATAATTACTCGCCTTTGGGCTTATTGACTGGGCTGTTTTCCTGATCAGCTGATAATAAAGCCAGTCATCCAGTTTATATTGCTGCCGGTACAGTAGAAGAGAATTGACTACCTGTTCGAAATGACTATCATTCACTTTATCATAAAAGCGTTGGATATTTTCATTGCTAAGCGTGTCGGTGAAATCGACAAACGTCGTCTGGTCAAACGGCAGATCGATCATGTCCCCATAAAAATCGAAATGTACTTTTTGCAGGTTCTGTGAAAATGATGTGAGGGACGCCAGGCTAAGGCCAAGGAATAATATGTAAAACTGCTTTTTCAAAGGTTCTCGATTACAAAGCTACAGAAAACTTAATGATAAGATAACATTGAGTTCTCGCTAAAATTCCTTAAACGGTAGCACTAAGCAGAATGTTGTATGAGGGAGATAATAGTGATACGATCTTTTGATAACACTAAGATCATCTTACAGTAATTACGACTTAACAAAGACATCGCATCTTGCATCAGTTCTTATCTTCTTTCGCAGAATTTTGCTCTCTGCTCAGCATTAGCCATGCATCATCATGGGTAGAATTCTCTTTGCAGTTTAGCCGGCCCGCTATTACCCTGGGCCGGTTTTTTTGTGATATAGTTTGAGTTGTTGAATAATGGTTTTTACTTAAAGCCCAAACTAAGTGAAAACTGCGGAGATATTTTTGCTTCTTTTCTATAACTTGGTTTTTTTAAACGAATTGTAAAAGAAAAAATCTTTTTAAACCTTCCCTTTGATCATTCGATTATTGTTTGCTGTTCTGCGCCTAACTACACGCTATGCGATTCTCATTTTTTTCGCGGAGTTCTATCCGTCAACGGATTACTTTCTCCGTTTGCCTGCAATTGTTGACTGTCATGCTCATCTTCGGTGGCATCTCATACCTGGGGGCCAGGAAAATCGACCTTAAGTTAGGAGAAGACCGTCTCAGAACTCTATCGGATCAATTAAGTAGTATGGTCGCGGGCAGTACACACAATTTTCTTTCGGCCACTTACTCAATTGCCAATCAACCTGCCATTAAACGGTATTTATTATCAAAGGGCAAAGCCTCTGCAACAGAAACTATAAGATCGCTGGAAACGCTCCGAAGCGATACTTTATTTGTCCAGGTGGAATTAAAAGACTCGAATGGAATTACTCTCATCAATTCATCGGCGCGTAATGCTCATTTAAATATTAATATTGACTCGATCATAACTTCTTCCATTGAAAGAAATGATTCAGGAAGAGTTGAAAAACTCTTTGCATCGGGTAACTCAATTTATTATCCCTTTATCGTTAATATTATTGAAAACAGGCAGCTGATCGGATATCTTGTACGATGGAGAAGAGTTGTTTCTACATCAAAAGCATTGGAACAACTGTCGAAGTTAATGGGGACCGATGCCGGCATTTTCGTAGGCAATGCTGATGGATCGTTATGGACCGATTTGCTTAAACCTGTTTCCTCTCCACTTGTAAATGATCTGAAGGAAAACAAGATCATTGAATACACGAGCTCTAAGAAGAATTCTGTGATTGCCTTCGTTTGCCCGGTAAAGAACACTAAATGGCTGATAGCAGTGGAATTATCAAGAAAAAAGGTTTTGGAGACAGCAAATCGTTTTCTGTATTGGCTAATTCTGATAGGGTGCCTTTTATTGATCATTGGATTTTTTATTGCGTGGCTTACCAGTCAAAATATCAGCAAGCCTATAAAAAATCTAACGATGGCTAATTCGTTACTTGCCAGTGGTAACTATTCCTCTATGTTAGATCTTAACAGGCGTGATGAATTAGGCAGGCTGGCTAGAGAGTTTCATGCAATGGCCATTCAAGCGCAGCATTCAAGGCAGGAGTTAGAAAGAAAAGCACAAAACTATAAGCTGTTGTTTGAACGCAATCCAATGCCGATGTGGATCATCTCTGAACAAACACTTGACGTAATGGATGTCAATGACGCAGCGGTAGATCATTACGGTTACTCCAGGCAGGAATTTTTGAAACTAAACTCAACAGATCTTCGACCGGCAGAGGACATCGAAAAATATATTGGTTCAATTGATCACAGGGACCAGAGAGAATACAGGGGCATATGGAGACATAAAAAGAAGGATGGGTCAGTGATCATGGTGGATGTGATCACAGACAGTATCATTTACCAGGAAAAGGCCGCGAGACTTATATTATCCAATGACGTAACTGAAAAATTAAATGCAGAAGCCGAGTTGGTGAGTCATAGAATTATGCAGCAAAAACTCATTACAGAAGCTGCGATCCAGGTCCAGGAGAAAGAAAGGGAAGAAATAGGAAAAGAATTGCATGATAACATCAACCAGATATTGGCTTCCACAAAACTATATCTTGAATTAGCTCTTGATGGAAATCTTGAAACGCTTGGAGAAGCGGTATCAAAGAGCTATCAAAATGTAACTTTTATCATAGAGGAGATACGACGACTTTCTAAGAAATTAGTGCCGCCTTCACTCGATACCACGCTGGCTGAAGCCACCCGGGATTTAATTGATGAGATCCAGGCCATTGCTCCCCTTAAAATTTCACTGAAGACGGACCTTGATGAGAAATTATTAAATGAAAATATCAAATTGATGATATATAGAATAGTGCAGGAGCAAATAAATAATATTTTAAAACATGCAGCCGCCAGCCGGGTTGAAATAAAAATAGAAACCGATCTTAAAAAACTTGATCTCGTCATAACTGACAATGGTGTTGGTTTTGACACCAACAAAAAATCGAAAGGTATTGGATTAAGAAATATCGAGAACAGGGTACGATTTTACAACGGTATCACGCATGTCATTTCTCATCCGGGAAAAGGCTGTTGCCTGGAGATCTCGATCCCGATGCAAAAAATAATGAACCCCATTTCATAACTTATCGGAAGTTTAGCCGTGATATTGTTTTTGACCTGATATCGCTCCGCTCAGAATTATCGGCAAAACATCAACGTCGCTCCACCTTTTTCCCGAAAGAGAGGACAAATTGTAGAAACTTGCTCCAACAGATGCTGTCAATTTTTTACATTAGCAGTAGCATCTTCAATCAATGTCACGTTCAAAGAAAACCAGGATCGTAGTGATCGGTGTGGGCGCCGTGGGTTCAACGACTGCATACACCTTGTTGTTGCGAAGCCGCATGGATGAACTGGTGCTCATAGATTTCAACAAACCAAAGGCAATTGGTGATGCACTCGATATGAATCATGGCCTTCCGCTTTTGGGAAAAGCAAAAGTATGGGCAGGTAATTATGAAGACTGCGCAGAAGCCGACATTATTATCATTACAGCGGGAGTGCCGCAGCGACCGGGTGAATCGAGAGTAGATCTGTTAAAACGCAACGTGACGATTTTTGAAAGCATTACTGATGAAGTATTGAAGTATAACAAGGATGGCATATTGCTTATTGCCAGCAACCCCGTTGATATCATGAGTTATTTTACCTGGAAGAAGTCTGGATGGCCTGAGCATCGGGTGATCGGGTCAGGTACTTTACTCGACAGTTCCCGTCTTCGGTATCTTATCGGCAACAAGCTAAATATTGATTCGCGAAGCGTACATGCACACATTATTGGAGAGCATGGAGATTCCGAACTGGCTGTTTGGAGCCTCGCCAATATTGCTGGTTCTGAAATTTTGCTCAGCGCTGAAGAGAAACAGGAAATATTTGTTAACACGAGGGACGCCGCTTATAAAATTATCGAAGCAAAAGGGGCTACTTA
>Ga0207648_10006560_pt1 | contig 11558 bp, 5 predicted proteins | sample KBSMisM32_FD_184310 | JGI IMG/M metagenome (GOLD analysis project Ga0207648, IMG submission 184310) | Miscanthus rhizosphere microbial communities from Kellogg Biological Station, Michigan, USA - KBS Miscanthus M3-2 (SPAdes) (version 2) | ecosystem: Host-associated > Plants > Roots > Rhizosphere... | reverse complement strand
TGAAGTGGCAGAAGGGAAGGAAGTACGCAAATTCAATGGAAAGGATTATCTGCTGGAATATGCCTTTGAGGCAGATTATGCTATTGTAAAAGCATGGAAAGGGGATACGGCAGGCAATTTAATTTATAAGGAAACGGCGCGGAATTTCAACCCCATGATGGCTACTGCCGGAAAGGTTACCATTGCTGAAGTGGAAGAGCTGGTACCTGCCGGTGAATTAGACCCCAACAACATTCACACTCCTGGTATTTATGTACACCGCATTTTCCAGGGTAAGCAATATGAAAAGCGGATTGAACAAAGAACAACCAGGAAAAAAGTATAAAGATCAAACATGGCACTTACCAAAGAACAGATTGCGCAACGCATAGCAAGGGAATTGAGAGATGGTTATTATGTGAACCTGGGGATCGGCATACCTACCCTGGTAGCCAATTATATTCCACCGGGAATAGATGTGGTATTGCAAAGTGAGAATGGATTACTGGGTATGGGGCCTTTTCCCTTTGAAGGAGAAGAAGATCCAGACCTGATCAATGCAGGCAAGCAAACAATCACCACTGTACCCGGCTCGGCATTTTTTGATTCTGCATTGAGCTTTGGGATGATCAGGGCGGGCAAGGTTGATCTTACTGTATTAGGTGCCATGGAAGTTAGCGAGAATGGTGATATAGCCAACTGGAAGATACCAGGCAAAATGGTAAAAGGAATGGGTGGAGCCATGGACCTTGTTGCGAGTGCCAGGAATATCATTGTTGCCATGATGCACAGTAATCCAAAAGGTGAATCCAAATTATTACCTGCCTGTACATTGCCTCTCACCGGCGTTAAGTGTGTAAAGAAGATCGTTTCTGATCTGGCAGTGCTTGATGTTACTCCACAGGGCTTCCGTTTACTGGAAAGAGCACCCGGTGTAAGTGTTGAAGAGATCAAATCCAAAACAGCAGGTAAACTGACTGTTGAAGGAGATATCCCTGAAATGAAATTCTAATTGTTTATTGCGCCAGTGAGATCCTCACCTGCAATCCTGCTCTTGTGTTGGTGATCGGGAAGGCGTTACTTACTTTAGGAATATTGCGGTTCTGCTCAAAGTATAGCTTCAGGCTTACGCGGTTGTTTAATATATAATCAATAGATGGTTTGATGCTGATGAACTTCTGACCGGCTGTACCAAAAGAAGTTCCCTGGTCCAGTTTGCTATTGGAAGTGGCATCATCACGATAAGTGAAATCCATACGGAAGGTTACATCATTATCCAGCTTCATTCCTTTCTTGCCGATCTTCAGGTTCTTGATAATAGGCATACCTTTCTTTCTCCAGTTGAAATTGAATTGCACCTCTGTTGAACGGTTCTCTGCCAGCTGGTAATCAACAAGGCTAAGGCTTAACTGGCGTGATTTACGGAATTCAATTCCGGTAGTGAGATCATTTACAAAGGTCATATCCACCTGGATCAAAGGATCAAAACGTTCTTCAATAGTAATATTCGGTACCAGGAAATAAGGAATATAATCTCCTTTAGCATCACGGAAGAACGGATAACCCACACGTAATGGATCTTCAAACAGCAGTGCCGTGTTAAAGCTATTCATGCTTAATGTACTGTGGTAACCATGGCGGATGGTGAAATTGGTGAATATCTTATCCAGTCCCGGAATTCTTGAAAGTCCATTATAGCTGAGCGTCCAGTTGGGTTTTGGCAGTAAGCCACCGAACGGATTTGAGTTGATCTTATTATTGGTGTTCTTGAATGGTTTAATACTCAAAGGATCTTTTCCTGTGTAAGCAGCCAGGAAGGCAGGGATCACCACCTCCTGTGCATATCCACGATATCCCTGGACATAACCGTCAGGATCTGTGGGATTACCAGTTGCATAGGGGTTCTTGCCACCGGCGCCACCAAGGCTTTGAGAGATCTTAACCCGGTTGGCTTCAAACTGTTTAAAAGTTTCTGATACCACACTTGGGTCAAACTTCTTGAACAATGTCTGGTAAGAGATATAGGTCATGCTGAAGCTACCCGCTGCATAAGGATTCAGCCTGGTCAATACAACATTATCAAACTTGCTGGTATCCTTGTACAGTTCAGAATAATTCTTGCTGAACATTTTATCCAGGGTAAGCGTAACAGTAAGATCACGGACAGGCATCAATTCAGCGGTTACATTCAGATGCTGATTATAGCGTTGCTGGATAAGACTGGAAACCATAGTATCCAGCGATAACAATCCTTTTGCACCGAATCGGTTGATCCAGTTGGTATCCGGCTGTCTTCCGAAAATGAAACCATAACCCGGTTCACCACTCTTGAGATTGGAACCTAAAACCTGTGTGCTATCCATATAGCCAGGCAGTATGGTACCAAAATCTTCATTGTACTGAACAGTCACATTTTTAAGAGAGGTAACCAGTCCTGCAGCAAATTTGGCAACTCCTCCAACAGTTGGAAGTTCATTCTGACGGGCTGCACGTTGTTTTCTTTTCTCTTCCCTGGCTGCTCTGCGTGCTGCACGTTTTGCCTTCCTTCTTTCCTTTGGTTTCATTTTAGCAAGCACACTATCCGGGATGGCAGTTGAAACTTTCTTATTACTGGAATCTACATTGGCGTTGTTATTGGGCAATGCAGTTTTTGCATTCGCGGGTCCTTCGGTGTTCACTGCACGCAGGAATCTTGATTTGTTGTATAACTGCTCAAAATGTAATTCACCATTCACAATCCGGCTTTGGGTATTGGAAAGAGTATTACCCAATTCCCTTGCTAAAAGGGAAGCCGCATCCCAATTATACTGTGTGCTGTAAGAACCATGCAACTGGGTCCAGTCCAGGAAGGGGATCTTTTGCATGGGCACTGTGTAAGTCAAGGTGGCCTGCTGGCCATAATGCGTATTACGTCCGCCTTTAAACAGGTTCTTGCGAACGGAATCTTTCTTTTCTTCCGTATTGATCCGGCCAAAGGGTTCATCTATCCTGGCATTATTGGTAGCCTGGAAATCGAGTGCGAGTGATTTGGTCAGGTTCCATTGCAGTATATAATACCTGTCGAACGTAAAATACTTGTCGTAAGTCTCAGGTATTTTATAAGGACCACCACCTACATTACGTGGGCGGGTGGCACCGAATTGACGGAACACATCACCTCTGAAAGAGAGCAGGGATGGAACATAATTGAAATTAAAGTCCCTGATCAGCGCCAGCCATTTTGATTTGGATTTGATCAACCGGCCAAATGGTTCGATATATTTTGCCTGTGGAGCATAGTTATATCCTACCGCTGCACGTGTCCGCCTCATTTCATACAATTCAATAAGCGGGTTATGCTGTTGTGTTTGAATGTATGAATAATTGAGATCGATATTGGAAATGCTCCAGATCTTGGGGCGCTTGCCATCCAGCTTCAGTTTCTTAACGTTGGTGAAGTTGAGGGTTTTGATGGTTGTTATATCCTGCGCATCATTTCGAATGGAATCCTTGCCATTACCAGTGGATTGTTTCAGTTTCTGCGTCAGTTTTATATCCAGGTCATAAGGATCATATTCAGGCGTGCTGATGATCCTGCTGATACCAGCATAAATGGGGATCTGTAAACCTAATTTCCTGGGTAATAATTTACCTGCATCGATATTGGCGGCAAGGTCAAATGTGTTAACATCTTCACGGCTTCTTTCATTTACTCTTTGTTCCAGTGTTCCAAAGCCTCTTGTTTTGGTAGAACCTGCAAGCGTGATATCACCAAGATCTGCCAGTTTGATATTTACCTTGCCCAATGCTGCATAGCCTCCTTTTTCATCCAGGTTGGAGAAACGAAGTTCATTAAACCAGACCTCAGCGCAGGCATCGCCATCTGCCTTATTGGTATTTTCAACGGCCATCAGCATACCTTTCACTTCTCCCAGGTTGGGATTACCGATCATGGCATAAGAGCGGCCATTGGCCAAAGTTTCTTTATAATATTTGGAGGGAGAGATACCTGCATTATTCCTTCGCAGTTTCATTGCGGTGAGATCATCCAGGTCAAAATCAAGATTGTTGGCTTCAGGCCAGATCTTCAAACTGTCTGTTTCACCAAATTTGGTTTTCTTCAATGGAATTCTAACCTCATAGTAGTTACCCTGGAAATCATTTCCTAAACGTATCACCGCAGTGAGGTCATTATCTTTCAGCCTGTCATCGAAAGTCCGCGCTTCTGCGTGAATGAACATGCGCAACTTACCATACTGACGCATATCAAGATTCACTGTTTTAAACACTCCACGTGATTTACCAATAGGCAGACCACATACCTGAACACTGAGTGATTGTTCATTCAGGAATAACTGCACATTATTATTGCTCAATTGCTGCTGCCTTTCAATGCCTGGTGGCTGTTCATAACGGATAGGTTGGCGCTGGTCATTCTCTTCAAGATTTACTGCAAGCGTATTGAATTCAACTGATGTGCCCGGAGTGGGAGCAACATAGCGATCCGTGGTATCAATCTCATACTGGAATTTGCGCCATTGATTTCTTACCAGTTCCAGTTTACCAAAGCGCATAACCACAGAATCCTCAAATCCTGTAACGAACATGCGAATGAAACGGATGGATTTGAAATCCGGGATATTACCCACTTTGCTTTCAAATTCAGAAACAGGGATACGGAACAAATACCATGTTTCTGTACGACTACTGTTGTCTGCAAGTTTTACCGGCACCTCTCTCTTGTCAGTGATGAAATTGGAGCCGGGCGACATAAATGGCTTCAGATCTACTTTATACTGGAAGTATTCTTCAACTTCATTCAGGGTGTTATCGCGATTCAATTCCTCTGCATCAGGGTATTGAGTGAATGCATTAACGAACTGGCTGCTGTTATTGGATACAGGAGAGTTGCCATGCGGGTTATTGATGTCTTTATACCTTCCCAGGATACCAACCTTGGCTGCATCATAAGACGGATCACGATAAGGTTTGAAATCATCGGCTGACGGGTCGGCCTGTGCCTTTGCAAAATAGCCGGGTGCATTTGTCTGGATACTGCTGAGATAAGGACTGAATTTGGTTCTTTCTTCATCATCTGTCAATCCATCAAATCCCACATCCTGGTACTGGCGATCATTAGGATCATTGCTGAATGCATTGGTTACCTGCAAGGGATTGGAAGGAACCTTACCCCAAACAGTACTGGTATCAGCGGGAGCATTATTGGTAGGAGTGGGAAGGCCATTCTCATACTGGCGCTTTCCATCTTTCAGGATGTCCTCGGAAATATTACCAAGGTTGAAATAGAGTTTGCCATTAACGCCTGCAGCCGAATTCTTAATAAAAGGATCCTGGAGCCAGAATTCGATATACTCGATATTGTTTGTTTCAAAATCAATCTGGTCGATATTGCGCATGATACCACCCCATGAATTGGTATAGTTGACCAGCCTTCCATTGGAAGTGATCCTTCCCGGGCGTGATTCAAAATTATAAGGGCCTTTATCTTTTGGATAAAACGCAAGGTCAAATGTGGTAAGCAAACCCTGGCCAAAGTCAGGAGTACGTTGAGGAAATATCTCCTGCTGCAATACCTGGCGTGTTTCAGGTTTGGAGAGTTCAGCAACATCACCACGTAATGGGTTATTGGAATTATTTTTTTCCTGTAATACAGGTTCGATATTATACCATGCCAGTTTTGCGCGATCGAAATTGCTTTCCAGGTTATTATTGAGATTGGCGCCGGGGAATAATTGGGGTACTGATGAAAGATTCCAGCTTATAATAGGGAAACGCAGATCAATTGAAGAACGCGTTCCTTCAAAATCATCGATATAAGATAAACCATTTCCACCTCTGCCGATCTGCGGTGCGTGCCCAGGCTGCAACATGGCTGCTTCTCCATAAGCAGTGATTGAAGACATAGCCTTGGTACTATAGAAAGGAAGTTTATACAGCCATTTAGTTAAACGAGGCCATTCACTCCGGTAGTCTACATCAAAACCATACATGGTGTTGCGGATTGGATCCTCACCGTAAGATTGTTTGATGAAGAAGGGGCGTTCACCCAATCTCACAATAGTTCCACCCAGTGATAGTTTTTTGTTGGCAATATAATCCAGCCTCAATCCCATAAAGTTTCGTTGCTGAATGCCAAAGGCGGCCTGGTTCTCATACTGGATATTCACCGGCACACCGGAATTAATGATTGCCTGGTTGATCACCCGTAGTGTACCGAGATCGTAATTGATCTCATAGTCAACATTCTCCTGCAGGGTTTGTCCGCCTGAAGTTACTGTTACGGAACCGCGCGGAATATTAAAGCCAAGTTGATAATCGCCACTTCCTCCAGAAGATGAAGTACGGGATCGGCCCACCATTTTATACCGGTTAAGGTTGGCAAAGGTTTGGGCGATGGCTTTAATGGTATCATACAATGGGTAATAGACATACTTATCCCTGTCTGCCTGTGTTTTGAACACGTATTCTATATCCCTGCCAAATGGTTGCAATACCGGGAATATGATCCGGCTCATGGGAGAGATCACAGTAAACCCTTCCACAAAGTCGAACACACCATCCGGTTGTGGGTCATTCTGATTATTTAATCGATCCAGGTTAACGAGTGAGATGATCGGTGCACCTTCATATTGTGATTGAACAGCAGGTGGAGGTAAATATCTTTTTTCACCAAGGCTGGGCTCTTCATAAAGGATGTCAAGTTTGAAATCAGTCCTTTCCAATTGACCGTATCCAACAGAATACACGTTTTTCATCATCAGGTCCCAGATTGGAAGATTGGTACGCTGTGAAGTTGCCTTCAATAATTTCAGGAAGAGAACCTTTTGAGATTTCCCTGTGCTATCTGGTGGAACATCCTGTGAGAACTCACCTACCTGGTATACTCTACCGTTATAGGTATACTGGAATGCTACGCCCAGTACCTCATCCGGTTGAAGTGGCTGGTTCAATGAAATGAATCCTACCTGCTGATTAAGATAAAAATCCGTTGGCTGCAATTTGCGTGCAAATGTTTTTTCAAAATCCTGAACAGGAGTAAGGCCCATTGGGCCGGTTAAGAAAGTTTGTACGGTGCTGGAACTACGGTTATTGGGGTTGGATGTTAATTGAGAATAAAGGGTGTTGATATTGTTAAAGGGTAATGAGTTGGGGTTACCGGTACCACCGAATCCTGTTCTGAATGGTTGTCCTTCACCAAGGTCCATCAATCCAACGATATCCCTTGTTTCTGTAGTAGCGCCTGTACGATTGGTTACCCATACTTCCATGCGAAGGATCTGGATGGAAGAACTGACAACGGGCAATTTGGCCATTGTCTTGTTATAATTCACATTGAAATACTGTGAGAGAAGGAAGTGCCGGTTCTCTTCATATTCATCAGCTTTCAACTGGAAACTTTGCGTTGCAGTTCCGCCCTGTAAACCTAACGACTGACGTTGTGCACGTTGGTTGGCCAGAACGCCGGTTACAAAGAGTTTCCCAAATTGCAATTGTGTTTTTACACCAAAGAGAGAGGTAGCGCCCTGGATGAGGGTTCCTTTTGATGTGAAATTCACATTACCCAACTGGAACTGTTTGATGATCTCATCATCCTTGCCCTGGTAATTCAGGTTAAGCTGGTTCTCAAATTCAAAATTGGCGATGGTGTTATAGTTGATCGGGAGTTTTAATTTATCACCGATATTGGCATCTACCTGGAACTGGGAACTCATATTGAAATCCAGTCCGCCGTTTCTTCTCGCTCTTTCCGGTAGGGTAGGGTTCTTTATATTCTGTCCCTGGTAGCCGGCAAGGATATCTACATAACCGGAAGGTTTAATATCCACCTTACCCGGACCTGTGATCCGGTTAAACCAGCTTTTGGAAGTACTGTATTTTGGTTTAAAGTAGCGGCGGTTCATCTCGGCCAGCATATCTGCCCGCTGGCGGAAATAATCATTTTCATCTTTGCGGCCCTGGAGGCGGAGAAACTCATCCCGGCTAAAGGTCACCGGTGAACGGTAATACTTGTCGCCTATTTTTTCCATGATGTAGTACTCACCGGTTATCGGGTCATACTCCACATTACGTTTGATGAAGGCGGTATCCTTTAGATCGAAGGTATTGCGGTTGGGGTTGGAAAGTGGATCACCATAGCGGTCGCGGATCGGGTATTTAAGCGTATCCGGGATGCCAGCTGTATCGTATAAGTTAATGGTATTGTGCGTATTATAAAAATCACCTGCCTTTGCGTGGGTAGCAAAGGGGAGTAAGATGGCAATGGTTACCAACGTACGGAAGATATGAGCAGTCTTAGGATTCAAGGTAAAGCTAGAGCATCAATTAGTTCCAGAAATTTTGGTCATCAAAGGATACGGAGGGTCTTTTTGACCAGCTCTTCTACCGGTAAGTCCGGGTTGGTATTAAGGGTTTTTTGAAGGGCCTGTTCAGCAGCCGTTCTATTAATACCCAAAGCCGTCAGAGCATTTAACGCATCCTGTTGCAATGTATTGTTTTTCATAGGGGAAATATTTGATTCGGGGGTGGTTTTGCCGAGTTTATCTTTAAGCTCCAGGACCAGTCTTTCTGCCGTTTTTTTCCCGATCCCTTTTATGCCTTCAAGGGTGCGAACATCACCCTGAACAATGGCCCTGGCCAGCTCCGCCGGTTTCATATACGAAAGCATGATCCTGGCAGTTGAGGCACCGATGCCGGATACACTGGTAATATGCTGGAACATCTCCTTTTCGGCCTTATCAAAAAAACCATATAGAATGTGAGCATCTTCACGAATGATAAGGAGGGTGTGGAGTATTCCTTTATCCAGGGATTGAATTTGGGAAAAGGTATTAAGGCTGATCTGAACTTCATAACCCACGCCATTCACTTCTATGTGAACCCATGCGGGGGTTTTTTGAACAAAATCACCTTTCAGGTAAGCTATCATGGCGGCGAAAATAGGAAAAAGCCGCTAGCCACTAGCTTCTAGCCTCTAGACTTATATATTGGAAATGCTGAAATTAGAAAAGGACTTTAAATATCTCCGTTTGTCAAGTGTTTCCGGTATCTGTAAGTCTAGAGGCTAGAAGCTAGTGGCTAGCAGCTAATATCTTTCTTCGTTACCTTTGCCCGCAGTTTGAAGAAATAATCTGTTACGAATGAATAAAAAAATTACTGCGGCCATCACCTGTGTTGGCGGATTTGTCCCTGAAGAAAAACTCACAAATTTCGACCTCGAAAAAATGGTAGATACAACGGATGAATGGATCCGTTCAAGAACAGGAATTGAAGAAAGAAGAATATTAAGAGGACCAGGCAAAGCAACCTCAGACCTGGTTGTTCCAGCAGTTCAGGATATATGTAAGAAAAGAGGGATCGATCCAAATGAGATCGATTGCCTGATAGTAGCAACTGTTACTCCTGATATGGTTTTCCCGGCCACTGCCAATATTGCCTGCGACAAACTGGGAGCAAAGAATGCATTTGGATTTGACGTGAGTGCAGCCTGTTCCGGATTTTTATATACTGTCACATTGGGGGCAACCTTGATTGAAAGCGGCCGTTATAAAAAAGTGGTGGTTTGTGGTGCTGATAAAATGAGCGCTATTGTTGATTATACTGATCGCTCTACCTGTATCATCTTTGGCGATGGAGCAGGTGCTGTATTACTGGAACCGAATGAAGAAGGATATGGATTGCAGGATAGTCTTTTAAGGAGTGATGGCAGCGGTTGTCAGTACCTGCACATGAAAGCTGGCGGTTCTCTGAAACCAGCCTCTATAGAAACAGTTACCAATAAAGAACATTATATCTACCAGGAAGGACAGCCCGTATTCAAGTTTGCGGTGAAAGGTATGGCCGATATAAGTGCTGAACTACTGGAAAGAAATAAACTGACCGGTGCAGATATTTCCTGGCTGGTACCACATCAGGCCAATAAACGTATCATTGATGCAACAGCAGATCGTATGGGATTGAGTCATGATAAAGTGATGTTGAATATTCAGCGATATGGCAATACAACTGCCGGCACTATTCCTCTTTGCCTGTGGGATTGGGAAAAGAAACTGAAAAAAGGCGACCTGATTGTACTGGCAGCCTTTGGCGGAGGATTTACCTGGGGTGCAAGCCTGGTTAAGTGGGCGTATGATACGAAATAGTCCCAACAGTACTGTTGGAACGGTTAAATGAATTAGATATGGAAAAACACTTTCCTCTCACTGGATTTGGTTCTGCAGCAGTGCACAGTGGCCATGAGCAGGATCCCAATTATGCACACCTGGTTCCGATATATGCCAGCAGCACTTTTGTATATGATGAGGCAGAACAGGGAATGCGCCGGTTTAGCGGACAGGAACCCGGATATATCTATTCCCGCTGGGGCAATCCCACTTTTACTGAAGCAGAACAAAAGATAGCCACCTTTGAAACCTTTGGTTTATTAAAGAATGGCAAACAGGTTGAAGCTAAAGCAACCTTGCATGCCTCAGGTATGGCAGCTATTAGCACGCTGATGATTGCCAATCTCAAAGCCGGTGATAAGATACTTACGCATTATTCTCTTTATGGCGGTACTGAAGAATTGATCACCAACCTGCTTCCTGCCCTGGGAATAACTGCTATTATTACTGATCTCCGCGATTTAAATATTGCAGAAGAAGCAATGAAAAAGGATAAAGCAATTAAAATGCTTTACCTGGAAACGCCAGCCAATCCAACTATTCAATGCGTGGATATAGAAGAGCTGAGTAAGCTGGCTAAACAATATGGTATGAAGGTGGCATGTGATAACACTTTTGCCACTCCCTATCTTCAGCAGCCTTTTCAATTTGATGTTGATTTTGTAGTGCACTCTACTACCAAATTCCTGAATGGCCATGGTACTTCTATTGGCGGTGTGTTATTGGGAAGGGATATTGAGTTAATGAAGAAGAAAGTTTATGTGACTATGAAAACGCTGGGTGGTAATGCCAATCCATTTGACGCTTTCCTGCTGATCAATGGTATGAAGACGTTGGAATTGCGTATGGAACGTCATTGCCATAATGCAATGGAAATTGCACATATCCTGGAAGGGCATCCTGCAGTGGCTAAGGTCAACTATACCGGTTTGCCTTCGCACCCTGATCATTATGTTGCACTAAAACAAATGCGCCATCCCGGTGCCATGCTAAGTTTTGAATTGAAAGATGGGCTGCAGGCAGGAATTGATCTAATGAATAATCTTAAAATGTGCGTACGAACTGTATCACTTGGAACTGTTGATACGTTGTTGTGCCATCCAGCTTCCATGACACATTACAGTGTACCGAAGCAGGAGAAAGAAAAATATGGCATTACAGATGGCCTTATCCGCATGAATGTGGGAATTGAAAACGTACAGGATATTATAGCGGATATCAATCAGGCGTTGGGATAAAAAAGCCGTTAGCTGTTAGCTATTAGCCATTAGCATTTCAACCTTAAAAGAACTAATAGCTAAAGGCTAATAGCTTCATCCAGGAAAAATTTCAAATAATATTCATGAACATTACTATTCGCCGCGCAGTCAGGGAAGATTGTCACAGGCTGATGGAATTGGTGCAGGAACTGGCAGATTA
>Ga0207648_10006558_pt1 | contig 11558 bp, 15 predicted proteins | sample KBSMisM32_FD_184310 | JGI IMG/M metagenome (GOLD analysis project Ga0207648, IMG submission 184310) | Miscanthus rhizosphere microbial communities from Kellogg Biological Station, Michigan, USA - KBS Miscanthus M3-2 (SPAdes) (version 2) | ecosystem: Host-associated > Plants > Roots >... | reverse complement strand
CGCGTCGTCAGGCGCGGCATCACGTGTCGCCTCGCGTCGGTCGCGCGGCGACGCGCGCTTCGCGCCTCCCTCGCTTCGCTCGGCCGCCACGCTCGCTCCGCTCGCTGCCCCCCAGGGGGGTGGTCGGTCGGTCGGGGCGGCCCTTCCCGACTGACATGGCCGCCTGGCTGGACCAGATCCGCTGGAACGCCGATGGGCTGGTGCCGGCCATCGCGCAGGACGCGACGTCGCATCAAGTGCTGACGCTCGCGTGGATGAACCGCGACGCGCTCGAGCGTACCGCCGCGACGCGCGAGGCGCATTACTGGTCGCGCTCGCGCGCAAAGCTATGGCGCAAGGGCGAGACCTCCGGTTTCGTCCAGCGCGTGCGCGAGATCAGGCACGATTGCGACCGCGACGCCATCCTGCTGCTGGTCGAGCAGATCGGCGGCATCGCGTGTCACACCGGGCACGGACGGTGTTTTTTCATGAAGCTCGATAACGGCACATGGCAGGACGTCGAACCCGTGCTGAAGCATCCGAAAGCGATCTATGGCGATGGCTGATCCCGGCGACGGCAGTGACGGCGACGTGCTTGCGCGCGTGGCCGCGACCATCGCCGCACGCAAGGGCGCGGATTCGGCGAGCTCCTACGTGGCGGCGCTGTTCGCCAAGGGTGACGACGCGATCCTGAAAAAAATTGGCGAAGAAGCCACCGAAACCGTCATGGCGGCGAAGGACGGTGAAGGACACCGGATCGTGTCCGAAGTGGCCGACCTGTGGTTCCATTGCCTGGTGCTGCTCGTCCGCCACGGGCTGGGACCCGCGGACGTGCTGGCCGAGCTCGCGCGCCGCGAGGGCATCTCCGGACACGTCGAAAAGGCCGGCCGCTGACCGACTACCGGCATACGCAGGTCGGATGGAAGCTCATGGCCGGCACCGCGGTCGTGCTGGCGCTGGCCGTCGCGCTTACATTGTCGCTGTCGCCGGCCACGCGCGCGGCGGCGCCATGGCTGGTCTATGGACTCTTCGCCATCATTGGGCTCACGGTCGTGCTGTTCGCCGCGCTGGTCGTCGAGGTCGATGCCACGGAGATCCGGGTGAAATTCGGCATCGGTTTTGTCGGTAAGACCATGGCGATCGCCGACGTCGTGCGCTGCGAGCTCATGCGGACCCGGATCTGGTGGGGATGGGGCCTCCACTGGACGCCATCCGGGTGGCTATACAATGTGGGGGGACGCGATGCCGTCCGGGTCGTTTTGGCCCATGAGCGGCCGATCATCATTGGCAGCGACGAGGCTGTGCGGTTGAAGGCGGCCATCGACGCGCGAATCGCGGCCTGGCAACGCTAACGAGGAAATATCGATTCATGCAGGCCACCGATCCCAGCTGCATCTTTTGCAAGCTCGTGCGCGGCGAGATTCCGTGCAACAAGGTGTTCGAGGATGCCGACGTGCTGGCGTTCCACGACATCCAGCCGGTCGCGCCCGTGCACTTCATGCTGGTTCCGAAGAAGCACGTGGCGACGATGTACGACCTCACCCCGGACGACGCGCCCGTCATGGGCAAGATCATGACGCTGGCGGGACGCCTGGCGCGTGAGTTGGGCGCGGGCGACGGCTTCCGCACGATCGTCAACACCGGACGCGTCGGACGGCAGGAAGTTCAGCATGTCCACGTGCACGTGATCGGCGGTCCCGAGACGTTGGGGCCGATGATCGTGCGGAACAAAATCTCCTAGGAGCAAATCATGGGTGGCTTGAGCATCTGGCATTGGCTGATCGTCCTGGTCGTCGTCGTCCTGATCTTCGGGACCAAGAAATTGCGCAACATCGGCCAGGATCTGGGCGGAGCGGTCAAGGGCTTCAAGGAAGGCATGAAGACGCCGGAAGACGCCGCGGCGTCGGCCGCGAGCGACGCGCAGCAGACCGCACAACAGATTCCCGGCAAGACGATCGACGCCGAAGTGAAAAAGGAAACGAACCGATCGTAAGCCGCTGGGCGCTTGCCGCGTCCGGCGTGCGCGCGATGGATTGCGCGCCGTTCGTCCACCTATGTTCGATATCGGCTTTTCCGAACTCGTCGTCATCGCCGTCGTCGCGCTGATCGTCATCGGCCCCGAGCGTCTGCCGAAGGCCGCGCGAACGATGGGGCACCTGTTCGGGCGCCTGCAGCGCTACGTCAACGACGTCAAGGCCGACATCAACCGCGAAATCGAGCTCGACGAGCTGCGCAAGCTGCAAAAAGAGGTGCAGACGGCGGCCGCCGACCTGAAATCCTCGGTCGAAGGGGCGGCGCGGGACGTCGAAACCGGGGTCAGGAATGTCGAAAATCAGCTCAACGCCGGTGCCACGGAAAGCGCGGCGACGACCGATGCGGAAACCGCCCGCGCGTTCGAGCCGTCGCCGCTGCCCAATGAGCCCGGCGGCGAAATGGGCGATGCGGCGCCTTCGGAACTGCCACGTCAGCCGTCGCTGCCGGGCCTGGACAAGATCTAGAAGCCGTTCGCGATGAGCGACCCGACGCCCGAAACCGCCGCGCAGGAAACGTTCCTTTCGCACCTCTTCGAGCTGCGGACGCGCCTGCTGCGCTCCATCGTCGCCGTCGTTGTCGTCCTGGTATGCCTGTTCCCGTTCGCCAAGGATATCTATGCGCTGCTGGCGCAGCCGCTGTTGAGGACGCTGCCGGCGGGCGCCACGATGATCGCCACCGACGTGACCGGCACGTTCCTGGTCCCGCTCAAGGTGACGCTGATGGCGGCGTTCCTCATCGCGCTGCCCTACGTGCTGTGGCAGGCATGGGCGTTCGTCGCGCCCGGCCTCTATCATCATGAAAAGCGGCTGGCGTTGCCGGTGCTCGTGTCGAGCGTCCTGTTCTTCATGATCGGCATGGCGTTCGCCTATTTCTTCGTGTTCCCCGTGATGTTCAGCTTCTTCGCCGGCTATACGCCGGTGGGCGTGACCATGATGACCGACATCGACAAGTACCTGTCGTTTGTCCTGGCGATGTTCCTCGCCTTCGGGATGACGTTCGAGGTTCCGGTGATCGTGATCGTGCTGGTGCGGATGGGAGTGGTGAGCCTCGACAAATTGAGGTCGATCCGCGCGTACGTCATCGTCGGCGCGTTTGTCGTCGGCGCGATCTTCACGCCGCCGGACGTGCTGTCGCAGCTGATGCTCGCGCTGCCTTTGTGGCTGCTTTACGAGCTCGGACTCTTTCTGGCGCGCTTCATCAGCGTGCCGGTCCCGGAGGAACGTGACCAAAACGCGTAGCAGCTACGGGACCAAAAACACCCCGCGCTGCGCGCTCCATGTTTTTGTCCCGAAGGCAGTCAGCGCGAAAAGCTTCGGGCGGCCACGCGCTTTTCGCGCAGTAACCCCAACGAAGCGCGCCGCTCGCGGTCCGCTGCGCGGATGCTCGGTAGCGCGCGTATGCGCGCTGCCAGCCTGCGGGCGCATGTCGTGCTATGCGTGCGCCTTCCAAGCATGAGTCACTAAGGAGAAGCCCGCGGGCCCCTTCGTTCCGGTTTCGTGTTTTCGCCTGACGTCGCAGTCTTTTCCTTGCGCCCGCGCAGCAGCACCGTCGGGTCTTCCTTGATTTCGCTGGTGACCGCGCTGACGTCGGATACGACCTTCGCGGCCTTGTCCTCGAGCGACGAGAACTTCTCGATCACCCTCGGCAGCTGATCGAGGATGTTGGCGAGACGGCTCTTTTCGTAGGGAATTTCCGGAATCTGGCCCTCGGGCGTCGCGGCAACGAGGCTTTTCGCCGTGGGGCTTCCACCGTCGAGCTCGATGTACACGACGCCGGTAATGCCCTTGAGCTTGAGGCTGGCCCTGGTGTCGGTCTTGACCGGAGTGTCCTTGCGCAGCCGGGCGTCCACTTGCACGAGCTTCGGGTTCTGCGGATCAAGGCCGATGGCCGTGACGGTCCCGACGTCGACGCCGTGAAATTTGACCGGGTCGCCGAGCGCAAGCCCGCTCACCGATTCGGCAAAATGGATGCGGTAGGTCACATCGTCGCTCTGTCCGGTGTTCACCAGCCACACCGCGAACAACGCGGCGCCGATGGCAAATCCGATGATGAAGAGGCCTTCGATGAAATAGCGCTTATCCGTTTCCATGGCTTTGCTTCCTCGCGGTCAACGCGCCCTGCGCCCGCGGCCCGTGAAGGAAATCGTGGATCCACGGATGGTCGGAGCGCAGCAGCTTGTCCAGCGTATCGATGGTGATCTTGCCGTCGACCAGCACGCCGACGCGATCGCAGAGCGTGAACAGGGTGGTGAGATCATGGGTGACGACGACGACGGTGACGCCCAGGCTTTGATTGAGCTGGCCGATCATCGCGTCGATGCCGCTCGCGGTAAGCGGGTCGAGATCGGAGGTCGGCTCGTCGAGAAACAGGATTTGCGGATCGAGCGCGAGCGCCCGCGCGAAGGCGGCGCGCTTGATCATTCCGCCGGAAAGCTGCGCGGGGAACTTGATCCCGGTGTCGGCGGCCATGCCGGCGAGCTCGAGCTTCATCGCCGCGATCCGTTCCTGGTCCGCCGGGGGCAGGTCGGTATATTCGCGGATCGGCAGCATGATGTTCTGCGCCACCGAAAGCGACGAATACAGCGCGCCCTGCTGGAACAGCACGCCGATGAGCGAAGCCCGTTCGGCGGGTCCGATCGCCTCGATCGCCTTGCCGTCCAGCAGGACTTTGCCGGCGTTCGGCTGCCGGAGGCCGATGAGCGTCTTGAGCAGCACGGATTTGCCGGAACCCGAGCCGCCGGCGATGCCGAAGATCTCGCCGCGCAAGACGTCGAGGCTGACGTTGTCGTGCACGACCTGCGTGCCGAACCGGTTGACGATGCCTCGCGCGGAAAGGATCGTCTCGCTCTTCGGTGATCGTTTGGCGGCCGCCATCGTCCCGCTCACAATCCGAGCTTCTCGAACAGGATCGAGAACAGCGCATCGAGCACGATCACAAGGAAGATCGCCTTGACCACGGAGCGCGTGGTTTCGCGGCCGACGCTCTCGGCCGAGCCGCTGACCCGCAACCCGTGCATGCAGCCGATGACGCCGATGACGAAGGCGAAAATCGGCGCCTTGAACAAGCCAACGAAGAAATCGCTTCCGTCGACGGCGTGCCGCGCATGCTCGAAGTACTGCGTCGGGGTTACGCCCAGCAGGGCCTTGCCGATCAACGCACCGCCCAGCAGGCCCATGATGTCGGCGTAGAACGTCAGCAGCGGCAATGTAATCACGATGCCGATCACCCGCGGCACGACCAGCATTGCCATCGGATCGAGGCCCATGACTTTCAGCGCGTCGATTTCCTCCCGCGATTTCATGACGCCAATTTCCGCGGTGAAGGCGGAGCCCGAGCGCCCGGCAACCATGATCGCCGTGATCAGCACTCCCATTTCGCGCAATACGGAGACGGCGACGAGATCGATCGTCAGATCCTCGCCGCCATAGGGACGCAACTGCGCGACGCCCTGATAGGCGATGACCACGGCGATCATCACGGCCAGCAGCCCGACGATCGGGAGCGCATTGATGCCGGTTTCGGAGACCTGGCGCGAAATCGACGGCAGACGCAATTCGCGCGGATGCAGAAACGCATGAACAATGGCGCTTGCCACGCGGCCGACAAACGTAATGATGTCGAGCATGTCTTGCCACGCTTCGTCCGCGGCCTTGCCCAGCTGGATGATCAACTCACGCCATCGCGGGATGTAGGGCGGCTTGGGCAGTGGCTTGAGCTCGAGCCCGCACACGAGATCCAGCAGCGCCTTGTGCTCGGGTCGAATGCGGGTCAGCTCGACGTCGTGGCTGCGCAGAGCGCATAGCAACAGTGCGCCGGGCGTATCGAGGCTGTCGAGCTCGCCCAGGTCCAGTGCGCGCGACTTTCGCTGCTTCCACCCCGCCTGCAGCGACTTTTCGGCCTCCGCAAGCGTGCGAATGGTCAGCGCCCCTTTGAGCGTCAGCCGATCGCCGCTTTCACTGATAGCGAGGACGAGAGAGGGCGGCTGCGAGGATGCTCGTTGCATGAGTCGAGCTCCGCGTGTCGCAAACGTGCCGCCGCGCGTTTCCACGGCGGTCGCGAGAATCAAGCCAAGGCGAAGTCAGAAGTCAGCGAACTTCGAGGCCCGTCAACACGCCTACGGGGACGGCCATCTCGTGCGCGCATTCCGGATGCCCGCATTTGCACGCGCCATCGTCCATCAGCGATGCCTCGGCGCCCGCCTGGGCGGCACAGTAGTCGCTGCAGAATCGCTCGCCCGACTCGACGGTGCACGTGCAATGGTCGTGCGCGCATTTTTCGAGCGTAGCGAGCTTCCCCGGCAGTTCGGTTTGGGTCGTTTCCATGCACGCATCGTTCACGTTGCCGCCTTCCCAGCCTGCCCGCCGGGCTCCGAAAACAGCGTCGGAATGCGCCTACGTGCGCAAATCACGGGCGCGACCGCTTCGCGGTGGGCTGCGCGATTTGCGCCCGATCGTGTCAAAAAGGCGAAGCGCTGCGCGCTTCGCCTTTTTGCCCCGAAGGCAGTCAGAGAGGAAAGCTTCGGGCGGCCGCGCGCTTTCCTCCGGAAACTGCACGAAGCGCGTCGATCATGAGCCGCTGCGCGGCAGTTCAGTAACGCGCAAGCACGCTGACAGCCTGGATGGGCGCATACGCTCATTGGGGCTTTCAATGCGCATACGCGCGCTACCGAGCTTCGGCGAAGCCGACCGCGATCGGCGCGCTTCGTGCAGTTACTACACGAAAGGCGCGCGGCCGCCCGAAGCCTTTCGTGCTGACTAATCGGGACCGAATCGTGGGCCGCGCGAAGCCGGCCCCAGCGATTTGGTCACGTCATTGAGACTCGGGCTTCGGGCGCTTGCCCACCATGACGTCGACTTCGACGTCGTGCCCGCTGCGCACGATGCGTACCTTGGCGTTCGAGCCAGGCGGCAGCTCGGCGATTCGCGCCAGAAGCTGCGGCACGTTGAGCGTCGACTTTCCACCGATCTCCAGCACGACATCGAGCACTTGCATGCCGGCACGTTCGGCGGGGCCGCCACGCTGAATACCGCGAATCACCACCCCCTCGGGCCGTGCGAGCGCCAGCGCCTTGGCGACTTCCGCGGTCACCGCCGTGGGCTCGATGCCGAGCCATCCTCGCGTCACTTCACCATCGCGGATGATCTGCTCGAATACGTTGCGCGCCAGCGAAACGGGGATCGAGAAGCCGATGCCCAGCGACCCGCCGGATTGGGAAAAAATCGTGCTGTTGATGCCGACGAGGTTGCCGGCGGTGTCGATCAGCGCACCGCCGGAGTTGCCGGGATTGATCGCAGCGTCCGTCTGGATGAAGTCCTCGAAGCGGTTCACGCCGAGGTAATTGCGGCCGAGCGCACTCACGATCCCGAGCGTCACCGTATTGCCCAATCCGAACGGATTGCCGATCGCCAGCACGACGTCGCCTACCTGCAGGTTCTCCGTGTTGGCGAACGTCATCGCAGGCAGGTCCTCGCCATCCGCCTTGAGGACCGCAAGGTCGGATTCCGGATCGATGCCGCGCACGTGGGCGGCCAGCCGGCGGCCGTCGGCCAGCACGAGTTGGATGTCGTCGGCGCCCTGGATCACATGGTGATTGGTGAGCACATAGCCTTCGGAGGCCACGATCACGCCGGAACCGAGGCTCGTCTGCCGATGCGTCTGGCTGCGGTCGACATCCGGAAAGTAGCGGCGAAACAGCGGATCGTCGGCAAGCGGATTGCGCGACCGCACATCCTTGCTCGTATAGATGTTGACGACCGCGGGCATCGCTTTCTTCGCTGCGTCCGCATAACTCGTCACGCGCACGCCGGCCACCGGGGTTGAAGTTTCCTGCGTGACGATCACGCTGCCCACGCGGCCGTTCACGCGCGCCAGGAGGTCCGGCCGCAGGGTCGCGACGACGAAGAGCGCCGCCAGGCACAACGTGCAGGCTTGCGCGAAAAACAGCCAGAATTTGCGCAGCATGCCGAAAGTATAGTCCGTGGGGCGTCGCGGGGCGCTTTTGGCGTTGGATGAAAAATCGGAAGGCCGCCTGCAACCGACTGATTCCCCGATGCTTTCGCCGCCAAAACCGCGGCCGGGCTTCCGCCGGGACACGCGAATCCCGTATAATCGCGCGGTTTTGCGAACTTGCCGCGAAAACGGAGGGCCTGCCGTGTTGGCGACCCTCCTTCTGTTTTCGCGCTTCTTGGGATATGGGGATGGCGGACGCTGCTTTAAATCAATCGGTCGACGCGAAAAAGCGCAGGTTCCTGATCACCGCCAGCAGCGTCGTCGGCGGCGTCGGCGTGGTCGCGGCCATGGTGCCGTTCGCCGTCTCGCTCATGCCTTCCGCGGGCGCGAAAGCGGCCGGCGCGCCTGTCGAAGTTGAAATCGGCAAGATCGAGCCGGGCCAGCTCATCACCGTGTTATGGCGCGGCAAGGTGTGCTGGGTGCTGAATCGCACGAAGCCGATGCTCGATTCGCTGCCCAAGCTCGACAGCAAGCTCGCGGATCCGAACTCGAACGTTCCCCAGCAACCGGCGTATTGCAAGAACGAGCATCGTTCGATCAAGGATGCGATGTGGGTCGCCATCGGCATCTGCACGCATCTTGGCTGCTCGCCGACGTTTCGTCCCGAAATCGCGCCCGCCGACCTGGGAGCCGATTGGCTCGGCGGCTTCTTCTGCCCCTGCCATCAATCGAAGTTCGATCTGGCGGGACGCGTCTACAAGGGCGTGCCCGCGCCGACGAACCTGGTCATCCCGCCGCACAAGTATCTGTCGGACACGAAGATCGTGATCGGCGTCGGTCAAGACGGCAAGGCCAGTTGATGCCCCCCACGCTCTGTCTGCTCGCTGCCCCCGAAGGGGCTGATCAGTCCCCTGGGACGGCCCTACGGAACTGACGACATGGAAAAGCTTCTGAACTGGATCGATGCGCGCTTTCCGCTGACCGCGCTGTGGGAATCGCAGTGGGGCAAGTACGTCGCGCCGAAGAATTTCAATTTCTGGTACTACTTCGGCTCGCTCGCCACGCTCGTGCTGGTGATGCAGATCGTCACCGGCATCTTCCTCACGATGAGCTACAAGCCCGACGCCACCAAGGCGTTCGACTCCGTCGAGTACATCATGCGCGACGTCGAGTGGGGCTGGCTCATCCGCTACATGCACTCGACCGGCGCGTCGATGTTCTTCATCGTCGTGTACCTGCACATGTTCCGCGGCCTCATGTACGGCAGCTACCGCAAGCCGCGCGAGCTGCTGTGGATCTTCGGCTGCCTCATCTACCTGACGCTGATGGGCGAGGCGTTCTTCGGCTATCTGCTCCCGTGGGGCCAGATGTCGTACTGGGGCGCGCAGGTGATCGTCAACCTGTTCTCGACGGTGCCGTTCATCGGCGAAGGCCTGGGTGTCTGGATTCGCGGCGACTACACGATTTCCGATATCACGCTCAACCGGTTCTTCGCGTTTCACGTGATCGCGTTCCCGCTCGTGCTGCTGGGCCTCGTGGCCGCGCACCTGATGGCGCTGCACGAGGTGGGATCGAACAATCCGGACGGCATCGAGATCAAGCAACAGCCAAAGGACCCGGTCACGGGAATCTACCTCGACGGCATCTACAGCCATCCGTATTACACGATCAAGGACCTCGTCGGCGTCGTGGTTTTCCTCGCGGTGTTCTCGGCGATCATGTTCTTCGTCCCCGAGATGGGCGGCTATTTCCTCGAGGCCAACAACTTCATTCCCGCCAACCCGCTGCAGACGCCGGAACACATCGCGCCGGTGTGGTACTTCACGCCGTACTACGCGATGCTGCGCGCGGTCCCCTCGTTCTTCGACTCGCAGTTCCCGGGCGTGCTGGTGATGGGCGTGTCGGTGTTGATCTTTTTCTTCCTGCCCTGGCTCGACCGCAGCCCGGTCAGGTCGATCCGCTATCGCGGCGCGCTCTACAAGTGGTGGCTCGCCGCGTTCGTGGTGTCGTTCCTCATCCTCGGCTATCTGGGCGTGGTGCCGGTGACCGTGTGGGGCCAGTTCCCCGACAGCTGGCCGATCCTCGGTACCGCCGACAAGGCCACGGTGGTCGCGCGCATCTTCACCATCGTCTACTTCCTCTTCTTCCTGTTGATGCCGTGGTATACGGCGCGCGACAAGACCAAGCCCGTTCCGGACAGGACGACCTGACCGCATGAACAAGATCGCCTCCTTTTCCGCGGCATTGCTGTTCGCGCTGACCGGCGCAGCGCTCGCCTCCGGCGGCGCCGACGTGCGTCTCGAATACGCGCCGATCCATCGGCTGGACGCCGAGTCGCTGCAGCGCGGCGCGCGCAACTTCGTCAATTACTGTCTGCCATGCCACAGCGCGAAATACATGCGCTACGAGCGTCTCCAGGACATCGGCCTCACCGAAAAGCAGATCCGGGACAACCTGATGTTCGGCACGGACAAGATCGGCTCGACGATGACAGTCGCAATGAATCCCGCCGAAGCGAAGAACTGGTTTGGCGCCGTTCCGCCGGACCTTTCCGTCGAGGCGCGCATCCGCGGCAGCGACTGGCTCTACAACTATTTCCTGGCGTTCTATCGCGACGACCGCACGACGACCGGCTGGAACAATCTCGTGTTCCCGAACGTGGCGATGCCGCATGTGCTGTGGCAGCTGTCGGGCCCGGGCAAGCTGATCGAGACGGAATTCGAAAACCACGAGAAGGCGATCGCGGCGGCCATTGGCATCAAGGGGCTCGCCAAGCTCGAGCCGGCGGCAGGCGGCAAGTGGATCCTGCAAACGGTCGCCGCCGATCCCGACGCGCCCGGGACGCTCACCCCCGTGCAATACCAGGCGTTCGTCGCCGACCTCGTCAATTTCCTCGAATACATGGGCGAGCCCACGAAAAACAAGCGGATCAGCATCGGCATTGCCGTCCTGCTGTACCTCGGCTTGCTGTTCGTATTGGTTTACTCGTTGAAGCGCCTATATTGGAAGGACGTGCACTAGCACCTCCGTCAGATCACCTCGCACGGGGCACGAGCCGCGCTCGTGCCCCGTTGCTTTGCGGCGGCGCGAGCCGTCGCTCGCAGATGAAGAAGCGCGTTCTTGGCGCGCACAAGGAGCAACACGATGATGACCCTCTATTCCGGGACGACCGACCCATTCAGCCAGCGCTGCCGCATCGTGCTTCACGAAAAGGGCATGGATTTCCAGATCATCGACGTCGACCTCGACCACAAGCCCGAGGATCTCGCGGTGATGAACCCGTACAACCAGGTGCCGGTGCTGGTCGAGCGGGATCTCGTGCTGCACGAGTCCAACATCATCAACGAATATATCGACGAGCGCTTTCCGCATCCGCAACTGATGCCCGCCGATCCTGTCATGCGTGCGCGTGCGCGGCTCTTCCTGCATCGCTTCGAGAAGGAGCTCTTCTGCCACATCGATGCGCTGGAAGGGAACAACCAGAAAAGCGCCGACAAGGCGCGCGGGCTCGTTCGCGACGCGCTGCTGCAGATCACGCCGGTGTTCGCCAAGCACAAGCACATGCTGGGCGAGGATTACTCGATGCTCGACGTCGC
>Ga0207648_10006552_pt1 | contig 11562 bp, 13 predicted proteins | sample KBSMisM32_FD_184310 | JGI IMG/M metagenome (GOLD analysis project Ga0207648, IMG submission 184310) | Miscanthus rhizosphere microbial communities from Kellogg Biological Station, Michigan, USA - KBS Miscanthus M3-2 (SPAdes) (version 2) | ecosystem: Host-associated > Plants > Roots >... | reverse complement strand
TCCAGAAGCTCGCGCTGAACGGCGGACGGCACAAGGTCGAGGTCAAGGCGGACGGCTACGAGACCGCCGAGTTCGACGTGCTGGTCGCGCCCGGCAAGACCGTCACGTTCCAGGGAGACCTGAAGCGGATCCAGTAGATTGTCGAGTGCTGATTGGGCGGTGAGCCGGTGAAGACGACCGCTCACCGCCTTTCGTTTGTACGCGCGATCGCCGCGCTCTCCGGCGTCTACGATCTCGCGGTCGGCCTCTTCCTGCTGCTGGCGGCGGATCGGCTCGCCACGCTGTTCGGCGTCCCTCCGGCGCAGCCGCCGATCTTCTCCGATCTCAACGGGCTGTTCCTGGTCTGCGTCGGCGTCGGCTACTACTGGCCGTACCGCGACCCGGTCGGCGCGCGATGGTATCTCTGGGTGATGGGTCCGCTGCTGAAAGGCGCGGGCGCGGCGGCCTTCCTGATCGACTACCTCGTCCGCCACTCGCCGCCGTCGTTCCTGCTCTTTGCCGCGAGCGACGGCACGCTGGCGCTCCTCACACTCGCGGCGCTCGCCGGAACGCGTAGTACACCGGCACGCCCGCAATGATGAGCGCGATCCCCGCCAGCGTCGTCCACGGCGCCGTCCAGAAGGCGTTGGCGACGATCACGGCGGACGCGCCGACGAAGATCGCCGGCGCCCACGGGTAGCCGATCGCCGAGAACGGCCGCGCGATCGCGCCGTCGCGGCGCCGCAGCACGAACAGCGCGCACACGGCGATCGCCGCAAACAGCACCACGGCAAACCCGGTATAGGCCACCAGCTGCGACAGCGTGCCGGAAGCCACGAGCACGCTGCTCCACGCCGCCTGCGCCACGATCGCCGCGGCCGGGGTATGGAAGCGCGGATGCACGCGGCCGGCGGCGCGCACGAAGATGCCGTCGCGCGCCATCGCGAAATAGACGCGCGGCCCGGCCAGCGTCATCGCGCTGATGCTCGCCGCCAGGCTGACGATGGTGAAGATGGCGAGCAGGTTTCCCGCGGCGAACCCGAACAGCCGCTCCGCGACGATGTCCATCAGGCGTCCGTCGCCCAGCCCCGCGATCGACGCCACCGGCAGCGCGTAGACGTAGAGCGCGTTCAACGCCAGATAGAGCACGACCACCGCCAGCGTGCCGAGGCCGAGCGCCAGCGGCACGTTCCGTCCCGGATTGCGGACTTCCTCGGCCACGTACGCCGCGGCATTCCATCCCGAGTAGCTGAACATCACCGGCACGAGCGCGAGCAGCCACGGCACGGCCGCAACGGATCCGCCCGCGGCGAGGTTCGCCGTGTCGCCGTGCCCGAGGGTGAAGCCGAGCGCGATGATCAGGACGATCGCCGTCACCTTGAGGCCGGCCAGCAGGTTCTGCACGACCCGTCCCGGCCCGAGGCCGCGCACGTGGATCAACGTGAGCGCGACGATGGCGGCGATCGCGACGAGCGAGCGATATCGATCCGCCGCGGGAACGAAGCGCGCGACGTATTCCGCCAGCGCGACGGCGCTCGCGGCGATCGCGCCCGAGAAGCCGGCGATGAACGACGTCCACCCGCTGAGGAACGCCGCCAGCGGACCGAACGCATCGCGCAGGTAGACGTACTCGCCGCCGGCGTGCGGCCGCACCGCCGCCAGCTCGGCGTAGGCCATCGCGCCGGCGAAGGCGAGCGCGCCGCCGAGCAGCCACACGCCGAGCATCGCCGTCGGGTTCGGCACGAGCTGCGCGACGATGACCGGCACGAAGAAGATGCCGCCGCCGATGACGTTGGAGATGACGACCGCTGCCGCGTCGAGCGGGCCGAGCCGCCGCACGAGGCCGGTTGCTGACGGGGGCTTGCGCACCCTACTGCGCCACGAGCTGCCGGGGAATGTCGAAGGTCGCGATCTCGACCCACTGCGACGCGCTGTGCTTCGCGAAGACGTGCACGCGCACGTCCTGGAAGTAGCGGTTCTTGAGCATGTCGGCGCGGGTCTGCGGCGGATCGGCGGTGTAGCCGGCCGCCGCCTGGAACGTCAGCGCCGCGGTCTGGTTCCCGTCGAAGGGGACGCTCTGGACGAACTTCTCGTCCCAGTCCTCTTCGGCCGGCGAGCCCGGCGCGACGGCGACGCCGGCGGCGGGCAGCTTCTTGAACGCGACGTTGAGCGACAGCGGACGCAGGCTGTCGTCGGTGCTCTTCTTGAGGCGGAAGGTGACGGTGGGAACGATCTTGTTGCGCCCGTCGACGACACCGGCGTCGTGATAGCCGGTGACGGGATCGACGACCTGAAGGGCCTGCTTCAGGTCGACGGGCTTCGAACACCCCGCCGCGACCAGCGCGGCGAGGAGCACGGCGGGCGCCAGAGTTCGCATGGGGCGATTCTAGCGCACGGAACGCCCTGCTAGAATTCGCGGATCTTGACCCGCTTGATCACCTCTTCACGGGTGAGCTTGTTGGTGATGAACGCCGACAGATCGCTCCCCTTGATGCTGATGATGATGGTCGAGGCGTCGTCGATCTGACCCGGGACGGGCGGCCCTTCGCCGTCGCGGGCGGCGACGGTGAGCCACTCGTTGTCGCCGATGTGCAGCGACAGGCTGTGCTTGAGCATGGCGTCGATGAGCGCCGCCTTCACCGCTTCCGTGTAGAGGTCGTTCGGGTCGGTCAGCGGCGAGACAGGCGCCGGCGGCGCCTTGTCGTCCGGGACATCGGCCGAGCGCACCACGCCCGGCGCGGGGGTCGAGGTGTTGGCCACCGGTGTGGTCGCCCCTCCGGCAAGCGTGGGCACCTGCGTGACGGTGCTTCCGTTCGCACCCTGCAGCTGAATCCCGAGCATACGTGCCTGGAAGGCTGCCTGCCGCCGCGTCTCGAGATCGTTGCCGACGTTGGACGCGATGGCGTTCAAGGACGCGATCTTTTCCTGCAGATCGCGCTGCATGAGCTGCCGCGCCGACCACACCGCGGCCTGGCGCATCATCGGCACGTCGACCGCGAAGAGCACACCGTATCCTTCCAGCACGAAGCCGCGCGCCTTGGCCGTGTCGACGACGAACAGCGAGCCCGGCTCGCGCGCCTGCATCTGGCGGCTGATGTTCTCGGCGCCGTTGCGCACCGCGTTGGTGAGCACGATTTCCATCATGCGCACGTCGCGCTGATCGACGCTCGCGGCCTGCGCTTCCTGCGCGACGCGGGGAGGCGACACGACGGGCGCCGCCTGCGGCGTGGGATCGGGCGGCTGCGCCACGGACGGAATCTGCGCATGCACTCGCGTGCCCGCGCACGCGGCCAGGAAGGCGGCCGCGACGAACGCTGTTCCCTTCACGATGACACCTCTATCACGGATACCGGGCTGTTCACGGTTCGCAGTTCACGGTTCACGGTTCACGGTTCTCGGTCGATCGGTTGTCGATCATTTGCGACATCTATTTCTGTTTCGTCGAGTTGCTCAGCATGTAGCTGGCCCACTCGCGGTGCATGGTGGCGTCGGCGTCGACCGACGCGTTCACGCGCGCGAAGATCCCCTGAATTCTCTGCATGTCGGCGGCCCGCTGCGCGTCGAACTCGCGGTTCATCTGCGAGACGCGCAGGGCCAGCTCACCGGTCTGCTTCGCTTCGCTCACCGTCACGATGTCGCGCACGCGGCGGAGCAGTTCCTGGTCGGACGAGCGCGCGCTCAGCATGGACGCGGCGCGGACGCTGGAATCGTGCGACGACTCGAGCGCGCGCAGGCGCGCCTCGATGGCGGCCAGCTTCGCGGCATCCGCCGCCGGCGCGGTCGTGACGCTGGCCTCGCGCAGGGCCGGGGCCACCGGCGCCGGCAGGGCGGCGGTGGTCTGGGCCGCGGCGGTGTTCCAGCCGGTGCGCACGGTGAGGCCATCCGGCCCGCGGTGGATCTCGACGTGGGCGATCGCGGAGGCGGCGGCGAGCACGAGCACCGCGGCGGCGGCGAGGCCGGCCGCCGGCGTATACCACGCGCGCCAGTGGGCGCCTCGACCCGGCTCGGGACTGGCGCCACGTGGCTTCAGCTCGACGACTTTCGGATCGCGCACGATCCGGAAGCCAAGCTCCGAAGCCGGCGGGGCCCACGACGTCAGATCGGCGCGCACGCCGCGCAGCGCGGTCAGCTCGTCGCGGCAGTCGGTGCAGCCGCGCACGTGCCGTTCGAAGCGCGCGCGGTCCGCGTCGGGGAGGTCCTCATACAGGTACGAAACGAGCAGGTCTTTTTCTTCACACATGGTTTGCGTTACCAGCGGGCCTTGCCCACTCCTTCACGATCGAGCTGACGCCGCAGGACGGTCAGTCCCTGGTAGAGCCGGGTCTTGACGGTGCTCAACGGGCAGTCGAGCATGTCGGCAATCTCCTGGAACGTCAGCCCGTGGTACTCCTTGAGAATGATGGCGGTGCGTTGTTCCTCGGGCAGCGTGGCCATGGCCCGGGCGACCGCCGCGCTGATCTCATTGCGCGCCACGAGATCTTCGATGGTCTCGCTCGGCGTTTGTTCCGAGGCGAGCTCGACGAGATCGACGCCTTCCGGCGCCTGCGCCACGGGCTGGCGGCGCTCCCGCCGCACCCAGTCGCGGCACAGGTTCAGCGCGATCCGGTACAGCCAGGAGGAAAACTTGGCTTCCCCCTTGAACCCCTTCAGCGCGCGGAACGCGCGGAGAAAGGTTTCCTGGGCGACGTCCCGGGCGTCTTCCTCCCGCCCGATCGTGCGGTAGGCCAGGGCATAGATCGGCCGTTCCCACCGCACGACGAGTTGATTGAAGCTGTCCAGGTCGCCGCCCCGGGAGCGGGCGACCAGTTCTTCGTCTGTCGACGCCATCGCGATGGGGCTCACTTCTCGCAAATTAAGACTTGGTCTCCGCCCTTTTGGCTTTAGGCTTTAGGGGTTTGGACGCGACCACTGCCAGGCTCGAACGCGACGTTCGCATCCACAAGCGCCTCAGGGAACTGATCTTCCACTTTTCCCGCGGGGTGTCCAGCAGTCTCGGCCTGACCGCCCCCCTCCAGGCGCTCACCCCCGAAATCCGGGACCTCCTGGGGGCCAGCCGGGTCGAGGTCTGGCTGCACGACCGGCGCAACCGGCAGCTGTATCTCGCCGCCGCCTCGGACCAGCGGGAACCGGGGGAGCGTGTCTCATCCGAAGACACTCACCACCATGCCGCCGAGGGGATGCGCCTCGACCGCCCGCGGATGCGCGGCTCGAGCCTGCTGGCCCCCCTCCGCGGCTGGCGGCGGGCGCTCGGCGCGCTGATCATCGAACGGGAGCACGCCGCCCGGGCCCACCCCAAGACGACCGAACTCGACGAGCACGAGATCGTCGAGTTCGCGCACGAGCTCGCGCGGCAGCTCTCGGTCGGCATCGAGAACATCTGGCTGCTCGAGGAAATCCTGCGCCAGCGGCGCCTGCTCGAAGACACGTTCAACTCGCTGGTCGACCTGGTCGCCGTCCTCGACAAGGACCTGCGCGTGGTGCAGACCAACGAGGCCTTCGCCGCGCGCGTCGGCCTCAAGCGCGCGGACGTCATGCACCGCCCGATCGGCGAGCTGGTCGGCCCCGAGACGCTCGCCTACGTCGAGTCCTCGGACACGGGCCACGGCCCGGCGCCGCAGCGCCGCGTCGAGGACGCGGAGCTCGAGGGGACGTTTCTCCTGACCGCGACGCCGCTCACCAGCCAGGACGGCACGATCGCCGGCCGGGTGCTGGTCGCGCGCGACATCACGACGCAGACCCGCCTCGAGGCCGAGCGCGCCGCGCTGCACGCGCGGCTGTCGCAATCGGAAAAGCTCGCCTCGCTCGGACAGTTCGTCGCCGGTATCGCGCACGAGATGAACAACCCGCTGCAGGGCGTGATGGGGCATCTCGAGCTGCTCATCGAGACCAACGCCGCGGCGCGGCCGGTGAAGCGCGAATTGAAGCTGATCTTCTCGGAAGCGGACCGCGCGGCGAAGATCGTCCGCAACCTGCTCGTCTTCACCGGGTCGCACCGGGTGTCGCGGCGGCGCACGCAGGTCGATCGCGTCCTGTCGCGCGCCATCGCCAGCCGCAAGTCGTACCTGGCGCGGCACGACATCAAGCTGGTACGGCGCCAGGGAGAGAAGCTGCCGGCGGTGCTGTGCGATCCGCTGCACCTGCAGCAGGCGTTCCTCAACATCCTGATCAACGCCGAGCACGCCGTGGTCGGCGGCGGCGCGCGCCGCATCGATCTGACGACGTCGGCGGCGCTCAGGCGCGGCGTGGTGCTGGTCACGTTCCGCGATCACGGGCCCGGGATCCCCGCCGAGGTGATGCCCCGGATCTTCGATCCGTTTTTCACCACCAAGGAAGTCGGCCAGGGCACCGGCCTCGGCCTCGCGATCACCTACGGCATCGTCCAGGAACACGGCGGCACCATCACGGCGAGCAACGCCTCCGACGGCGGCGCGATCTTCGAAGTCGAGCTACCCATCGCATCCGAAGGTGGTAAAGTGACTACGGGTCCCACCACGTCATGATCGACGAAAGCTTTCTGACCACCGAGGAGGTACTCGAGTACCTTCAAGTGAACCTGCGGACTGTCTATCGCCTGATCAAGGCCGGGAAGATTCCGGCCGTGCGCGTCGGGCGGCAGTGGCGCTTCCGCAAGCGCGACATCGACGCGTGGCTGGAATCGCAGCGGCCGCGCGGATCGCGCGCGGGCGCGGCCACACAGGCGCCGGCGCGGCCTGCACCATCGTCGGCCGGCGGACGGCCGCGCGTGCTGGTGGTGGACGACGAGGCGGCGATCCGCGATCTGCTCTCGAAGACGCTGGCGCTGGCCGAGTACGACGTCGACATGGCGCCCGACGGCCGCACGGCGCTGGAGCGGCTGCGCATCATTGCCTACGATCTGCTCATCACCGACCTGAAGATGCCCGGCGTCGACGGGCTCAGCGTGATTCGCGAAGCCCGGCGCCTGAAGGCCGACCTGCCGGTCATCATCATCACGGGTTTTTCGAACGAGGCGAGCGCCATCGAGGCGGTCAATCTCGGTGTCTCCGGCTACCTGACCAAGCCGTTCCGCGTCCCACGCGTCCTCGCCGCTGCCGCTAAAGCGCTGGGCGAATAGCACTTACCGACTAAATCTCCACCTCCCTCTCCAGGTCTGCAAAAAAGCTTGACCTGAATCAAATGTCGGGCTACGCTTATTTCCGTTGTTGTCATATAAAGTCATTTAGATGACGCCTACAGACTGCCACTGAGGCGCGTCTAAGGTCCAACAACGGACAGAAGAGAACGATGGAGCTTGAAGCGTTTCTGACGACCGACGAAGTCCTTGGCTATTTGAAGACGACGCCTCGGACGATTTATCGGTTGATCAGGACGGGCGAGCTCCCGGCCATCCGCATCGGGCGCCAGTGGCGATTCCGCCGCAGCGACCTCGATGGGTGGCTCGACCGGCAGCGCGCAGGGGCGGCCGCCGGCAGCGAATCGCAACCCGGAATCCTGAGGAGTGAGTCATGAGGAAGGCAGTCTGGAGTGGAGTGGCGACCGCGGCAGCGGTGCTGATGATGTCGTCGGTGGCATTTGCGCAGGCGGCGTCGGACACGAAGACCGTGAACGTGACGGCCGCCGTGAACGCGAAGGCGAAGCTGACGCTCGGCAGCAACGCGGCGGCCTTCGCCGATGCCGATCCCGACGTCACCCCGCTGCTGTCCGCGACCGCGATCTCGATCGACATCAAGGCCCGCACGTCGGCGGCGGGCAACGTCACCCTGACTGTCCAGTCCGGCGGCGACCTCGTCAGCGGCAGCGACTCGATTGCCATCAACCAGCTCACGTGGACGGTGACCGGCACCAACTTCGCGGCCGGCACGATGAGCAAGACCGCGGCGGTTTCGGTGGGGTCGTGGGCAGGATCGGGCACGCCCTCGGGCACCCAGACCTACAAGCTGGCCAACTCCTGGAGCTACAACACGGGCTCCTACACGGCGACCATCACCTACACGCTGAGCGCCCCCTAACCGATAACCGGGCCGGATGTTCCGGCCCATGTCCGTTCGACGGCGACTCGCGTTCGTCCTCCTGGCCTGGTCGGCCGCCGCGCCCGCAGCGCGTGCGGCCGGCCAACCCGCAACGGCCACGCTGTCGGCCACGATTTCCCCGCAGGCCAGCCTCACGCTCTCGACGGCGAGCCTCGTGTTCCCTGACGCCGATCCCGACGTCCTCAACAAGGTCCCGGCGACCGGCGGTCCGGTGACGATCAACGCCAAAGCGCGCGCCACGCAGGGGCAGGCGGTCGTCCTCACGGTCCTCGCCAGCAGCGATCTGCGATCCGGTCTCGACGTGATTCCCGCATCGAACGTGACGTGGACGGCCAGCGGCGCCGGCTTTGTGGCAGGTACACTCAGCGCGACCGTTCCCGCGCAGGTCGCGACCTGGACCGGCTCCGGGCTGCACAGCGGCTCGCAGCAGTACTTCTTCCGCAACGTCTGGACGCATCCGACGGGCACCTACACGACGACGCTCGTCTACACGCTGAGCGCGCCATGAGCCGGCTCGCCGCGACCGCGACATGTGTCGCCCTGTGCGTCCTCCCGTCGGTGGCCGCGGCGCAGCCCGGGCCCCGGCTGGAGATCACGGTCTCTCCGACGTCGGTGTCGTTTCCGTCCGCCAACCCGGACGTCTCGCCGGTGGTCGCGGCGGCGCCGGTGGTCGTGACCATCCGGATCCGGCAGAGCAGCGGCCCGTGGTCGCTGACCGTGCTGGCCAACGGCGACCTACTTGCCGGCGCGTCAACCGTCGATATCACCAATGTGTCCTGGACCGCGACGCCCGCGCCGCCGTTCCAGAACGGGGTCTTGAGCAAGACGGTGGCGCAGAGCATGGCCTCGGGCACGGGAAACGTCAATCCGGCGACCAACGGATCGGTGACGTTTCGGCTGGCGAACGCATGGAACTACAACGCAGGCCTCTACACGCAGACCGTCACCTTCACGCTGTCGGCGCCCTGACCGCGGCGCTGGCGCTGCTCGCCGCCGCACCGGCGGCGGCGCAGTCGTCGGTCGAGGTGTCGCCGCTGCGTGTCGAGCTGAAGGCGGCGCCCGGAGCCGCCACGACACAGGCGATCACGGTGGCGAACACCGGCAGCGCGCCGGTGCGCGTGCGCGCCACGATCTCCGACTGGCACCTCTCGCGTGACGGCGCGCCGCAGTTCGTCGAGGCGTCCGATCCGAAGTACTCCGCGAGCGGGTGGATGCGCGTCGCCCCGCCCGAACAGGTCATCGATCCCGGCAAGGACGCCACCGTCCGCTTCACCCTGACGGTGCCCGCCGACGCCGCGCCGGCCGGGTACCGCAGCAGCGTGCTGTTCGAGTTCGGGCCGGCCACGCAGCCGGCGGTGCGCCCGCGCGAGGTGCAGGTGCGCAGCCGCATCGCGACGCTCGTCTACGCCAACGTCGGCGAACCGCCGGCCGCGGTGGACCTCGTCGATCTCGCGTCCCGCATCGTGAAGGATCAGCCGATCCAGATCGTCGCCGTGCTCAAGAACTCGGGACGGCGGACGGTGCGCACGCGCGGGACGCTCACCCTCTACGACAAGAACGGCACGGTGATCAGCCAGACCGTCGTCCCCGACGTGCCGGTGCTGCCGGAGTCGGAGCGCGAGGTCGCGATCCCCGCGCTCGATCCAGGCAAGCCGGCGCCGCCGCCGGGCGAGTACCGCGTCGAGGTGAAGATCGACGTGGGCCTGCCCGCGCTGCTCGTCGGCGAGACCACGGTCAAGGTCTCCTGACCGCGTGCGGGCTCGACTGCTCGTCCTGATCCTCGCGGCGGGGCCGGCCGCCCAGGTCGAGGCGCGACAGCAGGGTTCCGTTCAGCTCTCCACCGAAACCCAGATCGTCCAGGGCAACGAGGCGCGCCGCGGCAGCGAGCACGCGTTCGAGCCGGATCTCGGCGTGCTGTTCACGCAGCCGGCGGTGAAGTTCGGGGAGTTCCAGCTCGAGGTGCGCGGCTCGCGCCGCGGCGAGGCGTTTCATCTCGGGCGCACCTGGATGGCGCTGCGCGACGTCAAGGGGCGCGGCGCGGTGTGGACCTTCGAAGCCGGCGATCTGTGGACCACGCCGACGCTCGGCAACTACCAGTTCTCGAACCTCGCCGCGCCGTCGATCACGTTCACCGGCGGCTCGATGGTGGCGCGATCGAGATCGACGTCGGCGCAGGTCGTCGTCGGACACACCACGGCGCTGCGCAACATCTTCGGGACCGATCCGGACGCGCTCGGCCAGTCGCTCGCGCTCGGGCGGTTCTCGCGCCAGCTGACCGGCCGCGTCGAGGTGACGGCGCGCGGCTCGCACGTCCGCACCGGCGACATGAAGGAGTTCGCGCGCACGATCGACGCGAGCGACCAGGCCGGGGGCGGCGTCCGCGTCCTGCTCACGCCGTCGATTCACCTGATCGGTGACGGCACCTTCGTTCACTACCGCGCCACCGGCGCGCTCGACGCGGTGAACGACTATTCGTACCTCGCCGGCGCGCATTTCCTGCTGTCGCGGGGCTGGGTGCAGCTCAATGCGACGCGCTTTTCGCCGGGCGATCTGCCGGTGCTGAACGCCACGCTCCAGGATCGCAGCGGCCTGTTCAGCGCCGGCGAGTACGACCTGTCGAGCCGCGTGCGCCTGTTCGGCGGCTGGGACACGCTCGACACCAACATCAAGCCGACCGGCAGCGCGCTGCTGCGGCCCGTCGCCGATGCGACGCGCGAGTTCGGCGGCGTGCGCGTCCGCGTCGCGCCACGCACCACGATGACGCTCCGTCTCGAGGACGGCGATCGCCAGTCGCGCCCGGTGCCCTTCGCCGCGCCGGGGGGCCTGCTGGCGTCGACGACCGACACCGGCCTGCAGACGCTCGAGCTGCAGTCGAACGCCGGACGCGTCACCGCGTTCGGCCGTTTTACGCGCCGCGAGAACGTCGACTCGCTGTTCTCGTCGGCCAGCGTCACGCAGCACGAGACCGCGGGACAGGCTTTCCTGACCCTGTCTCGCTCCTCGCAGCTCTTCACGTTCCGCAGGCGGAGATTGTGCACGAGGCCCTGGCCGTTCCCCTCGATGCGCTCGACCGTCGTGTCCCAGATCACTTCCACCTTCGGATTGTCGAACAGCCGCTTCTGGAGGAAGGCATCGAAGCTCATCCCACTGACGACTTCGACGATCCGCCCGGCGGCGTTGATGCCGCTCTGCGTGTATTTCCACTTCTCGCCCGGCTCGTATTGCATCGGCGCGGCGAGCCAGAGCGGCACCAGATCGGCCAGCGTCCGCGCCTGCATCGCCGCCGGCAACGGTGCTTCGCCGAGCCCGGAGGTGTGCGTGAGGAGTTGCGTGATCGTGAGATTCGCCGGCTTGCCCGAGGGCGTTTTCAGGTTCGCAAACTCCGGGATATATTTTGCCACCGGGTCGGACACCTTTAGTTTGCCTTCATCCTGCAGCATCAGCATGGCTGTGCCTGTGATCGGCTTCGTCATCGAGGCGATCCAGAAGATCGTGTCCGGTGTCATCGGGCGCTTCGTCGCCACATCCGCATATCCGTTGCTTTCGAGGTGCAGCACCTTGTCTTTCGTCACGA
>Ga0207648_10006549_pt1 | contig 11563 bp, 9 predicted proteins | sample KBSMisM32_FD_184310 | JGI IMG/M metagenome (GOLD analysis project Ga0207648, IMG submission 184310) | Miscanthus rhizosphere microbial communities from Kellogg Biological Station, Michigan, USA - KBS Miscanthus M3-2 (SPAdes) (version 2) | ecosystem: Host-associated > Plants > Roots > Rhizosphere... | reverse complement strand
CCGGCCCGCCGGACGGTTCCGTGCCAGTTGGGGTAATCGTTATTTCTCCGTCGGGAGATTTGTTTGGAACTACTTTGGAAGGTGGTGCGCATGATATGGGGTCGGTGTTCGAGCTAAAAGCGCCCACCAATCCCGATGGTCCGTGGCGTGAGCGGGTTCTCTACAGCTTTGGCAGTTTTGCGGGTGATGGAAATCTTCCCAATGCTGGACTGCTCCCGGCGCAGCCTGGTTTTTATGGTGTCACTCCTACCGGCGGTGCCCGGGGGCGTGGAACGGTTTTCCAGCTGACGCCTCCGGGCGGCGGAGGAGGAGAGTGGACCGAAACAATCCTTTATAGCTTCACTGGCTTGGGTGACGCAGCCTTCCCTTCGGGCGAAGTAACGATGGACACGGCCGGAAATCTTTATGGGAACGCTCTGCAAGGCGGTGCCAACAACCTTGGAGCCGTCTATCAGCTGACTCCGCCCGCTGCTAGTGGAGAAGCCTGGACCGAGACTGTCATTTATTCGTTTAACCAGACCGATGGAACTTTGCCGGCGGGGCCGTTGACGTTCGATGGTGCCGGCAATCTTTATGGGACGACAGATGGCGGAGGCTTGGAGCAAGGTGGGACTGTGTTCCGACTTACGCCGCCGGCGCGGCCCGGTGACACTTGGAATCAGGAAGTCCTATTTAATTTTTCTGGGGGCCGGGACGGAGGTGCTCCGACGGCAGGTGTTATCATTGCCAACGGCGGCAGGCTTATCGGAACGACCCAGAATGGGGGCAGCGGTCCGCTTTCTGGAGGAGTTGTGTTTCGGCTTAATCCTCCCGCGAATGGCGGCGATCCCTGGACGGAAACTATCCTTACATCGTTTGGCGGACCCAATGGATATCGCTCTCTGGCGCGACCGTTGCAACGCGGGAATCTTCTCTACGGAACGACCTCGGCGGGCGGGCTCAACGGAGTGGGCACTGTTTTTAGGCTAGCTCAGTAGGGCGTAGTTTTCCGGGACAGTAAGGCGGCACCGGATTTTCCTTGCGGCTAAGCTCGAGTGTAACGATCGAGCCGGCCCGGTGCATCTCCTGGTGCGATTGGATTTTCTGACTTGTGGAGTATCTTGCTCTATCGATGCGAAAGAAACGATGATCGGCCATGAACTGGGTTTGGCCATTTAGTAGCTACTCCGGAAACGGCGAGCATAGGAATGGGAACGGCTCCGATGACACCGGAGGAGGGCCAGATTTTTTGTGCGCGGGAGTTCATAAGGGCGGAACGACGTGGCTTTATCAACAACTCGATTCACATCCGGATTTCTGGATGCCTCCGTTCAAGGAGATGCATTACTTCGATCAACTGAGCAAAGTCGACCGGTCGTCTTCGCCGCGCTGCAGAGATGAGCGCGATCTTCGTTTTCACGAGAACATGAAGAGCCTAAGTGCTAAATCATCTGTCGACTTCGACCATTATGCTCGACTATTCGAATCGAAGGGAGCGCTCCTTTCCGGAGATATTTCGCCGAATTATTCGACCCTCCCCGGTAAGCTGATTCGGCGGATCGCCGGATATTTTCCAAACCTTAAGGTATTGTTCATGGTTCGTGACCCGGTTGAGCGACTGTGGTCGCACTTGTCCATGGAAGTGCACTACCGTCAGATTGAGTCTTTCGACGCAACGGATATCGAGGAGGTGAATCGGAAATTGCTACGGCGAGGGATGCTCGTGCGTTCGTACCCCAGCGCAGCCGTCGCGCGCTGGAGACGCTATGTTCATCCAGACAGGTTTCGCGTCTATTTCTTTGATGATCTGCAAAGAGATCCCGCCGAGTTGCGACGGTCGGTCCTTGGTTTCCTGGAAGCTGATCCGGAGAAGCCGACTGACCAACTGTCGGCCAGTTACAATAGTTGGGCGGGAATGGAAAAGCTACCCCTTACAGAGAAAGTGCGGTCACATCTGGGTAAGTTCTTCCAGAAAGAGCTGAAGACTTGTGCGGCTCGGCTGGGCGGCGCAGCCAGGGATTGGCCGGCTCGATATGGCTTGTCATTGCTGCTCTTCATCTGGGATTTTCTGGATGACAGCATTGATTTGTTTTGTTTGGGCGATTGGATTTCCTAGGAACTCGGGGCTCGAGCAGGTCAAACGCTTCGAGATGATTCCTGCGGACTGTGGTGCGACTGTATCCTGGGAAAGCTTTCACTCTGCGGAAAAAAGGAACCTGAAACGCTTGCAGCGAGTGGCTTGACCATATCGCGCACCCGATTCGATAAATATGTGTAAAGACGGCCAACGCACCTCCTGACATGCTAAAACGAAAACTTGGAAAGAGTGGTCTCGAAGTTTCAGCCATTGGTCTCGGCTGCATGGGGATGAGTTTTTCTTACGGTCCACGCCAGGATGAGAAGCAGATGACTTCACTTCTTCGATCGGCCGTGGAACTGGGTATCACTTTCTTCGATACCGCCGAGGTTTACGGTCCATTCATTAACGAGGAACTGGTGGGGCAGGCACTTGCTCCTGTCCGTAGCCAAGTGGTGATCGCCACGAAGTTTGGTTTCGACACCAGCACTTATTCCCGCAACGCCGCCAGTCTCAACAGCCACCCCCAACACATTAAGGAAGTTGCGGAAGCGTCTCTCAAGCGACTCAAAATCGATGCGATCGACTTGTTTTATCAGCACCGTGTCGATCCGGAAGTACCGACTGAAGATGTGGCTGGAGCTGTGAAGGAACTGATCCAACAGGGTAAGGTGAAGCATTTCGGTCTTTCCGAGGCCGGAGTAAAAACCATTCGCCGTGCTCACGCCGTCCAGCCGTTAGCTGCTCTTCAGAGCGAATATTCGCTCTGGACAAGAACTCCGGAGAAGGAGGTCATCCCTACACTCGAGGAGCTCGGAATTGGTTTTGTGCCGTATAGTCCGCTCGGTCGCGGCTTTCTCACTGGCGCTATGACCGAAAGCACTAAGTTCGACGGCACTGACTTCCGCAGCGGTCTTCCGCGCTTCACACCGGAAGCGATGAAGGCGAATCAAGCTCTGATCAATCTTCTAGAGAACATTGCACAACGGAAGAAGGCAACGGTTGCCCAGATCTCCCTCGCGTGGTTGCTGGCGCGGAAACCGTGGATTGTGCCAATCCCCGGCACCACCAAGCTGCACCGTCTGGAGGAGAACATTGGAGCCGTTGCGCTCGAACTCACCGCCGACGACCTTCGCGAGATCGACGGCGCAACTGCAAATATCACGGTGCACGGTGATCGCTATCCCGAGAGGCTTGAGAAAATGACTGGTCGCTAAGACAAGCCAATGCCGCAACGGCAAAATCACCGCAGATCGCGCATGATCGTATCCCTTACATTTGTTAGGCGGAGCCCGAGATAAGATTTCTTAGTGAGCGAAAGAAGAAGTATGACCTTCATAATCAAGGCCGAGGTTAGCAATGAGCGGGCGAAGACGTTCGCCTTCCCGGCGCAAAAGACGATGTATGGTGGCAAGCACATCGCTAAGGGGGATTCGATATTCATCTTCGCGAGCGAGAATGAGGGTGGGTCGGGCCTCGTCGCTTGCGGAATCGTCACCTCGGCCAAAGCGGTTCCTAAGAAGCCGGGGATTGTCCGGCAGACGCCACGTGTGAGCATCGTCATCAGACGCACTGCCCTGGTCAGCAGGCGCCTGGGAAGAAAAGAGCTCAAACCTTTTTCGAACTGGAAAGACGGTCGACCCGAAACCGAGCTCAACTTTAAGTTCTATCGTCAGGCAACAAATAAGATTTGCGGCATTTCAGACAAGGCAGCCGCGTTCCTGCGCGAATTCTTTTGATTCCTCGTCTTGGGTAGCGATCGCGGATCTCGTCTCTCGTTATCCGGATGGCATGTCACCTGCGTGACTGCATCGTGTCGACCTTATGCGAACCATCGCCAAAGCAGGCTTGATCGGCGCCGGATATGTCGCCGCGTTAGCGATCGCCTCTGCGGTCGTTGCCGCTTATCTGGCCGCGACAAATGGCCCCGACAGGCAGAGTTCCAGCGGCATGTATGCCTTCGGGGATGCTCTGCTCTTCGTCGGAGTCTTTGCCGTCGCTGCGATTCCTGCCACCTGCGCCGCTCTTTTTTTCCTCAGACAGTGTTCTTCATTCTGGCTTGTGCTCTCAGTTGTTGCTTCGGCCGTCGCAATCACCGGCCTCGCGGCATCGCTCGCTCAAACACCTAATGCGCATTCTGCACTCCATCTATGGTCGGGGCTTGCCATCCTGAGGATTTTTGCGGCGCCTGTGTTCGGTCTTGCTTTCCTACTTTCCGGTATCTTTGCCCCGCGGCGTTCATTTCGAATCGTGCTTCTCGTCGCCACTGCAAGCGAAGCGGTCGTCTTCTTTTGTGTCATCTTTAGCTGGATTCGCTAACCACATCGGGGGGACGGGAAGCGTTGTAGGGTGCGCTGTCCCCAGCGCACAAGTCCGCGCGCATTGCGAAGCCGTTAGTCCGCTGGGACAGCGGACACTACAACTCTCCCTTGCGCTCGTGTCTGGACGACAATTATATGGATCTATCAGATGGATAAGGATGATTGGCAGCGCCTAAGAAACCTGTCTCTTTTCAAGCTCTGGGTAACGGACCGGCAGCTGCGCAAGCTGTGGCCGCTTGCTGCGTTAATCGCTGGCATCCTATTGATAATTACTGCGCTCGGATACCTCTTTTCGCGCTAGCTCCCAAAGGCAAACGCGAAGTTACCGCGGCGTTGGCGAGGCTTCGGCCGGCGAAGGCGTCGGACTCGCTCCCTGACGGCGCGTCGCAATTTCTTCCAGGAGTTGTTTCTCTTCGGGAAAAAGGTGATCGGCGCGAGCGATCGCGGCATACTGATTGGCAGCGTCGATCTGGTTGTCGTCGTCCAGAAGAAGTGCGGCGTAAACTGCGGTGTGAGAATCGCGTAGTTGTTCAGGCGGAATTTTGTTCAGGACGGCGACGCCTTCTGCTGTCCGTCCGACGCCGTAAAGCGCGAAGGCATAGGTCACAGCAGTTCCAGTTTCGTTAGGGGCTTTTTCATAAGTCTGTCGGGCCAGCTCGCGACCCGCTGCGGTATTGCGGTCGAGCAATAAAGCGAGCCGGGCGGCGTTACTCGCGAGTCCTGTTTCTTCTGGCGAGCTTTCATGTAGCCTTTGCGCGATTGAGCGCAGGTTCGGCAGGTCGTTTCTCTTCCGATAAATTTGGTAAAGTGCGTCCAACGCCTCACGTCGCGTTGCCGGCACTTTTGCCACCCGTAACCAAAGCAGTTCGGCCTGGCCCGTCAGGTCCCATTTGGAAGCGAGTCGAGCAAGAGCCACGTCGTGTTCTGAGTTAGAGGCGGCCGCTTGTTCAGCCGAGTTCCAAAGCGAATCAAACTCACTGTCACCGGCCGAGCGTCGAGCCTGGCGAACCGAGTAGGCCTGATACGCGAGACGCAGGTAATCGTCGTTGCCCCAGCTACCGTTGCGCGTCCAGCGCTTGAGCCGCGACCAGTTCTTGGTTTGCGCAAGCACGGCGGCGACCGCAATCGCGGCTGGCGGGTGACTCGTTAAATCAGACGGGAGTTCTTCGCTCCATTCCAGGGCCGAACCCGCGAGGTCATGCTCGTTCATCCATTCCAGGAGTTGCGCGGCGTCGGCGCCCTTGTGAGCCGCGACGGGTTTCACCTTGTTGAGGAGAGCATCGAACTTTTTTGGGTTAAGTTTCCGATACAGATCTAAACAGAGAAGGTAATCGGCAAAAGTGACCTGCGGAGTCATCTGTAACTCATCCGCGAGCGCGTTAGCCGTGTCGGTCTGGTTTTGGCGGAGGGCGCTGTTCAGCAATGCGCGCAAAGCTTCCGTGCGAAACTGCGCCACTTTGCTCAAACGTTCGAGCTGACTACGCGCCGCCGCATTCTTCTGTGGGTCCGAAGACAGGACCTGCAGGGCAGCGAGGTTGAACTGATAAGTATCGTTGCCGGGCTCGGTCGCAACCGCCGATGCGAAGTGGCGCTCTTCTTCGGCCACATTGCCCTGGGCGCGGGAAAGCCAGCCGGCAACGACGTGGTAAGCGGCTTTATCCTGATCCGCCGGTCGCACCCGCGAGAGCGCGGCGCGCGCCATATCCAGCTGGCCGAAACGAAGTGCGGCGGAGGCTAGATTAAGCTCGCTGTCGAGTCCCGGATCGAGTCGCGCGAGCTGGGCGCGCCACGCAACCGTCTCAGGGTCATTTTCCTTTTCTGTTGCGTCCGCAAGGATCCGGCACGCTTGGGTCGAATTGGTGTCAATTGTAAGCGCCTTCCGGGCGAGCGCATCGGCGGATTCGAGGTTGCCTTGTTTAAGCTGCTCCTCGGCCTGCGCGATGAGCCGCGCCTTGTGCCAGCGACTCCAACCTTTTCGCGCTGACGAAAGAGTGAAAAGGCCGACTCCGAAACCGAGCACGACAAAGAAGGAGACGACAACGGAACTACCAATCCGCAAGCGTTCCTTCCAAGAAACTCGACTGCGGCGTCGTTTACGGCGCACACGTTTCAACGGGCGGGGCATGATTCGTCTACCGAGCGGGCTCGGGTTCGTGTTCCGCTTCCAGTCTTGCTTCCTGGACAACCGGAACTTCCTCGATGCTCTCGATCACTTCTTCACGCAGCCGCTCGCCCCAAACGTACCGTGCCAGCAAAACTTTGAGCGTGGCAGTGAGCGGAATAGCGAGAAGTGGACCGAGCAGGCCGCCGATGAGTAACCCCCAAATAAAAATGGAAACGATCACAGTCATCGGATGAAGACCGACGGAGTTACCGACGATGCGAGGCGCGTAGAAAAGGCCTTCGAGGTTTTGCACGACGATAAAGATTATCGTGACCCAAAAGGGCATCCACCAGCCGCCCCACTGCGCGGCTGCTATCAGGACCGCGGGGATCCAGCAGATGACGATCCCGAGATAGGGTATCATCGTTAGGGGGACGACGAGCAAGCCAATCAAGGGGGCGAAGTTCAGCCCCAGGGCGGTCAGACAACTGCCGATAAGGAGGCCATCAACCAGGCAGACGAGGAGTTGGCCACGAAAGTAGGCGATTACGTAGCTATTGATTTGCGAGAGAGTGGTTGCGACCTCGTCTTTAAGTGGAGAATTGCGCAGCGGCAGATATTCCTTCCAACGGCGCTGGATCGCAGGTCGTTCCTTAAGGAGGAAGAAGGAATAGATCGGTACCATGACAAGGCTAAGTAGAAAACCGGTTATACCTAGAAAGCCACCGACGCTGCTCTTAATCAATAACCAAAGCTTGGCCGTCAAATCGGGTAACTGTCGCTCAAGCGCCGGCAATTGCTTTTGCACCCAGTCCTGAATGTGCTGGCGATCGGCGGAAGTGAGTTTCGTTGCCGGCGCCGGGCCGATCACTTCAGCGGTCGGAGGGACGGGCGTGGCGCTTGGACTTGGCGAGGGCGTCGCCGAAGACACCGCTGGTGTCGAACCAGCCAGCAGCCAATTGACGAAACCGGTAGCCGCACCGGCTTTGCCTTCCTTAGAGGTTCCTCCGAACGTGTGTTCATAACGATAAATCAAATCGACCACGCGATCGCGAGTGCGTTCCGTAAAAGCGGGTAATTGACGCGCCAGGCTGACGCTCTGCACGGAAACAAGTGGCACAATCCAGGCGACCAAGGCTGCGACGGCAAGGAAGGCAATTGTAAAAAGCGCGAGCACCGCCCGGGTCCGACTCAGTCCATGCCGGGTAAGATAAGTCACCACGGGATCGAGCAGATACGCGATGATCACTGCGATTGCTACCGGGATAAGAATCGGTTGCAGAAAAGCAATGACGGTTACTCCTGCCCAGATGACGGATCCGACCACGATCACAAGCAAGACGACAAAGATTGCCGTGAGCGATGCCCACATTGTCTTGCGTTGCCAAAGTGTCGGATATTTGGTCATTTACTCGGAGACACAGCCTGTGGCGTGCCCAGGCCATCTTTTGTTTTGGCGGCTTCGATTTTTGCGGCCAGCTTGTTGTTGCTCTGGTCGAGAGAGAGCGCTTTTTGCCAATACTCGAGCGCCTTCGGAATCTGGTTCAACATGGAATAGGTGTCGCCAATGTGCTCCAAGACCGTTGGATCATCAGTCTTCAGCGCTTGCTGTGCGCTCAAGAGTTCCGCCAGGGCCTGTTCGTATTGGCCGCGGCGAAAATGAAGCCAGCCGAGGCTATCAAGGTAAGCCCCGTTCTCCGGGTCCGCCGCCAACGCCCGTTTGATATAATCTTCGGCCTCGTCCAAATGGGTATTCTGGTCGGCCCACATGAAACCAAGATAATTATAGGCCTCAGCAGCGTCCGCCGGATCGAATTGGACGGACTTCTTGAAAAGGTCGGCGGCTTTGTCGTAAAGGCCGGCGCGTTCGGCGGCCGCGCCATATTCGAAAAAGAAACGGCCGTTGGCCACGTCGTCGCCCTGTGCCTGGCTTTCATGCAAAGCTTCCTCGAAAAGCGCAACTGAGGCCTGGGACTGCTTGGCCTCGCGCAAGGCGATTGCGAGCAGGTAAGTAATTTGTGAAGCCCCTGGAAAATGCCGCCTGGCATCTTTGAGCAGTCGAACGGCGCGCTCGTTATCCCGTAGTCTCGTTAGGATGATTTCGGCCAGGTGCAGATAACCATTGGGTTGGGAAGCATTGATCAAGAGACTTTGCTCATAACTTGCCGCCGCTTTGAAATAGACAGCTTTCGCTTCCTCGAACTTTTTCGCCTCGCCGAGAGCTTTGGCATCTTCCTCGAGAACGCGACCGAGCAGTTCATACGGTTGGTATTTCTCGGGATGTTGTTGGATAATTTCCTGCAGCATCTCGATCGCTTTGCCGCGCTGGTTAGTGAGAATGAAGCTTGTCGCCAGTTTCTCGCGTGCGTTAGCATCGTTAGGCTGAAGCTCGAGCACTCGAAGATAAAGCGGGATGGCCTCCTGGACCTGCTGCGACGCGGCATAGTAATCCGCCGCGTCCTTTAGGACCGAAGCATCGCTTGGAGCAAGGGCGACTGCTTTCTGGATCACGACATTCACTTTTTGTAACTCGACCGGATCAGGGCTCTTGTCGGAAGGAACGATGAGCGCGAGATAGAGTTTGCCGAGCTGGGTCCAGAATGAAGGATCATTAGTATCGACCTTGGTCGCGCGATCCAGGGTTTGCAGCGCGCCCTTCCGATTCTTTGCGGTGAGCTGCACTTCGGCGAGGCGCTGATAACCGTCGATTTGTTTGGGGGCGAGTGCGACTGCTTGCCGCGCATATTCAATCGCCGGGTCCATCTTCTTGAGATACTTGGCGTAGATGTAAGCGAGTTGAAGATAAGGTCCCGGCTCTTTTGGTTGCGCTTTCACAGCGTCCTTCAAGATATCGATCGCGCGGGGGTAATCGCCCTGCTGAGTCAGGAGGTAGGCCACCCGGGTAGCAAGATCGATTTCGCCAGGATCGATATTCAAGACCCGCTCGAAAGCGGCGAGTGCTTTCTCACTTTCCCCGTCATCTTGAAGATCCAGCGCCTGGACGTAATCCAAAAGAGCACGCGCTTTGCGTTCACCTTCCGGCTGAAGGGCGAGATCTTTCGGGGCATGAAGAACGAGTGAATCGTCCTGTGACGAGGCCTTTGCTGGGGTGGATCGTGGAGAAGCGGGCCGCGTTTCTGCTTTGCTGGGCGCAGGCGCAAACCACAAGAAAAGCAAGCAACTGCCGGCGATCCAGCAGCAGGGCCATCCGTAATCTCGGGACGTGCGCGTCATCGAGCGCATGTTAGCGGCGAGCGGAACACGGCGCAAACAGGGAGAGAACTCTGCCGCGCCGCGTTTGGTCGACCATTTGCAGGGGCGCGAGCGTCGGGTTAGCGATGACTGGCAACTACGAACTTGATTGATGGACTTGCCACGAAGATAGAGTGGCCGCGAAAGGCTAACAGTTACTGCTGCCATTGGTTCATCCTCTGTGCGCGGCAGGTGTTTTAGGGAGTTTTGTCGAGGACGAATGACCTCGCGGCAAGAGCGGGTTTGCCCGTGCGCTGAAAGGGTTGGTTGCTGAAGTTTACGATAACCCGATCCCCGGTTTCCCAGTCACTATATTGAACGTTTCGATCGGTGGTCAGCCAGCCATGGCCGGTCATAGAGGCAAAGCCGATCTTGGAGCGGACCGAAGCCACGGCGCGATAACTCGCGATGTAATCCGCTTTGTGACTCTCCCACATTTTGCGGTTGATATGCCACATCGGCATCGTGCCATAGAGAATATTGAAGAGATCTTTTTTCCAAGCATAGGGACGGCTTTGGAAATTTGTGTCTCGCCAGACCCACGTGCTGCCGACGTAGTCATGGAAGGCTAATTGGTAGAGAGGAATTCTTCTCGTTTGATCCAGAGTGATGGCAGCATCACTGCCATAGCTCTCACCGAGGTCGGTCTCATATCCACCCGATGGAATCTTCAAGTGAGAATCGACATACGTTCGCAGAGACATAAGGCCTTCGAAAAAATCGAGTCCCGGAAGAGACCAAGTCGGACAAAAACCCTCTCCCGAGCCGACCAGCGTTCCTAAATCCTGTGTCTTTTGCAGGATCTCGAGTCGGGCCTCCTGATTTTCTTCGATGGTCGAAGGGTGACGCGGACTAAGACAAGGCGCCAATTGCACCACTAGGGTGTCGAAATAGAATAACTGGCCCCCATAGTCCGCGATCGATTCCCTGGCTTTCTTCAGCCAATCTGGGAGCAGATGCCGGGCGCAAACGCGGTCCCAGCTTCTTGGGTCCGCTTCGCGACGAAGTTGGTCGGGCTGAAGTTGTCCCGTCAACAACTGATTGGGCCATCCGCGGCGCGCAACACGAAAGAGATTCCCAGTCGGCATGCGATAGGAGCCGACAACCCAGCCCAGGCGCTTGATCCCATCGAAGAGCGCCCGATCAATTGGGTGTTTGCCATAAAAGACCGCGATGCCGCGATCCACACCGGCGGCTTTCATCTCTGAAACGAGATTCAGGTCATCCGCGGGATTGTTGCCCCACAGATAAACGTAAACGCTATCCTTCAGGTTGCTGACTGCCGGGCGGTTAGAGACCCGATCGCGCAAAGGTTTGAGGTCGGGGTGAGTTCGCAGAAAAAAATCCCGGTAATTTCTGGCCTGCGCGACGTAGCCGCCGTCCTGGAAAAAGGAGCAGTTGATTCGCAGCGGCACGGCGTAAACCGTGGCGTCGTTAAAGCCGGGGTTGCTATCCGGATTACGGAATGAATCCAATCGCTCCGCCATGCCGCGGCGAAGGTCGGTCAAGCCCCACCAGGGTTGGCTTCCGCCCCAGCCAAATGGTTTACTGATCCGCGCCGATTGGTCCATCGGCATGAGCATTCCTTCTCCGCTTGTGTTTTGGACGTAATACCAGCCCTTTTCTGGAGCCATAAAACGAAACGGGTAGACCGGCCGTGTCATATAGCGTCGGTCAGGCAGGTCGGCCGTGAGATCGAAAGAGGAGGCGTTCTTGTCGGCCAGGGTGATCGTCAGGTTGCAGGTTTCACCCGGGCCGAGAACGCGACAGGAAATAGAATCCGTCGCAACCCGAAGTGTTTCGGGCGCGACCCGAAAACCCGGATGAACC
>Ga0207648_10006546_pt1 | contig 11566 bp, 9 predicted proteins | sample KBSMisM32_FD_184310 | JGI IMG/M metagenome (GOLD analysis project Ga0207648, IMG submission 184310) | Miscanthus rhizosphere microbial communities from Kellogg Biological Station, Michigan, USA - KBS Miscanthus M3-2 (SPAdes) (version 2) | ecosystem: Host-associated > Plants > Roots > Rhizosphere... | reverse complement strand
TCGATAGGCGATGGAGCGGATCAGCAGATCGCGGCTCAGCCGCGGAGGTTGACCGCGATAGAGCCTGCGCCACTCGTCGCGGAGTTGCTGAGCGGTCAGGCCGTTTAGCGCCGCCATGTGTTGGGACAGGTCATTGGTCGCCGCAACGGCATTGGCCATTGACGGCGATACTGTGGGCCTTTGCGCAGGCCGCGGCGCGTGATTGCGAGACTTCATACCGGACCTCCGGCGCTCAAGCGCCATTCCGGCGCTGCCACCGCCACAAGCCCGGAACAAGGCCGGGCTGACGGGCAATGGGCACGGAGGTCTCAACGGCCCGTCTCTCCCCATCCACGCTCTTCGTGGGCAGGAAGTCCAGTCGAAAATGAGTGCAATCGGAGGGCGTCTGAACCCCGCAACTGTCCCCCTGCGACTGGAAAGGGGCCCGACAACCCACCGTTTGCAGGGACATCCCCTTGCCCGCGCGATCCTGCGATGCCGAGAACATCCTTTCAGCGGCGTTCTACTTCTAAGTCTGCATGTCTTAGTTCGCAAAGGACGAAAGCAAGGGTCGGCAGTTCAAATCCTGGACCCTTAACCAACTTCAACTTCACAAAATGCTCTCCGTGGCTCCTGGCCCCATCAAAGGGGCCCGGAATCGTTGGTTTTTCGGAGCTACCTAAAGACCGGGCACAGCATCTCACGGGCACTTTTTGTTCTCTGAAGGGCGTTTTTCTCCGGACCTGCGGACTTGGGCCTGCCAGTCTTTAGGTCATAACCCATTGATTTCGCACAGATCGATTAGGGCCGGTTTCATATCCGGCTCGGAGTACTGGCCTGCGCTGCAAACAACGGGATTCGAATCTCTCCGGGCGTGCCAGACAAGATTTTTGTCTCTCTTCTATCTCTCCGTCCTCCTCACCCTTTTGACATAGCGAGGCGTAGCGGCGGAGCTGGCCCTCGGAATCGCAGATGGCGCGACCCGTGGTGATCTCTTGGGCGAGGGCTGGAATAAGCCAGCGCATGCGTGCTCATTTCGTCCATGGCGTTTTCATTAATTGTAATGTCGCTCAACCTGTACCCTGCGACGCGCTACTGGGCTGGTCCAATGGAACCGGAGAGCGCTACGGAGCGTTAGTTCCATGACGCGCATCTCGCGGGCGCGGCGAATAGGCCCGCATCGCCACAGGAGCCGCACATGGATACGACCACGCTTCTCATAATTATTCTCCTGATCCTGCTGCTCGGCGGCGGCGGGTGGTATGGCCGTGGACGTTGGTACTGAAAAACCCTCATACGCCAAGGGAGCTGCTCACTCGGCTTCGCTACTAGCACCCATCGCATCGGCCGCGTCTCGGTCCCGATCTGCCAACCCGCTTCTCGGAGGTCGGAGAATGCGGCGCCGGGTGCGCGCTCACGCCATAGCCCGGAATGCCGCCGTGCGTGCATTCTTCTTGTTTTCGAGATGCGCAGCGAATGGCGCGCGTCTGTTTGCACACTCCGCAATACTGCGCACTTCGTCAATGATGGTCATAGTGTGGTCGTGAGTTCCAATAATAAGGGGGAACGGCTGTATCTCCCATACGTTGTCAAACGGGCACGCAAACACCAACAAAATGAGGAACCGCATGAAACGCTTTATGATTCTGGCTGCCGCCGCACTTATCAGTTCCGCGGCAATCGCGCAGACCGCTGTTGTGGAATTCGCTCCGGAACAGCGCACGAAGATCAAGCAATATATAACGACGCAGAAGATCGCTCCGGTGACCGTTAAGGAGAAGGTCACAGTGGGTGCGACGCTTCCGGCGGATGTCCGCCTGACCGCTGTTCCGGCGGATTGGGGTCCGAGCGTGACGAAGTATCAGTACGTCTACTCGGATAACCATGTGTACTTCGTGGAACCGAGCACCCGTAAGGTTGTCACGGTAATCGACTAACCTCTGACCGAACATAAACCCGGCGCATGTTAAACGGTGCGCCGGGTTTTGCTTGTCGCTTTGGAATCAAGCGGCTCTCATGCCCAACCTAATTGCCGCAGAGACCAGTCCGCATTCCAGATTTTCGTCATGTGCCGGATCTTGCCGCCGTCCAACTCCATGACGTATGTGTAATCCGCTTCGACGCGCTTTCCCGTAGGCGGAACCGGTCCCCCGTTTCCGGTTTGCGTGCCTGTGAAAACTGCCGCGGCAACGACAGCATTCCGTTTTTCGTCAACGCCCCAAGCTTTCAGTGCATAGGCCCCGTCTGGAATGGGTCTAAATAAGCCTTTCATCCAGTCGGTATATGCCTGCAGTGTTTTAACATCCGCCAGCGCGTCCGCCTGACAAGAAAATGTGGCATCCGGCTTGCAGAACTGCTTGCAAGCCTCCCAGCCTTCTCCGGTTTCACACGCTTCGAAAAACGCCTTTGCTGTGCGCTCCATATCCGACATTACGCCCCTCCGCGTTTTTAGTAATCCCTTAGCAGCATGTTCGACGGACACGCGCTATTTTCATACTCACTCGATCGAACCGCGCGACTTCGAATGTGGGAAAATTGTTCGCTGAACCCACCCCGTCGTCTGAAGCCTCAACTAGAAGAGAGGAGGCGTCAAGGCGATCCTCGCGCCTCATCGCGGAACTTTCAAAAGCAAGTAGGTTTTTTGTTCGAGAACGAGGGAGCAGGTCATTGCTTGACAGATTGCAGATGCGAGAGCTGATTTCAACGAGGGAGCAGGTCATTGCTTGACAGATTGCAGATGCGAGAGCTGATTTCCTGCACAATCCCGCCAGCAATTAATTTCAAGGTGCTGCGTTTGCAGTTCTGACTCAGCGCGTTAACTTGCCTGTACGGCGTCTCGTCGTGCTTGCCATTCGAGTGAAGTGACTTTCGGAATTGCTCGAACTGAAGCCCTAGCGGTTGGCGCCCATCAAGGATCATCTCGATGACGTCCGGAGCAAGAAGGGTGAGGTACAGCACGTCAACGTCCGCTATTCCGCCGATAGCGGCGCGAAAGCGGACATCGCGGGAGGTCCGAGTCGAGCCAGGAACGGGCCTCATGCGCTGCAACAAAAACGGCGGCGCAGCCCCTTCCGAGTGCTCGCAAACCTAATGTAGAATCCCAACTGAGCTGCCAGAGGGACGTGCCGAATCCCGATCATTGCAATGGCAGCACGGGTGCTATCGGCGGCGTCCCAAGTCTATCGTTCACATATTGGGCGTCCAAGCGCGCACCGCGCGACGACATCGGGAGGCATCTATGAAACTTCCCCGCCGGAAATTTCTGCATCTGGCCTTGGGTGCCGCCGCGCTGCCGGCGGTGCCGAGCATCACGCGGGCGCAAACCTATCCCTCGCGGCCGGCGCGCATCGTCGTCCCATTTGCCGCCGGCGGATCGACCGACATCATCGCTCGTCTGATCGGCCAATGGCTGTCGGAGCGTCTCGGCCAGCAATTTGTCATCGAGAACAGGCCGGGAGCCGGCAGCAATGTTGGTACGGAGGTGGTCGTGAATGCGCCGCCGGACGGATACACCCTGCTCCTGGTCGGCGCGTCGTCCGCGATCAATGCGACGCTTTACGACAAACTCAATTTCAACTTCCTCCGCGACATCACACCCGTCTCCGGCATCCTGTCGATCCCCTTCGTTATGGTGGTAAACCCATCGTTCCCGACGAAGACGGTTTCCGAGTTCATCGCCTATGCCCGGGCCAACCCGGGCAAGGTCAACATGGCGTCGGGCGGCACCGGAACGGCAGGCCATATGTCGGGCGAACTGTTCAAGATGATGGCCGGCGTCAACATGGTCCACGTTCCGTATCGGGGGGAGGCACTTGCACTGACTGACATGCTCGGGGGCCACGCTCAGGCGATGTTCGGCACCATGCCCGCATCCATCGAGCATGTCAGGGCCGGCAAGCTTCGACCGCTGGCGGTGACAAGTGCAAGGCGTTCGGAGCTGCTGCCGGACCTCCCGACGGTGGGCGATTTTGTGCCCGGCTACGAGACGAGCGCGTGGCAGGGTGTCGGTGCACCCAAGGCCACCCCCGTGGACATCATCGACAAACTCAACAGGGAGATTAACGCCGCACTTGCCGATCCGAAGATCAAGTCGCGGGTCGCCGATATGGGCGGCACGGTGCTTGCGGGTTCTCCCGCCGACTTCGGGAAGTTCATCGCCGATGAGACCGAGAAGTGGGGCAAGGTGGTCAAGTTCTCCGGCGCCAAGCCGGACTAATCCGGGGCAACCTGTCCTGATAGTGTTCCGTTCCGTAATCATCCCGATGATTTCGGGTTTAAACGCTACATGGTCGGCGCACACCGAGAACCGCTCAATGTCCGCTTCGCTCCGAAAGCGAACGAATTTCGGCGTCGCTGCGAAATGCCGCGAAGGACCATGAACGGACTCATGCACTGCAACAAAACGTCGGCATTGCCCCTTCCGCCTGCTCGTCAAGCTGATGTAGTATTTACCTAAGCTGCCAGGCGGGACATGCCGAAATCCCGACATTGCAGTGCAGCGGGGGATGCTGTCGGCAGGCGTCCTGAACCTCATCATTCAGATATTGGAAGCATCCAAGCGCGCATTGGTGCTCACTTACCCTTCTCGACGTTGGGCGGCGTTCTCGGTCCCGCGTGCGCCCAAACGTGCGAGACCCGACCTCTACTACCCGCTGAAGAGCGCAAGCTAAAGCCTAGGGAGCCTTCAAGGAATGTGAGAGCTGCCCGCAACTGATGATGATGCCGGCTTAGCAGGCGCACCGATGCCAGTTTTATCGTACAGCGTCTTCTGAGAGATCGTCTGGGAATTCACCGAACTTCGCGATCATCCGGTCGGCGTGCGGGCTCTCGGCGACCGCTTCGATCAATTCGAAAAATAGCGTCTTGTAAGACACGAAGGTGACACCAGCAGCCTTCAGCCTTTCGACTGCCGCGCTCGTATCGCGCGCAGACGAAAACAGGAGTTCCTCGACTGCAAAGACCTCGAGCCCGAGACTGAGGAGACCGAGGCAGGATTGAAGAACGCAGACATCGGTCTCGCATCCGGCTACGACAATCTGTTTTTTCTTCAGACGTGTGAGATGCGTCCGGATCGGCTTCTCCTTGGCGAGATCGAAGAAGCCCTTCTCGAAAACCTTCGCGGCATCTCCGAGCGGCCCCTTGATGTCTTGTGGGACCGCACCTTTCCCGTAGACCGGGCGCTCGAGCGTGACGATCGTCGGAATATGCAGGTAGGCGAGCAGACGTGCGAAGTTGCGCATGTTCGTGCGCAACCGCGAGCGGCTGCGCGGCTCGATCTGCGCCAAAAAGAAATCCTGATAGTCGATGATTGCGCCGCAGCACTCATCGGCGAGGATGCGTTTGACAGCTGGCATGACGCGACGATAGTCCGTCCTCGCGCGCACCGCCAGCGCGGGACGGCTGCGTGCGATTGCCGCAACATGCCGCGACGGCGTCAGCGTGGCGCGGGGCGCGTCTCCGCCTCCATGGTGGTCCTCACGAGCGTCGAAATCTCGGAGAAGAATTTCGAGACCGGAAGCACGACGCGATTGAGCCACCGCTTCTCGATCAGAAGATCGTGCATTGCGAGATAATCGATGCCGGTTGTGAGGAAGCAGTCAAGCGCGTCCTGCGGCGTCTCGATAATCGGCTCGCCCTTCACGTTGAACGACGTGTTGACCAGCACCGGCACGCCGGTGAGCGCGTCAAATTCCTTCAACAGCCGGTGGAGCCGCTCGCTGTGCTCGGGCCGCACCATCTGAACGCGCGCGGTTCCGTCGACGTGAACCACGGCCGGGATCTTGTCGCGCCATTCGGGCTTCACGTTCTTCGCCATCAGCATGAACGGCGAGTCCTGGTCACCGTCGAAGATCTCGTGCGCGCGTTCCGCCAGCACGATCGGCGCGAACGGGCGGAACGCCTGGCGGTGCTTCACGCGCTTGTTCAGCTTGTCCTTCATCTCGGCGTCGCGCGGGTCGGCCAGGATGCTGCGGTGTCCGAGCGCGCGCGGCCCGAATTCGGATTGGCCCTGAAACCAGCCGAACACATGTCCTTCGGACAGAAGCTTCGCCGTCTCGGCGCAAATATTGTCGCTGCGTTTCGCCGCGGCCTGCAGCCGCGTCACCGGCCTGTTCACTGCGGCATCGACCTCTCCGTCGCTGTACGCCCGACCCAGAAACGCATGCTTCATGACGAACGAGCGCGCATTTTTCTGGATCGCGAGATGGCCGTAATACGCGCAACCGATGGCGTTGCCGTCATCTCCGGCTGCCGGCTGAATCCAGACGTTGTCGAAACCGGCTTCGCGCGCAATCCGTCCGTTCGCCACGCAATTCAGCGCGACGCCGCCCGCCATCACGAGACTTTTCGCGCCGGTGGTTTCGCGCAGCCACTTGGCGCGCATGAGCAAGACCTTCTCGGCGTCATCCTGGATGCGCCACGCCATGTCTTCCCAATGCTTCACGAGAGGGCTCGCTTCCCAGTTGTGCTCACGGTCGACCAGCCACGGCTTGTCGAAATCGCGGCCCCAGTCCGTGACGGCAAGCTCGCCATCCTTGATCTCGAGGAAAGGCTTCACGGCGTTGGGCCGGCCGTACGGCGCGAGCCCCATTACTTCGCCGCACTTGTTCCAGTCGGCGAAGATGTAACTCGACACGCGGCTGTAAGCCGCGCCGAGCCCGGGCATATAGTAGAACTCGTCGCTCAGGAATCCGCGAACCGGATCGAGCCAGACCTTCTTCAGCGTTTCGAGACTGGAGCCCTTGAATCGATAGTAGCTTTCCGATTCGCGCGCGAGCGGGTTGACGCCCTGCGTCATCTGTCCGGGCTCCTTGACGTCGGCGCAATAACTGCCGACGCCGTCCACCACCATCAGGACGCCTTCGTCGAACGGGCAGGCGGCAAATCCGCTGTAGGCGTGCGCCAGGTGGTGCGAGACCGCCTTCACCTTGTCGGAACGTGACAGGAAGAACGGATGCTTCTCGGCCAGCGTGCGCTCGTCGTCGTCCATGATCTCCGGGACATCCTGCGACAGCATTCGCTCTTCGAGCTCATCGACCGGCAGGACGTAGGAGTTGCGCACAACCAGAGCGACGTCGTCCGGCGTGATTCCTTCGGCGTTCAGGCAGTAGTCGACGACTTCCTGAAAGAATCCGCTGTGATGCTTTTGACGCGTGATCCGCTCCTTGCTGATCGCGACCGCGATCGCACCATCGCGCAGCAGGCACGCACTCACGTCATGGTCGTAGGCATTGATCCCGAGGACGTAGATGTGTTTTTCAGGCATCGGAACCTTTTGCGCTTGCGCGAATGGAACCCAACAGTGCCGGGTGCGTTAGTGGTTGACGCAGAGTTCTAGTAGCTCTAGCGTTGCGGGTACAAGCTGCCGGTGTGCTGACTAGGCGCGTTATTGCAATGCAATTGAAGGGATCGGCGACATGACCCTGACGTCTCGTCTTCGCTCTTTCCTGGTTCGCGGGCTCGCGGTTCTCGCGGTTGTTTTCACATATGCGGTGGGTACGGTCGGAACGCAGGTTGCGAGCGTTGTCGGCCTGTCCGCGATCGCGCTCACGACGAGCACAACCCCTGCACAGGCCTGGCGCCGTTATCGTCGTCGTTATCGCGCTGTGCGCCGCTATCGTCATCGTCGCCGACACTGGCGCCGCTGGTAGCCATCTAGCAATAGCCTGTTGTTCTCTTCGGCACTCGCGCCGCTCGGTATCGCCGGGCGGCGCTGGCTTTTTTTATTTGAGCATGATCTTTTCCGAAAACCTCTACGATCCCCGATCGGGTCGAGGACATGCTTTTCGGGATCATGCTCCCGTGGTTGAAGCCGCCAAACTCCAGGATATCGAGCCCGGCGAGACGGTCGATCACATAAATCAGGCCGCGCGCGTCCCAGCATCACGTCATTGCTCTGCGGTGAGCGCTGTCAGGCCACCGGTTCGGGAATGAAGAAGCCGACCTCGCGCTGCCCCGCAATGCGGACGTGATCTCCGGCGCGCCTTACACTTCCTTCGAGTACGTAGCGGACGTCAAGGTCGCGCCCGACTTGCTTGATGGCCGACAGCACGGCTTGCAGCATAATATTTTGCGACATGACAATAACCGTTCGTCAGTAGGCGCGACTTCCGCCTTGGGTCAAACGCTACAGGTTCGGCGCACACCGAAGACCGCCCAACGTCCGCTTCGCTCCGAGAGCGACCGAATTGCTGCGTCGCCGCGAAATGTCGCGAAGGGCCATTTCCAGGTGTTGGACAGTGAGATTGGCACCAAAGGGGCTGCGCCCCACCAATCCGACTGAAGGGCCTCGTTGCGTGTAAATCGCGCAGCCGCAGAGGCGCGCGTCCGGCGCTGCCGCGCATGCGTCGGGCTCCTTGTCACCACCGGCACCATACGGGTTCGTGCTTACGCAATCACGGTGTGCTGCGCGACTCTCTGGTTTTGACGATCGCCTGCGCCAGATGAGCGTCGCGGTCATAGACGTCCCTGTAGTATCGCACATTGCCCTGTGCATCCGGCCACGCCGTGAAGTAGGCCAGATAGACCGGAACGCCGCCCGCCACCCGTTCAGTTCGCGTCCCGTCGGTCGCGATTTTCCTGTCGATGTCCGCAACAGTCGTGCCGAGCAGGGCCGCAGCCATCTCGCGTGGATGCTCCAATCGCACGCAGCCGTGACTCAACGCGCGTTGCTCGCGTGCGAACAGGTGTTTCTGGTTGGTGTCGTGCAGGTAGATGGCGTGCTTGTTGGGAAAATCGATCTTCAGTCGCCCGAGTGCGTTGCCGCGGCCCGGAGGCTGGCGCACGTCGATACCGATCTGCTGCGTCGCTACCGCCGACCAGTCAACGGCGCTCGAGGCGACCTCGCGGCCCCGGCTGTTGCTCACCTCATATCCGAGACGGTCGAGATACGAAGGATTGCGCCAGAGTTTCGGCAGCATCTCATTGATGACGATGGACCGGGGCACGTTCCAGTACGGATTGTAGGTGATTTCCTTGATGCGATCCGCGAAGAAATATGTCTGGGCGTCGCGCTTGCCGACGACGGCGCGCATCGTCAGCGGCGCAGCCGCGCCGCTGACATAACTGACCTCGAAGGCTGGCTGGTTCAGGAACACGTAACGGGTACCGAGCTGGCGCGGGAGCCAGCGCAGCTGCTCCAAAGCAATGCGTAGCTTCGCAGCTTTGCCTTGCGGGTCTTCGCCGCGTTGCCGGGCAAGCTCCGCGACGAGAGCGCGAAACTGAAAATTGTCCGGGTGGCGGCTCTCCAGGTAAGCCGCGACATCGGACGACTGCGCGATCGCGGCGAGCGCATCAGCGAGGTCGACGGTCTTGCGCGGAAGATCGTGATAACCGGACAGGCGGTTCGGATCGATCCGGCCGCGCGTCGCGTCGAGCACATAGGTCAGGACTTTCGCCGAAAGCGCGAGCTCGAAGCGCAGCAGCGCGGACGGCCCGGCATCGGGATCGGCGCTCTTCAGGTCGGGCATCGCAACACGATAGTCTGCCGGATCGAGCCCGACCGTGTCGCTCGCCGCAAGTGTGGCGATGGCCGCCTGCGCCTTGGCGTTGATGCTGCCCTGGTCCGACCAGAGGAATTGCGGGTGGCGGGAATAGTGGCGCGCGATCGCTTCGCCCACCTGCGGCAGCATCCGCAGCGAGATTGCCGGCGTCGCAGCGCAGGCCTGCACGAACGCTGCATCGGGCGAGGAATCCGCGGCCGGCGCGGCGCCACTCGCTGCGCCGTCCTGCGGGTTGGTGTCCGCAGCGGCTCCCGTGTTTGTCGCCGTCTTCAACTCGCACACCGAGCCGAGCGCGACGGTCGTCAGCTTGTCAGGCACGTAGGTGAAAAAGTCGGGATTGCTGACCCGAACGGTCGGCATCTTCCGCCTGTCCGGCCGAGTATTTCCAGATCGCAACGACTGTCCGGCGGGCACGCGGAAGGACCCGGACGGCTGCTGGTCCCCGGACCACTCTCGCTGTCCCTGGAAAGCCCCGCGTCCCCGCCCGGATTGGTCCCGGGACGATACCCGCGCCTGCTGCCTCTGTGACTCGTTCTGCCAGAATTCATGCGCGCTCTCAGCGCCCGCCTGGCCTCCGATGTCCAACAGGCAGCCAGCGGAAACGAGGAGCCGTACGAAAGTCTTCAAATCAACCTCCCTCGGCTCCGCGGACAACGCGCCAAGTCGCGGGAGTAACGTCAAAAGAGCTCGGAAGTTCACGGCATGGCGGTTCAAGGGTACCGGCAGGCCCGAAGCCTCGTGCGCTCGCAGCCCGCACTGGAGCAATTGTCGACACGTTCACAATGGTGCGCGGCAGCGAGTCGATCAGGCTGCATGCATCCCGCGCTGCCCGATGAGCGCCAGCGCTTTGCGCAGTTGTCCACCTCCGCGATCGAGAAGCGCTATCGCAGTAGTTAGGTCGCAGCCATGCGACAGCAGGATCGCCAGCTTGACGCTGCCGTGCGCCCGTCCCAAAGCCTCGCGCGCCTCATCCCGTGTGCCGCCGGCTAAACGAACCACCATGTCTTCGCTGCGCCGAAGAAGCTTTTCGTTGGTGGCCTGCATGTCCACCATCAGCCCGCCATAGACCCGCCCGAGCAGGATCATCAGAAGCGAAGAGAGCAGGTTCAGTGTGACCTTCTGAGCGGTCCCGGCAACCAGTCGGGTTGATCCCGCGATGGGTTCGGATCCCGTGTCTAGCCAGATCGCTCGGTCTGCCTCTTGCAAAATCGGCGTTCCGCGATTGTTCGCGATGCCAACGGCCAACGCGCCGGCGCGCTTTCCCTCCCGCATGGCTGCGAGGGTAAATGGTGTTGTGCCGCTGGCGGCGACTGCGATCAGGACATCCTTCGGGTCGACCTTGTGGTCGCGAATAAGCTGCGTCCCCTGATCAATTTGATCCTCGGCGCCCTCGATCGATTGGGTCAGCGCCGATGCTCCGCCGGCAACGAGCAACACAAGTCGTTCTCGCGGCCAATTGAAGGTCGGCATAAGTTCGGCGCCATCTTGCGCCGCCAAACGGCCCGACGTTCCCGCTCCGACGTAGATCAAGCGTCCGCGGTATCTAAGCCGTGTCTCCATCTCCTTTGCCGCCTGCTCAATGGCAGAACGAGCGGCTCGAACGGCTGCCACTGCCGCAAATTGACCGTCAATCATGGCTTCCAGCGCATCACCGGGCTCCCATGAGTCGATTTCGGAATATCGAGGACTCGGGCGTTCCGTACTCATGGATTGTTCCCTATGACCGGAGTCAACGCACGTAACCGAAAGTCGTTCTCAGGCGTTAGTTCCAATTCGGATGGATTCGGCCGAGTCTGGCAAATGCTGCGACAAGACAAAGCGATAGGCGGGTCGACCAGCAAGCTCCGTGCGGAGGCCGCCGAAGCGCCGACGTTGCTTGTGGGTCAAGGGAAGGCGCTGGAGCGGCCGATCGGCGAGCTGGTCGCCAGGCTACAGAGCAAACCCCCGCGCCTCGTCGTAACCTGCGCGCGCGGCAGTTCGGCTCACGCCGCAACGTTCGGCAAACATCTGTTCGAACGGCACCTTGGAATTCCAGTCTGCGCGGCTGCCCCGGTCATCGCTTCAATCTATGGCCGGCGTTTGGCTCT
>Ga0207648_10006544_pt1 | contig 11567 bp, 10 predicted proteins | sample KBSMisM32_FD_184310 | JGI IMG/M metagenome (GOLD analysis project Ga0207648, IMG submission 184310) | Miscanthus rhizosphere microbial communities from Kellogg Biological Station, Michigan, USA - KBS Miscanthus M3-2 (SPAdes) (version 2) | ecosystem: Host-associated > Plants > Roots >... | reverse complement strand
GTGAAGTGGCCGCTGGTGGAGCGGATCGGCCGGCTGGTCGGTCCGGAGGCGCTCACCCACTACGTCGGCAGCCACCCGATGGCCGGCAGCGAGCGCTCCGGCCCGCTCGCGGCCACTGCCGCGCTGTTCGACGGCCGCCCCTGGGCGATCACTCCGCATGCCACGTCCTCGGACCAGGCGGTGGACACCATCGAGCTGCTCGCGGCCGCGTGTGGTGCCGCGACCGTCCGGATCACGCCGCGCGACCACGACCGCGCGGTCGCCCTGACCTCCCACCTGCCGCACCTGATGGCGGTGCTGGTCGCGGGACGGTTGCTCGACGCGGACCCGCGCCAGCTCGCCCTCTCGGGCCAGGGGGTGCGGGACGTGACCCGGATCGCTGCCGGCGACCCGGCCCTGTGGCGGCAGATCCTGATCTCCAACGCGCCGGCACTGCGCGAGGTCCTCTCGGACATCCAGCTGGAGCTCGACGAGCTGATCGGGGCGCTCGACGAACCCGAGGACCTCGACGAGGTGCTGCGTCGTGGGGTGGCCGGCACCCAGGTGATCCCGGGCAAGCACGGGGGACCGGCGGAGGAGACGGCGTCGGTCCACGTCTCGGTGCCCGACCACCCGGGCGAGCTGGCCCGCCTGTTCCACGACGTGGGGGAGATCGGCACCAACATCGAGGACCTGCGCATCGACCACGACCCCGGTCGCCCGGTCGGCCTCGTCGAGCTCGTGGTGAAGGACACGTCCGCGGACCCGCTCCGCGATGCTCTCGAGGCGAGGGACTGGGTCGTCCACCGGTAGGATCCTGCCCCGTGAACAGCACGGTTGTCCCCACGATTGTCCCCCGGATTGTCGTGGCCATGGACGGGCCCTCCGGATCCGGGAAGTCGAGCACCGCGCGCGGTGTCGCGACGGCTCTCGGCCTGCGCTACCTCGACACCGGCGCCCAGTTCCGCGCGATGACCCGGTGGATGCTGGACAACGACGTCGACGTCACCGACCACGCCCTTGTCGCGACGCTCGCCGACCGACCCGTGATCGCGTCCGGCAGCGACCCGCAGGACCCGACAATCGCGGTCGACGGCGTCGACGTGGCCACTGCGATCCGGACGCAGGAGGTCACCGCCGCCGTCTCCGACGTGGCGTCCGTGCCCGAGGTGCGCGCCCGCCTGCTGGCGCTTCAGCGGTCCCTGATCGGCGACGGCGGCATCGTGGTCGAGGGGCGTGACATCGGCTCGGTCGTGTGGCCCGGCGCGGAGGTCAAGGTGTACCTCACCGCCGACCCGTCCGCGCGCGCCGTACGGCGTACCGCGGAGAACGGCGCCGGCTCGGTCGACGCCACCGAGGCCGACCTGATCCGTCGCGACCTGATCGACTCCGGGCGCGCCACCGCACCACTGACGGTGCCCGCGGGCGCCGTTCACATCGACACCACGCCGTACACGTTGCAGGAGGTCGTCGACCGGGTCGTGGCGCTGGTGCGCGACACGGTCGGTGCGGCGTGAACGCGATCGCGCCGCGCGCTCTGCACGAGGACCTGCCCCGCACCATTGGCGTCCGAGGGCCGCACACCTGGGCGCTCCGCGGGCTGGGTGGCACCTGCAGGGCGATCATCCGCCACTGGTACGACGTGCAGATCACCGGCCGGCAGCACTTCCCTCCGGCCGGGCCGGTGGTCGTCGCGGCAAACCACTCCGGCTTCATCGACGGACCACTGATGGCGATCATGGCACCGCGCCCGCTGCACGCGCTCACCAAGCGGGAGATGTTCGCGGGCGCGATGGGCCCGTTCCTGCGCCAGTCCGGCCAGATCCCGATCTGGCGCGAGGCGGTCGACCCGTTGGCTGTGCGCACCGCGCTACGGGTGCTGCGCGACGGCGGCTGCGTGGGCGTCTTCCCGGAGGGAACACGCGGCGCCGGTGAGCTGTTGACCACCGAGGGCGGGGCGGCGTACCTCGCCCTCGTCACCGGGGCGCCGGTGCTGCCGCTGGTCTACCTCGGGACGCGCGAGCCTGGCGGTTCCACGAACTCGATCCCGCCGAAGGGCACCCGGGTCGTGATGCAGTACGGCGAGCCGGTCCACCTGGACCAGCAGCCGTGGCCACGCCGCCAGGCCGACGTACGACGTAGCGCCGAGCAGATCCGCCTGGCGCTGAAGGACCTGCTGGACGCCGCCGAGCGACGCACCGGCATGACCACCCCGGGTCCCCTCCCGGACCCGCACCGTGAGGAAATTCTGTGACAGAGCCCATCGCCGACGACACCGTCGTCGGCCCCACCCCGGTCCTGGCCGTCGTCGGCCGCCCGAACGTGGGCAAGTCGACGCTGGTCAACCGGATCATCGGCCGCCGCGAGGCGGTCGTCGAGGACCGGCCCGGTGTGACCCGTGACCGCGTCTCCTACGACGCCACCTGGAACGGACGCGCCTTCACCGTCGTGGACACCGGCGGCTGGGACCCCGACGCCCGTGGCCTCTTCGAGCGGATCTCGGCCCAGGCCGAGGTCGCGGTCAGCGTCGCCGACGCGGTGATGTTCGTGGTCGACGCGGGGGTCGGGATCACCGACGCCGACGCGGCCGTCGTGAAGATCCTGCGCAAGTCCGGCAAGCCGGTGGTGCTCGCGGCGAACAAGGTCGACGACGCCCGCACCGAGGCGGAGGCATACGGGCTGTGGAACCTCGGGCTGGGGGAGCCGATGCCCGTCTCCGCACTCCACGGCCGCGGCTCGGGCGACCTGCTCGACGCCGTGCTCGCCGCGCTGCCGGAGACGCCGCCCCAGTCGTGGGAGCCCGTCGGCGGACCGCGCCGGGTCGCGATCGTCGGCAAGCCCAACGTCGGGAAGTCGTCGCTGCTCAACAAGCTTGCCAAGTCCGACCGCGTCGTGGTCGACGACGTTGCCGGCACGACGGTCGACCCGGTCGACGAGCTGATCGAGCTCGGTGGCCGGCCGTGGCGGTTCATCGACACCGCCGGCATCCGCAAGCGGGTCAAGGAGGCGTCAGGCCAGGAGTACTACGCGAGCCTGCGCACCAACACCGCGATCGACCGGGCCGAGGTGGCGGTGTTGGTCGTCGACGGCTCCCACCCGATCTCCGAGCAGGACCAGCGGATCATCATGACCGTCGCGGATGCCGGCCGAGCCCTGGTGATCGCGTTCAACAAGTGGGACCTGGTCGACGAGGAGCGTCGCTACTACCTCGACCGCGAGATCGAGCGTGACCTCGTGCGCGTGCCGTGGGCGCCACGGATCAACATCACCGCGAGGACAGGCTGGCACGTCGACCGGCTGGTGCCGGCGCTCGACGCCGCGCTCGAGGGCTGGGAGACGCGGGTCGGCACCGGCGCGCTCAACGCGTTCCTCGGCCGTCTCGTCTCCGAGCACCCGCACCCGGTGCGCGGTGGGAAGCAGCCCAAGGTGCTGTTCGCGACCCAGCCGAGCACGGCTCCGCCCACGTTCGTGCTGTTCACGTCCGGCAAGCTGGAGGCGTCGTACCTCCGCTACATCGAGCGTCGGCTCCGCGAGGAGTTCGGGTTCGTGGGCACGCCGATCCACCTGATCCAGAAGCCCCGGGAGAAGCGGAAGCGCTGAGTCAGCGGACCGGTCCGGCGACCAGTGTCACCGTCGCGGTGTGCGACGACCCTGAGGTGTCCGTCCAATGGAGCCGCACCGTGTCCCCGGGCTGGTACCCGGCGATGGCGGCGCGGAGTGCGGACGAGGTGTTGACCGAAATGCCGTCGACGGATGTGATCGTGTCGCCCTCCGTCAGCCCGGCCCCGGCTGCAGGGGTGTTGTCGTAGGCGCCGGCCACGGTGCTGGACGCGTCGCCGAGGGCGACGCCCAGGAACGCCGGCCGGCCGTAGGCGTAGCGGCTGCTGGTGACGCCGCGGCCCAGGTCGTCGGCGATCCGGAGCACCTTCGCGATCGGGATCGCGTAGCCGGTCACGTCGCCGCCGCTCGACGCCGCCGTGGTCATCCCGAGCACCTCGCCCTGGGCGTCGTACGTCGCGCCGCCGGAGTCGCCGGAGATCACGTCGTTGCTGATCTCGATCAGCCCGGTGAGCGTCTGTCCCTCGGCGTTGCCCTCGCTCTGCGTGGTGATCTGCTGGTCGAGGGCCATCACCTCGCCCACGGCAGCGCTGAGGTGGTCCTCGGTGCCGTTGGCGTCGCCGACCGCGGTCACGGCGTCGCCCACGCTTGGAAGCGTGCTGTCGGTGGTGACCGTCCTCAGCCCGCTGGCGTCGGCGAGCTGGAGCACGGCCACGTCGTCCTTGGTGTCGGAGCCGACCACCGTCGCGGTGTAGGTCCTGCCCGTGCTCATCACGGTCGCCTTGACCGTGGTGGCGCCGGCGACGACGTGGTGGTTGGTGACCACCTCGCCGTCCGAGGTCAGGATCATGCCGGTACCGTCCGCCTCCCCGTCCTGGTAGCCGAGCGTCGACACGATCCGCACCAGGCCGGTGGTCTGGCTCGCGGTCGCAGTGGTGCCGGTGTCGGTGTTGGGCTGGGTGCCGTCGCCGGGGAGCGACCCCCCACCGAACGGCAGCGTGCCGGCGCCGTCCTGCTGCCGGCGCCAGTCGTTGCCGAGCACCGAGTCCTGCTGCGGCGACGCGGTCGTGCCGTGGACGCGCTCGCCCACGGCGTACCCACCGATGCCGCCGAGCGCGAGGACCATCGTGGCGGTCGCGATACCGGCAACCCAGCGCTTCCGCGCCCGCGGGCGGGGCTGTGTCTCGATCGGCACGGTTGCGGGCTGCTCCTGGTCGTCCACGGTTCCTCCACGTCACGAGATCGTCGAAGTCCATTGAGCATCGGCCACTTGTGCGGAACCTGTGAGGCGACGTACCGAGCGCTGTTCCTTCGCCGAGAAGTACCTGAGAGGCGTGTCCTTCAACCACGACTTGTTTCAGCCAGGGCCCTTGTGGGGAGCCGATGGAGCGAGTACACTCGAACACATGTTCGACAGCGTGGATCTCGCGGCCACCTTGGTCGAGCTGGCGCGTCTCGAAGGCGCGGACCTCGGGGACGCCGAACGCATCGACCAGATCCGGCTGCTCGAGCAGATCAAGGCCGCGGCGGCTGCGGCCCAGGCCCGGATCAGCGTGGCCTTCGACGCCAGCCAGCGGCTGCGTGCGGCCGAGCGCGGCCTGCCGGCCGCGGCGCAAGGGCAGGGGATCGCGGGCCAAATCGCGCTGGCCCGGCGTGAGAGCCCGTTCCTCGGGGCCCGACACCTGGGGCTGGCCAAGACGCTGGTCGCGGAGATGCCGCACACCCTGGCCGCGCTCACCCGCGGCGAGATCACCGAGTGGCGCGCCACGTTGATGGCGCGCGAGACCGCCGAGCTCTCACGCGAGGACCGGATCGCGGTGGACGCCGAGGTCGGCCCCGACCTCGCCGAGCTGGGCGACCGCCAGGTCGCGCACCGGGCTCGCGAGGCCGGCTACAGGCTCGACCCGCACGCCTTGATCCGGCGCACCGCCCGTGCGGAGTCCGAGCGCTGTGTCACTCTCCGGCCCGCTCCTGAGGCGATGAGCTACCTCACCGCTGCGCTGCCGCTCGCCCAGGGCGTCGAGGTCTACGCCACGCTTCGCAGATGCGCCGACTCGCTCGTGGGCACCGGTGCCAGCGCCGGGCGCACCAGCAACCAGATCATGGCCGACACCCTGGTCGCCCGGGTCACCGGGCGCGAGCAGGCCACCGGCACCCCGGTCGAGATCCACTTGGTGATGACCGACCGGGCCGTGCTCGGCGGCGACGACGAGCCCGGCCAGCTCGGCGACGAGCTCACCGGACACGGCCCGGTCCCGGCCTGGCTGGGCCGCCGGATCGTGCGGGAGGCCGAGCGGGCATGGATCCGCCGGCTCTACACCACCCCCAGCGGCGACCTGGTCACGACCGACTCCCGCCGCCGACTGTTCCAGGGCAAGCTCCGCCGGCTCCTGGTTGCCCGCGACCGGCTCTGCCGCACCCCATGGTGCGACGCCCCGATCAAACACCTCGACCACCCGGTACCGGTGACCCGCGGCGGCACTACCACCCGCCTCAACGCCCAAGGCCTGTGCGAGCGCTGCAACTACGCCAAGGACGCCGTCGACTGGTGGGTCCGCGCCGACCCCCAGCACGCCGGCCGACATCGGGTCCTGATCACGACCCCGACCGGCCACACCTACCGCTCCGAACCACCCCAACCGCCCGGCACCAGACAGGTCAGTGACGTCGAGTTCTACCTGTCCACGCTCACCCTCGCGAGCTGAGCGCGCGCGTCAACGGCCTCGTGCGCGGGACGAGCCAGCTGCTTCGGGTCGCCGATGTTCACCGCAAGCCTCCCGATGCGGGACAGACCGCCCTGCTGCGGTAACGTTCCCCTCGCCCAACGGACCTTGTCCGGGGCATTCGGGCTGTGGCGCAGCTTGGTAGCGCACTTGACTGGGGGTCAAGGGGTCGCAGGTTCAAATCCTGTCAGCCCGACGGGGTATAACCGCAGGTGAGAGGCGGTTTCGGAGAGATCCGGAGCGGCCTCGACTGCTTCTCCGGACCCCGTTGCACGTCATTCCGGCACGTCATTTGCCAGCGTCGAGCGCGTCGCCGATCATCCGCGATCTTCACGCGGGCGACGACGAGCAGGACCGGCGGATCCGAAGGAGGGTCGAGGCAGCACGCCGGGCGCAACCGGGGTGCGTGACACCGAACGAAGTCGAGTTCGACGACGAGTCAGAGATCCAGCCCTTCCCGTAGGCCGTCGCGGTAGCCGCACATCTGGGGGGTGAGCTCGGCGTCCGGCAGGTTCTTTACCGCCTCATGCCACTGCATCGCGAGCATGAAGCGTTCCGTCTCCGCCAGACCGTCTCGGCGGGCGCTCTCGTAATCGTCGTCCGAGGGTCCGACCACCCTGAGCCGCCGCTTGTTCCCGATCATCTGCATCCCCTTCCTTCGCTCTGCTGCTCGGCTCGGCCACCCTGGCCATCTTGGCGACGTTGCTGTGCGACGACCTCCGTACCCTGGCCGCCGCGGTCACCGCGACCTCGGGGACCTTCGCCTGCCTGGCCCAGTGCCCCACGACCTTGCGGAGGTGCGTCTGGCCATGTATCGCATCACCCGTTGCGTGGGCTCCCAGGCCTTGAACCTGAGCGGCTACCAGTAGCGCGGTTGACCTCGGAACGAGTGGTTGATCGTGATCTTGTCGTCGTCCTTTGTTCCCTTGCTCTAAGCTGCGTTGCTCGGCGGTTCCGAGCCTTGTGCGGCGGTGGCGTCCCTCCGTCGTTGGGTCGCAGATCCTCATCGAGAAGCCGACACGCTGGGGCTGCGACACGGACGTCTTCGAAGTCGTCGCACTCAGGGTCCCCCACGGGAGGGTCGGGGACATCCGCCGAATTACGGGTTTGGGTACCTGCCGGAAGGGCCCCGGTTTGGGCCTCGTGATCTAGCCCTATTCCGGATCTCCCGCACCCCGACCGTCGGGTAGGTCGCGCTACGTCGCGCTCCCACGGACCGGCCAACCCTGTTGCTCGAACGTTCTCCACTAGAACCAGCTCCAGAACTCACTGACCGGGATGTCTTGTCCCTTTTCCGGGCCGGCGTGATACCGCGGGTGAGTCGGAGCGATAGCCGCCGTGATCCATGGGTGTTGGCCTGGTCAGTCATCGTTCTCCGTGCGCTCGAATGCCTGCTGCATTGAGTCCGGGTAGGGGTTGCCAGTCACCAGGCCCGCGTAAATAGCCCGCTTCTGGGCTCGGGTCGACGATCCGGTCACGGGGACCGGATCGGTGTCGTGTGATGGGGCGCGGGTTCGCGGCCGTCGGATAACCAGGTGGGTCCGTGGTTATGGCATCCCACGGCGCCACACGAGCCCTGGACTCTTGTTCCGCGATCAGCGGTTGCGGAGGAAATGCTTGGTCCTCTTGGTGGCATCGACATGGGTGCTCCGGGAGCGATCAGTGCAGGGCGTCGAGGGCGTCTTGGAGTTGCTGGTCTGTGGGTGCTCTGTTGAAAAGTCTGTGGACTTTGCCGTCTGAGCCGATGAACGCGAAGCCGACTTGTTCCGAGAGGCCGTAGGCGTGTTGGACGTCAAAGCCGGGGTCGTTGGCGACCTCTATGTGTAGTCCCTTGGGGATGAGCGGGGCGCCGGGCTTGCCCTCGTCGCCTTCTTGGATGGCCAGTACTTTCGGGTCGGTGCCTTCGCGGGTCAGTCGTTGGAGGGTAAGGAGTGACTTCACGCACCCGGGGCAGGACTCGCCGTGGATGTCGAAGACGAGGTCGGAGACAAAGAACGCGAGTACTAGCGGCTGGTGCGCGTAGTCGGACAGAGTGGCGGTGCCGCTCCCGCCGTCCTCCGTTCCGCCACTGGCGCCGCCGACGGTGACGTGTTTCAGATCGAAGTCGGGAGCTTGCTTGCGGGCTCCGCCGGGTTGTTTCTGGGCGGCGTACCGCTGGACCTTGGCTCCCGCAGGGGGTTCGGTGGAGAAGGTGGATGCCGTGATGCGGGGGTGTTCGTTGAAGACTGTCGCGTGCATGTGCCCGGCCTGAAGCAGCAGGCCGGTCTTCTGGTCGAGCCAGATGACCCCGGCCATTTCGAAGCTGCCGTCCGCGTAGTGACGGGCCGCGCAGTGGTAGCCGACTGCGGCGCGTCCGAGGAGGCTCTTGTACCCGATCACCTTGGCGGACGGGCAGTCCTTCGCGAAGTCGGCGCCGTCCGGGTCTGTGAACGGCCCGCGGTCCGGGCGAGTCCTACACGACCGCGGACATGCGGCTTCTCGACGTCGTGGCCCACCAAGTCGCGGGCGTGGTGCACGCACTGGACCTGGCCGACGCGCTGCACGTCGAACATGACCTCGTGGTCACAGCCACCAACGCCGAACGGGACCGCTTGCGCCGCGACCTGCACGATGGTCTCGGGCCGTCGCTGTCCGGTGTCGCCCTCGGCCTCGTGGCCATCGAAGATGCACTCGCCGTGAAGGACACCGCGACCGCCACCCGCATGGTGTCCCGGCTGCGTCCTGAGGTGACCGGGGCGGTCAAGGAAGTGCGTCACATCATCGACGACCTTCGCCCGACCAGCCTCGACAACACAAACCTGGATGCCGCGGTGCGACGACAAGCGGCCGTCGCTGGGTTCCCGGTGGACCTGAGCATGACCGCGCTGCCACCCTTGCGACCCGACGTGGAGACCGCGGCCTACCGGATCACGGCCGAAGCGCTGACCAACATCGGCAAGCACGCGCACGCCACTCATGCCTCAGTGAGGCTGCGGGCCGCCGAGGGCATCCTCTGCGTCGAGGTCAGCGACGACGGACGAGGCTTCCCCACGGCGCCCAATGGATCTCGCGGAGGGATAGGGATCACCTCCATGCGGCACCGCGCCGAAGAGCTTGGAGGGGCGCTCCGTGTGGTCACCGGCGGCACCGGCACCACCGTCACCGCCACGCTGCCGCTGGAGCAGACATGACCGGACCGGTGCGCGTTCTCATCGCCGACGACCATCCCATGTTTCGCGACGGACTTCGCGCAGCCCTCGCTGCGGTGCCCCAGCTCGAAATCGTCGGCGCCGCCGCCGACGGCGAGCAGCTCCTGCAGCTCGTCGCAACCACACAACCCGACGTCGTCCTGACCGACCTGACCATGCCCGGGACCGACGGGACAGCGGCGACCCGACAGATCCATGAACAGTTCCCTCACGTGAAGGTGATCGCACTCACGATGCACGAGGACGACGCGCAGATGCTCGGTGCCCTCCGAGCCGGCGCACGGGGCTACCTGGTCAAGGGAGCCGAGCGCGAGGAGATCGTGCTGGCGGTACTCGCGGTCGCAGCCGGAGAGTCGGTGTTCAGTGGCGCCGCCAGCCAACGCCTCATTGACTTTTTCACCGGCGTAGCACAACCGGCCGCCCCAGCTGCGTTCCCGAACCTGACCAACCGCGAACGTGATGTGCTTGAGCTCATCGCCCTAGGTCTCGGCAACAACGAAATCGCCCACCGGCTGGCCCTCTCCGAGAAGTCAATCCGCAACAACCTGGCGACGATCTACACGAAACTCGAGGTCAACAACCGTGCCGCCGCCGTAGCGAGATCCCGCGACGCGGGCTTCGGTCAACCCCTCGACCAGAACCCCCGCACCAGCGCTCCGCCCCGGCCCGAGAATCTCGCCCCCGACGACGGGGCCACCGGCACTTAGGTTCGATCTTTCGCGTCTTTGAGTTTGCGGTCGAGCTCGTGGTTGTCGTGGCCTTCGGGACTCCGACCTTCCGGGGCAAGTCAATAGTGACGGTGTCAGTCCTCCGATCACCATGCAGGGACCGGCAGGCGTTCAGACGGCATCGCGACGGTCTCTCCGGGTAGGGGTGGTTTGGCCACCTACTCGCCGCCCCCGGACGCAGCCGGCAACAGGATTCGCTGCCAGCTGGCACCCCAGCGCCTCGCCGAGCAGCTCGGAGTCAACCTCTTTGCGTCCGTCCGGCGGAGGGCTATCCACCCCAGCTCTGACCGGGTGCACGCTGCCGATGCGCAACGAGTCGCTGGCTATGGACGAAAGGGCGAGCGCGGTGCCGCGTTCAGGAGCGGTGCCGTTTGGAAGGCGGACGAGCTCTTGACAGTCACAGGCGGCGGAACGACTGTGAGTCTCCCGCACGATCGGGATCGGCGGCGGCGTGAGAAGTCGAAGATGTGCGGTGCAGTCGGTTGCGCGTTGCGCGTTGCGCGTTGCGCGTTGCGCTGTTGCTCGTCATGGCCTCGATCTCTGGTCGCGCGTAGGTGGCGATGTCGGCGCTTGGCGGCAAACTTGGGGGTGTGACACGTGACCCGGCAGAGTCCGAGACTTTGGGTCGGATGGGCGGCTCACCCGAACGACCTGCGCGCTTCTTCGACAGTCCCGAGGAGTTTGGTGCCTGGCTGGCACTGCACCATGACACTGAGACGGTGCTGTGGATGGGCTTGAGGAAGAAGGGCGTGGCTGATCGCGGCCTGACCTGGGAGCAAGCGGTCGTCGAGGCGCTGTGCTGGGGATGGATCGACTCAGTCGCGCAACGCATCGACAACGAGTCCAGGCGGCAGCGCTGGACCCCTCGCAAGAAGAGTTCCCACTGGAGCCGGGTCAATCTCAATCTTGTCGAGAAGCTGCGCGCCGAGGGGCGGATGCAGCCGAGCGGGTTGGCGATCTGGGAGCAGCGCACCCGCGAAGAGGCGCCCTACAGTCACGAGCGACCTTGGGCCGGACTGCCGGACTCGTACGCAGAGGAACTGGCTGCGTCGCCGGCGGCCACCGCCTTCTGGGAGGCTTCGACTGCGACCTACCGCAAAGTCTGCGCCGTCTGGGTCACCTCAGCCAAGCAGGACGTCACCCGCGCCCGCCGGATGGCACAGCTGATCCAGTGCAGCGCCGAGGGCGAGCTCGTGCCGAACCAACGCTACGGAGACGTGCCGCGATGGTTGGCGCGGGCCGCGGCTGCCGCGGCAGAAGCACGATGACGTAGTCAGGGAACGCGGCGAGCGTACCGCGACGTAGTCAGGGAACGCGGCGAGCGTATCCGCGTGAAGCTGCCGCAGCTCTGCTTGCTTCGACTCCGGTTGACCCGACAGATGCCTCGACCT
>Ga0207648_10006540_pt1 | contig 11570 bp, 10 predicted proteins | sample KBSMisM32_FD_184310 | JGI IMG/M metagenome (GOLD analysis project Ga0207648, IMG submission 184310) | Miscanthus rhizosphere microbial communities from Kellogg Biological Station, Michigan, USA - KBS Miscanthus M3-2 (SPAdes) (version 2) | ecosystem: Host-associated > Plants > Roots >... | reverse complement strand
ATTATTGCAAACGGCGATTCAAAGTTTAAGTACAGAAGACAGGGAAATTATAATCCTGAGCCGCTTTCATGAATTGAAGTATCACCAGGTGGCGCAAATTATGGATATGTCGGTAGCAGCGGTGAAAACGAGAATGCATCGCAGCGTGGCTCAATTAAAAAATATGTTTTTAAAATCAGGCAAACATGAAATGTGAATTTGATAAAGGAATTATTACGGATTATCTCAGCAACCAGTTGAGCGAAGAAGAGAGATCGCAGTTTGAGTCTCATCTTAAAGAATGTGCTGAATGCAAAGAAGAGCTTGAAGCACAACAGCATCTTTGGAAACTGATGGGCGAATCAACTGTACCGGCTTATTCATCACGGTTGGATAATCTTGATCCTTTTGTTATCGAACCTGTCCGTAAAGATTCGCGTTCTTGGTTACAGGTCGCAGCCGTATTTATTTTGGTCGTTGCCGGGTTTGCTGCCGGTTATATCATCCGTCGTCCTGCTGTTCCTGTGGTTGATAACAGTTATAAAATGCAGGTGGACTCACTATCCGCGCAAATGCATGATATGCGTGAAATGATGATGTTATCGCTGCTGGAAAATCCATCGGCCTCCGAACGTATCCGGGCGGTTAGTTATACCAGTGAAATAAACACAGCGAATGATAAAGTAGTTGAGGCCCTGCTCACCACATTGAATAACGATGCGAATGTAAACGTGCGGCTGATGACGCTGAATGCATTAATGCACTATACCGATAACCCGGCAGTACGCGAAGGTTTGGTACAATCCATTGTGAACCAGGAATCACCTTTGGTGCAATCAGCAATGGCCGATGCCATGCTGAAAATGCAGGAAAAGAAAGCGGTTCCATCTTTAAAAAAGCTATTGGAACAAAAAAAGATCAACACGCAGGTAAAGATTAAAATCGAACACACAATTTCCCGTTTAATTTAAAAAAATAAAGACCATGAAACAGATGTACATCTCCGTTATATTGGGATGGATGACACTTATTTCCAATTTTTCATTGCATGCACAGGAATTTAAAGAGCATAGCAGTAAAGAATTTACTCCTTCAGGAGCACACTCCACTCTTGTTGTGTATAATATTAATGGCCACGTGAAAGTAACCGGGTATTCAGGCACCAAGGTGGTTATTGAAACAGATAAAACGATCAGGGCCAAAAATGCGGCAGATCTTGAAAGAGGTAAAAGCGAATTCAGTTTTGAACTGGAACAGTCCGGCGATACGATAGAAGCCTATATTTCCGAACCGGAAGATTCGCGGCCGCATGATCATTGGGGAAACGATTGGCGAAGAATAAAATATCATTATAACCTTGATTTCACCATCAAAGTGCCGTTCAACATGAATCTCTCTTTGTCTACCGTTAATGATGGAAATATCAGTGTAAGCGATGTAACTGGTTTACTGGATTTATCCAATGTAAACGGCGATATTTCTGTGTCCGGTGCAAAGGGAACCACAGATGCCCATACAGTAAATGGAGATATAACCGTTACATACCTGGCGGTTCCTTCAGATGCTTCGTCCTTTAATACGGTGAATGGCAATTTAAAAGCTACGTACCCTTCGAGCCTTTCGGCAGATCTTGAGTTCAAAAGTCTCAACGGAAATTTTTATACCGATTTTGAAAATGTAGAAACATTACCCTTCAAAGTAATGAAGACAGATGACAGGGATAGCGATGGAACAACTTATAAAATGGACAAAAACAGCAGTTTCAGGTTCGGCAAAGGTGGAAAGATATTCAAATTCGAAACACTTAACGGTAACGTATATATCAAAAAGCAATCTTAAAAATCAGTAAATGAAAAATATAAAATTATTCTTTTTATCCCTCATCACGGTAATCAGTGCTGCCGCACAAGACGGCAACAAGGAACAACTGGTAGTTCCGCTGAATGATCCGGGAAAACCGTACAAACTAAACGTAAACCTTGTGAATGGATCAATAAAAATAGTCGGTTATGATGGTAAAGACATTATGATAGACGGAGAGACCGAAGGCGGAAGAAAAAGAGAAGAACGGAGTGAAAGCGGCATGCGCAAACTCAATTCGCACACGCTTTCCATAGCCGCACAGGTAAAAAATAACCAGGTTAATGTTTATACGGAACAACCGAATATACATATTCAGCTTACTTTAAAAATACCGAAAGGTGCGGAGAACATAAAAGTAGAAACGGTCAATGACGGCGATATAGAAGTGAGCAATACCAGCGGTGAAATGGAGATCAACAATACCAATGGAAGTATCAAGCTTTCCAACGTTTCAGGCTCGGTTGTAGCCAATACGGTGAACGGTGATGTGACGGCTACTTTCACGACGATTGATCCTAAAGCTCCGATGGCATTCTCCACAACAAACGGAAATGTCGATGTCAGTTTTCCTTCGTCATTAAAAGCGAATGTGCGTCTTAAATCCGAACAGGGTGATGTGTTTACAGATTTTGATATCTCTGTCGATAAAAGACAACCGGAAACAGAAAGAACCAAAGAAGGAAGTATGTATCGCCTTAATGTTAAAGACTGGATCTATGGTAAAATTGGTGGCGGCGGACCGGAGATCATGATGAACAACCTGAACGGCAATATCTATGCCCGTAAATTGAAACAATAGTCCGTCACATTAACAAAACTATTGACCCTGCTATTGCAAAAACCCAGTTAGTACATATATAGTCCTTACTCAGTTAGCCATGAAAAAAAGCATGCAAGCAGAAACTCTTGTATGCTTTTCCTTATGAGCCTAGGTGTATATGGTTCAAAAAAACATAATTAGTTATATCCTTCCACCCAGTTTCTGAATTTGGGCGCCGTTAACTGGCTCACGACTATTTCTTCATCAACCGCGACCGTTAGTTCAATAAGTACCTTGCTGAAAGAAAGAGTAATATAGCGGCTGATATAGTCTATATTGACAACGTACTTGCGGTTTGCTTTAAAGAATTTTTGCGGATCGAGTTTACCAGATAAAGCATCAAGACTATGCTGATCAGTTATAAATTCTCTACCGTCCCTGGTTTTAATAAAAATCATTTTTTGTCTTGTAAAGAAACAGGTTATATCGGCTGTTCTGACCGTTTGAAACTCCTTCGCTTTTTTAACAATGAAACGATTGAAATAACGCGGCGGTGAGATCATGTACTCGAGCAGTTCTTTGTACTTATTTTGAAAATGCGTCCGCAGCCCCTGGTATTTTTTTAAGGCATGAACAAGTTTGTTTCTTTGTACCGGTTTAAAAATATAATCGATACCATTGTGTTTAAATGCTTCTTCAACAAAATCATCATATGCCGTAATAAAAATTACAGGCACATCGATTTTGCACTTTTGCAGAATGTGGAACGAGTCACCATCACCAAGACGGATGTCCATCAGGACGAGATCGGGATGTATGTTTAAGCGGAACCATTCTACCGCTTTACTTACTGAAGCCAATGTAGCCGGCACAATGACATCCGGCAAAATGTCTTTCAGCAAAGTATGTAAATCTGTCGCCGCAGCGGCATCATCTTCAACAATGACAATCTTAAGCATAAGGTAATTGAACCAAAGGCACCTGGACAGTAAATTCACCTCGGTTTTCTATCACTTTAATTGACCTGCCTGTAGTGATCAGGCAACGCGCCTCCAGGTTTTTCAACCCTCTTTTACCTGAAAAAGATGAGTATTCTTTATGTTTGATCCTGTTACTGAAACGGATATATTTGTCATTCATCGATAGGTCAATAGTCAACGGCTGGTCCTGGGAAAAATAATTATGTTTCATCGCATTTTCCATCAGTATCTGCAAACTAACGGGAACAATAAATACGTTCGTCATCATTTGCTTTTCAGAACGGATATGAATTGATTCACCAAAGTGAATCTTCAACAGGTTGACATAACTGTTTAACAGGTCAAGTTCCTTTACCAGTGGCACAAGATCTTTGTGACCCATCTCCAGTATGTCGCGATACACAATAGAAAGACTTCTCGTAAAGGCGATGGCAATGTCTGCGTTTTGCTGGATCATACCCGGCAACTTCGTCAGCGCATTCACGATAAAATGAGGAGCGAGTTCGGTTTTTAACCCACGGATCTCCGTCGGAGCGGAATCAAGATTTATTTGTCTTCTCTCCGGAAATGAAAGTTTTACCTGGTTCATTGATGAGCAATTAAAGTCCAACAATATTACAATCCTTTACCTGGTCATCGTATCCCGTGAAGAGGTGGATTTTCTACAAATAACTCAGCCACCATTTTCCTTTGTTTTTTATTTTATACTCATCATACCATTTGCACAATGGATATAAAACTGCAACGATGCCGGCCCATATACAATAAAGAATATCCAGGCTGAATCCATAATTTTTTAAACGTGGAACGGAATGAATACTGCTTTGAAAGGAAGCAAGGTCTGTCCAGTGAAAACCCAATATTACCGCGGCCGGCATAGCCAAAAGATGTAAAAGGTAAATGTGAATGATATAGTAAAACATCGGCACCCGTCCGTATACTGAAATAATTTTTGTGACCGGGTTCGATAATTTTTCAGTAAGTGCAAGAAAAATCAAGGCAGGTCCGATCGTTACCAGCAAATAATCTAGAGAAGGCGGATATTTTGTTACGTTTATAAATGAAAGAAAGCTAAATACCGGTAAAGGCTGATATGACCAGGGAGCGGGATCTCCGTAATTGTTTATAAACCGCAGGATAATAAAACCAGCTATTGACGCTGAGCCGAGATTAATTAAAACCCGTTTTCTTCGTATTGGATCACAGCCTGGTAAAAATAAAGTGCCGAGGCGATAGCCCACGGCCATTAATCCTATCCATGGAATTAACGGGTACGAAATGTTGATCGTTGTATCTCCGAATAAAAACACGCCCCTTTCATGTATCACACTCCAGGTGAAGGCGCTAAGTCCCTTACCGGGCACATGAAAATTATCAAAGAGATTATGACCAAAAATCATCGCTATCCCGATCCACATGACAATGTTCTTTGGCAAATGAACAAGACCTGATAAGGCGATCATACAGATTCCTAACGCCCATATCACCTGCAGGTTTACATAATTGAAATGAATATTGAAGTACCAGCCAAAGTTTAAAATGGTCAATTCAAGAAAAATGAGCCATATACCTCTTTTCACAAGAAACAGGGACAATTGTTTTTTTGTCTTTTTACGACCAGAAATAAATGCAGAAATGCCCGCCAGAAATACAAACACCGGTGCGCAGAAATGTGTGATCCATCTTGTAAAAAATAAGGGTACGGTTGTATTATTTAAATCAGTCGGATTGTTTACAAAGGCGCCTGCATGGAAATAATCTCTTGTATGATCCAGCGCCATAATGATCATTATCAGCCCTCGTAACAGATCGATAGAGCTGATTCTTTTAACCGGGATACTACCATTGATATGAAATGCTTTGGCCGGCGAAATGATCCCGATTTTTGTAAGGGTAGTCTTCATGTTTATCAGCAGGCGGTTTGAAAAATATCTTTTTTACATAGTTTGCGTTTAATTATTGACTCTCCCTCTTTCTTCGTCAGCACCCGTTTTTACCTTTACCGAATTCAACTTGTTATTGCCGAATTTCCATGTCAATGTCATCCTTACAAACTGGTTGTGAAAATTGTATTGAAAGTAATTATCCAGGTTTTCCTGGGGCAACCGGGTCCTGATCTTCCAATAGTTTGTGTTAAATATATCGTCCATGGCTAACCGTAACGTTATCTTTTCTCCAAACTTTCGCTGAAAGCCCGCATTTAAAGACCAGACAGGAAGATACTCAGACACGCCAACCAGCACTCGTGACTGGTATAACGCAGAGATTTCGGCGGTAACAGCCCCGGGTAACTTCAAAACGTTCACAACATTTCCATTAAAACTGTATTGACTGATCGTTGTATTATTTGCAAGGTGCGACGTGCGTGCCGCCTGGTACTGCCCGGTCAATGTCGTTTGTAGTTCCCACCAATGGGTTATTGAGAGTGACAATGTATTCGTGATACCGATTGTATTCAAATACCGGAGGTTTTGTGAACGGTAAATGAGATTGCCCGTCTGCTTATCTGCTTCAGGTTGAAGAAAACAGATTTCATTTTTTGAGTGAGTCAATTGCATCGAAACTATCCATTGCCGCAGATGATATCCGAGCTTGACCGCATCGGATAAGGCGGGAAACAAAGAAGTGTTGCCCGAGGAAAATGCATTGGGTCCCCAAAAGAATACGAAGGGCGCGATGTCGTTGTAAGTAGGCCTTGTTATTCTTCTTGAATAAGAAAATTCAATATCCTGGTTCTTACTCAAATCTCTTTTTATAAGGAAGCTTGGGAAGAGGTAACCATACTTCCGGTCAATAAGATTTTTTTGATCGGGTGTACCAATTGATGTGTGCGTATATTCATATCTTAACCCGGCATTGATCAGTAATTGCTTTCCTGCCTGCCATTTAACAGAAGTATATACGGCCGCCAATTTTTCGTTTAATGCAGAAGAAGAGGTAAAGGCAGAATCGTTGCTCCATACATTGTTTTCAAATCGCCTCACCAAAACTTTATTGTCAAGATTGGATGTTACTCCTTTAGCACCGGCTTCCCAGGTGAGCGACGAAGAAAGATTATAGATATAATCTGCCTTGGCCACAAAAAATTTTATCGGCGTTGATTTGCTTAAATCAATCTTTGAGAAGGCGTTTTTATTCTGCTGCTCATAATTGATCTTATTATCGTAGCTGGAAGGATTGTCATTGTTATAGTATAGATAATCAAAGTTGAATGTTGCTTCGCTCTTTGAATTGATTTTGGTTTGTAACCCTATCCCGGCTGTAGCACTTTGCCAGATATTGGATTCGTGAACCTTACTCGTCGTATTTATCGTAGAGTCTGCCGCCGCACGATTAATGTCATTCGTTACGGCATCCAGGTTCCAGTCGCGCCTGTAGGCTGTAAACGAAGCATTCATCAATGTATTATCAGAAAACCGCCACTCGATGCCGGCATTCAGGTTTTGCTGTGTGGTCACATTTTCGCGGTGACTATAATCATCCAGTATCTGAACGAAATTGTTGTTAATTGTTCTCCTGTTCATTTCCTGCGTATGCAGATTATGATTTCGCAAAAAAGAATAATCAACAAAGCAGGCTAATCTTTTGCCGCGATGATTAATGGTAAAATTTGCACCGGGCGTTTCTGCCCAATGATAGCCGTATATCAATCCAAGCGTTCCATTGGTTCCGGCGCCTGTATTTTCTTTCATCACGATATGAATAATACCGGCGTTTCCTTCCGCATCATATTTTGACGGCGGATTTGTGATCAATTCAATCCTTTCCACGTTTGATGAACTCATGCCTTCGAGCATTTGTACCACAACGTCCATCGGCACCTGCATAAGCTTTCCGTTCATCATTACTCTTGCACCCGATTTCCCGTTCATACTGATATTGTTGCTTTGCTTGTCAACTGAAATGCCGGGTGATTTTTGAAGAATTTCCAGGACGGTATTACCCGATGAATTGATACTGCCCTGGACATTTATCACCAGCCTGTCCGGCTGCTGTTCGTACAATGGTTTCTTCGCTTTCACAATTACTTCTTTCAACCCTGCAGCTTCTTTTTCAAGTAGTATATCCGGTAAAATCGTTTTGCCGGTATCTATCTTAATCTGTTTTGAAAGAAATTTGGAATGACCAACTGCCGAACAGGTAATACGATAAAAACCCGGCGTGATATTGTTAAAAGCAAATTCGCCATCATTACCTGAAATGGTGGTTTTCATTGACACAGAATCATCGGCGAGAAGCTCTACACTGACAGATGATAAATTTTGTTCCTGGTCTTTTATCTTTCCTGATAAAACTGCCTGGCCAAAAGAAATGCCGGCGATGCTAAAGGCCAGCGTAGTAACAATTATATATTGACAGATCTTATTCATAAAACAGCCTGCCGGGGCAGCTTGCATCAGATCTTTAATGAATTTTTTAATTGACGTGAAATGAGACTGCACGCAGACCCTGTGCACCTGGTGATCTTTATAAGTGCGCTGGATACAGGATCAAATACTTTATAAACCGCAATTGCCTGGTTATCTATAACAACTACAACCTCGCTCATCCTGTTTTTTGCAGTGAACTCACCCAGCTTTTGAGCAGCACTATCGGTTAAATGAACAAGTACCTGGCCCTCGTTCCCATTTTGATGTTGTATAACGGGTGCCGCAGCAAGTTTAAAAGGAACAAAATCATCCGTGAATACGACAAGCGGCTTGTATGTATCAGGATCGCCTTCCAAAAAGAAAGGATTGAATTTGACAATTGCCTTATTGGTCTTTTCAGGAGCAATACTATTTGCTGCAGAACGATCAACAAGATATACCCCGTCCTGTAATTTATTCTGTGAAAAACAGGTTTCGCAAATAATAAGTAACGCAAATACGTAAATGACTCTTTTCATATAAAAAGTTGCTTTGATCTACCGTTATATTCTGATGTAATGGGAAATTTATCCAGGTCAGTGATGTTAAAAGAAAGGTTTAATGGTTAATGTTTTCGATACACAAATTTGAAAAATGATACGTTGACTTTTATCACGCAAAAAGGTGAATTACGGGGTTGATCTATTTAAATTCTGTAAGATCGATTTCAAATTCATCCAATAGGTGATCGTACCAGTAGATTGGAAGAATTTCTTTTGCTTTTCGCAACAATTTTTTTATCCTTTGTACGGGCCGCTCGCGTATTTTTTGTTTTTCGTTGTAAATAATAATCATAGACTTAGTGGTTTCGCCGGCACTTGTTTCGTTTGCATACATAAAAAAGGTTTAATAGTAAGTATTTTTGCGTGGCAAAGTTCCTCTCTGTGAAAAAAGGTATGTCTACCGTAAAAAGGTGATTTTTTTAGTGAAATGATGCCCCGTGAGAACTAAAAGAATATTTTAGTCTGCGAAATTTTTTAAACGTATGTATCGCCCGTCAAAAACTGCAATTTTTTGTATTGCTTTTTGTCTTTTGATTCAATCGATCAATGGACAGGATATGTTCAGCAGTTTTGAACAGCGAAAAGAAAAAGCCATTGCAGCGTTGAAAAATTACAACAAACCCGACACTGCGAGGGTGAATGCGCTGATCCGGGTTTTTACAACTGCTATTTTCTCAAAACAACAGCAACAGGTAAGACCATATTGCGATGAGGCGATGGTGGCGAGCAAGCGATTGAAATATAAAAAGGGCTTAGCAGAATGTTATCTGTTCAATGGTCATCTTAACCGCACGGCGGGAAATATTCCGGTTGCACAAGCCTACTATGATTCGATAATTGATATAAGTAATGACGCTAAGGACAGCACGCTTCGTGAGCTGCGGGCTCAGGCCTACCGGTGGAAAGGAATGATATACTATGAGCAGGAAGATTATTATGAAGCATTGCCATTTTTCTTTGAAGCACTCAAATATTTTGATTATGATATCGGCAAAGTAACTGTGTTTCTTTATAGTGACATGACCAATATTTATATCAGGCTGAACAACCTTGACCAGGCTGCATTTTATGCTGCAAAAAATGTTTCATTGACTGAAAAAAGCTTTCCGAAAACATACCAGGCGGAGGCGTACCTGTCGCTGGTTGATATCTATATTCAAAAAAACGAACTGCAACTGGCCAGGGTCTACCTCGATAAAATGAAACCTTTTATGCCCGACAAAGATGAAACGATGATCAACTTTGGGTATTATGCAGATCGTGGCCGAATAAGCTACCTGTTGAAACAATACGATTCATCCTTCGCCTACTATCAGCAGGCTTATGAATACGCAACGATTGCCGGGCACGATGTGAATGTGGTAGCAGCCCTTTATTATTTATCGAGCACATCATTGAAACTTGGAAAAATACAATTAGCAAAAAAATACGCCGAAGAAAATCTTGCCCTGTCTGAAGAGATAAATTCAAAAAGATCGAAGGTAGATGCGTTGATGAACCTTTCGGAGTATTATCACCGTACGGGAAATAATAGTAAAGCCTATGAACTGTTAGAGAAGGCGACAGACATTAAAGACAGCGTTCTTTCCGAAACAAATATCAAGCAGGCTAATACACTGGCGGCAATCTATGAAACAGGAAAAAAACAAAAAGAAATTCTTCGTTTAAAAGATGAAAAGGAAATACAAGCTGTATCTATTGCAAAGAATTCAACGTTGAATAAGGTTTTTATATCCACTATCATCGGGCTTTTAATTTTTGTGTACCTCGCTTACAGGACAGTGAAGAATGAACAAAAGATAACTTTACAGAAACAGGAAATTCAGAAACAAAAAATAAGCGAACTCGAAAAAGATAAAAAACTGCTTACTGCCGAGGCGATGCTGAAAGGACAGGAAGAAGAAAGAAGCAGAATAGCAAAAGACCTGCATGATGGCCTGGGAGGAATGTTGTCTGGTGTAAAATTGTCTTTCAATAACATGAAAGAAAACATAGTTCTCTCGCCTGAAAACCAACATAGTTTTGAGCGGTCAATTGCGATGCTCGATAAGACGATATCGGAATTGAGAAAAGTGGCTCATAACCTGATGCCTGAGGTGTTGGTAAAATTTGGCCTGGATGAAGCGTTGAAAGAGTTTTGTTGCTATATCGAAACGTCTACAGGAATAGATGTAATTTACCAGCAATTGGGAGAGGACAGGCAGTTATCGTCACAGGCTGATATTACTATTTACCGCATCGTACAGGAACTTGTAAATAATGCCTTGAAACATGCAGAGGCGAAGCAAATTATTGTACAGTTCACCAAAAACCATGTTAAGGCAGGCATTACTGTAGAAGATGATGGCAAAGGTTTTGACATCAATGATCCGGCTCTGAAAAAAGGTGCCGGTTTGAGTAATATCATGTATCGCGTAAATTATTTTAAAGGCACACTTGATATTAATTCGCAACCCGGAAAAGGAACATCTGTCAATGTTGAATTAATTGCATAAACCATGATAAAAGTTTTTATTGTAGAAGATCATTCTGTTGTTGTCGAGGGTATACGCTCTTTGTTGCAGAATGAAAAAGAATTTGATGTGATTGGTAATACCGATACCGGCGAAGGTTGTTTAAGCTTTTTCCGCAACCGCAGCGCAGATGTTATTTTAATGGACATCAGCCTGCCGGATATGAGCGGAATTGATCTGTGCAAAACGATAAAGAAAAATTATCCCGGTATTATGGTACTGGCTTTAAGCACATTCAACCAGGGCATTTATATCAACAAGATGATGGAAAGTGGTGCCAGCGGTTACCTGTTGAAAAATTCGGGCAGACAGGAAATAATCCAGGCGCTGCATGATGTATCAAGAGGCAAAACTTACCTGAGCTTTGAAGCTGCCAGTGCGTTGAAATCAAACAGCACGAAAACTCATCAGCAACCTGTTCTGACAAAACGGGAGAAAGAGGTGCTTGGCTTGATAACAGAAGGACTTACCAACATGCAAATAGCGGAAAAACTGTTTATCAGTATCGATACTGTAGACAGTCATCGTAAGAATTTATACAGCAAACTAAATGTAAAAAATAC
>Ga0207648_10006537_pt1 | contig 11571 bp, 8 predicted proteins | sample KBSMisM32_FD_184310 | JGI IMG/M metagenome (GOLD analysis project Ga0207648, IMG submission 184310) | Miscanthus rhizosphere microbial communities from Kellogg Biological Station, Michigan, USA - KBS Miscanthus M3-2 (SPAdes) (version 2) | ecosystem: Host-associated > Plants > Roots > Rhizosphere... | reverse complement strand
CCGCGGCGGCGGCCTCCTCCATTCGCCCGGCGCGAAACAGGGCCTCGGCCAACGACGCGAGTCCGGAGGCCTCGAGAGACGGGTCGCCGACACCCTGGGCGATCTCGAGACTGGCACGCTGCAGCTCCACCGCGCGAGCCACGTCGCCCTTCTCGAGGGCGATCTTGCCCAGATCGCTCAAGACCAGGGATTCGTGGTTCTTGGATCCCAGCTGGCGCGCCAGCGCCAGCGCGCGCTCGTAGGCCTCGACCGCGCGAGCCGAATCGCCCATGAGCTGGTAGGTCCGGCCCAGAAGGCTCGAGTAGCTCATGACGCCGCCCGTGAGGTTCAACCGCTCGGCGAGCTGAAGGCTCTTCTTCTCGTGCTCGAGCGCCTGGGCGTAATCGCCTTGCTCGTGGAAGATCTCGCCCATCTGCGCCAGCGAACCGCTGATACCCATCTGGTCGTCGGCGGCTTCCGACACCGCCAAGGCTTGACGTTGATAGTCGAGCGCACGGGAGTGGTCGCCGAGGAAGAGATACGCCACGCCGATGCCGTAGAGCGGACGAGCCTGCCCTCGCGCGTCACCCGCATCCTTGAAGAGCGGGAGGCTTCGTCGGTAGAACGCGAGTGCGCCGTTGTAGTCTCCGACCTGGACGGTCGCGTTGGCCAGCGCCGTCAATGCTTCGGCCGCGCGTTTCTTGTCCGAGCCCGCCTCGAGAATGGGCACGGCCTTCAGCCCCAGCTCCCGGGCCTTCGTGAAGTCGCCGCGCCACATCGAGACGTAGGCCTTCTCGCTCCACACCGAGGCCAGGCCCATCGAGTCTCCCCACTCCTCGGCCAGGCGCGCCGCGTTGTCGATCAGCTCATCCGCTTCCGCCAGCTGCCCCTGGTGCGCCCGCACCGACCCCATCTGGGTGATGCTCAGGACGATGGCCGGCCGGTCGTGACGGCGCTCGGCCAGCTCCGACACGCGTTGCCACGCATGAAGCGCCTCCTCGAGACGCCCCGCCGGAAGGAGCGGCCGTGCCTGCTCGGCGATGTCCGCCTGCAGCGCGGCGAGCTGCGGATCGCTGAGGCCTTCGAGGATCGCCGCCTTTTCCGCGTCGTTCCGGGCGGCAAGGAAGGCCTGCACTCTCTTGCTGGCCTCGGTGCCGCCCTCGGCCGCGAGGGCGAGGCGCATTCCGCCACCGGAGACGAGGCTCACGAGCGCGAAGAGGCAGGTCACGACGATCGTGTGAGTGCCCCGCATGAACGTCACTTCCCCCGGATCTTCGAGGCGGCGACCTGCATCGAGGCCACGAGCTTCGCCTCGCGCTCCTTGAGCGCAGGGGCCGCCGGCGCGCGGGGACCCGCCTTGACCTGCCGGTCGAGCTCGGGCAGCGCCTCCCCCGCGGCCGGGCCCATCCGGGCCAGGCCGTCCACGATCTGCTCGCGCACCGCGAGCGCCGTGTCCTTGTCGCGGAGCGCGGAAACCAGCGCGGGCACCCCTGCCCGGCCCCGCGCCAGGAGCCGCTGGGCGGCGAAGGCCTGCTCGCCCGCGCCGCTGTCTGCGAGCTGCTGCGCGAGCTCGGAGATCTCGTCCGCCGACTTCGAGGCCGCCGACGGCGGCTGGGCGGGAGCGAGCAGCGCCGCGCGCAGGCTGCGGATGTCCGCCCGCGCCTTGAGGGCCTCGCTGGCGTAGAAGCGGGCCTTGTAGTCCTCACCGCTCCGCAGGTAGCACCAGGCGGTGCCGACCAACGCTTCCCCGTCGAGCTTGGGGTACGCCTGTGACACGTGCTCGTAGGCCGTGATCGCGCGCGCCCACTGGCCGGCCGCGCGATAGGCGAGGGGCACGCCGAGCGCGGCCTTGGCGCTCTTGGGATCGAGCTTCCGCGCCTTCTCGTAGGCGGCCACGCTCTCCGCCACCTTCGGAGGGCGGAGATTCCGATAGAGCCAGCCGAGATTGATGAACGTCCCTGCGTCTCCCTGGGCGTCGGGACGGGCGGCGACCTTCAGCAGGACGGCGAGGCCCTCGTCGAGGCGGCCGTCGTAGCCGAGGAAGAGGCCGTGATTCGAGAGGTAGGCGACGTTGTCGGGCTCGAGGGCGACGGCGCGGCCGTAGGCGTCCGCGGCCAGCTTCAGCTCACCCACGTTGTAGGCGGCGGTACCCAGCGCGGCCTGCCCCTCGGCGAGGCCGGGGAGCGCGGCCGCGGCCGAATCGAGGGCGGCCTTCGCTCCGTTCCAGTCCTCCTTGCGCAAGAGGAGGCGGCCGAGGAGGAGCTGGGCCTCTCCCGACGACTTCGCCTCGGCGGACAGGGCCTCGAATCCGGCGGTCGCGGCCGCGGCATCGCCCTGACGCAGGAGGAGCGCGACCGCGGCGACCGGCGGTGCCGGCCACGACGGGTCGAGGGCACCGGCTTGCGCGTAACTCCTCGCGGCTTCCGCAAGCTGTCCGCGGCTCTCGAACGCGCGGCCGAGGGTGAGCGTCACGAGCGGGTTCTTCGGCTCCAGGAATGCGGCATGCTGTACGGCGGCCATGGCTTCGCTCGCCTTGTCCGAGGGATCCTGGGCGAGGTGGGCGAGCGCGAGCGCGGCCTGCGCCTCGCCGGAGTGGGGGTCGGCCTGGGTCGCGGAGCGCGCGGCCTCGAGAGCGGGCCCCGCCTTGCCCTGGGCCGCGAGGGCGCGCGCGAGGCCGGTCTGCGCGGCGGCGGAGCGAGGCTCGATCTCGGAGGCCCGCTTGTAGGCGGCCTCCGCGTCCTTGTCCAGGTGCGCCGCCAGCAGCGCGTCGCCCTGGGCGACGTGCGCGGCGGCGGAGCTGGCCCCGCCCTTCACCGCCCTCTCCGCCGTCTCGCGGGCCGCGGGCAGGCCCAGGCGCGCCTGCGCGCGGGCGAGCGCGGAGAGGCTCGAAACGCCGCCATCGGCCTGGACGGCCTGCTCGGCGAGGGCCAGGGCCTCGCCCGCGCCTCCCATGCGCAGCGCCATCGACGACCGAGCGGTGAGCACGCGTGCCCGCACGGCCGGGCTCGCGGAGGCGGAGAGCTCGCTCGCCTTGGCGAGGGAAGCGGCCGCTTCGTCCATCTTCCCGAGCCGCACGAGGACCTGGGCCAGGACGAGCGCCGGCTCCGGATCTTTGGGAGCCTGCGCGGCCGCCTTCTGAAGGATCTTGACCGCTTCGTCCTCCTTGCCCTTCGCGAGCTGGGCCTCGGCCTTCGTCACCGCCTCGTCGAGCTTCTTGTCGGCCCGCGCCGGCTCGGCCGCACCCACGACGACGAGCGCGGCAACCGCGAGAGACAGGCGCATCCTCACCTCCGGGGGGAGTGTAGAGGAGGACCGCTATTGATTGGTGAACCCGCCGGAGCGAGACTCTCCGCCTATGGCCAACATCACATTGCGAGTGAACGGCCAGTCGCGGACGGTCGACGTGGACCCGGCGACGCCGCTCCTGTACGTCCTCCGCAACGATCTCGACCTGCACGGCCCGCGGTTCGGCTGCGGCCTCGGCCAGTGCGGCGCTTGCACCGTGCTCGTCAAGGGTGCGGCGATGCGCTCGTGCATCCTGCCCGTCTCCACCGTGCAGGGGGCCGAGGTCACCACTCTCGAAGGGTTGTCGGCCGACGGCAAGCTCCACCCGCTGCAACAGGCGTGGATCGACGAGCAGGTGCCGGCGTGCGGCTTCTGCCAGAACGGCCAGATCCTGACCGCCAAGGCGCTGCTCGACCGGAACCCGGCCCCCACCGATGCGCAGATCCGGCAGGGCATGGCGGCCACCCTGTGCCGATGCATGACCTACTACCGCATCCAGTCCGCCATCAAGCGCGCGGCGAAGGCCATCGCATCCGGGGACGGCAAGGGGATCGCATGACCACCCGGCGAGACTTCATCAAGACCTCTGGCTTCCTGGTCGTCGGCTTCAGCCTGACCGGCGCCCATCTCCCTCTCGCGGCGCAAGAAGCGGGCGCGGGTCCGTATCCCGACGTGGATTTCCGACAGCTGGACTCCTGGATCGTGATCCGTCAGGACAACACGGCGACGTTCTTCGTCGGCAAGACCGACCTCGGCCAGGGAACGGGCACGGCGTTCCGCCAGGTGATGGCGGACGAGCTCGACATGCCCTACGACCGCACGAGCTGCGTGATGGGCGCCACCCAGGTCACCGTGGACCAGGGCGGATCGGGAGGGTCGGACGCGCTCCAGACCGACGGGTATCCGATGCGTCGCGTCGCCGCCGAGGCCCGGCGCGTGCTGCTCGAGATGGCGTCCGCCCGCTTCGGCGTGCCCGTGGCCCAGCTCGTGGTGAGCGACGGCGTGGTGTCCGTCGCCGCGGACCCGTCCACGCGCGTCACATACGGAGAGCTGATCGGCGGACGGAAGTTCAACGTCACGTTGACCGGCGACAACGTCGACGCCACCACCGGCGCCGCGAAGCTGAAGGACGTGCAGCAGCTCAAGATCGTCGGCACCTCTCCGAAGCGCTACGACATCCCGGCCAAGGTGGATGGCTCCCTGCGATGGGCGGTGGACGTGAAGGTGCCGGGCATGGTGCATGCGCGCAACGTGAAGCCACCCGTCGCCGGCGCCAGGCTGGCGGGCATCGACGAGTCGTCGGTCAAGGACATCCCGGGGTTCCTGAAGGTGGTGAGCAAGGGCAACTACGTCGCGGTCGTCTGCGAGCGCGAAGAGCAGGCGATCCAGGCCGCGCGGCAGCTCAAGGCCACTTGGAGCAAGCCGGCGGCCGCGGCGTTCCCCTCCTCCGAGGATCTCTTCATCTACATGCGCGGCGCCACGCCGACCTCCAGCGCGCCCCCGAGCGTCCGCGGCGACGTGGAGGCCGCGATGAAGGAGGCCGCGAAGGTCATCGAAGCCGACTACGAGATCCCGTTCCAGGGACACGTGTCCATCGGACCCGCCCACGCGATGGCGGATCCCTCCAACGACCAGATGACCATCTACTCGAACGACATGAAGTCGTACGGGCTGCGCGAGGGCGTCGCCACGTTCCTGAAGATCCCTCGCGATCGCGTCCGGGTGGTCTGGATGGAAGGACCCCAGGGCTACGGCCGTACGGCCGCCGACGATGCGGGCTTCGAGGCGGCCTACCTGGCGAAGGAGATGGGACGTCCCGTCCGCGTGCAATGGATGAGGGACGAGGAGACGGCCTGGGACACCAAGGCGCCGGCATTCGCGGTCAAGGTGCGCGGCGCGCTGGACGCGCACGGCAACCTGACCGCCCTCGACTACGACGCACGCACGGCCGACTTCAACCACCTCGGCTACAACCAGCCGGACACGGTGCTGATCGCCCAGCTCATGGGCATCCGGCGCGATCCGCCGGCGCGAGGCAACAGCGCGACCCCGAGCGAGATGTACGCCATCCCCCACCGCCGCATGGCCATGCACATCGTGAGCCTGCCCCTCGTATGGGAGACGCCGCTGCGCACGGGCAACCTCCGCGACCCCAACGGCCCGCAGTCCACGTTCGCGTCGGAGTCGTTCATCGACGAGCTGGCCGCGGCTGCCGGCGCCGATCCCGTGGAGTTCCGGCTGAAGCTGCTGACCGCGAGCACCGACGACGACAGCGGCTTCAAGCGTGCCCGTTCCATCGCGTGCGTCAAGGCCGCGGCGGACGCCTTCGCGTGGGACAAGCGGCCGTCACCGAAGCGACGCGACCGCGGCGAGATCCTCACCGGACGAGGCATCGCCTACACCTATCGAAGCCAGACGATCGCGGCGGAAATCGCCGAGGTCGAGGTGAACCGGCGGACGGGCCACGTCTGGGTCAAGCGCATGGTCTGCGCGTACGACTGCGGCCTGGTCATCAATCCGGAGACGCTGCGCCGCGTGGTCGAGAACGGGATGCTCCACTCGCTCAGCCGCACCCTGCACGAGGAAGTGCGGTTCGACACCGAGAAGGTGACGAGCGTGAACTGGGCCTCGTACCCGACGATGACGCATCTCGACACGCCGGAGTCGCTCGAGGTCGTCCTCGTGAACGGCGATCCGAACCCGAAGCGGCCGGACCTGCCGCACTACGGCGCGGGCGAGACGGTCTGCAAGCCCACGCTCGCGGCCATCGGCAACGCGATCTTCGACGCCACCGGCGTCCGCCTGCGGCGCGTGCCCTTCCGCGACGCGCGAGTGCTCGCGGCCCTGAAGGCGGCAAAGGTGTAGCTTCGACCGCTACCACTTCCCGGAGACGGCCCCCGCCGTTGCCGCCTCCAGCGCGTCGATGGCCGCCCCCGGCTCCTTGCCGTCGGTGGCGGCGCTTTGGTACGGGCTGCGGGGGCCAAGGCGATAGTTGCCGCGCGCGAGGTCCACGAAGCCGACCTCCGCCTCGGTCGCGGGAAAGAAGTTTCCTGGATGCCCGGAGTAGCTGGCGGGCGTGCTTCCGATCAGCACGTTCCCGGCGAACACGGGAGCGACATAGAACGCGTCGAGCGTCTGGCTGCCGTCTCCCGTGACCAGCGGAGACGGGGGCGGCCAGCTCTTCGTCCCTCCCGCGAACCCGTGCGTTCCTTTCGGAGCGATGTTGTTGCGGAACGTGAAGGCGCGGTGCACGGCGACCGGCTTGTCTCCCGTGTACGCGGTGAAGGCGTTCGAGAACCCGGTGTTGTGCTCGACGGTGAGCTCCAGGGTCCCGGTGTCGCGAGAATCGAGGGACAGGAACTGGAACAGCCGTCCCGTGCCCCCCCAGTTCACGGAGCTGATGTCCTCGAGCAGGTTGTCCTGGATCAGGATGCGCCGGGCCGGCTGGCTGGGGAAATTGTTGTCCGCGGCGAGGATGTTGAACCCGCCCCCGGAGTGACGGAGGACGTTCTTCCGGAAGGTCACATCCTCGACCACGCACCAGGGTGCTCCGCCGTCCTGGTTCCGCACCGTGAAGAGGATGGCGAACCCATTCTGGTCGTGTTGCCAGTTGTGCTCGAGGAGATTGCCCTCGGCGAGCACGCGGCGGGCGTTCTTCAGCTCGAAGATGTTCTTGACCGACCACGGCCTCCCGGCATACGTCGGATGCCCGATCCTCCAGGACAGGGGCTTGAAGAGATGGTTGCCGCGGATCTCGATATCGGAGGGGACGAGATCCGGTATGGACGGATCGGCACCCCCGAACATGAGGTTCTCCCCTGCTCCTTCGAGGTAGTTGTTGACGACCTTGAAGGGCCCCGGTCCGTTCCAGCCCGAGATCGCCTGTGAGTCCGCCCCCTCTTCGTGGAAGTCGGAGAGGTAGGAGTCCACCACCGCCATCCGGGCCCCGTTCATGGCGATGCCGCGCCGGACGCCGCCGGTGGGCGTGCCGTGGACATAGCAGCGATCGAAGATGATGTCGGTGGGCACCTGACTCAGCGAGGTCTGCCCCCCTTCGGACTCCAGGTAGACGACGTTGTTGTCCGAATAGGGCCCCGTGCTCCGGGTGGCGCCCCTCGCCGTGAGTTCGATGCCGACCAGCCGGTAGTGGTGGGCGGCGGCGGCGGTCCGGATGGCCGGCTGCCGGTTCGGGCTGTCGATCCTGGGCATCAGGCGCGCATGCGAGGGAAAGACACGCGTGCCGGGGTGCGGGAGACGGGCGTGCGCCGAGGAGCGGATGTGGATCCAGTCGGTCCCGCGTTTCGTCGGCAGGACGAAGTTGCCCGTGAACGTGGCGCCGGCCTGCAGCTCGATCACGTCTCCCGGCCGGGAGGCGTCGAGGGCGGCCTGGAGATCGCCGCCGGCCTTCACGCGGATGAGCTGGCCACGCGTGGGCGGAGCGTATGTGGTTTCGACGAAGACCCGAGGCAATTCGGGTCGGGTCTGGGCTCGAACCGGCGACACCGTCGTGGAGGCACACGCGACGACAAGAGCCATACCGCTCCACATCCGCCCGTGGTCCTGCTTCGGTGCCACTTCCGCAAACATAGGCCCGGGCCGAGGCCGGCGTCCAGATGGCTGCGCTCGAATGACTCACCACGCCGAGATTTCGGTGAACCACCTCCCCCGGAGTGGGAACAGTGGGAGTAGCGTCTGAGTCGTCAAGGTGAGGGTATGACCGACTGGACTCGTCGCGATTTCGGGCAGGCGCTTCTGGCCGGAGGCCTGCTCTCGCAACTCCCGCCGAACGCGGCCGCGCAACCGGCGCCGCCCGCGAGCGCGGGATCGCTGACCGACGTGCCCGGCATTCGCGTCGGGCACTTCACCGATCCGCGGCGCCCGACCGGGTGCACGGCGATCCTCTTCGATCCCGACGTCGCCGCGGGCGTCGATTACGCCACTTCGGCGCCCGGCGAAGCGGGGGCCGTCATGCTGCAGCCGGCGAGCCCGGTCGACGGGATGCACGCGCTGTTCCTGACCGGCGGCGGGCCGTTCGGCCTGCCCGCCTTCGGTGGCGTGATCCGCTATCTCGAGGAGCACAAGGCCGGCTTCGACTGGGGGATTCCCGATGTCCGCATCCCGCTCGTCGTCGCGGCGGTGATCGACGACCTCGCCGTCGGCGACGCCCGCATCCGGCCGGACGCGGAGGCGGCCTACAAGGCGTGCGCGGCCGCTTCCACCGGACCCGTGGCCGAAGGCAGCGTCGGCGCGGGGACGGGGGCGACCGTGGGAAAGATGCATCGGAGCCGCGGCTTCGGCGGGATGAAGGGCGGCGTGGGCACCGCGAGCCTCAAGCTCGGCGACGTCGTCGTGTCCGCGCTTGCGATCGTGAACGCCGCCGGCGACATCCTCGATTGGCGAAGCGGACAGATCGTCGCGGGTGCGCGCCGGCCGTCGGGCGGCTTCGCCGACTGCGTCGAGGTCATGAAGCAGGCGATGGCGAAGCCAGGCGCGGACCTGGGACTGGACGACGCGGCGCTGCGCAGCACGACGCTGGTCGTGGTCGCCACGAACGTGACGCTCACGAAGACCGCGCTGACCAAGGTCGCGGACATGGCCAACTGCGGCGCGTCCCGCGCCATCCGCCCGTACCACACGACGGGCGATGGCGATCAGCTCTACGCCGTATCCACCCGGAAGCTCCCGAAGCCCGATCTGCCGCTGACGACGATCGGATCCTTCGCCGCCGAGGTCGCGGCGGAGGCGATCGTGCGCGGCGTGAGGACGGCGACGTCGGTCCCGGACTGGCCGGCCATCCGCGACCTATTGGGGTAGGCTTCGGACCGTGAGAATCGCCCGGTTCGGCGTGTTCGAGCTCGACGTCGAGGCCGGCGAGCTGCGGCGTTCAGGCCGGCGGGTGGCCCTGACCGGCCAGCCGATGCGCGTCCTCGTGAAGCTCGTCGAGCGGGCGGGCGAGGTCGTCACGCGCGAGGAGCTGCAGCGCGAGGTCTGGGGCGAAGGCACACACGTCGATTTCGAGGCCGGGCTGTCGACCTGCATCAATCAGGTCCGCACGGCGCTCGGCGATCGGGCGACGTCGCCTCGCTTCCTCGAAACCCTGCCGCGGCGGGGGTTCCGGTTCATCGCACCGGTCGAATGGCCGGCGGACGGTCGCGTGCCGCGCCGCGTGTCGAGCGTCGCCCGGATCGACCGCCGGATGGCGGCCGTCGCGATCCTCTCGGTGATTGCCGCCGGGTTCGCGTGGCGCGTCAACCGCTCGCCGCCGGCGCCCGTTGCCATCGCGGTGTTTGCCGTGGACGTCGACGCCGGCACGCCCGAGCTCCAGCCCGTCTCGCTCGCGCTGACGGACACGCTGATCGGCGCGCTCGTGAGCGAGGCCGGCCCTCGCGCGCGCGTCGCGAGCCCGGCCGCCATACGCGAGCTGGAGACGAGGCCACTCCACGTCATCCTGCAAGACGGCATCGATTACGTCGTCTTCGTGACGCTCCGGTCGCTCGGGGGCCCGGTCCTGGTGCACATCAAGCTCGTCGATCGCACGGGCTTCGTGCGCTGGACGTCGGACCGGGTACTGCCCGTCGATCAGCTGCAGCGGGAACAATTGGCGATGGCCGGCGAGCTGTCCAGGCAAGTCGTACGCGAGATCCTCGGAGGTGGACTGATTTCGTCCTCCAACTGATTGTCGCCTGGCCGCTTGCGGATTGAGACCGATTTGAGGCCGGATCGATGGAGCGCGAGCGGGCTGGCCTGTAGGGTCACGGGCCATGCGATCCACCCCACTCCTGGCGTTCGTGATTTCTGTCGTCGGCCTTTCCTGCTCGAGCTCGACCCCGGGCACCCCGAGCTCGACCACCCCGCCGAGCCCGACGGCGTCGATCGTCGTGCGGGCGCCGGCCTCCGTGGCCGCGCGTCCCTGCCAGCGATGTGTCGGCGTCCCGCCACAGCTCGAGGCGGCGGCCGACCTGGTCGTCGAAGAGACCGCGGGCGTGGCGGGTCAGGTCACCGGTGTCGGCGTCCTGTTCTCGAATGCGTCGCGGACGATCGAGGGGCCGGGCGTCTTCGACCCTTTCGTCCTCGCGAACTTCGGCGTCACGAGCCTGCGCGTCGCCGCTCGTGGCTCGTTGACCATGAGGCAGATCGGCGTGCATTTCGACGAGAGCCTGCGCGATCAGCTGCCGGCGACGCTGAGGTTCACCGTGATGTTCCGCGACGACAACGGACACATGCTGTCGTCGGAAGTGGCGATCCAGATCACGCCTTGAGTGCGTTTGTCCTTGACAGTTCGGCGCCGGAAGTTTATCTTGTGTTCTTCGCATGCATCCCCGCATGTGAAATTGATAGGAGGCGCGAATGTCTGTACTTCGGAATGTGACCAATTCGGGCCTCGCCCTTCTCGGCCGGTAAGCCGCATCCCTACGGCCCGACCCGGGCCAGGCTCCTGAAAACGAATAACTGAGCGGCGGCCGTCGTGTGTCCGCACACGCGGCGCGCCCTGGGAGTCTTTGTGTCTTTTGACAACCGGCGGAGGCCCCGGCCTCCGCGGAGGAACGGAGTCCGCCTCGAGGCCGACGAGGCGCGCTTCTTTTTCGATCTGGAGTCGGTGCGTCCGGACCATCGCGTGCGGTCGCTGTGCCGCCAGGCGCTGGAGGCGGTGTCGCTGGCCCTGGCGGACGCGGATCTCGACGAGCGTCTGGAGGGGTTGTGGACGGTGTCGGTGGACCCGGCGCCCGGGCCGGAGCGGCTGCTCGTGAGCATCGCGCTGCCGAGCGGGTCGAGCGCGACGAGGGCGGAAGGTGCGCTTCAGGCGCTCATGGAGAAGAAGGCGTGGCTGCGGTCGGAGTTGGCGCAGGCGATTCATCGGAAGCGGGTGCCGGACCTCGCCTTCCGCGTGGTGATGGATCCGGAGGCAAGGGGATGAGTGAAGTGAAGGTCTGGCACGACGGCCCGCTGCCCGCGGGGGTGAAGGCCTCCGCGCAGCGGCTGGCCGGCAGCGAAGGCGTGCGGGTCGTGGCGCTGATGCCGGACGCGCACCTGGCGGAAGACGTGTGCGTGGGCACCGTGGTCGGCACGGAGGGGACTCTCTATCCGAACGCGGTGGGTGGCGACATCGGGTGCGGCGATATGCCGCTCGGATATACCGGTGCGCTCCAGAATCCATTGATTGCTGGTCTGCACCATCTGTTCGAGCTCGAAGTTGGTCAGTACACGCGGCGGCGTGTAACAACCAAGCGCGGTTATCTTGGCTTTGGGCAATGTTCCTCACGTAATTCTCGCAAAAACCTAAATCACCTTGATATGTTAAATTCGAAG
>Ga0207648_10006536_pt1 | contig 11571 bp, 5 predicted proteins | sample KBSMisM32_FD_184310 | JGI IMG/M metagenome (GOLD analysis project Ga0207648, IMG submission 184310) | Miscanthus rhizosphere microbial communities from Kellogg Biological Station, Michigan, USA - KBS Miscanthus M3-2 (SPAdes) (version 2) | ecosystem: Host-associated > Plants > Roots > Rhizosphere... | reverse complement strand
GCCGGTCAGCGCGAGGTGGCGCAGCACCATCATTTCTTCGGGCGGTGGACACACGGGGTTCCTGTCGCCTGCACCGAAGATCTCGGTCGACTCGGCGTCGACTTGTTCGCGGACCCAGCGCAAGTCCATCAGGCGCGCCATCGTCGCCAGCAGGAGGTCCTGTTCGATCGGTTTGGGGATGAAGGCGCTTGCGCCGGCCTCGCGGCAGCGCGCCTGAACGTCCTGCGTCGCACTCGCCGATGTGGCGATCATCGGCAGGTCGGCGAACCCGGACACGAGGCGCAACCGGCGCATCGCTTCGAAGCCGTCCATCACCGGCATCATCAGGTCCATCACGATGAGGTCGGGCCTGAACCTGGCCGCCGCGGCCAGCGCTTCCTCGCCGTTGGACGCTTCGGCCATCTCGAAGTCGAGCGCGCCCAGCGAGTCGATCAGCATCGTGCGGTTGTGCGGCACGTCGTCGACCACCATGATCTTTCGGCGCGCGCCCTCGTAGCCGATCGGCGCACCGCGCGCGCGGGGCAGCTGAATCTGCGCATCCGCCACTGACAACTCGAGATCGAACCAGAAGACGCTGCCCTGGCCCGATTGACTGCGCACCTCGATGTCACCGCCCATTAAGCGGGCCAGTTGTCGGCTGATGGCCAGGCCGAGCCCGGTACCTCCTTCGCGCCGCGGGACTTCGGCCAACTGCTCGAACGGGTGAAACAAGCGCGCCAGCTGCGCCTCGTTCATGCCGATGCCGTGGTCTTCCACTTCGAAGCGCAGATGCACCATCGCGCTGGGCGCTGCGTCCATCGGCGGCGGCAAACGCAGCGCACGAAGCGTCACCTGCCCCGCATCGGTGAACTTGACCGCGTTGGACAACAGGTTGAGCAGCACTTGGCGCAAGCGCTTCTCGTCCACCTGCACGGCGTCGGGCAGATCGGGCGCGGTCTCGCAGACGAAAACCAGGTTCTTCTCTTCCGCCTTGACCCGAATGATGTCGCACACCATCCGCAGGAACAGCGGCAGGTCGATGTCGACGGGGACCAGATCGACTTTGGACGCCTCGATGCGCGTGAGGTCGAGGATGTCGTTGATGAGCGTGAGGAGGTGCTGTCCGCTCTCTTCGATGATCTTCAGCCCCCGCGCCTGCTGCTTGGTGAGGGCCTTGTCGCGCCGCAGGATCTGTGCGAAGCCGAGGATGCCGTTGAGCGGCGTGCGGATCTCGTGGCTCATGTTGGCGAGGAAGTCGCTCTTCGCCTGCGTCGCAGCTTCGGCCGAGCGCTGTGCCTGCTTCAGCTCGCTGATGTCGATCGCCATGCCGCCGACGCCGTAGACCTTGCCGGTCGCATCGCGCAGCGGGAACTTGTGGGTCAGGAAGGTGCGCGGGCCGCGCGAGCTGTCGCGCTGCTGCTCGAGGTGCATCGGCCGCGCGTCGGCGATCACCTGTCGGTCCTGCGCCTCGATGCGGGCGGCCACTTGCGCGTCCACCAGTTCGGCATCGCGCAGCCCCACCAGCGACTGTCCGGGCCGCCGCATAAGCTCGGCGAGCTGCGGGGTGTGGCTCAGGTAGCGGCCCGCCAGGTCCTTCGTGAACACGATCGCCGGCGCATGCTCCAGCATCGCGTCCCAGGCATTGCGATTGCGCTGCAGCTCGGCGGTGCGGCTCGCGACCAGCGCCTCGAGCTCGCGGCTGATGCGCGCGTTCTCGTAGGCAGCGGCGAACTGCAACCCGATCAGCCTCAGTGTGCCGAGCTGCTGCGGGGCGAGCGTGGTGTGGGCCTGGCGGTTCTCAAGGTACAGCAGCCCGATCGGCTCCCCATGCAGCGCGATGGGCAGGCCGACGATCGACTTCACGCCGTGACGAAGCACGAGCGGGTCCTTGCCGAAGCGCGCATGGCGTGCCGCGTCGGGCAGCAGCAGCGGCTTCTGGGCATGCGTCAGGTAGTGCAGCACCGACTCCGGCACCGCGGTGTCGTCCGGGTCGACGTCGCGTTCGTCGGCGTCGAGCGCGAACCATTGGCGGCCGGGCTCGAAGCCGGCGCGCGCCAGCCAGGCCTCGCCGGCGCGCCACAGCAGCACGCCGCGCTCGGCCGCGGCGTACTGGCGCAGCAGGTCGAACAGCACGCGCAGCAGCGCGCGTGGCTCGCGCTCGTTGGCGAGCAGGTCGCCGGCGCGCAGCAGGCTGTCCAGGTCCAGCGCCGCGGCGGAGACATCGCCGCGCGGCGCCGACGCGAGGAGTGGCATCGCCTGTTCGCGCAGCTGCGGCACTTTCGCGGTCGCGCCCCAGTCCTCCCAGGCACGCAGCGCGGCGCTGCGGTAGGCGGAGGCGGCCCGCGAGAGACCTTGCGACGCATGGAACGCGGCCGCCATCTCGCAGGCCAGCGCGTGGTGGCCGGTGCGGCGGTGGCGCTGCGCGCCGTCGATGGCGGCCTCGAAGTGCGCCGCCGCCGGGCCGAAGCGGTCGTCGGCCCAGACCTGCTGTGCGCGCAGCAACTCGCACCAATGACCGAAGTTCACGGGCGCGTCCGCCGCCCGCCGCTCCAGCCACAGCACCAGCGGCTCGCACTCGGCCGACAGCGTGTCGCGCTCGCAGGGCAGGGCGCCTCGCAGCGCCTCGCCGAGCGCCAGCGCGTGGATCCACCGGCCCAGCGCAAAGGGGTAGGTGCCGGTCAGGATCGGCGCATCCGCGGCACCGGCACGGCACAGTTCCAGCGCGCCCGCCCAGTCGCCGAACACCGCGGCGGCATACGCGCGGTAGACCGACGTCAACGCGCGGGCCATCGGGTTGGCCGCCAGCGACTCGCCCGGCTCGGCGTCGGTGCCGTCGGCGTCGTCCCACTGACCCGGCGCGCGCGTCGCTCCCTGCAGGCAGCGCACGAACTGCCGCACGACGACGATGCCGTCGGCCGAGCCGCGGTCGCCGAAGCGTTGCGCGACCTGCAGCGCGAGCGTCGCCTCATGCAGCACCTCGTCGAGGTCGGCCGCGGTGTCGATCAGAGCCAACAGGCCGATGAAGGGTGCCATCGCGGTGCATTCGGTGTCGCCTGCCTCGACCGCCCAGCGGTAGGCCAGGCGCGCCTGCTCGACGCTGCGCTCGAGCGGCTCGAACCAGTGCGTATTGGTGCCAGACAGGCAGAAGTTCGAGCGCGCCCGAAGGCGCGCGCTTGGATAGTGGACGCCCAGCCGCACACCGGCTTGCGCCAGCGCATAGCCGGTGGCGGGGTCGTCGCGCAGGAGGATCAGCGGGATCGTCGCGAGCACCAGCACTTCGGGCAGCGCGGGGAAGCGCCCGCATTCGATCGCCAGGCGCAGCAGCCGCATCATGCTCCAGTGGTTGATCACCGGTCGCCAGTAGGCGGTGGCGGTCAGGCTGGTGACCAGCATGAAGGCGGCCGTCTCGATGCGGGGGTCGGCGAGCGGCGCGAGGTGGTCGAACAGCGCCGGCCCCCGCGCGCGCAACGCGGCATAGAGCGCGTCCACCTCGCGGTGCAGCGCCGCATCCCAGGCGTCGTCCTGCGGGTGAGGAAGGCCCAACGTGGATGCAACCGCCAGCGACAGGTGCACGGCCTCCTCGTAGCGGCCCCGGTTCGACAGCGCCACGCACTGGTGCGCGATGGCTTCGGCGATGTGCGCCGGCTCGGCATTCGGCAGGCGCAGCAGCGCGGCGTAGGCCGCGTCGCCGGCGTCGTACTGCGCCAGGCCGAAGAGCGCGCCGTGGCGCAGCAGCGCGTGCTCGAGTCGCTGTTGCGCCTCGGCAGCGTGGTGCGCGCCCAATGCGGCCGCACCGTCAACGAAGCGCAGCGCATGCGCGAACGCGCCACGCTCGAGCGCGGTGCGGGCTGCGCTCAGCAACTGCCGCTGACCCTGCGTGCGGTCCGTGGTGTCGACGATGGTTTCGAATGCCGCGAGATAGTGCTCGGCCAGCGCGAAGCCCGCGCTCGCTGAGGCGCTGCCATCGGCCTGGTGCGCGAGTGCGCGTGCGATCTGCAGGTGGCACCGGCTGCGCTCCGCGGGCTGCAGCAGCGCGTGTGCAGCCTGCTGCACGCGGTCGTGGCAGAAGCGCAGCCGCTGCCCGCTCACGGCCGAGGCGCTGCCGCCGGGCGGGCCCCCCAGCAGGATGTCATGCCGGAGCAGCGGCAACAGCAGCGCGTCGACGCGTTCGGGCGGAAGGCCGAGCACGGCGGCCAACAGGTCGGGGTCGATCGGGTTGCCGAGGCAGGCGCAGACCGTCGCGACGCGCTGCACCTCCTCCGGCAGCAGGCGCAAGCGCGCCACCAGGCCGTCCACCAGTTTCTCGCGCTCGGGCAGTGTGTGCAGCGCGGCGTCGTCCCAGCGCCAGCCGGCGGCATCGCGGTGCAGCCCGCCGTCATCGAACAGTTGCTGCAAATGGCGCAGCACGAAGAAGGCATTGCCCGCAGTCTTGCGCTGCAGCACGGCGGCGAGTTCGGCGACCGCGCCCGGCTCGGCGTCGAGCACGTCGGCCACGAGGGCCCCGACGCTCGCGGCCGACAGCGGGCCAAGCGCGATGTCGATCAGTCGCGTGCCGGCTTCGCGCACCTGCGCGAGCATGTGATTCAGCGGGTGCAGCGCGTCGACCTCATCGTCGCGGTAGGCGAGGACGAGCAGCATCTCGCCATCGCTCTGCTCGCGCGCCAGATGCTCGAGCAGGCCGAGCGTGTGCGCGTCGGCCCATTGCAGGTCGTCGACGAACAGCACCAGGCACCCGGCATGCCGGCGCAGCACGCCGATCGCAGCGCCGAGCGCCTGGCGCAGCTGGCCATGCTGCTCGGCGCCGACGCGGGCCCGCGAGGTTGCGCCGGTCGGGTCTTCTGGCGGGGCATCGTCGGACAACAGCGGCGCGAAGCCCGGTGCGATCTGCGCCAGCAGTGCGGCGTTCGTGCCGACAGCACTGCCCAAGGCCTCGCGCAGCGCGGCCAGCGACGGCGGCGACTCGCACAGCCAGTACTCGGCCAGCTCGGTCAGCAGGCCCGCCAGCGCCCCGTAGGGCAGGTCGCGCTGGAACTGCGGGAACGACCCTCTCGCGAAGACGGCGCTGCCCGCCGGCGTGGCGGCGAGCGCGGCGCCCACCAGGGCCGTCTTGCCGACGCCCGATTCGCCGTGCACCACGGCCACCCGCGGCCGACCCGCATCGGCATGCAGCGCGGCGTGCAGCGCCTCGAGTTCGGCCTCGCGGCCGAACAGGCGCGAGGGCTGGGTTGGTCGGCTGCGGCGGTCGTCGCGCCCGGGGATGAAGTTCGCGTCGTCGGGACGCTCGCCCTGCGTCACCGCGAGGCAATGCCGAAAGTCCTGCAGCAGCCCGTGCTCCGACTGGTAGCGTTGCTCGGGCTGTTTGGCCAACAGCTTCATTACCACTGACGACAAGCAGGCCGGCACGTCGTGCGCCAGCACCCGAGGTGCCGGCGGCATGCTGGTCAGCAGGGCGTGCAGCAGTGCGAGCGGGTCGTCCTCGACGAAGGGCGGACGCCCGCACAGCAGCGCGTAGAGCACGGCACCCAACGCGTAGTGGTCGGCGCGGAAGTCAGCGGCGCGCGCCATGCGTCCCGTCAGCTCGGGCGCGCCGAAGGGCAGCGCGCGGCCGAGCTGTGCGGCGTGGCAGAACCCGGCTTCGATGTGGCCCTGGACAACGGCCGATCCGAAGTCGATCAGCGTCACCCGGCCGCTGGACGGGTCGAACACGACGTTGTCCGGGTGCAGGTCGACATGCAGGACACCGGCGTGGTGGACGGCCCCGAGGATCTCGGCCAGCGCCAGCCCGACGCCGGCCCAGCGCGCCACGTCGCGCGGCAGCGTCGCCCCAGCCTCGCTCAGCAACAGCCCTTCGGCGCGCTGCTGCACCAGCACGCCCGCGTCGGGGTCGTGATGCAACACGCGCGGTACCCCTTCCACGCCCTGGAGCAGCCCGAGCACCTGGGCCTGCGCGCGCAGCTGCGCGCGCGCCACCGCATCCGCCGGGTCGGCCGCGGTCTTCGTCACGCAGGGCTGCGCAGGTTCGCCCCAGAGGCCCGTGAACATCAGCACGTGCATCGTGCGGCCGATCAGGCGCGCCTCGGCGAGCCTTGGATCAGCGAGGGCGTTCATGCGGGCATGCTACCGCCGATCCTCGATCGACCGACCGCTTGGCGGCACTTGCGGGCGCAGGTCGGACGACGCCGCCTGCGTCAGGCTCACGGCGTCTCGTTGCTTTGGAGAATGGGCACCTTCGAGCGGCGGTCATGTCGCCCTTTGCCGGGCTCAATGGGCGGCCGGGCGCGCCTGACCATCGTTCTGCCGACGCGCCTTCAGGCTCGCGACATAGTTGTCGCGCGTGCCGACCACGTGCTCGCGCATCAGGGCCTCGAACGATTTGAAGTCGCCGGCGCCGAAGTACTCCATCAGGCGCCGGTGCTGCTCGTGCCCGCGCGAGTGCAGCACGTCGGCCGGCGCGGACAGGTGGGTGCGCAGGGCCGCGATCTTTGCGCCCGCGGTGGCGTAGGCGGCCTGCAGGTAGGCGTTGCCGCAGTGCTGCACGAAGGCTTCGTGCAGGCGCGTGTCGGCCCGGCTGTAGCGCACGCCGTCTTTCTGCTTGCGCGCCGCGGCCATCTCGGTCACCGCGGTCTTCAGATCGGTCAGCGTGGCATCGCGCGCATGGTGCCAGGCGAGCTCAGCCGCGCGCGGTTCCATCACGCAGCGAAATTCGCACAGCGCCGCGATGTCGGCCTCGCTGGCTTCGAACACATAGCTGCCGCGCTGCGGGCGGATCGTCACCAGGCCGAGCTGCTGCAGCTGGTTGAGTGCCTCGCGCACCGGCGTGCGGCTCACGCCGAACGAGGTCGCCAGGGTTTCCTCGGGAATCATCTCGCCGAGCGCGAACTGGCCGTCGATGATGGCCTCGCGCAGGCGTTTCGCCACCAGCGTGGCCAGCGACTTGGGCGTGTCGATCTTGAAACTGGTTTCGTTCAACGCGCGGCTCTCTCGGACGGCAAGGGGACGGAGTGGTCGGGACAAATCGGCGGCGCAATCGCCCGCCATGCGCGAGTCTCGCAGATCGCGTCGCCACGGGAGCTCGGGCTTTGATCAGGGATTGTACTAGTGTGCTCTAGTACCTTACATACAAGACAATTCAGCCCATGAACACGATGCCTGCCGCGATGCTGCCGCCTTCGCTGATCCAGCTCCGCAACACGCTCGGACCGGCCGCAGTGCTGTTCGGCGACGACGTGCCCGCGCGCAACTGCAACGACTGGAGCACCCAGCCGCCGAACACGCCGATCGCGGTGGTCCGCCCGACCGACGCGGCGGGCGTGTCGGCCGCGTTGCGCGCCTGTCGCGAAGCCGGCATTCCGGTCGTGCCGCAGGGCGGCCTGACCGGGCTGTGCGGCGGCGCGCGCCCCGAGCCGGGCTGGGTCGCGCTGTCGATGGAGCGCATGGTCGGCGTCGAAGAGATCGACCCCGACAGCGCGACGATGACGGTCTGGGCCGGCACGCCGCTGGAGGCGGTGCAGCGCGCTGCGGACGCCGCCGGCCTCTATTTCGCACTCGACCTCGGTGCGCGCGGCTCGTGCGCGATCGGCGGCAATCTATCGACCAACGCCGGCGGCAATCGCGTGATCCGCTACGGCATGGCGCGCGAGCTGGTGCTCGGGCTCGAATGGGTGCTGCCCGACGGCACCATCGTCACCAGCCTGAACAAGATGATGAAGAACAACGCGGGCTACGACCTGAAGCAGTTGTTCATCGGCAGCGAGGGCACGCTGGGCATCATCACCCGCATCGTGCTGCGCCTGCACCCGCAGCCGGGCTGCACGATGTCGGCGCTGTGCGCGCTGCCCGACTATGCCTCGGTCGTGCGCCTGCTCGGTGCCGCGCGCCGCGGGCTGGGGCCGCTGCTGTCGGCGTTCGAAGTGATGTGGCCCGACTACTGGCAGGTCGTCACCGAGCGCGTTGGCGTGCGCCCGCCGGTCAGCGGCGGGCACGGCCTCTATGTGCTGGTCGAAGCGCAAGGCACCGATGAGACGATCGACGGCCCGCGCTTCGCGGCGTGGCTGGAGCAGCTGCTGGAGTCGGGCGCGATCGCCGACGCGGCGGTCGCGCAGTCGGTCGCCGACACGCAATCGTTCTGGGCCCTGCGCGATGCCTGCGCCGAGTTCTTCCCGACGCTCGGGCCGCACGTATCGTTCGACGTCGCGCTCGCGGTGCGCGACATGGATGCCTTCGCGACGCGCTGCAAGGCGGCGCTGCTGCAGAGCATCCCCGGCTGCGAGAGCGTCTATTACGGCCACATCGGCGACGGCAACCTGCACCTGGTCGCCTGGGTCGAGGGCTTGTCGGTCGAGCAGCAGCCGAAGAAGCAGATGGATGAAACCATCTACGGCCTGGTGCGCGAATTCAAGGGCAGCGTCTCGGCCGAGCACGGCATCGGCACCGCGAAGAAGCCCTACCTCGGCCATGCGCGCAGCGAGGCCGAGATCGCGTTGATGCGCACCTTGAAGCAGGCGCTCGATCCGCAGGGCCTGCTGAACCCGGGGAAGGTGATATGAGCCGGCGGGCCATCGGCGCGGTCGACGCGCTGTTCAAGGCGATCGAGGCCGTACTGGCGCTGCTGCTGGTCGCGATGGTCGTGATGGTGTTCGGCAACGTCGTGTTGCGCTACGCCTTCAACTCCGGCATCTCGGTCTCGGAGGAGATGTCGCGCTTCTGCTTCGTCTGGCTGACCTTCATCGGTGCCATCGTCGCGATGCGCGACGGCTCGCACCTGGGCATGGACAACGTCGTCGGCAAGCTGTCGCGGCGCGGCAAGCTGGTCTGCCTGACGATCTGCCAGGGGCTGATCCTGCTGTGCTGCGGGATGCTGTTCTGGGGCACCTGGCGCCAGCACGAGGTCAACGCGACGACGGCGGCACCCGTCACCGGTATGCCGATGATCTGGGTCTTCGGCGTCGGCTACCTGACGAGCGCGTGCATCGGGCTGCTCGCGCTGCACAAGCTGTGGCGCATCGCCAGCGGTGCGATCACCGACGCCGAGCTGATCGAGATCAGCGAGAGCGAAGAAGTGGTGCATGCCGCGCATGGAGGCAAGACATGAGCCGCCGCGCCGGGCCGCCCCAAGCAAGGCTCATCCCCTCGGGGGATCGGCCGATGTACTCGTCGAACGAGGGGTTGTCATGACGATCGCCGTCTTTACGTTCTCGCTGCTGGGCGCGATGGCGCTCGGCTTGCCGATCGCATTCGCGCTGCTGATCTGCGGCGCCGCGCTGATGGTCGCGCAGGGGCAGATCGACACCACGATCCTGTCGCAGAAGCTGCTCGAGGGCGCCGACAGCTTCCCGTTGCTCGCGATCCCGTTCTTCATGCTCGCCGGCGAGCTGATGAACGCGGGCGGCATCTCCAAGCGCATCGTCAACTTCGCGCTGTCGTGGGTCGGCCACCTGCGCGGCGGGCTCGGCCATGTCGCGATCTTCGCCTCGGTCATGATGGCGGCGATCTCGGGCAGTGCGGCGGCCGACGCCGCGGCGATCGGCGCGCTGCTGATCCCGATGATGCGGCGCGCCGGCTACGACGTGCCGCGCGCCTCGGGGTTGATCGCGGCGGGAGGCGTGATCGCGCCGGTGATCCCGCCGTCGATCGGCATGATCGTGTTCGGCGTGATCGCCAATGTCTCGATCGGCAAGCTCTTCCTGGCCGGCATCTTCCCGGGGCTGCTGATGGGCCTGTCGCTGCTGATCACCTGGCAGTGGGTGGCGCGCCGCGACCAGGTCACGGTGCTGCCGCGCCAGAACATGGCCGAGCGCCTGCGCACTGGCATCGACGGCATCTGGGCGCTGCTGATGCCGGCCGGCATCATCGGTGGCCTGAAGTTCGGCGTCTTCACGCCCACCGAGGCCGGCGTGGCGGCCTGTGTCTATGCCTTCGTGCTCGGCGTGTTCGTCTACCGCGAGCTGTCGTTGCGCGCCGTCTACGGCCTGCTGGTGGCGGCGGCCAAGAGCACCGCGGTGGTCGTGTTCCTGATCGCCGCAGCGCTGGTCTCGGCCTGGCTGATCACCACCTCGGAGGTACCGCAGCAGGTCGCGGCGATCCTCAAGCCGTTCATGTTCAACAAGACAGTGCTGATGTTCGTGATCATGGCGCTGGTCGTGGTCGTCGGCACCGCGCTCGACTTCGCACCGACGCTGATGATCCTGACGCCGGTGCTGATGCCGGTGATCAAGGAGGCCGGCATCGACCCGGTCTATTTCGGCGTGCTGTTCATCATGAACAACGCGATCGGCCTGATCACGCCGCCGGTGGGCATCGTGCTCAACGTGATCTGCGGCGTCTCGAAGATCTCGATGAAAGACCTGATGCGCGGCCTGTGGCCGTTCCTGTGGGCTGAACTGATCGTGCTGTTCCTGCTGGTGCTGTTCCCGGCGCTGGTGATGGTGCCGCTGAAATGGTTCAGCTGAATCCCCGGACTCTATTAGAAGGAGACATGACATGACGATTTTCAAGACCACCCTGACCGCGCTCGCGTGCCTCGCGATGGCTAGCGCCCACGCCCAGTTCCAGGAGCGCAACTTTCGCGTCTCCAATGGCGTCAGCAAGGAACACCCGATGGGGAACGGCCTGGCGAAGATGGGCGCGTGCACGCTCGAGAAGTCGGGCGGCAAGATGAAGATCCAGCCGTTCTGGGACGGCGCGCTCGGCAGCGACCTGACCGGCACCCAGAGCGTGCGCACCGGCTCGCTCGACATGGTGATCACCTCGACCGCGCCGGTCGTCTCGATCGTGCCGGCGCTCGGCGTGTTCGACCTGCCGTTCCTGTTCAACACTTCGGCCGAGGCCGACCAGCTGTTCGACGGCAAGGTCGGCGACTGGTTCGCCGCCAAGCTGCCGGCGGTCGGGCTGATCAACCTCGCGTGGTGGGAGAACGGCTTCCGCCAGACCACCAACTCGAAGCGCCCGATCACGAAGGCCGAGGATTTCGACGGCGTGAAGATGCGCGTGATGCAGAACAACATCTACCTCGACACCTTCAAGACGCTGGGCAGCAACGCGGTGCCGATGGCCTTCACCGAGGTCTATTCGGCGCTCGAGACCAAGACCGTCGACGGCCAGGAGAACCCGTTCACGAACATCGAGAACATGAAGTTCTACGAGGTGCAGAAGTACCTGACGCTGACCAAGCACGCCTACAGCCCGACCCTGGTGCTGTTCTCGAAGAAGATCTGGGACACCCTGTCGCCGCAGGAGCAGACGACGCTGCGCGAATGCGCGGTGCAGGGCCGCGCCGACCAGCGCAAGGCGAACCGGGCGCAGGAGGCGCGCAGCGTCGAGAACCTGCGCTCCAAGGGCATGATCGTCAACGAGATCTCGCCCGCCGAGATGCAGCGCATCCGCGAGAAGACCAAGCCGATCTACGAGCGCCACGCCAAGGAGATCGGCGCCGAGCCGATCGACATGGTGATGGCCGAGCTCAAGCGCATCCGCGGCAACTGATCCGGGGAGCATTGATGACGACGCTGACGGGCAAGGTGGCCTGGGTGACCGGTGGCGGCAGCGGCATCGGGCTGGCCGGCGCGATCGAGCTGGCGAAGGCCGGGGCGCGGG
>Ga0207648_10006529_pt1 | contig 11575 bp, 9 predicted proteins | sample KBSMisM32_FD_184310 | JGI IMG/M metagenome (GOLD analysis project Ga0207648, IMG submission 184310) | Miscanthus rhizosphere microbial communities from Kellogg Biological Station, Michigan, USA - KBS Miscanthus M3-2 (SPAdes) (version 2) | ecosystem: Host-associated > Plants > Roots > Rhizosphere... | reverse complement strand
CGGTATAGCCGCCGAGAGGGCCGGTGACGTAGGCGCAGGCTGGGCCGTTGTAGTCCTTGATCAGCGGGTTGATCTGGAAGCATTCGAGGTTCGCCAGATCCGCGCCGGCGTGGTACGCCATCGCGTGGCCGTCGCCGCAGTTGGTCGGGTTCTCGTAGGTGCCCATCAGGTAGCCCGATGCGGGCAGCCCCAGCCGCCCGGCGGCGCCGGTGCAGATGACCGCGGCCTTGGTGCGGATCACGTAGAGCTCGGCGGTGCGGCAGTCGAAGCCCATCACCGCGGCGACAGCGCCGTCCGGCCCGGTCAGCACGCGCGTGACGACGACGCGATTGGTGATCTCGACCCGCGCGCGCTTCAGCTGCCGGTACAGGATGCGCTTCATGTGATGCCCTTCGGGCATCGGAAGCACGTAGGCGCCCAGGTGATGCACCTTGCGCACCGAGTAGTCGCCGGTTTCGTCCTTCTCGAACTTGACGCCCCAGCGGTCGAGCTCCTGGATCATGTCGAAGCTGCCGGCGGCGTAGGCCATCACGGCCTCCTGATCGACGATGCCGTCGTTCGCGACGGTGATCTCCTTCACGTACTGCTCGGGCGTCGCGTGGCCGGGAATGACGGCGTTGTTCAGGCCGTCCATGCCCATCGAGATCGCGCCGCTGCGCTTCACGTTGGCCTTGTCGATCAGCAGCACGCGCAGCTTCGGGTTGCGCTCCTTGGCCTTGACCGCGGCCATCGGGCCGCCGGTGCCGCCGCCGATGACGACGAGATCGAACTCCATGTGGATGGTTTTCATGTGTCGCTCCTTAGGTGCGGTCGATGCGCAGGCGGTACTGGAAGGCATCGCCGCGGTAGTAGAGGAATTCGAAGTCGACGGGCTGGTCGTCGGCGTAGGTGAGCCGCTCGATGCGCAGCAGCGGCGAGGATTCGGCGATGCGCAGCTGGCGCGCCAGGAACTCGTCGGCCGAGATCGCTTCGATCTGCACGTCGGCGTGCGTCAGGTGCAGGCCGAAGTCGTTCTCGAGGATCACGAAGATGTCGCGCGTCGGCAGGTCTTCCTGCGCGAGGCGCTCGCCGAGCGCGAGCGGGAAGTAACTCTGGTCGACCGAGATCGGCTCGCGGTTCAGGTAGCGCAGGCGCTGGATCTCGTAGACCGCATCGCCGAGCGCGAGCTGCAGGCGGCGCGCGACCACATCGCTGGCCGGCACCTGCCGCATGCTGAGCACTTGCGAGAAGGTCTCGTAGCCCGACGGGCCCATCGCCTCGCCGAAGCCCTGCAGGCGCGACAGGTTCTGGAAGGCCTTGGGCTTGGCGACGAAGCTGCCCTTGCCCGGCACCTTGAAGATCAGGCCCTCCTTCTGCAGATCGCCCAGCGCCTGGCGGATCGTGATGCGGCTGACCGAGAAGGCCTCCATCATCTGGCTCTCGGAGGGCATCTGCGAGTGCGGCGCGTAGGTGCCGTCGAGCACGCGCCGACGCACGATCTCGCGGATCTGCGTGTGCATCGGCACCGACGACATCGGCACCACCTGCACCTCGGCGCGCTCTGGTTTCGCTGACTTGCGAGCTGAATTCATCGCGGCAGACCTGACCTGTTATGACAAGTCATGTCTAGCAGATCGCGTGCCAACCAACGACGCCGATCAGGAACCGCGCTCTTTCAGAGGCAGGGCGGCGGCGTGAACTCCAGAGGGCGCCCACTCATCGTGCAAGACCGGCGCACTGTTTGGAGGCTCTCGCACTGGTTTGCATCGCGAACGTGCCCTGAGCCACGACGCCGCCCACGGCCCGCAAGGACGGACGACACTTCAGGCCGGCGGCCGCTTCATTTGACACGACGTCGGCTGCGAGCTGACGTACGCATCCCACGTCACTTCCGGACGGAAACCGAAGCCGGTCTTCTCGGCGTCATACTTGACGCCCTTCGTGCCCTGCTTCGCCCAGACGGCAAGATACAACGGCGCCTGCAACTGGTGGTCGGTCTTGCGCATCTGCACCTCGCCGACCGGACTCTTGTAGCTCAGTCCCTCGAGCGCAAAGGCCACGCGTTTCGGATCCGTGGACTTGGCCTGGCGCATCGCTGCCAGAAGCATGTTCATGCTGTTCCAGTGCGACGCAAACAGGAAGTCCTCGTTGTTCTTCTGCTTGTAGTCGAGGTAGATCTTCTCGAGCTCGGGCGATGCCGCGTTCTGCGCCCAGTTCCATATCACGCCGACCTTGTCGACACCCCACGCTCCCATCTGCGCGGGCGTGCCGGGGTTGTTCGCGTTCATCGTGTAGAAGTTGATGTTGAGCCCGAAGTCCTTCGCGGCCTTGAAGAACAGCGTCAGGTCGCTGCCCCAGTTCGACGTGATGACCGTGTCGGCACCCGAGGCGGCGATCTTCGCGACGTAGGGCGAGAAGTCGCGCGTCTGCGCGATCGGCACGAAGTCGTCGCCGACGATCTCGACATCCGGCCGCTTGCGTGCCAGGTACTCGCGCGACGCCTTCGAGGTCTGCTGCCCGTGGGTGTAGTTCTGATTGAACAGGTAGACCTTCTTGACGTCGGGACGGCCCTTCAGGTAGGTCGTCAACGCCTCGATGATCATCTCGCTCGACGGATAGAACCGGAAGTGCCAGAAGCTGCAGCGGTCGTTGGTGAGGCCCGGATCCATCGCGGCGTAGTTCAGGAACACCATGGCCTTGTCGGGGTCGCGTTCGGCCAGCTTGTTCAGCGAGTCGACGAGGGTGAAGGCCACGCCCGACCCGCCGCCCTGGGTGACGTATCGCACGCCGCGATCGCTGGCGGACTTCAGCGCCGTGGCGCTGTCCTGCGACGAGCCCTTGCCGTCGATCGGTACGACCTCGAACTTCGGATCGGTCGGCAGGCTCTTCGTGTTCAGCTGCGACACGACCTCGCGCAACTGGCGCAGCGAACTCTCGCCGGCCAACGCGAAGGGGCCGGACAGCACATCGATGAACGCGATCTTGACGATCTCGGCCGCGTGCGACGCGGCCGCCGAGGCCAGCATGACCGCGCAGGCCGCACGGCGGAAAGTTCGAACGCACGGCATGGACGACTCCCTTGGTCTGAGGCGCGGGTCAGGTGCGCGCCAATCGGCACGCTCGAGCCGACGATCATGTTGGTTTGCTTCGAGCTCAGGACTTCGAGTTTGTCACACGGGCGGCCAGCCGCGCCACACCGCCTTCAAAATTCGGAAGGCACAGGCCATGACAGGCTGAACGTTCGCAAGCGCTCTGCGTGTTCCGGCAATACGCCCACACCCGAGTGCGACTTGCCCTCGACTCTTTGCACGGACAACCCCGCGACAGTAGACTCCCCAGCATGTATTCCACCCCATTCAAAGCCGCAGCCTGCGGCGCATCCAGCGAAGCGGCCGCGCGTTGCGCTTGCCCGCTGTGCACGCCCGCCTTGCGGGCCGGGATGGGGACACACACCTGTCAGCCGGCCGCACATCTCTAGGCCCGGCGATCACTTCCACCCCTGTTGCGCAAAACCTCAGATCGCCGGGCAACTAGCCCGCGCGCTGGCACGTGTCTATACGTTGTAGACGCGCGCCCGGACACTGAAGGATGGCTTCGTGGAACTCTTGACACTCGAGCGCACGCTCACTGAACTGGACCATGTCCGACTCCTGAATCTCGTTCGCCGCGATGCACGCGGAGACGGATTCCCCGCACAACGGCACGCCGTCGAGAACGTGCTCGACGCCTCCTCCATCGTGCCATCGCGCCAAGTGCCGCCCGACGTTGTGACGATGTACTCGCATGTCCAGTTGCGCGATCTCCAGACCAGCCGGCGCAGCACGCTGACGCTGTGCTACCCCGCCGACGCAGAGCCGGCGATGCGGTTCGTGTCGGTGCTGTCGCCCGTCGGCAGTTCACTGCTCGGCCTGCGGGTCGGCAGCGTGGCACGCTGGGCCACACCGTCGGGCGACGCGAAGGCGGCCGAGATCCTGGCCATCCTCTTCCAGCCCGAGTCGAGCGGCGACTACTCGACGTAGCCGCCGTGCAGCCTCAGCGCTGCACATCGCACCTGTGGCGACCACGGGCTGGAACTGTGCTTCGGTGCGATCAAGTGCGCCGAAGGCACGTGCCCGTCTGGCGCCGTTCGCATCAATCTCATTCATGAGGGCCATACAGATGAATCCGTTCACATCCATCCTGGCCGCGACCGACTTTTCGGTTGACGGAAACAACGCGGTGCGCCGTGCTGCGCTGCTGGCGCACGAGTACGGCGCACGCCTGCACATCCTGCACGTGCTGAAGGCCGACGGCTGCAAGCCGCTGCGCGAGTGGTTCTCCTCGCCGACCATCGACATCGACCTGAAGGGCGCACAGGCGCGCGACGCACTGCGGCGCGTTGCAGTCGAGATCTCTGGCGCATATGACGTGACTGCGACTGTCGCGGTCGAGGTCGGTGAACCGCACGAGGCCTTGATGAAGGCATCGGAGCGTGCGGACCTGGTTGTGCTCGGACAGCGCGACCGCAGCCGGCTCGAGGGCCTGCTGGTCCGCGGGACGGTGGACCGCATGCTCAGAACCTGCCGGCGGCCCGTTCTCGTCGTCAAGAAGGCGGTCGAAGCGTCATACCGGCGGGTACTGGTACCGATCGACTTCACGGCCACATCGGACGCGGCCTTGCAGTTCGCGACCGGCATGCCGCTGGATCGCGGCATTCACGTCTTCCATGCGATCAACTCCCAGCGCGAGGCGATATTGCGCGATGCCGACGTGCCGGACCACATCATCCGGGAGAGCAGGAGCACCGAAGCGGCTGGAACCAACGCGCGCATGCGCCGCAGGGTCGCGCGGCTCGGTCTGGACAGCACGCGGACGAACTTCTCGGTGGCCCACGGGCCCGCGGTGCGCTCGATCCTTCTTCAGGCGCAGAAACTCGACGCCGACCTGATCGTCGCGGGCAAGCAAGGTCGATCGGCCGTGGGCGGGTTCCTCCTGGGCAGCGTCAGCCGTCGTGTCTGGGCCGAGTCCGATCGGGACGTCCTGATCGTTCCGCGACCCCGCGACGTGCCGATGCCGCGCCCCGCCTCGGCGCGCGGCGCTGTGCATTGGACTCGGAACGCGACGCACGCCTTTCCGGGGAAGACCTCATGAACGCGTCCGGGATCCCGTGGGTCGACCTGACGCTTCGGCAGACGCAAAGGTGCCACCACCTGGCCTGGTTCCTTTACGGATGTGTCGAACGCGAGCATCGCCTGAACGTTGACGCGTGCGTGACCTGGTGGGTTCAGGCATTCATGCCTGCTGCGACCCTGCGGGTGGGTCGCGGACACAGGCTCCCCAGAGCGATGGAGAGCGTGGTTGGCGGGACGAATGGGCGATAGCGGCGTGGCGCCGGACCTGTCGAAACCAACGGCATTGGTGGAAGACTGCAACGGCCGGGCTGGCGCGGCGCGCTCGCCTTGCAGATCGCGCCGCGCGCCACGCTGATCCTGATGCATGCCGTCGAAGTTCCGTTCGAGGGCAAGTTGCGTCAGGCCGAAGCCAATGACGAGGCCAGCGACAACATGACGCTACTGGCCGCGTTGACCATCAACATGGCGGAGATCGACCGCGTCGCGATCGATCGTCACCGTGCCCGGCACGAGTTTGCCGTTGAATTTTCCGATGCGGATGCCCGCCTGATGATTGCCGCCGAGCCATGGCGGACTCGTTTACCGTGACGAGCGGCTGGCCGCAGCTTCGACGGGCCGCTGCGGCTTCAGGCAGTGCCGGTCGTGGGCTCAGCGGCGTCGGGTAGGCTCTGGTCCGAGAGCCTTCCCATGCCTTCCGACGTACTGCCACCCAGCCAAGACCCCGGCCTGCTGCGCCGCCTCCTGCGCGCAAAGGACCGCATGGACGCCGCCTCGCACGAGGCCTGGCCCGTCTCGCGGCTGGCCAGCGTCAGCGGCGTTTCCGGGGCCCACTTCGCGCGTTCGTTCAAGCAGGCCTTCGGCGTGCCGCCGCACCGCTACCTGCTCACCCGGCGCATCGAGCGCGCCACCGCGCTGCTGCGCGACACCGACCTGCCCATCACCGAGATCGCCTTCCAGACAGGCTGGGAGAGCCTGGGCAGCTTCGGGCGCACCTTCCGAGACATTACCGGCGAGAGCCCGAGTGCGAACCGCGAGTGCGGACGAGCCCGGGCGAACCAGCTCGGCCGCGTGCCCCACTGCATCGTCAGCGCCGCCCACCGGCCCGGGCTCGAAATCGCAGTTTCGGAGAAGCGGCGCAGCGAGGCGGGCGGTACAAAAGAGCCTTCGAAATGAACAGGAGGTCCTTATGAGCCAAGGTGTCGATGTGGTCGGCTTGTATGTGCGAGACCAGGATGAAGCGCTCGCGTTCTATGTCGAGAAGCTGGGTTTTAGCGTCCACACGGACGTGCGCAACGGCGGCTTCCGCTGGCTGACGGTGCAGCACCCGGACCAGCCCTCGTTCCAGCTGGGCCTCTTCACGCCCGGCCCCCCGATGCAGGACGAGGCGACGGCGCAGGCGCTGCGCGCGCTCGTGGCCAAGGGCGCGATGCCACCGCTCGTGCTGGCAGTGAACGACTGCCGCGCGGCCTACGACCACATGCTCGGCCTGGGGGTCGAGTTCACGCAAGAGCCCATTGACCGCTTCGGCAGCGTGGACGCGGGCTTCCGCGACCCTTCGGGCAACGGCTGGAAGATGATCGGCGCGCGTCGCCACTGAAGCTGACCGCTGGCCGAAGCGCAGGCCCGTGGTTGACCGTGGTCAGGCCACTCATTGCCGGCCCGTGGATGACCCTTCCCTCCAGCGTCGCGACACTCGGGTACTCAAAGCTGCATTGCCCAGACCATCTTGTCTGTGAGTCGGATACGGTCCGACAACGTGCGCAGCAGAAATTCGTAGAACGCACTCGCCACGTCGGGCCGCTCACGGCGCAAGCGTTCGAAACTGGCACGCGTCAGCGTCAGGACGGTGGCCGGCCCTTCGGCCGTGACGGTGGCCGATCGCAGCGCGCGGCCGAAGAATCCCATCTCGCCGACCACGGTCTGCGTGGTGAGGTGTCGCATGCGCAATGCCGGTGCGCCGTCCACTGAGACGTCGACACCCAGGCGCCCGGAGGCCACCAGATCGATCGCGTCGGACGCCTCGCCCTGCCGACAGATCGCCTGCCCGTCGACGAAGCTGCGGCGCTCGAGGTACGGCATGAAGTCCGCGACCCGGGCTTGTGTGCCCAGCTGCTGCTGCAGCCACACCGCCATGCCGGCTTCGTTCGCGCTGTCGGCGAGCGTCGGCAGACCGCTTCTGGCGAGCAGCGCATCCTCGGCCCATGCCAGTGCAGCGGTCACGTCGACAAAGGGCGCATGCGCATCCTCGCCCTTGAAGAACCCGTCGCGCGCGAGCACGTCGCGAAGCCTGGGCGCAACGCTGGAGAAGATCAGCCTTGCGCCTTGCCTCTGGCAGAAGTTGCGCAGCTTGGCCAGGCTCACGGTCGCCGAGGCATCCGCCGCAGAGACCATGCCCAAGTCCAGGATCACGTGGCTGACCCGGCCTGCAGGCAGCGCACGGACATCCTGGCGTGCGCGCTCGAAGACACCCTCCGAGGAGCCGAAGAAGATGTAGCCCGACAGCCAATAGATCTGGATGCCTCGCCGGCTTCACTGAGATAGTGCGAGGCTTCGGTCGAACGGTTGACGTTGCCCGCGAACTGCGCGCGCGACAGATGCTGGCGAACCACGCCCACGCGCGCATAGCCCGCAGCGAACATCAGGCAGGCGCAGATCACGCCGCCGATCACTCCGACGACGTAGCCAAAGCGTACGCAGGCCACGGCAATGACAAGGGCCAGCGCAAGATTCAACCAGTCGCGCTGGCGCAGTGCCTTGGAGAACGCGTCGACAAGAAAACCCCAACCGAGCTGGAACACCAGACCGGCAGCGATCGGGAGCGGGATCAGCCGCCAAGCCTTCTCTCGCCGCGATGCGAACGCCAACCCGGGACCTCGTCGAGGTCGACACACCCGACTGGTCCATGGGTTCTCCTGGTGCTGCATTGGCGCTTGTGCGACGCCGATGTTAAGCGGCGAGCAGCAGTTCTTCTTGATTCCGCCAAGCGACGGATGCGACCGTCGAAGATCGCAAAATCATCGGCTGGTGCAGGCGCACACCCTGTCGATGCTAGCTGCCGGCGATGCGGCCGCCAGAGCGGTATTCACTCGGCTGTACGCCGCTCCAAATCTTGAAGGCCCGACGGAACGCACTGGGCTCCTGGAAGCCGACCAGGCCGCCGATCGCAGCGACGCTCATGCTGCTCGTGCACAGGTAGTGGATCGCCGAATCGCGCCGCAGCTCGTCCTTGATGCCCTGATAGCTGGTGCCCTCGGCACCGAGCCGCCGCCGCAGCGTGGTGGATGCCATGTGGAACTCGCGGGCGATGTCGTCCAGCCCGGGCCACTCCTCCTGCCCGATGTTGTCACGCAGACGGCGCCGCAGGCGCGCTGTCCAGCTGTCCTCGTTCTTGTACTTCAGGAAGACCGATTGCGGCGCCGTGCGCAGGAACTGCTTGAGGGCCTGCCCGGTCTGCACCACAGGCGCGCCGAGCAGCCTGGCATCGAAGCAGATGGCGGTGACGTCGGCGTCGAACACCAGGTTCTGCGAAAACATCACGGCGTACTCCGCCGCGTGCGTCGGACGTGCGTGTGCGAAGCTGGCGGACAGCAGCGGAATGCGCTTGCCCGCAAGCCAGCACATCAGGCCGTGCACCATCACCAGGAACGTCTCGTCGGCAAAGCGCCGCGCCGCGGCGTCGACGATGCGGTTGTCGATCGCGACCACGGCCTGCTGATCGACAAGCCGCAAGTCGGCGGCGATGTCGTCGAGAAATGCCGCGAAGCCGCGCAGGATGTGCTTCAAAGCCCGGTCGAGGCTGCCGCTGTTCAGCACCGCGTGAGATAACAGCGCAAAGCTGCCGACCTTCATGCGGCGCCGGTCCAGACCAAAGAACTCATCGTCGATCTCCCGCGCCACGGCCAGCCACAGTGCGGCGAATGACGCCGCGGTGACGCGCGCATGCGGCGCGGCGAGCAAGTCCCCGGGGATCCCGGCGGCGGCCAGCACCCGCTGCCGTGCGGCGTTCGTCAGCCGTGCGACAGCGGCGGCGACGAAGTGCATCGAGACGGTATCTTTCTCCATCGGCATCGGGTGGCAGCGGGCCGCCAGTCTATTCCCGCGAGCAAGAGGGGTGGCAAAAAACGCCACCCAAGTCGGCCGGTTCGGCTATCGCGCAAAGGCTTTTCGAGCTCTAGAGTGGCGCGAACGAAAGGCCCCCGATGACCGATCTCTCCGCCGAACACAAGGCCCTTGCCGAGTACCGCCCCACCCACAAGGTCCGCTTCGTGACGGCCGCTGCGCTGTTCGACGGCCACGACGCCGCGATCAACATCATGCGGCGCATCCTGATGAGCATGGGCGCCGAAGTGATCCACCTCGGCCACAACCGCTCGGTCGACGAGGTGGTGACTGCCGCCCTGCAGGAAGACGCGCAAGGCATCGCGATCAGTTCGTACCAGGGCGGCCACGTCGAGTACTTCAAGTACATCGTCGACCTGCTGCGCGAGCGCGGCGGCGAGCACATCCAGGTGTTCGGCGGCGGCGGCGGCGTCATCGTGCCAGACGAAATCCGCGGCCTCCAGACCTACGGCGTGACGCGCATCTACAGCCCCGAAGACGGCCAGCGCATGGGCCTGGCCGGAATGATCGGCGAAATGGTGATGCGCTGCGACCAGGACCTCTCGGTGCACGCCCCCAAGACAGTGGAGGCCATCACCGGTCACAGCGCAGCCGCCTGGCGGGCGCTGGCGCAGCTGATCACCGCACTGGAAAACGGCAAGGCCGACCCCGCGTTGCGGCAGACGCTGCATGAGCGCGCGAAGGCCGCGACGGCGCCCGTGCTCGGCATCACCGGCACCGGCGGCGCCGGCAAGAGCTCGCTGACCGACGAGCTGATCCGGCGGCTGCGCCTGGACCAGGACGACGCGCTGCGCATCGCGGTGATCAGCATCGATCCGTCGCGGCGCAAGAGCGGCGGCGCATTGCTCGGTGACCGCATCCGGATGAACGCGATCGGTCCGTGGCAGCACGGCGCTCGCGTGTACGTTCGCAGCCTGGCAACGCGCGACACCGGCAGCGAGATCAGCGCCGCGCTGCCCGACGTGCTGGCCGCGGCCAAGGTCGCCGGCTTCGACCTGATCATCGTCGAGACCTCCGGCATTGGCCAGGGCGACGCGGCGATCGTGCCGCTGGTCGACGTACCGATGTACGTGATGACGCCGGAATTCGGCGCCGCCAGCCAGCTCGAGAAGATCGACATGCTCGACTTCGCCGAGTTCGTCGCGATCAACAAGTTCGACCGCAAGGGCGCGGCCGATGCACTGCGCGATGTCGCCAAGCAGGTGCAGCGCAACCGCAATGCCTTCGGCGTGCCGCCGGAGCAGATGCCCGTCTACGGCACGATCGCCAGCCGCTTCAACGACGACGGCGTGACCGCGCTGTACCAGGCGCTGCTGCCGCGCCTGGCGCAGCTCGGGCTGCCGCTGGCGCAGGGCCGGCTGCCGCGGGTTTCGATCCGCCACAGCACGCACCAGGTGCCGATCGTGCCTGGAGCGCGGGTGCGCTATCTGGCCGACATCGCCGAGACGGTGCGCGGCTACAAGCGCTACGCGCTGGCGCAGGCCGCGCTCGCCCGCGCGCTGCAGCAGCTGCGCGCGAGCGCGGCGATGCTGCAGACCGACAAGCCCGAGCGCCACCGCGCGGTCGAGGCCGTGCAGGACCTGGCCCAGGCGCGCGAGTCGCTGCTCGACCCGGCCGCGCGCAAGCTGCTGGCGATGTGGCCCGACATGCGCAAGGCCTACGCCGGCGACGAGTACGTGGTGAAGATCCGCGACAAGGAACTGCGCACGCAGCTCACGCACACCACCCTGTCGGGCAGCAAGATCCGCAAGGTCGCGCTGCCGCCGTACGAAGACCACGGCGAGATTCTCAAATGGCTGCTGCTGGACAACGTGCCGGGATCGTTCCCGTACACCGCCGGTACCTTCGCATTCAAGCGCGAGGGCGAGGACCCGACCCGCATGTTCGCCGGCGAAGGCGACGCGTTTCGGACCAACACGCGCTTCAAGCTGCTGAGCTCGGGGATGCCGGCCAAGCGCCTGTCGACCGCGTTCGATTCGGTCACCTTATACGGCAACGACCCGGCGATCCGCCCCGACATCTACGGCAAGGTCGGCAACTCGGGCGTCTCGATCGCGACGCTCGAGGACATGAAGGTGCTGTACTCGGGCTTCGACCTGTGTAGCCCGAGCACCTCGGTGAGCATGACGATCAACGGTCCGGCGCCGACGATCCTGGCGATGTTCATGAACACCGCGATCGATCAGAACCTCGACCGATTTCGCACCGACAACGGCCGCGAGCCGACCGACGACGAGGCGCACAAGATCCGCGCCTGGGTGCTGGCGAACGTGCGCGGCACGGTGCAGGCCGACATCCTGAAGGAAGACCAGGGCCAGAACACCTGCATCTTCTCGACCGAGTTCAGTCTGAAGGTGATGGGCGAC
>Ga0207648_10006527_pt1 | contig 11577 bp, 9 predicted proteins | sample KBSMisM32_FD_184310 | JGI IMG/M metagenome (GOLD analysis project Ga0207648, IMG submission 184310) | Miscanthus rhizosphere microbial communities from Kellogg Biological Station, Michigan, USA - KBS Miscanthus M3-2 (SPAdes) (version 2) | ecosystem: Host-associated > Plants > Roots > Rhizosphere... | reverse complement strand
GCGCGGTCAGTCCGGCCAGGAACAGCCGGCGGAACGTGTAGCGCGCGGCGACCAGGTTGTGCGTGCCCCGGCCGATGTCCTGCATGATGCCGTTCATCTTCTGCGCGCCGTGCGACACGCCGATCGCGAACACGAGGAACGGCACGAGGATCGAGTACGGGTCGAGCTCGAAGCCCAGGAGCGCGATCAGGCCGAGCTGCCAGGCGACCGCCACCAGCGAGCACGCCACGACCAGGAGCGTGCTGCGCACGCAGCGCGTGTAGGCGTAGAGGATCGCCGTCGCGATCAGCGTCGCGATGGCGAAGAACGCCATGACCTCGCGGAGCCCGTCGATCAGCTCGCCGACGATCTTCGCGAAGCCGATGACGTGGATCCGGACGTTCGTACTTTCATACGGGCCGCGCACTCGCTCCTCGAGCGTGCGCGAAAGCGTGGCGTAGTCGATGCGCTGTCCGGTGCGGGGATCGCGCTCGAGCAGCGGGACGAACACCATGCTCGAGCGGAAGTCGCTGCCGACCAGGCTGCCGACGATGCCCGCGCGCGCGATGTTGTTCCGAAGCTCCTCGACGCCGCGCGCCGAGCCATCGTAGGCGTCCGGCATCACCGGGCCGCCGCGGTAGCCCTCCTCGGTCACCTCGGTCCAGCGGACCGCAGGCGTCCACAGCGATTTCACCCACGCGCGGTCGACTCCCGGCGTCAGCACCAGCTCGTCGCTGACGCGCTTCAAGGTCTCGAGGTAGCGCGGGTCGAAGATGTCGCCGTCGCGATTCTCGACCACGACGCGCACGGCATTGCCGAGTCCCCGCAGGTCCTTGCGGAGCTCGAGGTAGTTGCGGATGTACGGATGCCCCTGCGGCAGCATCTTGTCGAAGCCCGCGTTGAGCGTGAGCTTCGCGATGGCGAACGTGCCGAGCACCACCGTGAGCAGTGCGCAGACGGCGAGCACCGCCTTGCGATGGTTGAACACCAGCCGCTCGAGCCAGCGGCCCGACGCGCGGTCGAAGTCGTCGAGGCTGCGCGCGACGGGAAGCTTCTCGCGATGGTGGGACGCGGGTGCCATCGGGACTCCGCGTCAACGAGCCGCGAGCGTCGCGATCGCGACGCCGCGCGGCCCGACGACAACCAGCCGATCGTCGCGAAGCGCGGTCGTGCCGGCGAGCGGCATCGACGGCGTCGCCTTGAGGGCGACGAACGTGCGGCCGCCGTCGTCGCTGCGCACGATGCGTCCGCCGGCGTCGGCGAGCAGCGTCGCGCCGGTCGACGTGCGCGCGCTCGCCACGATCGACGCGGCAAGACCGGAGTCGACCTTCATCCAGCTGGCGCCGCCGTCGTCGCTGCGCCATGCATTGCCGCGCAGCCCGAAGGCGAGCACGGCGCCGCCGGCGTCGGCGATGCCGAAAAAACCGCCCGAGTACGGCACGGCGAGCCCGCGGAATTGCCTCGTGGCGGGATCGAGCTTCAGCACGAGGCCGGCCTCGCCGGCGACGTAGAGCGAGCCGCCGACCGAACGGATCGCGTGCAGGTTCTGGAGCTTGGGATTGTCGGTCCGGTCGAACCAGGGCTCCCAGGTCCGGCCGCCGTCGACGGTGCGAACGATCAGGTTGTACGCACCGACCGCCCAGCCCTCGTTCGCATCGGCGAACCAGACGTCGAGGAACGGCTTGTCGGGGCCCTGCTCGCGGTAGCGCTTCGCTTCGGCGAGCAGCGACTTCATCTTCGCGGATTTGGGCTGATCGGCGACGCGGCGCTCCATCGCCTCGACCAGCTTGTCGTTCAGGCGACGGCCGTCGAGCATCAGCCTCCAACGCTCGCCGCCATCGTCGCTGCGCAGGATCACGCCGTCGTGGCCGACCGCGAAGCCGAGACGCGCGTCGACGAAGGTCACCGCCGTGAGGTCCACGCTGACCGGCACCGCCGCCTGGCTCCACGTCGCGCCGCCATCGGTCGAGACGACGATGTGGCCGCGCTGTCCGACGGCGACGAGACGGTCGCCGGCGGGCGCGACGGCCAGCAGGAGACTCTTCGCCGCGAGCGGCGAGCGCGTCGCCGGCGTGTCGAGCACGTCGGCGAAGCCGGCGCCGGTCGCCGTCGTCGACACGGAAAGCGCGGCGGCGAGCGCGGCGACGAACGCGGCGGATCGGAGGTTCATGAGAGAAAATGCCCGTCCGGCCGGCATGACGACAACGCTGCGTTCCGGCGGACGGGCGAAAGGAAAACGTCGAGCGCTAGCGCACGCCCGCGCCGGCGAGCGCATCCGGCGTCCACGCCGAATCGCGCGGCAGCTCGGTCATGTACTTGAGGCCGCCGTAGGTGCCGAACAGACCGCTGATGTTGTACACGCCCGAGGTGAAGTCGTAGATCGCGAACGTGTCGCCGAACGGCGCCTGCACGTCGTAGCTCTGCGACGGGAACGCGAAGCTCGAGCGGAACAGCTGGCCGCGCGCGTCGTACTGGTCGGACGCGAGCGCCGTCCAGCTGTCCTCGTCGAGGAAGAACACGCGCTTCGCGTAGATGTGGCGCTTGTCGGCCTTGAGCGTCGCCTCGACGACCCAGACGCGGTGCAGCTCCCAGCGGACGAGGTCCGGGTTGAGGTGCTGCGGCTTGGTGATGTCCGAGGCCGGCTTGTGATAGGTCAGCCGGTAGGTGCTGTACGGCACGTACATCTCCTTCTTGCCGACGAGCTTCCAGTCGTAGCGGTCGAGCGCGCCGTTGAACACCGACACGTCGTCGTAGGTCGCCGCGCCGGCCGCGCCGGGATTCGGCGTGTCGTGCGCGAGGTCCGGCGCGAGGCGCGTGCGGCGCTGGCCCGGCAGGTACTGCCACGCGCGGCGCGGCTGCTGCAGCGGGTTGACCGAGTCGATGATCAGGAGCGCCTCGCCGTTGCGGCGCGCGGGCCCGACGTACATCAGCTTGTTGAACCAGTACGGGTCCTTCGCGCTGATCGGGCCGGTCTTCTTCGGATCGTAGATCGGCCACGCCCAGTACGCGTCGGCGGCGACGGCGAGCGTCGCGTTGCCGGACGCGTCGACGTTCCAGTTCTCGTAGCGGCTGCCGTCGTAGCCCAGCCCGCTGTAGCGCAGCAGGTGGTTCCACATCGCCTCCGCGCCGGTCTTCGGGATCGGGAACGGGTAACCCGGGAGCACGTTCTCCAGCGCGAGGCCGCCGTCGACCGCCTTGGCGCCGGTCGCGTTCCTCAGCGTGTTGTCGAGGATACGCTGCGGGACGGCGACGGTGCGGTGCGTCGGGTAGACGTCGAGCCGCATCGTCGGGTAGCGCTTGAGCAGCTCCTTCGTGCCTTCCGTGAGCTTGTCCGCCTGAGCCGCGGCGTCCTTGCCGGTGATGACCATTCGCGGCTTCTCGTCCGCGAACGGATCGGGGCGGAACTTGCTGCCCTTCTCGTAGCTCGCCGGCGGCGTCGCGAGGCCGCCGGTGTACGCGGGGATCGTGCCTTCCTTGTTGCCTGCCTTCTCGGCGCCCGACGCGGTAAGCGTCGTTCCGAGCTGCTTCGCCTCGTCGGCGGTGACGGCCGCGAGCGAAGGCGCTGCGAGGGCCGCGGCCACGGCCGCGGCGATCAACGTGTGATGGATGCGCATGAGGGTTCTCCGGGGGTCGAGGTCAGAACGTCGCCTTGACCGTGAAGTTGATGTAGCCGCGGTCGGTGAGCAGCGAGTTGAGGCCGTTCTGCGAGACGACGGACTGGCCGCCGCCGAACGCCGCATTGCCGGTCGTGTACTTGCCGAGGAAGTCGATGTACTTGAGGTCGAAGCGCCATTGCTGGCGGTAGTCGAGCCCGAGGCCGACCGAGTAGGTGCCGGCGTCCTTGTTGCCGCCGAGCACGGTGGCCGCGTTGCCCGACACGCCCTGCGACCAGGTGAGCGGCATCGAGAGGTCGGCGCCGGGGAACACCTGGAACCACGTCGGCGTGAAGTTCGCCGCCGCGCCGACGAAGTTGCGCGTCGCGCAACCGTCCGACTCCTTGTTGGTCGGGCAGCCGCCGAAGCCGACGGCGTTGAAGTACTGGCCGCCGCTTCGCACCTTGTCCCAGCGGCTGAACGTGAGCTCCGTCTGGTAGGTGGCCGTGTCCCACAGGAACGTCTTGGGCACGATGCCGATCGCGTTGACGAGGCCGTGCCAGGTGTCGCCGACTGCGCCGGGCGTGTCGCCGCGGCCGAACTGCTGGCCCGCGACGTTGCTGAACAGGCGCGAGAACAGCGGCGTGTTGTGGCGGTACGACGCTTCCGCGCCGACGCTCACGCCCGCGATCTGCTTCGACAGGCTGACGCCGTACAGGTCGACGCTGTCCTTGTAGACGAGCTTGTACTCGCCGTTCACCGCGACGACCGTGGGCGTCGAGGAGTTCGCGTAGATCGGCGTCGGGACGAGCGACGTCAGGAACACGTTCGGCAGCTTGTCGGAATAGCGCCGGTAGTAGAAGCCGACCGTGCCGTCGAGCCATTGCGGGCTCCAGCGCAACGCGGCGCCGAAGTCGCCGCCCTGCCTGGGCTCGCTCGCTTCGCCGCGCGCGGCGTTCACCAGCGTGACGCGCGTCGGGCTCGGCACCGGAACGATCTGGCGGTCGGGACCGTTGAACAGCGGGTCCGCCGGCCCGAGGTAGGTGCCGCCTTCCGGATAGCGCGCCGAATCCCATTCGTAGAAATACTGGAGCGCGACCGAGACTTCCTGGCCGAACTGCGCCTGCGCCGACACCTGGCCGAGCGGACGGAACAGCTCCTTCACTTCCGTGCCGGGCGTCGCGAAGCCCTTCTGCAGGTCGAGCGGCATCTGCGAGTACGAGATGCCGTGCACGGCGCCGCCGAGCAGGAGCGACTCGCCCCAGTACACCGTGTGGCGGCCGGCCTTGATCGACACCGGCACGTTGCCCGCGTCGAAGCTCGCGAACACGAACGCGTCGAGCAGCTCGCCCGACGGGCCCGCGTAGTAGCGCTTGACGTACGGCGAGTACTCGCCGTTGTCGTAGCTCACGAGCTGGCCGCCGTTGGGCAGCGCCTGGCGCAGCGGCGGGAACGGACCGAAGGCCGGCGCCGGCGGCACCACGAGGTTCGGGTTGCCGACCGGGTTCTTGCCGTCGTACGCGTTGTCGTACCAGCCCGCCGCGCTCACGCGGAAGCCGAGCGACTTGCGCCACACGAAATCGAACTCGGAGAGCACGTCGAGGCGGTTGGTGACGACCTTGTTCTTGTCGAAGCTGTACGTGCCTTCGTCGGCGAGGAAGTAGTTGCCGATGTTCTGGTCGCGCCCCTCGACGCGCATGCCGAGGTTGTAGCGGAACGTGTTGTCCCAGCGCATCGAGATATCCGGGTTGCCGGTGTCGATCTCGAACGCGCACGCGCCGCCCGCGAACGACGCGAGCGCGGCCGCGACCGCCATCGCCGCCGCACGACGCCGCAGCGGTTGCGCGGCGCAAGCCTTCCCCCTGATGACCTTGATCATCATGCTTCCTCTCCGTGTGGACCGGCCTCCCTTGGCGCGGTCGCGTTTCAGTGGCGCATCGCGGTTTCTCGTCGCGCGGTCGCGCGCGGAAAGCCGCCTGTTTTTGGTTCTCGTCCCGCTAGAAGGGTCGATCTCCGACGATCCCCGCGCGCTCCATCCTGCGATGGCACGGCGGGTAATCCATCACTGCATAATGCTGCGTGCTCCGGTTGTCCCACATCGCGACGCTGTTGGGCTTCCAGCGGAAGCGCACCTGGTATTCCGGGACGAATGCCTGGCTGACCAGGTACTGCAACAGCTGCGACGCGCCCGGCGCGTAGTCCTGCCCGACGCGGACGTTCTCCGCGGTGTGGTAGTTCGTGAAATGCGTGGTGAAGGCGTTGACGTACAGCACCTTCTCGCCGGTCTCGGGGTGCGTGCGCACGACCGGATGCTCGGCGTCGGGGAACTGCGCGTGCAGCGCGAGCCGCTTGGCTTCCGGCATCGCGGCGCCGAACGACGCCTCGATGCTGTGGCGCGCGCGCAGCGTGGCGATCCGCGCCTTGACCGGCTGGGGCAGGCGCGCGTACGCCTCGACCATGTTGGCCCACATCGTGTCCCCGCCGACGGGCGGGCACTCGACGCAGCGAAGCACGGCGCCGAACGGCGGGCTCTCCCGCCACGTCGCGTCGGCGTGCCAGGCGTTCTCGTAGCGATCGTTCGGCGTGTCGGGCGACTTGTAGATGCGGACCAGCCCCGGGTGGTCGGGATCGCTGCCGACGACCGGATGGTCCTCGAGCGCACCGAAGTGCCGCGCGAACGCGACGTGCTCGGAACGCGTGATGTCCTGGTCGCGGAAGAACACGACGCGGTAATAGAGCAGCAGCGCGCGGATCTCGGCCACGAGCCCGGGGTCGCGCGACGCGACGCCGAGGTTCACGTTGCCGAGCTCGGCGCCGATCGTGCAGGTCAGCGGATGGACCTGGATCGTGCGCGTGCAGACGGCCGGCGCTGCGGAGGCCAGGTTCATGGGCGCACGGTCAGGATCGACGAGCCGGTCGTGCGGCGCGCCTCGAGGTCGCGATGCGCGTTCGCGGCGTCGCTCAACGGATAGCGCTGGCTGATGTCGACGCGGATGCGGCCCGCGGCGACATGATCGAACAGCTCGCCGGCAAGCGCAGCCTTCTCGGCGGGATCGGCGATGTAGTCGGCGAGCGCCGGGCGCGTGATGTACAGCGAGCCCTTGACTGCCAGCTCCATCGCGTCGATCGGCGGGAACGGGCCCGACGCGGTGCCGACGCAAACGAGCAGGCCCCGCCGCTTGATCGACGCGAGCGACGCGGCGTACGTATCCTTGCCGACGCTGTCGTAGGCCACGGCCACGCCGGCGCCGCCGGTCAGCTCGCGCACGCGCGCGGCGACGTCCTCGCGCCCGTAGACGATCGTGTGGTCACAGCCGTGCGCCTTGGCGACCGCGGCCTTCGCGTCGGTCGACACCGTGCCGATTACGGTGAGCCCGAGGAGCTTCGCCCACTGGCACGCGATCGAGCCCACGCCGCCCGCGGCCGCGTGGAACAGGATCGCGTCGCCCGCCTTCAGCGGCCAGATCCGGCGCATCAGGTACGCCGACGTGAGCCCGCGCATCGTCATCGCCGCCGCGGTCTCGCACGCGATCGCGTCGGGCAGCTTGATGAGCGGCGCGGCAGGAATCAGGCGCGACGTGCTGTACGCGCCGAGCGTGTTCAGGAAGCCCGTGTAGGTGACGCGGTCGCCGGGGCGCACGTTCTGCACGCCCTCGCCCACCGCTTCGACCACGCCCGCCGCCTCGACGCCGAGACCGTTCGGCAGCGGCACCTTGTACAGGCCCGAGCGGAAATAGGTGTCGGCGAAGTTGAGCCCGACCGCCTCGTGGCGCACGCGCGCCTGGCCGGGGCCGGGCTCGCCGACGACGACGTCCTCGAGCTTGAGCACCTCGGGTCCGCCGGTCTGGTGGAAGCGGATCGCCTGCGCGGTAGCGGTGGTCATCGCCATGTCCTCGTCACGCGACGGCGCGCAGCGACGTCCGCCGCGGCGCGCGGCCGGGCGCGAAGCCGTTCGCGGCCAGCGTCTCTTCCGCGCTCGAATAGAACTCGCCGATCCGGTAAATGCGACGCGATTCCGCGCCGTCGGCGATCTCCCGGCCGAACTCGCGCGAGATGCGCACGAGCTGCTCGACCTGACGCACGCTGGACATCTTGGCCTTGCGGTCCTGCTGCCACAGGTTGTCCTCGATGCCGCAGCGGACGTGCAGGCCCATCGCGATCGCCATCATGTTGACCGGCAGCACGTTGAGCATCGACGTCTCGAGCGTCAGCACCGCGCCGTCCGGCACCGCGCGAACGAAGTTCGCGAGGTTGTAGAGGTTGGGCGAATCGAAGCCGCCGCCGATCGCGACCCAGGTCAGGATCAGCGGGACGTTGCACGTGCCCCGGCGCATCATCCGCTCGACCGTCTCGATCTGCGTGATGTTCGCGAGCTGGAAGTGGGTCTGGATGCCCTTCGCGGACAGGCGCCGGATGTGCTCCTCGACCCATTCGGGGCCCGCGGGAATCGTCATCTCGCGGTACGCGCGGTACATCGCCGGCTCGGCGAGCGTCGTGCCCGCGAGGTCGCCGTCGAGCATCTGCTCGACGACGTTCATCTGGTTGGTGTTGATCGCGATCGTGACCTGGTCGGGCGCGGGCGAGAGATCGGCGAGCATGTGGCGCGTGTCGTCGGACAGCCACTTCGCGACCTCGCCGTCGCCTTCCGGCATGAAGCTGATCGAGCCGCCGACCTGGATCACGAGCTCGGGGACGCGCGCGCGGATGCCCGCGATCAGCTCGTTGAACTTCGACAGGCGCTTGCTGCCCTTGCCGTCGAGTTCGCGAACGTGCAGGTGCAGCACAGAGGCGCCCGCGTTGTAGCAGTCGACCGCCTTCTGGATTTGCGCCTCCATCGTGACCGGGATGTCCTCGGGGAAGTCGGACGGCATCCACTCGGGACCGTAAGGCGCGCAGGTGATGACCAGCTTGTCCTGGTTCTCCGGGTAGAGCGCTCCGTCTAGGAAGTTCATCGCCTGGTCCTCGTAGTCGCTTTGTTGTTCGCCGCGGCGGCCGACGCGAGCTCCTCGATCAGGATCGGCGCCGCGACGCACATGCTGTGCAGGCCTTGCAGCGTCGCGAGCTGCAGGACCGCGGTGATTTCCTCGCGCGACGCGCCGGCGGCGAGCGCGCGCTGGATGTGGCGCCGGATACCCGGCACGTACAGGTGCGTGACCGAGGCGTCGAGCGCGATGCCGATCAGCGCGGACGTCTTGGCGTCGAGCGCACCGGCGATCCGCGGCGCGATCGCGAGCGCGATCGCCTTCTCGGTCCACGCCGGGTCGAGCGTCGCGAACGGCTCCCAATCGGGATTCCAGTTGCCCGACGCGCGCTTTTCGGCGGGCGCGGGCGTCGTCTCCCGGCGGTTCCGCGCCTGGGATTTCGGCTTGATCGTGGTCATGCGGCTTGCGGCCTCGCGCCCGCGTCGGAAGGCGCGTGGTCGCGCGACGCGCGACCGAGGTCCGGCTCGTAGCAACCCGCGGCGATCGCGAACATGACCGCGGCCGCCATGCAGAACAACGGCACGGCGGTCAGCGCGAACGACAGGCCATAGTGGTCGGACAGCAGCCCCGCGAGCACCGGGCCCGCGGCGAGGCCGAACAGGTTCTGCGTGAGCGACAGCACCGCCGCGGCGGTCGCGCGGACGCCCGGGTGGACGACGTCGACGATCACCGCGGCGACCGGGCCGATGCTCGCGGTCATCGTCAGTCCGCCCGCGACGATCATGGCGAATTGCGCCGGCCCCGGCGACATCACGCCGAACGCCGTGACCATCAGGATCGTCGTGGCCAGCGCCGCCACGAAAGGCACCAGCAGTCGTGCGCGCGGGCGACGCTTGGCGAGACGGTCGGCGAGCATGCTCCACGCGATCGCGCCGAGCGCGCTGGCGAGCACGACGACGCCGGCCTGCAGGCCCGCCTTGTCCGGCGCGAGGCCATAGTAGCGGTTGAAGTAGCTCGGCAGCCACGCATAGGTCGTCGACACCATGACGAGCTGCAGTCCGGCGCCGAGGCAGGTGATGAGCACCGTGCGCGGACGGAACACTTCCGCGAAGATCACGCGCAGCGAGCGACCCGCCGAGGGCGCGCCGGCAGCGATCGCTTTCGCCGGCAGGTCGACGGTCTTGTAGTCGCGCACGACCATCAGGAATGCGACCGCGAGCAGGAGGCCTGGCACGCCGACGGCGCCGAAGCCGGCCTGCCAGCCCCAGCGCTGCGCGATCACGCCGCCGAGGACGACGCCGATCACCGAGCCGATGAGTCCCGCGGCGAGGAACGCGCCGAGAACCGTGCTGCGCAATCGTCCGGGGAAGACGGTCGCGAGCAGCGCGGCGCCCGCGGCACCGTACGCGGCCTCGCCGAGGCCGACGACGCCGCGCATGAACAGCAGCTGGCCGTAGCTCTGCGCGAAGGCGCAGCCGATGGTCGCGAGGCTCCAGACCAGCGCCATCACGAACATGCTCTTGACGCGGCTCCACCGGTCCGCGAGCAGCGACAGGGGCACGGTGCCGATCGCGACGACGATCGACACGATCGCCACGAGCGCGCCGAGCTGGGCGTCGCTTAAGCTCCACTGCGCCTTGAGGTGCGGGAACATCGACACGACGACCTGGCGGTCGACGTAGTCGAAGATCATGAGCCCGAAGGTCAGCGCGAAGACGCGCCACGCATAGCCGCGCGAAACCGGCGGCTGGCCGGTCGCGGCGATATCGGTGGCGTGGATCGCAAAGCCCATCGGGCGCTCATCCTCGCGCGGAACGGGCGCCCGGGACGAGGGCCCATTTCCATGCGGGGCGGATTGTGGGGTCCAGGGCCGGTTGCGACTTGCCGGGCGGGGACATAGACTTACCTTTTCGGGACAGCCGGTGGAGGGCTGCCGTGTCGGTCCTGGTCCGCAGCGCGTCGCTCACCAATTTCCCCGACGTCGCCCGTACTGCGGGTCTCGACCCCGTGCGCATGCTGAGCGCGGCGGGCCTGCCCGCGCGCTGCCTGATCGACCCCGAGCTCGCGGTGCCGGTCGACAACGTCCGGGCGCTGCTCGAGGACGCCGCGTCGCAATCCGGGCTCGAGGCGTTCGGCCTGCTGATGGCCGAGACCCGCAAGCTCTCCGCCCTCGGGCCGGTCGGCCTGATCGTGCGCGAGCAACCGACGCTTCGCCTTGCGCTCGACGTGCTCGTGCGTCACAGCCGCAGCCTCAACGCTGCGCTGTTCGTCACGCTCGAGGAAGCCGGCGAGGTCGGCGTGCTGCGCGAGGAGGTCATCGTCGGGCACGCCGGCGCGGTGCGCCAGTCGACCGAGCTCGCGATCGGCGTGGTGTTCCGCCTCGTGGGTGCGGTGCTGGGCCCGACGTGGAGACCGCTGCGCGTGTGCTTCGCCCATGATGCGCCTGCGGACCGATCCGTCCATCTGCGCGTGTTCGGTCCCTCAGTCGAGTTCGGCCACGATTTCAACGGCATCGTGTTCCGGCGCAGCGACCTCGAGGCGCGCAATCCCAACGCCGATCCGGCGATGGCGAGCTTCGCGCAACAGATCCTGGACCAGCGCGGCCGCCGCGCCGAGGGCGACGTGCGGGGCGCCGTGCGCGACCAGGTGATGCTGCTTCTCGGGTCCGGCGGCTGCTCGGTCGAGCTGGTCGCGAGGCATCTCGGCGTCGACCGGCGCACCATCCACCGCCGTCTCGCCGCCGAGGGCGAGACGTACTCGGGGGTCGTCGACGCCGTGCGCCGCGAGCTCGCGGGACGCTACCTCGACCACGGCGAGCGTCCGCTCGCCGAGGTGTCAATGCTGCTCGGGTTCGCCGCGCCGAGCGGCTTCACGCGCTGGTACCGCAAGCGCTTCGGCGCCGCGCCGTCGAAGCACGCGCGACGGCGCTGACCAGGGTCACGCCATGATGTTGACGCCGCCGTCGACGTAGAGCGTCTCGCCGGACAGCCGCCGCGCGTACGGCGTCGCGAGGAATGCGCAGGTGTAGCCGACGTCCATGATGTCGACGAGCTCGCCGAGCGGTGCGCGCGTCGCGGCCTGGT
>Ga0207648_10006521_pt1 | contig 11584 bp, 9 predicted proteins | sample KBSMisM32_FD_184310 | JGI IMG/M metagenome (GOLD analysis project Ga0207648, IMG submission 184310) | Miscanthus rhizosphere microbial communities from Kellogg Biological Station, Michigan, USA - KBS Miscanthus M3-2 (SPAdes) (version 2) | ecosystem: Host-associated > Plants > Roots > Rhizosphere... | reverse complement strand
CCGTGCTGGGCGCCCCGCGTCCGGCGGCGTCGAGTGGCATCGAGGCCGCCACGATGGGAATGACCACGATGCTGAGCAGCACGAGATAGCCGCCAAACCACCAGCGCGCGCGCCGCGCATCGGCGACGTCTGCGCACTCGACCACGCCGATGTGAAACATGCGCGGCAGGCAGAAAAACGCGAACATGCCCGTCAACGCCTGCACAAAGAAGATCGACGGTTGGCGCAGGTCGCCGGGCAACTGACGCATCGTCGTCAGCAATGGCTTGGCGCTGTCGAGCGTCATCAGAGCGAACACGGCTACCAGCATCAGCGCGACGAGCTTGAACAACGACTCGGCTGCGATCGCCACCACCATGCCAGGGTGGTGCTCGGTCGCGTCGATACCGCGGGTTCCGAACAGGATGGCGAACACCGCCAGCGTCAGTGCGATCAGGAGCGTCGTATCGAAATACCACGGAGGTACGGGGCCGGGCGGTTTTCCCGTGAGTACATCGATGCTCATGGAGATGGCCGTGAGCTGCAGCGCGATGTAAGGAATGATCGCGGTAAGCGCGATGACCGTGACCAGCACCGCGATACGGCGTGACCTGCCGAATCGCGCCGACAAGAGGTCGGAGATCGAAGTCGCGTTCTGGTATTTGGCGAGCCGCACGAGGCGCTCGAAGAACGGCAGGCCGAACGCCAGCAAGAGCAGCGGACCCAGATAGCCGGCGAGGTACAGCAGGCCATCCTGTTTTGCCGTGCCCACCGCGCCGTAAAACGTCCAGCTCGAACCGTAGACTCCGAGCGCGAAGCTGTAGATCAGCGGACGAAAGCGCGCGTTGTCGGGATAGAGCTTGCTGCGATCGCCCCACCATGCAATGGCGAACAGGCCGGCCATGTACACCAGCGAAGTGAGCAGCAGCACCCAGCCTGAAATCGTCGGCGTCATTCGTTCACGAAGATAGTCGAATTCCCTGCGGGCGTGGCATCCTAGCGAGCGATTTCTCACGGAGTGCAACATGCTGGTTGGATCCAACGTTCGACGCGTCGCGGTGGTCGGCGGCATGCGCATCCCCTTCGCACGCGGCCACGGCGCCTACTCGCGTGTCGGCAACCAGGACATGTACACCGCGGTGCTGCAGGCGCTGGTGTCGAAATACCGGCTGGCAGGCGAACGTCTCGGTGATGTCACCGGCGGCGCGGTGCTCAAGCACTCCAAGGACTTCAACCTGGTGCGCGAATGCGTGTTGTCGTCGGGTCTCGATCCGCAGACCCCCGGCATCGACATGCAGCGCGCCTGCGGCACGGGCCTCGATGCCACCATTTCCGTCGCGATGAAGATCGCGCTCGGGCAGATGGACGCAGGCATCGCCGGCGGTTTCGACACCGTCAGCGATCCGCCCGTCGTCTATGCGCGCGAATACCAGCAGCTGCTGTTGCGAGCCTATCGCGCACGCAGCGCATGGGGGCGCATCAAGCCCTTCTTCGGTTTGCGCCCGCGCCATTTCAAACCGGTGATGCCCGGCGTGCTCGAGCCGCGCACGGGGCTTTCGATGGGCGAACATTGCGAGCAGATGGCCAAGACCTGGAAGATCTCGCGCGCCGATCAGGATGCGCTCGCGAACCTCAGTCATGTGAACGCCGGCAATGCCTGGGCTCGTGGCTTCTTCAGCGATCTCGTGATCGGTGAATACCAGGGCCTGAAGATCGACAACAATGTGCGCGCCGACAGCACGGTGGAGAAACTCGCGCAGCTCAAGCCCGCGTTCGACCGGCGCAGCGGCCAGGGCACCCTCACCGCCGGTAATTCCACGCCGCTGACCGACGGCGCGTCGGCCGTGTTGTTAGCCAGCGAAGCCTGGGCGCGCGAGCGCAATCTGCCGGTGCTCGCGTATTTCAGCTACAGCAAGCAGTGGGCGGTCGACTATGTCGGCGGCAACGAGGGCCTGCTGATGGCGCCCGCCTACGCGGTGCCCGCCATGCTCAGGGATGCGAACCTCACGCTGCAGGATTTCGATTTCTACGAGATCCACGAGGCCTTCGCCGCGCAGGTGTTGTGCACGCTCAGGGCCTGGGAGTCCCCCGAGTATTGCAAGGAGCGCCTCGGGCTCGACCAACCCCTCGGCAGCATCGACCGCGCGAAGCTCAATGTGAACGGCTCGAGCGTGGCCATCGGCCATCCGTTTGCGGCAACGGGCACGCGCATCGTGGCTTCACTGGCGAAGCAGCTGGCCGAGTCGCCCACGGCGAAGCGCGGCCTGATCTCGGTTTGCACCGCAGGCGGGATGGGGGTCGTCGCCATCCTCGAGAAAGCATAGCGGCCGGCGTCAGTTGCTGAATTTGCGATTGGTTTCATTTGAAACTAAATTGGCACCCCGCGCCCGAGGTGCCCATGAAACGTTACATCCACTTCCCGAAAGTCGAGGGCCAGGCTTCTCGGCAGGCGCATGCCAATCTGCCGGCGGGCACGTTTGAGCGTGAGATCAGCAAGGAGGGCTTCTTTGGCCCCGCCTCGCATCTCTACCACCGGCATCCGCCCACGGGCTGGGTGAACTTCGAAGGCCCGCTGCGTCCACACGCATTCGATTGCACCCGGCTCACCGGCAACCAGCCTTCGCCCTGGAGCGCGGCGGAGCTGCTGTACAACACGGCGGTGCGACTACGCTTCTGGAAGCTGGAAGGCAGCATGCCGCAACTCGCGCGCAACGCCGATGGCGACGAGCTTTTGTTCGTGCACGCCGGGCGCGGAGACTTCTTCTGCGACTACGGCCATCTGTCATTCGAAGCCGGCGATTACATCCTCATCCCGCGCGGCACGATGTGGCGCGTCGAATGCGCGCAGCCGCTGCACGCGCTGCTCATCGAGGCCACTAACAACTCTTATCAACTTCCGGACAAGGGGCTGGTGGGTCCGCATGCGATCTTCGACGCGGCCATGCTCGACACGCCACGCATCGACGAAGCCTTCAAGGATCAGCAGGGCGATACCGAGTGGCAGGTCGCGATCAAGCGGCGCGGGACCGTGTCCACTGTGACCTACCCTTTCAACCCGCTCGACGCGGTGGGCTGGCATGGCGACCTCTGCGTGGTGCGTATCAACGTGAAGGATTTGCGCCCGCTCATGAGCCACCGCTATCACCTGCCACCTTCGGCACACACTACTTTCCTGGCCGACCGCTTCGTCGTCTGCACGTTCACGCCGCGCCCGTTCGAGTCCGATCCTGGCGCCATGAAGGTGCCGTTCTTCCACAACAACGACGACTACGACGAGGTGCTGTTCTATCACGCAGGCGACTTCTTCAGCCGAGACAACATTCATCCCGGCATGATCACCCTGCATCCCGGTGGCTTTACCCATGGACCACATCCCAAGGCGCTGAAGAATGTGTTCCAGCAGGCGAAGCCGGCAACCGACGAATACGCGGTGATGATCGACACGCGCGACGCACTGGAAATTGCCCCGGCGGCCGCGCAGGTGGAATGGCCGGGCTACGTGGATAGCTGGAAAGGCGCCAAATGAAATTGGCGTCACTCAGACGCGGCGATCGCGACGGGCGGTTGGCAATCGTCAGCCGGGATCTCTCGCGTTGTCAGCTCGTGCCCGGCATCGCGCCCACGCTGCCGGCGGCGCTCGATGACTGGTCCACCGTACAACCGAGGCTCGCCGAGCGTGCGGCGGCACTCGAACTCAGCTCCGCGTCCTCCGAAGTCATGGCGTTCGACCCGGCGCAGTGCGCGGCGCCGCTGCCTCGCGCCTATCACTGGGTAGATGGAAGCGCGTACGTCAATCATGTCGAGCTGGTGCGCAAGGCGCGCGGCGCGGAAATGCCGGCGTCGTTCTGGACCGATCCGCTGGTGTACCAGGGCGGCTCCGACGACTTGTTAGGCGCTCGCGACGACGTTCCGTTTGGCGACGCTGCCTGGGGCATCGACCTCGAAGCCGAGGTGGCCGTCATCACTGACGACGTTCCCATGGGCACCGGCGCCGCCGACGCTGCAGCTCACATCAAGCTCGTCATGCTCGTGAACGACTGGTCATTACGCGGCCTGATCCCGGGCGAACTTGCCAAGGGATTCGGCTTCTATCAATCCAAGCCCGCCACGGCGTTCTCGCCGGTGGCGGTCACTCCCGATGAGCTGGGCGCGGCCTGGCGCGACAGCAAGGTCCACTTGCCACTGGAGAGCCGCATCAATGGCCAGGTTTTCGGCCGCCCGGATGCAGGCACGGACATGACATTCAGTTTCGCGCAGCTCATTGCGCACGCGACGAAGACGCGCCGGCTCGGCGCCGGCGCGATCGTCGGGTCGGGAACGGTGTCCAACTACGACCGCAGTCGCGGCAGCAGCTGTCTCGCCGAGAAGCGCACGCTCGAGCAACTCGAGCATGGCGCACCGCGCACACCGTTCCTGAAGTTCGGCGACCGCGTCGCCATCGAGATGCTCGATGCCGAAGGCCGCAGCATTTTCGGCGCGCTCGACAACCAGGTGGTTCGCGCCGTTAGTTAGGTTGGAAAGTGAATCAGACGATGGCGACTTCGACCATCCTGGGCTCGAGTACTCGCGCCAGGTCCGCGGGTGCGATGCCGATCAGGAAACCGCGCGCGCCACCGTTGATATAGATGAGCGGCAGATCCGCGATGGTCTTCTGGCAGCAGATCGGCATGCGGCGTTTGAGGCCGAACGGCGAAGTGCCGCCGACCTGGTAGCCCGAATGCCGATCGGCCACCTCGGGCGCGCACGGCGCCACACTCTTGTGTCCGAGCTGTCGCGCAAGATTCTTGGCCGACACTTCGCGATCGCCGTGCATGAGGATGCAAAGCGGGCGTTTGGCTTCATCCTCGAAGATCAGCGTTTTCACCACCTGGTGTTCATCGACACCCAGGTGTTCGGCAGAGGCGCGCGTGCCACCGCGCGGCTCCCACGTGTACAGGTGCGGCGTGAATTCAACTTTGTGTTGGCGAAGCGTGCGAATCGCCATCGTGACGGGATAGTCGGTGGCCATTCCTGAAGATTATTTTTGACAATCGCATTGCGGGCAACCGCGATCGAAAATGATCAGCCACTTGCCTGACTTCTCACGACGCCAGATCGACGTATAGGTGCCGACTCGTTTGCCGTCGCCATTCATCACCGGGCCGGTGCTCAACGCCAGCTTGCCGCCTTCCTGCACCTCGACGATCTCCGGCGCCCATGAAAATGGCGCCTTTGGCGCATCGAAAAACTTCTGCCAGTTCGTCAGTACCTCGGCCGGTCCGCGCAGGGGCTTGTCGGCCAGCCAGATGACATCCGGTGCGATCATGCTCGTGAAAGTCTTCACGTCGCGGTCTGCCAGGGTTTTCGCGAAGGCGATCTCGGTGGCCCGCACTTGTTCGGCGAGTTCGGCCAGGGTTGAGCCCGCCTGGGTATTTGAGAATGCCGGATTCGCCACGACACTGAGGAGCAGAGCCACGAGAAGGCGGGTTTGCATGAGAATCTCCCTACAACGAATGATGGGGATACTACCTTCGAGAGAGCGGGCCTCCGCCCCACTGGTGGCACAATGCCGTCCTCTCGTCGAATCACGAAAGTTCAAGGAGCCGCCTCTTGGGTGAATTGACCACGCTCATGGCGCGCGACGGCCATGAATTCAATGCCTGGCTCGCGGCTCCCAGCGGGCAGGCACGCGGCGCCGTGTTGATCGCGCAGGAAATCTTCGGCGTCAATCGGCACATCCGGGCCGTCGCCGATAGTTACGCCGCCGCAGGCTACGTGACCATTGCGCCTTGTTTGTTCGATCGCATCCGCCGCGGCATCGAGCTCGGCTACAGCGAGAAGGAAACCCAGGAAGGTCGCGGATACCGGATGCAGATTCCGAAGGAGAAGACTCTCGTCGACCTCAATTCGTCGATCAACGTGATCAAACACGCCGGGCGTGTGGCGGTGGTTGGCTATTGCTGGGGCGGCACGCTCGCCTATCTGGCCGCGTGCGAATTGCCGGTGACCTGCGCCGTGTCGTATTACGGCGGACAGATCAAGGATCAACTCGCGAAATCGCCGCGCCGACCCGTCATGTACCACTTCGGCGAGAAGGATCCTTATATCCCTGCGACCGACATCGAGAAGATTCGCGCGGCCGATCCGAACGGCGTGTTCCATCTGTATCCCGCCGACCATGGTTTCAATTGTGAGGAGCGCGCCACTTACGAAGCAGCCAGCGCGCAGCTGGCGCGCGAACGCACGCTCGAGTTCCTCGTCAAAAAGCTGGAGGGCAAGTGATCAAGCTCAGCGACCCTACGCTCTGGAAAGAACAGGGACTTATCGCGGGCGCCTGGAGCGCCGCGGACTCGGGCCTTACTACTGAAATTCGCAATCCCGCCAACGGCGAAGTGCTGGGCAGCGTGCCGCACATGGGTGGCGCCGAAACACGCCGCGCTATCGAGGCGGCGCACGCCGCTTTGCCGTCATGGGCAAAGAAGACGGCAGCCGAACGCGCGAAGATCATGCGGCGCTGGTTCGATCTCATGCTCGCCAACGTCGATGATCTCGCCGTCATCATGACCGCCGAGCAGGGCAAGCCGCTGGCGGAATCGAAAGGCGAGATCGCCTACGCGGCTTCCTTCATCGAGTGGTTCGCCGAGGAAGGCAAACGCCTCTATGGCGACATCATTCCCGGCCACCAGGCCGACAAACGCATCATGGTGCTGCGCCAGCCCATCGGCGTCGTCGCCGCGATCACGCCATGGAACTTTCCCGCGGCCATGATCACGCGCAAGGCAGGGCCGGCGATCGCCGCCGGTTGTCCGATCGTGGTGAAGCCCGCGCCGCAGACACCCTTCTCGGCGCTGGCAATGGCAGAGCTTGCACAGCGTGCCGGCATACCGGCCGGCGTCTTCAACGTGGTCACCGGCGACGCGGTGGCGATTGGCGGCGAATTCACCGGCAACGACAAGGTGCGCAAGCTGTCGTTCACCGGCTCGACGCCCGTCGGCAAACTACTCATGTCGCAGTGCGCTGGCACCGTCAAAAAGGTGGCGCTCGAACTCGGTGGCAACGCACCATTCCTGGTGCTGGATGACGCCGACCTCGATGCCGCTGTCACTGGCGCGATCCAGAGCAAGTACCGCAACACAGGCCAGACCTGCGTGTGCGCGAATCGCTTCATCGTTGCGTCTGCGGTTTACGACGCTTTCACACAGAAACTCACCGAGGCGGTCCGCAAACTTCGCGTGGGTGACGGATTGAAGGCCGAAACCGATCAGGGCCCGCTGATCGATGCGAAGGCGCTCTCCAAGGTCGAAAGTCACATCGCCGATGCGAAATCGAAGGGCGCGAAAGTCATCACCGGCGGCAAGCGCCACGCGCTCGGCGGCACCTTCTACGAGCCGACCGTGCTCACCGACGTGTCGCGCGACATGATCCTGGCGCGCGAGGAGACTTTCGGCCCGGTCGCGCCGCTGTTCCGCGTGGACACCGATGAACAAGCCGTGAAGCTCGCGAACGACACCGAGTTCGGTCTCGCCGCGTACGTCTATACGCGCGACCTGGCGCGATCGTGGCGGGTCACCGAAGCACTGGAGTACGGAATCGTCGGCCTCAACACCGGCCTCATCTCGACCGAAGTCGCGCCGTTCGGCGGCGTCAAGGAAAGCGGCAGCGGCCGCGAAGGTTCGAAGTACGGCATCCTCGAGTTCACCGAGCTCAAGTACATCTGCGTGGGTGGCATCTGACAGTGGTTCGTACATAGGCAGCTTGCGGCAAGATGCGTAAACTCCCGCGCCAGTGTTAGGCAAGTTCCACGAAATCAGCATCCAGACGGCGGACATCGCCGCTTCGATCGCTTTCTACGAAAGACTTGGGTTCAGTCACTGCGGAACCACCGACACCTGGCCCCATCCGTACGGCGTGATGACCGACGGACGCCTTTACGTCGGGCTTCATCAGTTCAAGTTTCCGTCGCCCACCATCACCTACGTGCAGCCAGGCGTCGCGCAACACGTCCACGGCATCGAAAAGCTCGGCGTCGAGATCGCGTGGAAGCGCTTCGGCGACGACGCGTTCAACGAGTTCGGATTTCTCGATCCATCCGGTCAGGCGGTGCGAGTGCAGGAGGCTCCCACACATTTCTCGAGCGACGGCGACCGTGGCGAGAGCTCGCTGTGCGGCGACTTCGCGGAGTACAGCGTGCCCTCGCCGGAATTTGAACCGATGCGCGAATTCTGGGAAAAGCTCGGGTTCGTCGCGCTGACCGAAACGGATGTGCCCTACGTCCGCATGTCGATGACCAGCGACTACCTCGACCTTGCCGTTCATCGAGCCCGAACCCTCGACCAGCCCATGCTGGTGTTCGCGGCGGCGGATATGGGTGAGCGCATCGATCGCCTGCGGTCTCTCGATGTCGTGATGGCAGACGATCTGCCGCGCGGCCTCGATCCGCGCCATGGCGCGCTGCTGCGTGCGCCCGAAGGCACGGCGCTTCTTCTGATCAGCGCGGTCGACTGATCAGCCGCAGGCCCGCCAGGAAGATCGCGAGGTTCACTCCGGCGAGCAGGAAGAACGGTCCGCCCTTCGAGACGGAATCGTAGAGCCAGCCGCCGAAGGCGTTGGTGAACAGGATTCCCGCCGACGCGCAGATGCCCGCAAGCCCGAACACCGCTCCTCGCACGTCACGCGGCGCTTCCTGCCCGAGCAAAGTCTGGCCCGCAATGATTGCGGCGATCTGCCCCATGCCTAACAACGCTGCGACGCACGCCATGAGCACGCTGTCGGTGGGATCATCGACGAAGCCACAAAGCAGATAGGCCGCGGCGCCGAGCGCCATCGCGGCCACACCCATGCGCAGACGATCCACGCGATCGAGCATGGCGCCAACGATGAGCGCCGTGGTAAGGCCGGCGGCCATCGCCACCACGAATGGCAGCCGGGCGCGGTCGACGGCTTCGGCCATGCTGAAGTTTCGCTCGAGCCAGGCCTGTTGCAGGCGCAGCGTGAGGAATGTACCGAGCACCACGCGATCGCCGAAGGAGCCGAACTGCAGCAGATAGGCAAACCAGATGCGAGGATTGCGTCGCGCCGCAGCGGCTCCGTCCGCCAGGATGCGATTCAACGGCATGACCGGCGCCCGTTCGCTCGGAGTGCCGCGCTTCAATCCGGCGAACACCACCACCGCAGATACGGCGCAGAACGCGGCCGCGAGCCACAGCGTGATACGTCCGGCGATCAGCGCGTCGAAGCCGGCGTTGGTCAGGTGTTTCGGCATCTGCCCGAGCACCAGCACCACCGCGGCAGCGCCCAGGCCCTGGAAAAACCCCGCGAGACCGACCAGCCTCCCGCGTGATGTTTCGGCGGCTGTATCGGCCAGCACCGTCCCTAACATCGTGCTGATGGCCGCGACGCCCACCGAAAAGAACAGCGCACAACCCGTGAGCTGCGGCAACGTGCGCGCGAGGGGATACAACAAGAAACCTGCCGCCAGCCACAGAAAGCCGAAGGCATACACGGATCGTCGGCCGATCTTGTCCCCCAGCGCACCGAATGGCGCGACCAGGGCGAGCGCGACCAGCTCATTCGCGAAATTGAGTGCCGAGACCGTGCGGCCCTGCAGATGCGCCGGAAGCCCAAGATTCACCGTGAGCAGCCAGGGCTGCATATAGCTCACGAAGGCGAACAACCCGATCGTGGTGAAGGCCGCATATAGATAGACGACGGCGTGCCGGCGCAGATAACCCGGTGCGAGCGCGATGCCGCCCAAGCGGCGCGCGGGAGGAGCGTCCTTAAGCGGGTCGTTCACGGCGGGCCGATCATGCCATGCACCAGGAGCCGCGCGCTGAGGCGAACTCGGGACGCGTCAATCCGCCCATGCGCGCGCCGGCAATTGTGGTGATAATCCGCCCACTGACCCACGGAGTTTCCCCATGACACGATTCGTCTGCGCGGCCCTGGCCGCACTGATGGTGTTCCTGTGTTCCGGCGCGCGTGCTGATGAAGGTATGTGGACCTTCCACGGCTTTCCATTCGCCAAGGTCAACACCGCGCTGAAGACCAATCTTGACCAGGCGTGGCTCGACCGGGTTCGCTCCGCCACCGTGCGCCTCTCGAACTGCACGGCGAGTTTCGTGTCCGACGAAGGCCTGATCCTCACCAACCATCATTGCGTCGAGTCCTGCCTCGCCGAGCATTCCTCGAAAGACAAGAGCTTCGTCGAAGAAGGCTTCCTGGCGAAGACCCGCGAAGAGGAAAAGCGCTGCCAGACACAGGTGGCCGACATCCTCATCGGCATGGAAGAAATCACCGCCAAGGTCTCGGCTGCCATCGCTGGCAAGGACGAGACCGCTGCCAACGACGTGCGCAAGTCCACGCTGACGCAGCTCGAGGGCGAGTGCGAGAAACAGGCCACGCAGAAATGCCAGACCGTCACGCTTTACGAAGGCGGGCAGTACTGGCTCTACAAATACAAACGGTATACCGACGTGCGCATCGTATTTGCGCCGGAAGCCAGCATCGCCGCGTTCGGCGGAGACCCTGACAACTTCCAGTTCCCACGCTGGTGTCTCGACATGGGCGTGATGCGCGCCTACGAAGACGGCAAGCCGGCGAAGACGCCTAACTTCCTCAAGTTCAACTTCGCGGGGCCCGCCGCCGGCGAGGCGGTATTCGTGTCGGGCCATCCCGGCGCCACCGATCGCGAGCTCACGCTGGCGCAGCTCAAGCAGCAGCGCAACCTGGAGCTGCCACAGTGGCTGCTGCGTCTGTCGGAAATCCGCGGCCGCTTCATTCAATTCTCGTCGCAGAGCCCGCAGAACGAGCGCATCACGGCCGACCAGCTCAACAGTCTCGAGAACACCCTCAAGGTGCGCCGCAAGATGGTGGACGCGCTGCACGAAGATTCGCTGCTGGCTCGCAAGGCCGCCGAAGAGGAATCGCTGCGCAAGCTGGTAGCCAAGGACGCCAAGCTCAAGAAAAGCACCGGCGATCCGTGGGGCGACATCGAGAAGGCGCTGGCGGCCGAGCTCGGCCTGTTCTTCCCTTACCTCTATCTGGAAGCCGGCGCCGGCTTCCAGGGCCGCCTGATCGCCTACGCGCGCACGCTGGTGCGCGGTGCCGCCGAGCGTGACAAACCCAATGCCCAACGTTTCCGCGAATTCACCGATGGCGTGCTCCCGCGTATCGAACAGCAGCTTGGCGCGCGCGTGCCCATTTACAACGAGCACGAAGAAATCCGCCTCGAAACCGGCCTCAACCGCATGCGCGAGTTTCTGGGCCCCGATCACCCCGTGGTGCGCAAACTACTTTCGAAGGAATCGCCCGCTGCGCTCGCCAAGCGCCTGGTGGCCGAAACGAAGCTCGCCGATCCGGCGGTGCGCCTGGAATTGTGGAAAGGCGGATCGGCCGCGATTGCGGCGTCCACCGATCCGATGATCATGCTGGCGCGCAGCGTCGACGGCGATTCGCGCGCCGTGCGCAAGGCTTATGAAGACGGCGTCGAAGCGCCGGTGCGCTCCGCCACCGAGCGCATCGCCAAGGCGCGCTTCGCCACGCTGGGGACGAGCGTTTATCCCGACGCCACGTTCACGCTGCGCCTCAACTACGGCACGGTGCAGGGCTGGAATGAAAACGGCAAACC
>Ga0207648_10006519_pt1 | contig 11584 bp, 10 predicted proteins | sample KBSMisM32_FD_184310 | JGI IMG/M metagenome (GOLD analysis project Ga0207648, IMG submission 184310) | Miscanthus rhizosphere microbial communities from Kellogg Biological Station, Michigan, USA - KBS Miscanthus M3-2 (SPAdes) (version 2) | ecosystem: Host-associated > Plants > Roots >... | reverse complement strand
GAAGGAACGCATCGTATTCGACCGGCCGATCGGCCAGAACCAGGCGATCCAGCATCCGCTCGCGCAGCGCTGGATCGAACTCGAGGCGGCGAGCCTGCTCGTGTTCAAAGCCGCTTCGCTCTACGACGCAGGCAAGCCGTGCGGCGCGGAATCGAATGCCGCCAAATATTACGCGGGCGAAGTCGGGTTCAAGGCGTGCGAAACCGCCGTGATGACAATGGGCGGCATGGGATATGCGAAGGAGTTCCACGTCGAGCGTTATCTGCGGGAAGCGTTCATTCCGCGCATCGCGCCGGTCAGCCCGCACTTGATACTCTGCTTTATCGCGGAGAAAGTGCTGGGAATGCCGAAGTCTTATTGAAGCGCGCGCGTTAGGGGTGAGGCGGCCGGTCCGGTAAACGGCCGGTCGTGCTCGATCGACGGCAGCATGCCGCGCACTTTGGCAACCCGCTCGACGTCGATGTCGGCCAGCGCAATGCCCGGCTCGTCGCCGAGTTCGGCCAGTACTTTTCCCCACGGGTCGATGATGAGCGAGTGGCCGTACGTGGTGCGATTGCCCGGATGCTCGCCGCACATCGCCGGCGCGAACACATAGCTCAGGTTCTCGATCGCGCGCGCCCGCAGTAGCGCGTGCCAATGCGCAACCCCGGTTTCGCGCTGGAACGACGACGGCACCGCGAGAAACAGCGCGCCGGCCTGCGCGAGCGCGCGATAAAGCTGCGGAAAGCGCAGGTCGTAGCAGATCGTCATGCCGAGCGGTCCCCATGGCGTCGGGGCGATCACCGCTGCTTCGCCCGGACGGTAAGCGCTCGATTCGCGTATCACCTTGCCGCTCGGCAGCGTGCAGTCGAACATGTGAATTTTGTCGTAACGCGCGGCGATTTCGCCGGTGACCGACAACAGGTACGAGCGATTGACCATGCGCTCGTCGTCGACTTTGATGGTCAGCGAGCCGACGAGCAGCCAGGCCTTGGTTTCACGCGCGAGCACGCGGAATCTGTCGAGCGCAGGGTGTCCGTCCTCCGCCGGCGAATTCTCGCGCATGACGCGCCCGCTGCCGTCCATCATCGCCGCGTATTCGGGCAACATGATGAGCTGGGCGCCGCTCGCGGCGGCGGAACGTATCGCGGTTTCGGCGGCGCGCAGATTCGCGGCCAGATCGTTGCCGGAATTGAGCTGCACGCAGGCAGCCTTGAACGCCGTCATGTTCGCTCCAGGACTCGCAGAGGTGAATTTGCGCCGGCGAGTGTCGCGCCGCGCGGCGGTAAGGCGGGTGGACTATTTGCTGGCAGCGCGTTTCGCGAGCTCTTTCATCACTTCTTCGGTGATGTCGGTTGCCGCGCTGTTGTAGACCGCCTGCTGTAAGATCAGGTCGTACTTGCCGGCCTCCGCGATGTTCTTGATGATCGCGTTGACCTCGGCCAAAAATCCGCCGAACGATTCGCGTTTGCGCACCTCGAAATCCTCCGCCATGCTGCGCTGCATCTGCTGATATTGCTGCAACATCGCCGTGATGCGTTTTTCCTTGGCGATTCTTTCCGCGGCGGGCATGGTCGCCGCGTTTTTTTCGAGATCGGCCTGCAGCGCATTGCCCGTTTTCTGCATTTCGGCGAGCTGCTGCTCGCGCGGCCCGAATTCTTTTTTCAATACCTCGAGCGACTGCTTCGCGAGCGCCGACTCGTTTTCGATGCGCAGCACGTTGACGTAGCCGATTTTGGTCGGCTGCGCCCAGGCCGTGGCGGCGATCAGCGCAAACAGAGCGAGAGCGCAGTAACGTGTAAGGGTGTCCATCAGTTCTCCGTGACCGTACGACTTGAATTCAAAGGGAATATTGCGAGCGCCCGACGGCGCCTGATCGAGCGCATTCTACCCTCTCAGGTACGCTTTCGCCACCGCTGCAGGGCACGCAGATCATCCGTTCGGCTACTCCGCCTTGAGTCCCGCGTCCTGTATCACCTTGCGCCAGGCCGGCACTTCGCGCGCGAGTTGACGGCGCAGATCGTCCGGCGTTCCCGGCAGCGGCGTCGCGCCAAATGTCAGCAGGCGTTCGCGGACTTCCGGCAAATTGACGATCGCGAGTATTTCCTCGTTCAGCTTGCGCACTATGGGTGCGGGTGTTTTCGGCGCGGTATACATGCTGAACCAGCCGCTCGTATCGAAACCGGCGAGTCCCGATTCCGCGAGCGATGGCACCTCCGGCAGTATCGGGGTGCGCTTCGCGGTTGTGACTGCAAGCGCCGTAAGCGTACCCGTCCGCACGTGCGGCGCCAGCACGAGCACGTTATCCACCGCGATCTGGAGCCGGCCGCCAAGTATGTCCGGCAGCATCGCGCCAGTGCCTTTGTACGGGATGAAAACCATGTCGATGCCGGCGAGGCGCTTGAACATTTCTCCGCTCAGGTGCTGGACCGTGCCCGGCGTCGACGCGCCCCACGAGATCTTGCCGGGCCGCGGCTTGGCGTAAGCAATCAATTCGCTCACGGTTTTAACGCCGATCGACGGATGCGCGACCATCACGTACGGGGAGGTCGCGACCAGCGCGAGCGGTTCTAGATCGCGCTGTACGTCGAACTTCGTGTCCTTGTAGAGGCTGCCGACGATGCTGATCGACGAGCCCGACACGAGCAGCGTGTAGCCGTCGGGCTGCGATTTCGACACGATTTCGGCGGCAATGATGCCGCTCGCACCCGCGCGATTGTCGACGACGACCTGCTGGCCCAGCCGTTCCGACAGCTTGGCGGCGACCAGCCTGCCGACCAGATCCGTGCTGCCGCCCGGCGTGAAGCCGACGAGCAGGCGGATAGGCCGCTGCGGATAATCCTGCGCCGCAACCGTCGCCGGCGTAGTGCCGACTGCCCAAAAGAGAACTGCTTGGACGATGACTGACACTCGCATTTATTTGGCCTTTACGTTTCGTTCGGCGATAACGGCGGCGCTCACGCGCTGACGTGCCAGAGCGTGCCGTCCTTGCGTTCGAGCGGCACGGTAATGTTGCGGGAAGCAAGGCGCGTTTGCACCGACAGGCTGTGCGTGCCGGTCCCGCCCATCACGACGATCACGATGTCTTCGGGCTTTTCCGCGATCGGCACGCCGAACGAAGGATCGAAGTCGGCATATTGCTTGAGGATTTTCTCGCTGAAGCTCGTCAGGTTGCCACGCGGTATGTTGCCGAACGGCAGGCGTCCGTACTCCCAGATGAACTGCTTGACCTCGGCCTTCCTGTAGCCGCCGTTCGCCAGCAGGCGCGCGTGCTGCGGGCACAGGATCAGCAGCGGCTGGCCTTCGCCGTTGGTGTTGCGGTTACCAACGTAAGGTATCGACAGCGCCAGCGTGCGCAGCAAGTCCTTGGCCGTCTGGCTGCCGCCGTTGTCGTCGATCATCGCGGCGGGGCAAGCGGGTATCACCGTCACCGTGCTGGCTTCGCGGGCATAGCCGCGCTCGACGTGCAGCGGCTCCCACGGGTTTTCGTCCTCATTTTCGGCGATGCAGTGCCCGAAGCGCGCAATATGTCCCTGCGTATGGATGTTGATCGATCCCGGCGTGCCGCCGACGTTGATCATCGTCAATTGCAACGCACGCCCTACCGTGCTCGTGCTGCGCCAGCGGCTGCCCGTGTGGTTATAGCCATGATTCAGATCGATCGCCGTGCGCACCGGCCCGTTCACAATAGGCAACGGTGACGTGTTGTGCGTTGACGTCAAGACCGCGTCGAGATTGAACGACGGCATGGCGATGGCCTTCACGCACGCAATCAAGACCGGCATGTATTCCGGCACGCAGCCCGCCATCACCGCATTGGCTGCGATTTTCTCTACCGTGGCCAGCCCGCGTTTGGGCGCCAGCGTGCCGATCACGTCGGCTGGCTGCCAACCGAGCGTGCGCTCGACATAGTCGGTCATCGCCGCTACTCGCGCCTGCGTCGGCGGCACGATAGGCAAGCCGTCGGTCAGGTTGTGCGCGAGAAACCATGCATTGATCGCTTCCCAATCGTCCGCGAGCTCGATAACCGGCGCCTCCATGACGTCTGCGTTCATGGCGCCTCCGCGCGATTAGCGCGATGACCGCGCGACGCCGGATGGACGAAGTCGATCCTCGTATGTTTCGCGAGCTCGCCCTGCCCGGTCAGCTGTTCGAGCACGACCGGATACGCGCTGCGCGCAAGCTCGCGCACTTCGGCAGGAGTCAGATCGTTGAGCGGATGCGGTGTGACGAGCAGCGGCAATTCATCGAGTTGCAGGTTCTTCGCCGCCAGCCGGCCATGCGTGAGAAATGCAGTGGACACGACCGTTGATGTCGGGACGCCGCGCTTTTCGAGATAAGCCGAGTCGTGGATACACCACGACGTGCAGCCGCCTCAATCACCCCATGCATTGACCAGCGCGTCGACCTTGCCGTCGAGCTGGTCCGCGATCAGCTTGCTCGACGTAAAATTTTTGCGCACCGTGTGCGTTTCGATTCCCGTGTAATCCGCGCGCAGCATTTCCTCGATGTACTGAATGAACAGGCCCGCGTTGGGCTTGATGTTGTCGATGAAGCCGATCGACTTGCCGGTCAGCGTATCGAGCCGGCGCGCGAGCGTTGCCCGCTCGAGTGCGCGGCTGCCCACCGGATTGACGAGAAGTACTGTGTTGACTGCTGTCATGCCACCCTCCTCCAGAACTTATGCGATGCCAAACGATGATTTTACGGCGTGCGCCGCGACGCTCATCGGCCGCTTTTGGAACGGCTGACTATACCGCCCGCGCCCATCATCGCCGCATTGATATAAAACACCGGCGCCAGGCCGAATCCCGAAACGATGAAACCGAACAGCGCCGGCGCGATCACGCGCACGAGATTGTTGACGGTGAGACGCAACCCGAGCGCTTCGCCGGAACGCCCGTCCGCCGCGCGGCTGAACATCAGCATCGTCGCGATCGGCTGGCCGCAGCCGGTTCCAAGGCCGAATATAAACGATACCAGCGCGAGCATCACGACGTGCTGAAAAAGCGGCACCAGCGCGAACCCGACCGCGGCCAGATAAAACGAATACGCGAGCAGTTTGTCCTCGCCGAGCCGCTTGATGAGGCGCGCCAGCGCGAAGCGCACGATAAACGACGCCGCCGCGAACGTCGCCAGCAGCGCGCCGATCGCCGAGGCCGACAACCCGATCCCCACGCCGTACACGGGTATATAGAACTGGAATAGATCGGTGCCCAGCTGGACCAGCGCACCTATGACCAGGATCCGCATCACGGCCGGATCCGCCAGCGTCTTGCCGATGGGCGCGCGCGGCGCGACGCGCCGGCTGCCGCCGGGCAGCAGCTTGCCCCACACCAGCACCATGATGCCCGTGACCAGCGCCAGCGCGCCCGCCACGACGCACGCGATCGGGTAATTGAACTGGTCGACGGAGAACCCGGCCACGAGCGGACCGATAAAATTCGACGTCGCCCCGACCAGGCTGAAATTGCTGAAGTTCTGCGCGCGCTTGTCCGGCGCGCTCATAATCCCGACCAAGTTCTGCACGATAACGAGAAAGAACGCGAACGACATGCCGCTTAGCGTGCCGGCAATATAGAGCGCGGGCAGGCTATGCACGAAGTACGGAACCATCAGACCGCCAGCGCCGCAGATCGCGCTGAACACGAGCGGGCGCAGCGGTCCGTAACGGTCGCCCCAGGTGCCCGCCGGGTACGACAATAACAAAGGACACACGTAATACAGCGCGACCAGCATGCCGACTTGGGTCGGCGTCGCCCCGAGCTCGAGCGAATACAGCTGCAGCACTACGCGCGAAGCGTTGACGCCGATGAACCCGATCAACGTCACCGCAAAGATGAGGTTAAGCGGCATCAACCGTCACGCCGGCGCGGCACACGCATCCGCAACTTTCTCCGCAATAAATCACTCACGGCGCATAGACCCACAAATCGAGCTGCACGCACACGCCAGGCACCGGCAGGAACGGCACTTCCACCGCGGAAAACGGCAGGTAATGCCCGGGCAAATGCCGCTCCCACACCTGGTAGGCCGGAAAGAAATCGCGCAGATCGGTATGGTATTGCTGGATGCGCACGGCGTTGGCAAGCGATGTGCCGGCGGCGCGGCATATTTTTTGCGCGTTCTCGAGCAGGACGTCCATCTGCGCTTGCACGGCCGAGCCGAAATAGGGCTGAGCGGGATTTATTTGCGCTGCCTCAACGAGTCCCGCCTCATCGACCGCCATCAAGCCGGAAATAAACAGTAAATCGCCGGCGCGCACTGCCTGGCTGTAACCACGGTACGCCGGCACGACGCCGCCATCGATGATCTGCTTGCGCGTGCTGCCGGCATCGGTTAACGCGATGGTATTAATTTCGATGCGCGCGTCCTGCAAAAAGAAGCCGGGCGTCGCGGTCGGGATTAGCGTGGTTGCCGGTTTCGCCTTCGGGAAAAATTTCGCCCACACCTCGTTGAACGGCGCAAAATCCTCCGCGTCGCGCATATAGACCTGGCACTTGACGATGTTCTTCAACGACGAGCCGGCCGCCTTGAGCGCAGGCTCGATTTTTTCGCGCAGGATGAATCCCGCCTCGAGCTTGATCGGCAGTCCCTTCCACAAATGTCCGGCCGGCAGACGTGCCTGCTGCGCGAGGCCCTCGCCGAACTTGAACGAATCGGCCATGCGCCCGGCGACGAACACGTAGTCGCCCGCCGCCAGCGCGAGGCTGTAACCCGAAGTCGCATGCACGGCATGGTCCGCCGGCCGGATATGGCGTGCGCGAAAACTTCCCTGCGGCACTATGCCTATCATGTGCACTTCGATTTCCTGGCCGGGCAACAGAAATCCCTGCGTCAGCGTCGAAGTGCTCGGCGGAATATGGTCTTTCAGGACGGCGCGGCGCGCATCGTGATAAGACTCCACGGCGCGGCCCGATGTGTAATTCTGATCGACGCGCACGATATTGCGCATATCCCCGCCGCCAGCTGCGAAGACGCGCGCTGTATTGCGGAAGATCTGCTCTGCTTCGCGCCTCAATTTGGGGCTTGCCGAGTGCGGCGCACCGGGCCGGAGCACGTCGCGCGCCATTCCGCTCAGATAGTCGGCGGTGCCTTTGTGGCCCGTCGCAAAAATCCAGCGGCCCGCGCGCACGCCCGGTGCATAGCGGATGTTTCCCTTCGGAATGATTACCGGCCGCAACGGCTTTACCGCGGCCACGGCTTTCCTCGCCATGCTGCTTGCCTTTTTATTGGATGGATTTCGAGAGTCCCGATTATACGGCGTGCGCGGTGCTCTAGCGCCCCCGCAATTCGGGCATAATTCGTGCAACCTTTTTTTAGCGCGAGCCACGGATGAAACGATACTTCCTCGCTGCAGCAACACTTGTGCTGGCGACTTCGGTGCACGCGGCCGATGCGATCAAGGATTACCCGGTGCGTCCCGTGCGGCTCATCAATCCGTTTCCGCCAGGCGGCAGCAGCGATCCGTCGTGCCGCCTGCTCGCGGACGCGCTAACAAAATCGCTCGGCCAGCAATTCGTGGTCGACAATCGCGGCGGCGGCAACGGCAACATCGGCACCGCACTCGCTTCAAAAGCTACACCCGACGGTTACGTGCTCGTGTTTGCGTCGGGCACGACGTTCACGATCAATCCCTTCGTTTATACGAACATGGGATTCGATTCGAAAAAAGACCTGGAGCCCGTCATTAAATTCGGCAGCGTACCGAACGTACTCGTCGTAAACACGGCACTGCCAGCGCGCACGCTCGCGGAATTCACGCAATATGCGAAAGCGCGCCCGGACGAACTCAATTATGCGTCCGCGGGCAACGGCAGCAGCATGCATCTCGCCGCGGAGCTGTACCAGAAGATGTCCGGCACGAAGATGCGCCATATTCCCTACGTGTCGCCGGGTCTCGCCACTCAGGACACCATCGCCAATCGTACGCAGCTGATTTTTCATCTGCTGCCGGCCGTGGCGCAGCAGGCGCTGGCGGGCAACGTGCGAGCTCTCGCGGTGTTGGCGCCGACGCGCTCGAGCGTATTACCGGATGTGCCTACCACGAAAGAGGCCGGGATGCCCGGTCTTGAGGCGGGTACCTGGTACACGGTTTTGGCGCCGGCCGGCACGCCGAAGACCGTCATCGCCGTGCTCAACAAGCAGATCAATGCAACGCTCGCCGAACCGGTGTTCCGCAAGAGAGTGATGGATATGGGACTTACCGTTATGGGCGGTACACCCGCGGATGTGACGACGTACATCGCGTCGGAATCGAAGCGATGGTCGGAGGTCGTGCGCAGTGCCGGCGTAAAAGTCGACTAGCGTGGCCACGCCACTGTAGGACGCAGGCAATTCAGGTAAGCTCCACAAAATCGGCACGCCGGGGGAGACGTAAATGATCCGAGTGTTTTTTACCCGGAACGGGACATCCGTTGGCCGCAACAGCCGATGCGCAATCCCGGGCATCGCACGGGTGTGCGTCGGTGTGGCGGCAATGTCTGCACTTGTCGCTCACGCGCAATTGCGCCTGCCCGAAGTCCGGGTCGAGGACACCCGAACATCGCCGCTCAACCTGGATACGCCCGCCCAAAGCGGAAGCCTGCTCGGCCTCACGCCGCGCGAGACTCCCGCGACGCTCGAGATCATTGATCAGACGATGATCAGGAACCGCGGCTTTCGGACGACCACCGAGGCCGCGCAAGGTGCGGTCGGCGTGACGGCGGGCGATGCGCCCGGCGCCCCCGGTAATTTTTCGATGCGCGGCTATTCCTTTGGCCAGATCAACATTCTCTACGACGGCATCCGGATCGGCCCGGCGAGCATGACTTCGCGCGTGATGGACACCGGCAACCTCGAGCGCATCGAATTCCTGAAGGGCCCCGCGTCCCTGATGTCGGGCGAGGGCGCCGCGGGCGGTTCCGTCAACTACGTGACAAAGCGGCCACATAGCGGGCCGATTGAAAACGACTCTTATGTTTCGTATGGTTCGTTCAATACGGTGCGCGCCGGATTCGGGTCGGGCGGCAGCACGTCCATACAGGGGCTGGATTACCGCATCGACGTCAACCGCGCGACGAGCAACGGCTTCATCGACGACACGCGCAGCCAGAGCTGGAATGTGTCCACCGGTGTCGACTACCGGGTCTCGGGCGCTTTCAAGCTGTTCGGCGCCTTGGAATACCGGCAGGACAAGTCCCACGCCTATTGGGGAACGCCGCTCGTTTCGGGCGCCGCCGCAGGCGTCAGCGCGACGGGTGGTATCGTCGCGGGCACCAGCGTCGCCAGCATCAGCGGCAACAATCTCGGCCCGGTCACGATCGACAACCGCACGCTCACGACCAACTATAACGTGATCGACAACAACAACGAGGCCAACCAAATCTGGCTGCGCGGCGGATTCGAGTGGGCCTTGAACAGCAATCTCTTATTGCGCAGCCAGATTTACGGATTCACCGTCAATCGCACGTTTTTCAACAGCGAAACGTATTCGTTCGATCCCGCGAGCGGGCTGGTCGACCGCGACCGTTTTTTCGTCGGGCATGACCAGAACATGCTTGGCAACAAGACCCAGCTGCAGTGGGACAGCACGTTCGCCGGTAAAGAAAACCGGCTGGTTACGGCGTTCGAGATCAGCAACATCAATTTTCACGTCCGGCAGTTTGACTTCACCAACGCCGCGTTTCCGGCGGATTCGGTGACGCTGATAAATCCGATCCGCGGCACGTTCGGCCCCCTGGATGTCGAGAATTTCTCCACGCGCGTAGGCGACGCTGCGATCTCTTTCGACGACCGGCTCAAAGTTACGCCAACATTTGCGCTGATCGGCGGTCTGCGTTACGAGCAGATAACACTGGATCGGAATGCACCGAACCGGGCCGGCTACCCCTATTCCCAGTCATGGTGGCCGCTCACGGGCCGCCTTGGTTTTACCTGGGAAACGATACCGGGCCTCACTCTATACGGCCAGTACGCGACCGCCGCAGACGTCGCGGCCGCCAACCTCTTTAACCTGCGTCCGTCGCAAACCCAGAATCTGACGACTACCCGCACTTATGAAGGCGGCGTCAAGCAGCTCTTTTGGGAGCGCAAGGCCGAATGGTCGTTGGCCGGTTACCATATTGAACGCAACAACCTGCCCTCCCAGCAATCAGCAACGGTGGTCAACACCGTCGGCCAGCAGATTTCCGATGGGGTCGAAGTGGCCGCGGCGGTGCGGCCGAACACCCGCTGGAATATCTGGGGCAATGTTTCCTATATGCGCGCGTACTACTCCGACTACATTACTGGCAACGGTTCTTTGTCGGGCAACACGCCGCCCAATGTGCCGAAGGTTGTCGCCAATGCCGGAGCGTCCTACCGTATGAACCTTCCCGTGCCGATCGAGCTCGGCGCGTCAGTGCGCCATGTGGGCGACCGCTTCAATGCAGACCCCAACGCCGTCACGATGCTGGCCTATACCGTGGCCGATGCTTATGCATTCATGGATATCCGGAAGAACGCGCGTATCACATTGCGCGTGCGCAACCTGACCGACAAGAATTACGCCATTTGGGCGGACCCGGGCTATCCCGATCAAATCCTGCTCGGCGCGCCGCGCAGCTACGAGATTTCGGCCGCGCTCAAATTTTGAGCGCCTAAGCGACCGGAGTGAAGCGCGCGCTCGTCGTAATCCACCGCTGGCTGGGCGTCGCGTTTTGCCTGCTGTTTGCAATGTGGTTTGCGAGCGGCATAGTGATGCATTTCATGCCGTTTCCGGCGCTGACGGAAGCCGAGCGTGTCGCCGGTCTCGCCCCTTTCGATCCCAATCTCTTGCGAGTCGATCCGCGCGCAGCGATCGCCGCCAGCGGATTTCCCGGCGCAGTGCGCGTGCGCGCGTTCGCGCGCGACGACGGACCCATCTACGTCGTGACAGGTGCGTCGGGCCTGCGCGCATTCAAAGGGCCCGAACTCGCGCCCGCCGGAGTAGTTGCCCCGCAGGATGCGTTGGCGATCGCCACAGTACATGCGCGGCGCCGCGGGATAGATTCCGATGCTGCCGCCTTCGCGGAGTTGGCGGACTACGATCAATGGACAGTTTCCAATCGCCTCGACCCGCACCGCCCGCTCTACCGCATTGCGCTAAATGACGATGCGGCGACGGAACTGTATGTTTCGTCGGCGACCGGCGAAGTGGTGCGCGACACCACTGCCCGCGAGCGCGGCTGGAATTATGTCGGCAGCGTCGCACACTGGATTTATCCGACGGCCCTGCGCCGGAACCTGGATGCCTGGCTAATCACGGTATGGTGGCTCGCGCTGGCGGCATCGATCGCCGTGATCACCGGAACGATCGTCGGGCTTTGGAGCGTGCGCAGCGCGGCCGGTCGCGTGCGCTCGCCTTATTCGGGATGGCAAGCGTGGCACCATTGGCTCGGTTTGGGATGCACCGTTTTTATTTTGAGCTGGACTTTCAGCGGGTGGCTATCGATGGATAACGGCCTGCTGTTTTCGAACGGCAAACTCTCGCCGGCGGAGGCCGCGGTTTTCAGTAACAAGCTGGCCTGGCAAACAAGAGCTCCGCCCGAACCCTCATCCGTACCCGGGCAAGTGCTTGAGGTTGAGTGGTTCGCGTTCGGCGAAC
>Ga0207648_10006514_pt1 | contig 11593 bp, 8 predicted proteins | sample KBSMisM32_FD_184310 | JGI IMG/M metagenome (GOLD analysis project Ga0207648, IMG submission 184310) | Miscanthus rhizosphere microbial communities from Kellogg Biological Station, Michigan, USA - KBS Miscanthus M3-2 (SPAdes) (version 2) | ecosystem: Host-associated > Plants > Roots > Rhizosphere... | reverse complement strand
CCTTATTCCTTCGATTACCGCGGCGGCTTGAGCCAGCTTCCCGCTTTGACCTACGGCAATGTCGATGTCACCTCGACCAATGGCTGGTTCCTCTCCCAGATTCGCGAGCGCAACACCTTCCTTCACAACAGCTATCGCACCATGGAGGCCGATTTCACCTGGAAGGCGTTCGATTGGCTGGATGTGAAGGGCGGCGTCGATTACAAGAATTACGGCTATAGCGCCACCATCACGGCCCGCACCAACGGCACCACCGCCAGCCAGGACAATGTCATTCCGGCGTCGATGCAGCCCAATTCGGTGTTGGCGGCCAACTCTCAGCTCATCAACATACACGGCATCGGTGTCGGCGCCGGCACGCCGACCACCTGGGCGGTCCCCAATATCGACGCCTTCAACAATCAGTTCCACATCTGGGACCAGACGGTGTTGCCGATCCAGACCTCCGGCGCCACCAGCGTCGCGCCTTGTAATGTGGCCCCGGGTTGCCCCGCCTTCCTGCAGGGTCCGGGACAATTCCTCAGCCAGAACGGAATCATTCACGAGAACGATGTCGGCCTGTGGATGCAGGGCGACTGGAACGCGCAATTTTACGGCGTGCCTTTCCGCGGAAACATCGGCCTGCGTTATGTCGAGACCACCCAGGATTCAACGGGCTACAGCTTCGACCCGGCCAGCAAATCCATCGTCACCACGAAATTGTCGCGCACCTATCATGATGTGCTGCCGTCGGTGAATGCGGTGCTGGAGCCGGCGGACAATTTCCTGATCCGCATGGGCGCGGCCTATGTGATGGCGCGGCCCGATCTTCCTGTCCTGCTGCCGGGTGGTGCCACCGCCACGGTGACGGGCAGCAACTTCAATGTCACTGAGAACAACCCCAACCTCAACCCGTTCCGGGCCAAGACCGCGGACATGTCGTTTGAGTGGTATTACACCAAGGGGGCGCTGTTCTCGGTCGCCTTCTTCTACAAGCATCTGGATTCCTTGATCCAGACCTTGCGCACGAACATTCCCTTCAATACCAACACGGATGGCGTGCCGGTTTCGCTGGTGCAGCCGGCTTGCGGCGCATCCTATGTCGCGCCGCCCGCCAGCGGTTGCAACGAAGCAGCGATCTGGTCTTTCACCAAGCCGATCAATTCCAAGGGGGCACCGCTCTACGGAACGGAAATCGCCTGGCAGCAGCCGTTCGATTTCCTGCCCGATCCATTCAGCAATCTCGGATTCACCGGCAATGTCACCTTTGTGCAGGCGACCCAGACCTATTTCAATGCCGATGGCTCGGTCTTTCTCAAGACTGACCTGACCGGCCTGTCGCGCACCTCGTACAGCGGCACGCTGTATTATGATGACGGAACCCTGCAGGTTCGGGGCACTGCGTCTTTCCGCAGCAAGTATATTCCCTTGAACGCCGTCAATCCTGGCAACCTGAACGATATCCTGATCAATCCGTCGACCCTGAACATCGATGCCTCCGCCAGCTACAGGATCAGCGAGAATTTCAGCATTACCTTCGACGGCATCAACCTGACCAACCAGCAGAACCTGCAATTGGCGGACTCGATCGGTCAGCGGCTCTATTACAACCACTATACCGGCACCAATTATTTCGTAGGTCTGCGGTACACCTATTAATGGGCGCACTTTCCCCTGAGTGCTGAGGCGGAGCGCCAGCTCCGCCTCCTTTTTTGGCGGCACCCGCTGTTAGCGATACCGTATCTGGCTATACTGGCGCGAAAAGGTCAGGAGGTGGGATGCGGACATTGGCCCTTTTCTGTGCGGCAAGCCTTACTCCGTGCGGCGTGGCGCTGGCCGCGGATCGCCCGCCCATCACCTCGGTCTCGCATCTGTCGGTCTATGCCACCGACGCCGCCAAGGCCGAGCAGTTCTATGTTCATAATCTCGGGGCGGTGAAAAAGCCGGATCCGGAAAACCCGCAAGGCGTGCGCTATTATTTTTCGCCCCATCAATTCGTCCAGGTCCTGCCGCTGCCGGCCAATGGCGGCCCCAACCGGATGGATCACATTGCTTTCAACACCGCCAATGCGGAGGGGCTGCGCGGCTATCTGGCAGGCAAAAAAATCCAGGTCCCCCAATCCATCACCAAGGGCGCTGACGGCAGCCAATGGTTTCAGGTCAAGGATCCGGAAGGCAATGGGATCGAATTCGTGCAGCCGCCATCGCCCCTGCCGGCCGTCGCGGTCAATCCCCTGTTCGGGCATATCATTCATGTCGGTGCGGTGGTCCGTGACCGGGCGCTGGAAGACACTTTCTATCGCGATGTGCTGGGATTCCGTCCTTACTGGTTTGGCGGCATGAAGGATGACGGTCCTCCAAGCTGGGTGTCGCAGCAGGTGCCCGACGGGACGGACTGGCTGGAATATATGGTCACCGCCAACACCCTGACCCAGGCGCAGATGGGCGTTCTCAACCACTTCTCGCTGGGCGTTCCCAATATGCAGAAGGCCTACACCGCCCTGTGGAATGAGAACCGGCTGGATGGCCAAGCCGATGGGCGCGGGCAGCAGTTCGTTCCCAAGATCGGCCGCGATGCCAAATGGCAGCTCAATTTGCTGGATCCCGACGGCACCCGGGCTGAAGTGATGGAGCTGCACGCCATCGGCAAGCCCTGCTGTTCGTCCTTTACCGCCGCCGATCCGGAGAAATGACATGCGGTGGTTTCTTCTCCTGTTGCTGATGCTTTGGAGCAGCGCCGTGACGGCAGCCGAGCCAATCAAAGTGATGTTGCTGGATGGCGCCAGCGCCGCCGCCTATCACAACTGGAAGCTGACCAGCCAGATCATGAAGCGCGAACTGGAAGAGACCGGTCTGTTCGAGGTCACCCAAGTGAGCGTGCCGCCGGCGGATGGCGACTTTTCCAACATTCATCCCGACTTCGCCAAATATAAGGTGGTGGTGCTCAATTACGATGCGCAGGACTGGCCGGCCCCGCTCAAGGCCGCTTTCGAATCCTATATGAGAAACGGCGGCGGGCTGGTGGTGGTGCATGGCGCCGACAATGCCTTTCCCGGCTGGGCGGCCTTCAACGAAATGATCGGCCTGGGCGGCTGGCGCGACCGCGACGCACCGGCCGGCCCCAAATGGTACTTTCAGAACGGCAAACTGACATCCGACAGCGCGCCCGGACCCGCCGGCATGCATGGCCAGCGCAAGCCGTTCCGCATCACGGCGCGCGCCGGCGACCATCCCATCATGCGCGGCCTGCCGGCGGCCTGGATGCATGAAACCGATGAGCTTTACACCCGTCTGCGCGGACCCGGCAAAAACATGACGGTGTTGGCCACCGCCTATGCCGATCCCGCCAATCGCGGCACCGGCTTTGACGAGCCCATGCTGATGGCGCTGAGTTGGGGCAAGGGGCGCATTTTCCACACCACCCTGGGACACGACGCCCAGGCTCTGTCTTGTGTGGGGTTTGCCGCCACCTTCCAGCGCGGCACCGAATGGGCGGCGACGGGAAGCGTTACGCAAAAGCCGCCGAAGAACTTCCCAGCCGCCGATACAGTCAGCACCCGCGCCGATCTTGCCGCCATGGCGAACGGCGTCCAAACCAGCTTGCCCTCGACGAAATAGGCGCTACCCTTTGCACCGGACCAGGGGTAGGGAGGCTTTCATGAAACACACGCTCATCTTCGCCGCGGCACTATTGTTGGCCGGCTTCGGCTCGGGCGCGGCGCAACCCGCGCCATCGCGTGTGTCCTGCGCGCCGTCCATGGGGCTGAATTACATCTGCGGCATGAAACGGCCCGAAGACCTGCTGCAAATCGGAACCAGCAAATATCTGGTGTTTGGCGGCTCCGCGCCCGGGGGCGGCGTCGGGCTGATCGACACCCAAGCCAAGACCTACCGGCAATTCGATATCACAAAGGCCCGCCCCGACTTGAAGCTGTATCCGGATTGCCCGTCCGTGCCCGATCCGAAGGTGTTGAACGCCCATGGCATTGCGCTGAGGCCGACGCGGACCGCAGGCCTTTATACCCTCTACACCGTCACCCATGCGCCATTCGAGAGCATCCAGGTTTTCGCTCTGGACGCGCGGGCCGGCGAACCCAGCCTGGCCTGGACGGGCTGCGTGAAGGTGCAATCCGATTTTCGCATGAACGGCGTCACCGCCACCAGCGACGGCACCATCATCGCCAATGTGCAGATGAAGGGCGGCGCCATCCAGGCGGATTACATGGTCGGCAAGATTACCGGCGGCGTTTATGTCTGGAAGCCGTCGGACAAGACCTGGCGCCTGCAGCCCGGCACCGAACTGGCCGGCAATAACGGCATCGAGATTTCGCGCGACGAAAAGCAGATCTATGTCGCCGTGTCCGGCACCCAAAGCGTTGAAATATTTTCTCTCGCCGACACCGCCAAGACGCGGCGCAGCGCCCTTGCCGGCTGGTTCAACATCGACAATATCCATTGGACCGGAAACCGGCTGGTGACGACCGGCGTGATCCAGGATGAACCCGCCTGCGGCGGCACCCGCAAGGAGATTATCGAGCGCAAGGGCGATTTGAACTGTCATCGCGGCTGGGTCGCGGCACAGTTGGATCCCGCCACCTTGAAATTTCGGGTCCTGGCCTATGGCGAGGCGATTGAGGATTTCGGCGGCGAGTCCACCGCCATGATCATCGGCAGCACCATGTGGCTGAGCTCGAACAACACCGACCGCGTCGCCTGGCGTCCGCTGCCCGGCGCTAAGTAGAAGTCAGCTTCGCCGCCAACAGAAACGCCTGTGTCATGGCTTCCGCATTGGCCTTGCCTTGGCCGGCAATGTCAAAGGCGGTGCCATGCGCCGGCGTGGTGATCGGCACCGGCAATCCGCCCTGCACTGTGACGCCACGCTCAAATCCCAGCAGCTTGACCGCGACCTGTCCCTGGTCGTGATACATGGTGACGATACTGTCCAAGGCGCCGTCGCGGGCTTTGAGAAAAATCGTGTCGGCAGGATAGGGGCCCTGGATCGGCAGGCCCGCTTCATTCAATTCCTTGACCGCCGGCCGAATGATATCGATTTCCTCGCGGCCGCAGGTGCCGCCTTCGCCGCCATGCGGATTGAGCGCCGCCACCGCCACCCGCGGCTGGGCGAAACCGGCGCGCTTCAAGGTTTGATAGGTGAGCCGCGCCGCGGCCTGGATGCGGTCCTTAGTGACATATTTGGGAATCTCGGCCAGCGGGATATGGCTGGAGATGCGCGACGTCCATAGCGTGCCCAGGGTGTTGAACTCGCAGAAATAGTCCTGGACGCCCAGATAGTCGGCAAAGAAATGCAGCTCGTCCTCGAAATCCATGCCGCCTTTCTTCATCGCCAGCTTGTTGAGCGGCGCGAAGCAAATGGCGTCGACATCGCCGCGCTTGGCGGCATCCAGGCAGGCGGTGAGCGCCAGCCGCGCGCCTTTGCCCGCCGCGGCCGTGACTTGCGCCGGCACAATGTCGGCCTCCCGCACTGTGTCGGTCTCCAACAGCATGGGCGTGCCATTGCCATTCCGCGCTTGGCGCCAGTTCTGAATCATCTGAACTTCCGTATTGGTACCGGCAATGCCTTGTCCCCGGTTCCACACCCAGGCATCGCCCACCAAAACGATTTGGGCCGCCGCGCGGATGTCGGGACGCGCCAGCAGTTTGGCGACCAGTTCCGGTCCTATGCCGGAAGCATCGCCGAAGGTGACGGCAATCACAGGCTTTGTCATTTTGCGCGCAGAGAGGCCGCATAGGCGGTCAGGTTGACGATATCGGCGGCGGTCAATTTGGCCACCACCGGCTGCATCGGCGCCGCCATTTCGCCGTGCCGCGCGCCTTGCTGGAAGTCGTACAGTTGCCGCGCCAGATAGCTGGGCGAACGCCCGGCAATGGCGGGCGCGGTGCTGTCCGTGCCGCGAAGGCCCTCACCATGGCAGCTGGCGCAAGCCAATCGCTCGGCGAGCCGCCGGCCTTTGGCGATTGCGCCCTTGGGCACATAGGCAATAAATCCGGCATGGGGATCGCGCAGCTGCTCGCGGTCCACATTCACCGGCGTCTCGATCACGCGATTGCCGATCGGTTCCTTGGCGCCGCTTTCATGCGGCAGCCACATGCCTTCCTGGCTGCGCATCTTTGGAACGCCGGCAGTCTCCACCACGCGAATGGCAATGGTGTGGGGCAGGCCGGCATAATAGGCCGACGCTTCGACGATCTCTGCTTCCGTCATCGCCTTGGCGAAATCCACCATCTGCTGGGCATTGTGCTTGCGCGGTTCCGCGCTTTTGCGCGAGCCCGTTTTCATCTCGCGCAATTGGCGGGCGAGATAGTCGGCATTCAGTCCGGCGATCCCCGCATTTTGCGGCCGTCCCTTGCCATTGGGATAGTGACAGCCTGCGCAGGCGGTGATGCCGCGCGACGGGTCGCCGGCCGCGATGATTTTCGGCATGGCGGGATGATCGCCGGGATACCAATCGGCGGGCGGCGTCCGGTTGGCGCCGCTGATCTGGCCGCGGGTGAAGGGGCCTTGCGCGCCCGGCAGGCTGAATTTGGTGCCGTCATCCTTGGGAGCGAAAGTCTCATTCTCCGGCGTGGGCACGCCATAGGCCCAGTCGGGATAACTCGATGGCGCGGCGCGAACCGCAGTTGCCGCCGCGGCCACAGACACGCAAGTGAAAAACAGGATACGCATTTTCATGGCGATTCTTTCCCCGGCCAAGGGTTCAAGTTATCATGCCTGACAATGAGCGCGACACTGTCGTTTTTTGGGAGGGATGCATGAAGCGCCTGGCTTGGGCATTGGCTGTCCTTCTGGCCGGCGGCGGCGCTTGGGCCCAGGACCGCCCGGTCAACATAACCGTCGATCTGGGCCATAAGGTCGGCCCCTATAAGCCCATCTATGCCTGGTTCGGCTATGACGAAGCCAATTTCACCACCGGGCGCGACGGCAAAAAGCTGTTGCGCGAATTGCACGATCTGAGCCCGGTGCCGGTCTATGTCCGCGCCCATCATCTCTTCACCTCGGGCGACGGCATGCCGGAATTGAAATGGAGCTCGACCAACGTTTATCGCGAGGATACGGGCGGCAAGCCGGTCTATGACTTCGCCATTCTGGACGGCATTTTCGACGAATATAAAGCCGCCGGTGTGGTGCCGATGGTCGAGTTGGGCTTCATGCCCAAGGACCTCACCAGCGGCACCAACGAGTATCAAGTTCATTATCCCGGCCGCACCACCGCCGGCAGCGTCCAGGCCCCACCCAAGGACTATGCCAAATGGCAGGAGCTGGTTCGGGTGGTGACCGCCCATCTGGTGCAGCGTTATGGCGCCGATACGGTGCGCGGCTGGTATTTCGAAGTGTGGAACGAGCCGGACATCGATTATTGGCACGGCACGCCGGAGCAATATTGGAAGCTGTACGACACGGCGGTCGCCGGGGTGCGCGCGGCCCTGCCGGGCGCCAGGGTCGGCGGGCCGGCGACCACGGGACCGTTTGAGCCCAAGGCCTACAAGTTTCTCGACGACTTTCTCACCCATGTCACCTCCGCGAAAGTGCCGCTGGATTTCATCTCCTTTCACGCCAAAGGCCGGCCGCAGATTCAGGGCGGCGAGGTGGTGATGGGCCTGGCCAAGGAATTGAACGACGTGGACAAGGGTTTCGAGATCGTGGCCCGTCATGGCATGAACAGGCTGCCCATTATTCTCAGCGAAGCCGATCCGGAGGGCTGCGCCGCCTGTTCCATGAAGGTCAATCCGGCCAACGGCTATCGCAATGGCACGCTGTATCCATCTTACACCGCGGCCGCTTATAAAGGCCTGTTCGAGCTGGCCGACCGCCGCAAGGTCAATCTGATTTCCATGTTGAGCTGGTCGTTCGAATTCGAGAACAAGGAATATTTCGAAGGCTTCCGCTCGCTGGCGACCAATGGCATCGACAAGCCGGTGCTGAATTTCTTCCGCATGGCGGCACTGATGAAAGGCCAGCGGGTCGCTACGGCCAGCACAGGTGCGATGAAACTGGATGACATCATGTCGTCCGGCGTGCGCGGCGCCGGCCATGTCGATGCCTTTGCCACCGCCGATGCCCGCCAGGCGGCGGTGATGCTGTGGAATTACCATGACGCGGAAAAGGCCGGGCCTTCGGCGCCGGTGACGGCGACGATTTCAGGCTTGCCCGGCGGCGCGCGTGTGCGGCTGACTCACTATCGCATCGACGATACCCACTCCAATGCCTACACGGTCTGGAAGGCGATGGGCTCGCCGCAAAATCCCACGCCGGCGCAATATGCCGAATTGAAAAGCACGGACGGGCTGCAGCTGCTGGAATCGCCGCGCTGGATCGCGGTGAGAAACGGCGCGGTGACCATCGGCACCGACATGCCGCATCATTCGATTTCGCTTTTACAACTCGATTGGTAGCTAATTGGCCAGGTCGACCCAGGCATGCGCCTTGTGGCTGGCCAGTTCCGCTTCCAGAATCTTCAATTGCCGCAAGCCATCGGCCATCTGCGGATAGTCCGGCGTCATCGATGCATCGCGGACGGACGCATAAAAGCGGCGGAATAGTTGCTTGAAGGTGTCGGGATAGCCTTCGGCATGGCCGCCGGGATAATCGGCAAAGGCGCGGGCCGTTTCGTTCATCAGCGACGGGTCCTTCAGCAAGACCTGGTTGGGCGCATCGCGATGGCCCAGCCATAATTCTTCCGGGCACTCCTGCCGCCAGGTCGCGCCGCCCTTGGTGCCGTAGATTTCCAGCACCAAACCGTTTTTGCGCCCTGCGGACACCTGGCTGGCAGTCATGGTGCCGCGCGCGCGGCCCATGCGAAACAGCGTGGCTCCGAAGTCTTCCGTGACAATCGGCGCGTCTACCGTGTCGTCCGCGCCGCCCAGCTTGCCGGAAAATGTCTCGCCGCCGCCTTTCGGTTGTTTGCGGGTGGGATAGAAGATCTGGAAATCGCTGCATACCGACGACACGCGCAGCCCGGTGACATGCTCGGCCATGTCGAAGAAATGCGAGCCGATATCGGCCATCACCCGCGATGGGCCGCTGACTTTGGGATCGACGCGCCAGTTCCAGTCGGTCTCGTGCAGCATCCAGTCCTGGGAATAGGTGCCCTGGACCACCAAAATCTCGCCAAATTCCCCGGCTTCGCGCATGCGGCGCATCTGCTGCACCATCGGATAGTAACGCAAATTGTGACACAACCCGCCGCGCAGCTTCTTGGCGGCCTGCAAGCTCACCAGCTCCTGCGCTTCCGCCACATTCATCGCCAAGGGTTTTTCACACAGCACATGCTTGCCGGCTTGGAAGGCCGCCTTGGCGATGGGAAAATGCGAAACATTGGGGGTGGTGATATGCACCGCCTCGATGGAGGGATCGCGGATCACATCCTGCCAGTCGCCGGTGGCGTTGAGCACATTATAGCCGGCGGCCGCGGCGCGCGCCTTGTCCAGGCTGGTGGCGGCGATCTCCACCACGTCCACATTCTCGACCCGGCGCAAAGCTTCCAGATGCACCCGGCCCATAAAGCCGGTGCCGATCACCGCGGTCCTTATTCTGTCCATCAAACCCACCAGGCCGCGGCCGGTTTCTCCCGGATCACCAATTGGCTGAGCAGCGCCGCCGCCTTGGTCAGGCCTTCCTCAGGCGCCATCAAACTGTCCTCATGCTCGATGGACAGCACATTGTCATAGCCGTACATGCGCAAGGTGGAAATGAACTCGCTCCACCATTCCGAACTGTGGCCATAACCCACGGTGCGGAACATCCAGGAGCGGTCGCGTTCCTGGGTATAGGGCTTGGTGTCCAGCACGCCGGTCATCGGCATATTGGCGGAATAAAGCTGGGTGTCCTTGGCATGGACATAATGAATCGCGTCGCCCAACACCCGCACCGCTTGGATCGGATCGATGCCTTGCCAGAAGAGATGGCTGGGATCCAGATTGGCGCCGACCGACGGCCCAGCGATGGCGCGCAGTCTCAGCATGGTCTCAGGGTTGTAGACCACAAAGCCCGGATGCATTTCGATGGCGACCTTCACGCCATGGTCGGCGGCGAATTTGCCATGCGCCTTCCAGTAAGGCGTGACCACTTCGTCCCATTGCCAATTGAGAACGTCGAGAAAGTCCGGCGGCCAGGGGCAAGTCACCCAGTTGGGAAATTTGGCCGTGGCACAATCGCCCGGGCATCCGGAGAAATCCACCACCGTCTTTACGCCAAGCTTTTCCGCCAACCGAATGGTCTTGCGGCTGGTTTCGCTGTGCTTGGAGGAGATTTCCCTGTCGGGATGCAAGGGATTGCCATGGCTCGACAGGGCCGAGATGGTCATGCCGGCATCGGCGATCTTGCTCTTGAAGGTCTGGAGCTCCGCCGGATTGTCCAGCATCGACAGCTTGACATGCGCGTCGCCGGGATAATTTCCGGTGCCGAATTCCACCGTGTCGATGTCCAGCGATTTCAGCTTTTTCAGCACATCGTCCAGCGGCAAAGCCGACAATAAGGGCGTGAACACTCCCACTTTCATGACATCCTCCCGATCGCCGCTGGGGCTGGTTATGTGCCGATTTCAGACCAATTGTTCTGTCCGCGCAACCATCAGCGATAGGTCGCGGGCTTGGTATTGGCGGCAGATGGCGTCTCGGCGGGGGTCAATTTCAGCAAGGCCTTTTGCTCGGTCAGGACATAGACCGCCCCATCCGGCCCCACCCGCACGTCGCGGATGCGGGTCTTAAGCTCCGACAGCAGCGGCTCTTCCGCCACCACCTTGCCGTGTTTGAGTTCCAGCCGGTAAACGCCAAGGCCGCGCAAACCGCCCGCCAAAAGATTCCCGCGCCACTTGGGAAAGAGCTTGCCGTTGTAATAGGCCAGGCCCGAAGGTGCGATCACCGGATCCCAATAATAGACCGGCTGCTCCATGCCGGCTTGGGCAGCCAACCCGTCGGCGATCGGCCCGCCGGGATAATCGATGCCGTGGGTGATGATGGGCCAGCCGTAATTCTTGCCCTTTTGGATGCGGTTCAACTCGTCGCCGCCGCGCGGGCCATGCTCGGTCTCCCACAGCGTGCCATCGGGCGCCAGCACCAAACCCTGGGGGCTGCGGATGCCATAGGCCCAGATCTCGGGACGCACGCCGGGCTTTCCGAGAAAGGGATTGTCGGGCGCGGGCGAACCTTCCGCTGTGAGGTGGATGATCTTGCCCACGTCATTGTCCAGCTTCTGGGCCAGTTGCTCGTCATAGTCGTGGCGGTTGTTGCCGTCGCGGTCGCCCACCGTCATGAACAGCGAACCATCCTTGGCAAAAACGATGCGCCCGCCCTGCTTGGCCGAGTAATTCTTTTCCGGCAGCGCCGGTACGCCGCGATAGATCACGGTGACGTCATGCACAGCGTTTGCGGCCTGATCCAGCACGCCATAGGCCAGATAGGTGTTGCTGTAGCCTTGGGCCAGCGTGTCGAAGAAGGAAAAATAGATGCGTTTGCTTTTGGCGAAATCGGGCGCCAGCACCACGTCCAGCATCCCCAGCTTCTTGGCGGGCGCCAGCATGGCAAGACCGCTCAGCGGCTCGGACAGCGTGCCGTCCGGCGCGACGATGCGCATCTGGCCGGGATATTTTTCGCTGAC
>Ga0207648_10006513_pt1 | contig 11594 bp, 4 predicted proteins | sample KBSMisM32_FD_184310 | JGI IMG/M metagenome (GOLD analysis project Ga0207648, IMG submission 184310) | Miscanthus rhizosphere microbial communities from Kellogg Biological Station, Michigan, USA - KBS Miscanthus M3-2 (SPAdes) (version 2) | ecosystem: Host-associated > Plants > Roots > Rhizosphere... | reverse complement strand
CGGGTGCTTCGCCAGGTCGTCCTTCTGCGCCGTCCACTGCTTCTTCAGCGTGTTCTTCTCGTCGAACAGGCCGACGCTCGCCGCGGTGATCGAGCCCGGATCGACCCCCTCGAAGAGCGTGACCACGCGCAGCTCCTCGCTGCCGGGCAGGCGCGAGGTGTAGGCGGTCGCGCGCAGCGGCAGGGCGAGGTACTCGGTCGAGGTGCGCAGCATGTCCTTGGGCGAAGCGCCGTTCTTCGGCACGTCCCCCTTGGGAATCGCGATCGACGGCCGCGAGCGCAGGCGCACCTTGTCGCGCGTGGCGTGCATCTCGAGGCGCAGCGACTGGCCGCGCTCGGACGGATCCGCCTCGAACGATGCCGTGTAGTACGCCGCCGTCTCGCGCAGCAGGCGCGAGATCGCCGTCTGCGGGCTCGCCGTCAGCCGCACGAACTCGGCGTTGGTGACGCCGGCCAGGCTCTCGAAGCCGGCGTCCTGCGCGCTCGAGCGCGATGCCATCGCCTCGGTCAGGTGGAACATGTAGATGTCGGCGTGCGCCGTCGAGGCGAGCATGCCGATGTTCGAGAACGTGTCGGGCTCGATCGGGCACATGTCGTTGACGCCGTTGGGCGACGCCTGCGATCCGCCGATCGCGGTGCGCGTGCGCGCGCCGAGCTGGAGCTGCTTCACCGCCGGCGGGCTGATGCCGCCGGAGAAGATGACGATGGTCGTCGGGTCGCCGTTGGTGAGCGCCAGCGTGGACCCGAACGCGGCGAGCAGGCGGGTGGTGCGGCACTGCGCATCGGCCTCGCTCTCGGTGCTCGGCGCGTGCCCGGTGAGCTCGTCCACCGCCAGCCGCACCTTGGTGAGATCCTCGGCCGGCCGCATGTTCAGGACGCCCTGCGTCGTCAGCACGCCCAGGCGATCGCCGGGCGCCATCTCCGACGCGAGCAGCCGCACCGCTTCCTTCACCTGGCCTTCGCGTCCGGGAGAGATCGAGTCGTCGTCGATGATCAGGTGGACGTTGCGGCTGCCGCGGCTCTCGGCGTTGCTCGCGAACGGGGGCGGCAGCGCGGCAGCGCCGGGCGCGGACCCGGCGTTGCTCTGCACCAGCGACAGCGACTGGAGCTGCCGCGGCTTGCCGTTGACCTTGATCGATACGTCTTCCGGTCTCAGATCGGCGACCTGCTGGCCACCCTCGGTCAGCGCACGGAAGTCGATCCGGACCGGCAGACCCGGCTTCTGCTCGGGCCCCGAAGCCCCCACGAAGGCGGCCGGGGCGATGAGCAGCACCACGAGCGCCGACGCGAGGATCTTCATTACGGCTTCTCCTGCATGGTCGCGGTCGACGTGGACCCCTTCTTCTTGAAGAGCGGCGTCACGTCGCGCCTGCCGCGATCGAGGTACGAGACGCCCTTGTCCATCCACTCCGGCCGCGGCTTGCCGAGCAGGTAGTGGTCGAAGAACTCGTCCATGTGGACGGTCCAGTACTTCATGTTGTCGCGGTTGCGGAGCCCGTGCTTCTCACCGTTGAAGGTGAACATGTAGGCCTCCTTGCCGAGCCGGCGCATCGCGCTGAACCACTCGATGCCCTGGTACCACGGCACCGCGTCGTCCTCGTCGTTGTGGATCGTGAGGTACGGCGTCTGCACCTTCTTGACCCAGAAGATCGGCGAGTTCTCGATGAACTGCAGCGGCGCGTCCCACGGCGGAGCGCCGATGCGCGACTGCGTCTTCTCGTACTGGAACGCGCGCGACATGCCCGTGCCCCAGCGGATGCCGCCGTAGGCGCTGATCATGTTGGACACCGAGGCGCCGGCCTCGACCGCCGCGAACATGTTGGTCCGCGTCACCAGGTAGGTGATCTGATAGCCGCCCCACGAGTGCCCCTGGATGCCGATGCGCTTGGGATCGATGAAGCCCATCGCCAGCACGGTGTTGACCGCGGGAATCACGCACTTCTCGGCGCTCTGTCCCGGGTAGCCGGTCTCGTAGACGATGTCGGGGCGCAGCACCACGTAGCCGTTGCTGACGTAGCGCGGGATGTTGATGCTGGTGCCGACGTTGGGCGCGCTGTAGCCGTGCAGCCCCTGCGTCAGCTCCTCGTAGATGTAGACCATCAGCGGATACTTCTTGCTCGGGTCGAAGTTCTCCGGCTTGGTCAGGATCGCGCGCAGCTTCTTGCCGTCGGCGTTGACGTAGTCGATCAGCTCCGACTTGCCCATGAGGTATTCGGCCGCCTGCGGGTTCGCGTTCGACACCTTCTTCATGTCCTTGAAGCTGGTGTCGCTGATCCACAGATCGGGGAACTCCTCGAAGCGCGACAGCGTGAAGACCACGGTGTCGGCGTTCTTCGCCTTCGCGGGAGCGCCGAACGCCTTGTCGAGCATCACGACTTTTTCAGGCGCGGCGGTCGTGGTCAGGCTGGCAATCCGGTAGAAGCCGCTCGCGCGCGTCGCGTCGTTGACCGTGGAGAGCAGCAGCGGCTTGTTGGCGGGGACGACGCGCTCGTCGGGATCCATCGAGCGATAGCGGAAGATCAGTGACTGCTTCTTCCCCTCGCCGTTGGTGATCATGTGCGCGCCGCTGCCGTCCGGCTTCACTTCCCAGATGTCGAACTTGTCGTAGAGCAGCACCGACTTGTCGTCAGCGGTCCAGCCGCCGCTGCCGTGCGGGCCGGGCAGATCGGGCGTGTTGTTCTCCTGCTGGAACTTGCTGGGGATCTTCTCGGTCAAGTTGACGCGGGCGCCGTCGCTGACGCGGTAGCTGAACCAGTGCCCGTTGCGCTCGTCGAAGTAGAGCACGTACTTGCCGCCGGGGGACATCGCCGTCGCGTTGCTGCCCCAGTGCTCGAGCACCTTCTTCGGCTTGCCGCTCTTGAGATCGAGCAGGTAGACGTCGTTGTAGTCCTGGTCCCAGGAGATCTCCTGCCGGTAGGCCATGTCCGACAGGCCGATCGCCTGCGTCGGATCGTCGCCCGGATTCACCGTCGGCAGATCCTCCGTCGCCAGCTGGACGAACTTCTTGTCGGCAACGTGGACGACGGCGCGGTAGGTGCGCTCGCGCTCCTGCTGTTCGCGCACCTTCTGCATCGGCTGGATCAGCGGATCCTTGTAGTTCCACAAGTCCACCTTGGTCGGCGACGGCGTCTTGTCGTCGGGATCCGCCGGCGCCGCCGGCGGCGCGCCGGTGCCGAGGTAGATGCGCGCGCCGTCCTTCGAGAAGCGCGGCGCGGCGAACTCGCTGACGACCATTCCCTTGGCCACGCCCGGCGTGGACGCGGACGCGATCTCGGTGGCGGCGTCGCCGCCCTGCCCTGAGCCTGTCGAAGGGGCCTTCCAGTAATAGAGCCGATACGGGGAGACCTTCTGCGCGTACTCGGCTTCGTCGCTCAGGAAGGTGAGCTGCGTGCCCCCTTCGTCGAAGGCGAGGCTCTTGTAATGGCCGCGGCCGGTGTGCAGTGCCTTGACCGCGCCGTCGGCGATGTGGCGCACGAACGCGCCGTCCTTCGCCGCGTCGGCCGACGACACCGCGTACGCGATCCAGTCGCCGTGCTTGTTCCACTCGTACTCGTTGACCTCGGGGACGGTGACTTCGTCGCCGGTGACGAGGTTGCGGATGATCAGGTCGGCGCCGGGGTCCTTGCGCTTCTCGCGCGACGCGTTCTGCCGGCCTTCCGCCGGCTGCGCGGCGCCCGCGCCGCGGCCCGCCGCCGCCGCGCCACCACCGCCGCCGCGTCCGCCGCGCCCGCCGCCGCGTCCGCCGCCACCGCCGCCGCCGCCGAGGCCCTTGTGATACGCGAGCCATACCGACGAGGTCTCAGGAAGGCTGAAGCTGCCGACCTTCTCGAACGTCTTCACCTGTCCGTCCGGCAGCGTCATGATGCCGAGCCCGGTGCGCGGCTCGCGCGGGCGGCCGTTGCCGCGGCCGCCCCGTCCCTGTCCGCCCGGTGCCGGCTCGGCGCCGGGCTCCGCGTTGGCGGCGGCGTTCGCGTTCGCCGCGTTCTCGCGCTCTTCCTCCGCCTTCGGCTGCGCGATGGTGAAGACGACGAACTTCGCGTCCGGCGTGAAGGCCGGCGCGGTGCCGCGCGGATGCTTGAATTCCTGGCCGGTGCGCAGGTTGCGCACGACGAGCTCGCCGTCGTCCCCTTGCGCCGACGTGGCGTAGGCCAGCCATTGCCCGTCCTGCGACAGCTCGGTGCCCTGGATCGATTTCCAGGAATCCATCACGTCGTACGGCAGCGGGCGTTTACCGGCGGGCGACGGCGTCTGTGCCGTCAGCGTCCATTGCAGGGCGGCGATCGCGCCCACCATGATCCAGATTGCGCGGCCGCGCAGCGGCTTTCGCATGCTCTCCCCCTCCAGAAGTGGGCCCATTCTAACGCCAGGCCCACGCTGGTGCTAACGGTGCTACGGGTGCGGGAAGGTGCTGAGGGTGCTGGTGCAGCGCGCTTCGCGCGCGGTGCTAGGGGTGCAATGGTGCTAGAGGCGCGCGCTTAGGGTGCACCCGTTGCACCCTTCGCACCAGCAGCGTCAGGCTGCTTTTGCACCAGCACCTTTAGCACCTTTAGCACCTTTGCACCTTTAGCACCTTTGCACCTTTAGCACCTCTAGCACCTTTGGCGCCTCTAGCACCGACAGCGGCCGCTCCTATTTGCCGCGGCCGTACTTCTTCAGGATTGCCGTCAGCGCGTCGATCGGCAGGGCGCGGATGGTGCGTCCGTTCGCGGTGACGTCGCTGGCCTTGAGCAGGGAGTTGTCGACCGCCTCTTCGGTGGCGTCGAGGACGGCTTCGAAGAGCCCCGACACGCCGTCGGTGGGGAGGACGCTGCGCGGCTGCGGTCCGGCGGCGCCGGTCACGCGCTGCGACGGGTGCGTCGAGAACGCGATCGCGAAGTCGCCGCTGCCGTTGGAGTAGGTCGAGCCGGTGCGCGCCAGGGCGAAGATCGCGCGCGCGGCGAGGCGTTGCAGGCTCTTCGCGTCGAGCGGTGCGTCGGTGGCGACGACGATCATGCACGAGCCGTCCGCCGACGCGTCTTCCGCCTGAAGGCGGAAGCCACGGGAATCCACCGCGTTCCTGTAGCTTCCGCCTTTAGGCGGAAGTCGATCGCCTTCAGGCGGAAGTTCGCCAGCGCGCTCGCCGCGCGGCGTCAGTTCTTTCCACACCGGCACACCGTCGATGACGAGCCGGCCGCCGTAGTTGCTCTGCACCAGCACGCCGACGGTCCACGTGTCGTTTCCCTGCTTGAGCGTCCGCGACGAGGTGCCGATGCCCCCTTTCCAGCCGAACGCAACGGTCCCCGTCCCTGCGCCGACGGCCCCTTCGTCCACCGCGCCGCTCTTCGCGCCGGCGATCGCCGCGGCGACGTGCTCGCGCGTCACGTGCAGGCCACGGATGTCGTTCAGGGTGCCGTCGTTGGTCTCGCCGACGAGCGCGTTGACCGATCGCACGTTCTCGTTGCCCGGCTGCGCGATCGTCCAGCGCACCACCGCGTCGACGGCGGTGCCCACCGACAGCGTGTTGGTGAGCACGATCGGCGTCTCGATCGTGCCCAGCTCCTGCACTTGCGTGGATCCGGCGAGCTTGCCGAAGGCGTTGCCGACGAACACCGCGCCGGCGACCTTCTCCTGGAAGAGATTGCCGCCGTGGGGAAGGATCGCCGTGACGCCGGTGCGGACGGCGTCCCCTTCGACGATCGTGGTGTGCCCGACGCGCACGCCGGCGACGTCGGTGATCGCGTTGAGCGGCCCCGGCGTCAGCGCGCCCGGCGCGATCCCGAGATCGCGCGCCCGCGGCCGTCCGGTGGATTGTTCGACCAGTGCAGAAACTGCGATCAGGGACGCCAGCGCCAGCCACCCCATCCCCGCATCATCCCCACGCCGAGAGTTCAGGGTCAGGTCTGTAAACCTGCAGTTCGTGGGTGTCAGGCCGGGCAGCCAATCGTGTCAGGGCTCGGGACGATCTACAGACCTGACCCCCGAGGCGCCGCTTTACAGACCTGGCCCCCGAAGTGCCGGTTTGGAGACCTGACCCCCGGGAGGCGCTGATTTACAGACCTGGCCCCCGAAGTGTCGGTTTGCAGGCCTGACCCCGAACCGGCGACCGGCGGCCTACTCCGTGCGCAGGGCGGTGAGCGGTGTGACGCGCGTGGCGCGGCGCGCGGGGATCAGGGTCGCGACGAGCGCGGCCACTGCGAGCGCGGCGGGCGCGGACAGGAAGACGATCGGATCGAGCGGCTTCACGTCGTAGAGCAGGTGGCTCAAGAGGAACCCGAGCAGCGCCGCCAGCGGCAGGCCGAGCGCGACCCCGGCGGCGGAGAGCATCGCGCCTTCGCGCAGCACCATGCCGAGGACGTCGTTGGGGCGCGCCCCCAGCGCCATCCGGATCCCGATCTCGCGCGTCCGCTGCGAGACGATGTAGGACTTCACGCCGTACAGCCCCACCACCGCGAGCAGCAGCGCCAGCAGGCCCACCGTCAGGAACGCCCGTCCGCCGGATCGCACCGCCCACAGCTCGATGCTGCGATCGTGGAACGCCGTCATCGTCGTCGACTCGACCTGCGGCAGGCGCGGATCGAAGGCGCGGATCTCGCGGCGGATCGCGTTGAGCAGATCCCCCTCGCTGCCCGCCTGCGCCGCGCGCACGTGGACGAACATGTTGCCGCGGTAGTTGCGCCCCCACGGCTCGTAGATCGCGGGACCGGCCTCGCGATCGAACAGCTCGTCGCGGATCGGCGCCGCGATGCCGACGATCTCCATGGCCTCGCCGTCGTTCTTGGTGTGCTCGCCGGGACGCTCGGAGTAGCGAATCATCTGGCCGAGCGGCTCGTCCGCGCCAAAGAGCCGCCGCGCCAGCCGCTCGTCGACGATGGCGACGCGCGGCGCGGTCGGCGAGCGCTCCTCCGCTTCAGTGAACTCGCGGCCGCGGACCATCGGCAGGTTCAGCGTCTTGAAATAGGTCGAGCCAATCACGCGGTACGCGGCGTTGACGTGCTGCGGCAGATCGGGGCGCGCGGGGCCGCCGACGCGCTCCACCGGATTGCCCTCGTGAAAATCGCCGAAGGGGACGGTCGCGGCGAGCGCCGCCGACGCCACGCCCGGCAGCGCGCGCACGCGGGTCAGCACTTCGCTCGTCGACGCGCGGCCGCGGTTCTCGTCGTACTGCACCAGCGTCGGATCGATGCCCACCAGCAGCTGGCGGTCGTAGCTGAAGCCGGGATCCGCGGAGGCCGCCTTGAGCGCGCCGCGCGCGAACAGGCCGCCGGCCGAGAGCAGCATCAGCGACAGCGCGATCTGGCAGACGACCATGATGTTGCGCCCCGAGAAGCGCCGTCCGAGGCGCGGCGATCCGTCGGTGGTGAGCGCCTTCAGATCGGCGACGAGATCGGTCTTCGACAGCTTGAGCGACGGCCCGAGGCCCGAGCCGACGGTGGCCAGCACCGCGAACGCCGTGGTGACGGCGAGGACCGTGAGATCCGGCCTGGGCTCGAACGTGACGCCCAGCGGCATGACCGCCGCGAACGAGCGCGCCAGCGCCGCCATCGACCACGACGCGAGCAGCAGCCCGACCGCCGCGCCGGCGATCGCCAGCAGCAGGCCTTCGGTCAGCAGCTGCCGCACGATGCGGCCGCGCGAGCCGCCGACGGCCAGGCGGATGGCGATTTCCCGTCGCCGCGCCGATCCCCGCGCCAGCAGCATGTTGGCGATGTTCAGGCAGGCGATGAGCAGCACCACCGACGAGAGCGCCATCATCAGCGCGCCGGCCGCCGTCGGGCCCGTGTCGTCGGACGGCGAGGTGCTCGTGCCCAGGCGCGGCAGCGGGTTGATCGTCAGCAGTTGATCCTTGTTGTCGGCGGGATACGCGCCTTCGAGCTGCTTCGAGAGCGTGTCGAGCCGGGCGCTCGCAGCCGCCTTTGTCACGCCCGGCTTGAGCCGCCCGGCGACGACCAGCGTCTGGTTGCGCCGATCCGCGAACGGCAGGTTGTGGTTCTTGAAGATGTCGTTGACGACTATGTCGAACATGCCCAGCGGCAGCCACATCTCCGGCGTGATCAGCGCCATCGTGCCGGTGAAATTCTGCGGCGCGACGCCGACCACCGTGAACTCCATCGAATTGATCTTGATCGTCTTGCCGAGCAGGTCGCGCTTCGCATGCGTGACGACCGCGACCGGGATGCGCGCGTTGGGGCGCTCTTCGTCCGGCGTGAACGAGCGGCCGGCCTCGAGCGGCACGCCCAGCGTGTCGAAGTAGTTCGCAGACACGACTTCGATGAAGGTCTGCCGCGTCGTGTCGCCCGCTGGCACGCCCACCATCGAGAAGGTGTGCGCCATGAGCGAGTCGAAGACGTCGTTGCTGTCGCGGATGTCGACGTAATTGGCGTAGGCGAACGCGCGGTAGCTTCCTTCCTTGGTCCGCTCGTGGCTGTAGAGCCCGACCAGCTCACCGGCGCGGCCGGCGAGCGGCTTCAGCAGCAGCGCGTTGACGAGCGTGAACATGGCGCTGTTGGCGCCGATGCCGAGCGCCAGGACCAGGATGGCGACGAAGGTGAATCCCGGCGTTTTGGCGAGGGTCCGGGTGCCGAAACGGACGTCCTGCAGCAGCTGGCGCATATGCGGCAAGATGACGGCCCCGCCTGCAGGGAAGTTCCCGTAATATGGAGGTTTACGCAGCCGGCGGTAAACGACGGCGGTCCTGCCGTCGTTTTCCAGAGAGCGGTCTTTCTTTCTGATCTGATGCCACGCAATCTTCACAAGCTCGTCGTTTTCCTGCTCATTCCCCTGTCTTTCGTGTCCTGTTCGGGGCAGAAGTCGGCCGACCCCTCGTCGTCGGCCGCGGCCCAGGGCCAGGGCCAGGCCGGGGGGCGCGGCGGCCCGGGTGGCCGGCGCGGCGGCGGCGGCCCGGTCCCGGTCGTCACCGCGAAGGTGCAGTCGAAATCCGTCCCCGTCACCATCCCTGCGGTCGGCACGGCCGAGCCGTTGTCGACGGTGCAGATCCGTGCCCAGGTCACCGGCCAGTTGAGCGCGGTCAACTTCGCGGAAGGGCAGGAAGTCAGGAAGGGGCAACTGCTCTTCACCATCGACCCGCGCCCGTTCGAAGCCGCGCTGGCGCAGGCGCAGGCGGTGCTGGCGCGTGACACGGCGACGCAGCAGAACGCTCAGCAGCAGGCGACGCGTTACGAGGACCTCTTCAAGCGCGGGCTGATTCCGCGCGACCAGTACGAGACGCAGCGTGCGAGCAACCAGTCGCTGCAGGCGACGCTCGAGGCCGACCGCGCCGCGGTCGACAACGCCAAGCTGAACCTCAATTACACGCGCATCATGGCGCCGATGACCGGACGCACCGGCGCGCTCGGCGTGCACACGGGCGATCTGGTGCGCGCCAACGACACCACGCCGATGGTCGTCATCAACCAGGTCTCGCCGATTTACGTGACCTTCTCGGTACCCGGCCGCTACGTCGGCGACATCCGCCGCTTCCAGGCCCAGAAGCCGCTCGTGGTGAAGGCGCAGGGGCAATCGCCGCTGCCGCCGGGGGCGCAGGCGCCGCCGCCGCAGGTGCTGACGCCGTCGCTCGCGCAGCAGGTGTCGCCCGGCCAGGGCGCGACCGCGCCGGTGCCGGCGGGGGTCCTCGAGACCGGACGCGTCAGCTTCATCGACAACAGCGTCGACGCCTCGACCGGCACGATCAAGTTGAAGGGCACCTTCGACAACACCGATCAAGGCCTGTGGCCGGGACTCTTCGTCCAGGTCACGCTGCACCTGACCAACGACCAGAACGCCATCGTCGTTCCGGCCGCGGCCGTGCAGCCGTCGGCGTCAGGCCAGTACGTCTACGTCGTGAAGGCGGATCGCACCGCAGAAGTTCGTCCCGTGACGGTCGCGCGTCAGCAGGGCGAGGAGATGATCATCGCCAGCGGGCTGTCGGCGGGAGAGGAAGTGGTGACCGACGGCCAGCTTCGCCTGACGCCTGGCGCACAGGTGAGCACCGGCGGGCCGCGCGGAGGCGGCGCCGGGAATCCTGAAGAGGGGAGCGCCGCGCCGCAGGGCGGCCAGGGCCGCGGCCGCAGGAGCGCATCATGAACGTCGCCGAACTTTTCATCCGCCGACCCGTCGCGACGACGCTGCTCGTCCTCACGATCCTGATCTTCGGGATCATGGGTTACTTCCAGCTGGCGGTCGCCGATCTGCCGACGGTGGACTACCCGACCATCCAGGTCAACGCCAACCTGCCGGGCGCCAACCCCGACACCATGGCCTCGTCGGTGGCGACGCCGCTCGAGAAGCAGTTCTCGACGATCTCCGGCATCACCGCGATCAGCTCGCGCAGCAGCCAGGGCAGCACCAACATTTCGCTGACCTTCGACCTGGATCGCAACATCGACGCGGCCGCGCAGGACGTGCAGACGATGATCGCGCGCAGCTCGCGCAGCCTGCCGCCCGGCATGCCGACGCCGCCGTCGTACAACAAGAGCAACCCGGCCGACATGCCGGTGCTGTTCCTGACGCTGACCTCCGACACGCTGCCGCTGTCGCAGGTCGATCGCTACGCCGAGAACACGCTGGCGCAGCGCCTGTCGATGGTCAGCGGCGTGGCCCAGGTGATGGTGTTCGGCGCGGCGAAGTACGCGGTGCGCGTCGACGTCGACCCCACGCAGCTCGCGGCGCGCCAGATCGGGATCGACCAGGTCGCGCAGGCGATCAACGGCTCGAACGTCAACAAGCCGACCGGCACGCTCTACGGCCCGGCGCGCAACTACGTCGTGCAGGCGAGCGGCCAGTTGATGTCGGCCGAGCAGTACCGGCCGATCGTGGTCGCCTATCGCAACGGCAACCCGGTGCGCCTCGGCGAAGTCGCCAACGTCTACGACGGCGTCGAGAACCCGCGCAACGGCAGCTGGTACAACGGCAAGCCGGCGCTCTACCTCGGCATCCAGCGCCAGCCGGGCACCAACACCGTCGAGGTCGTGGACGCGGTGAAGGCGCTGCTGCCGGAGCTGCAGGCGCAGCTGCCCGGATCGATCCAGATGGCGGTCCGCAGCGACCGCTCGGTCTCGATCCGCGAGTCGGTGCACGACGTCAAGTTCACGCTCATCCTGACGGTGGTCCTCGTCGTCCTCGTCATCTTCCTGTTCCTGAGAAACCTCTCGGCGACGATCATCCCCAGCCTGGCGCTGCCGTTCTCGATCGTCGGCACGTTCGCGGTGATGTGGGCGCTCAACTACAGCCTCGACAACCTGTCGCTGATGGCGCTCACGCTGTCGGTCGGCTTCGTCGTGGACGACGCCATCGTCATGCTCGAGAACATCGTGCGCCACATGGAGATGGGCAAGCCGCCGATGCAGGCGGCCTACGACGGCTCACGCGAAGTGGCCTTCACGATCCTGTCGATGACGCTGTCGCTGGTGGCGGTCTTCATCCCGGTGCTGTTCCTGGGCGGCATCGTCGGCCGGCTCCTCCACGAGTTCGCGGTCACCATCGCCTCGGCGATTCTGGTCTCCGGGTTCGTCTCCATCAGCCTGACGCCGATGCTCTGCAGCCGCTTCCTCAAGCCGCCGCATGCGCATGGCGTCGTCTACAACGCCTTCGAAAAGGTGTTCGACGCATGGCGCCGGCTCT
>Ga0207648_10006503_pt1 | contig 11602 bp, 8 predicted proteins | sample KBSMisM32_FD_184310 | JGI IMG/M metagenome (GOLD analysis project Ga0207648, IMG submission 184310) | Miscanthus rhizosphere microbial communities from Kellogg Biological Station, Michigan, USA - KBS Miscanthus M3-2 (SPAdes) (version 2) | ecosystem: Host-associated > Plants > Roots > Rhizosphere... | reverse complement strand
GCACGCCCGGCCAGCCGCTCGGCTTCACCTGGAAGCGCCGGGCCGACGATCGCCGCGCGACGCTGCCGCTGCGGATGCGCGCGCGCGTGACGGAACTGGTCGCGCTCGGCGAAGACTCGAGCCAGGTCACCTCGAGCGTGCAGATCGACGTGACGCAGGGGGTGGCGCGTGACGCGACCATCGCGCTGCCGCCGGGTCTGGTCGTCAACCAGGTGGCAGGCCCGGCGGTCGCCGACTGGAGCGTCGATCGATCGACGCTGACGGTCACCTTCCTGGAGCCGATCGACGCGCATGCGTCGGTGGTCATCACCGGCGACATCCGTGCGCCGCGCGACGGCGCGGTGGCGGTTCCGATCGTGCGCGTGCCCGCCGCGGAGCGCGAGACCGGCGGGATCGCCGTGGATGTCGTGGGCGAAGGAGAGATCGCCCACCCCGAGCCGCGCGGCCTCGAGCCCGCCGATCCTTCCGACCTCGGCGACATCATTGCCGGGCGCGAGTCGCCGTCGATGGCGGCGTTTCGCTTCACGCCGCTCGCCGCCGGCGCGCCGCGCGCCCTCACCGTCAACGTCACGCGCTACACCGCGAAGGCGGTGCTGGTGGCCAACGTCGAGGAAGCGCGCTACGACGCGCTGGTCAACGACGACGGGAAGCTGCTGGTGCGGGCGCGGTACGCGGTGCGCAACAACCAGCGCAGCTTCCTCGCCGTCGCGCTGCCGCCGCAGGCGGTGCTGTGGAGCGCCGCGCTCGACGGACGGCCGGTCCGTCCCGGTGTCGGCGCGAGCGGCAGCGTGCTGCTGCCGTTGCGGAAGGGCAGCGCCGGACAGGAGGCGCCCACCTTTGTCGTCGAGGTGATGTACCTGCAGCGCGGCGCGACGTGGAGCGACCGGGGAGACGCGCGCATCGAGTTGCCGGCCGTCGACCTGCCGGTCTCGCGGACCGGCCTGACGATGTATCACTCGCCGCGGTATGAGGTCGATCCGAAGCCCGGCGCCTTCCGCGTCGAGAGTGACGAGGGTCCGTGGAGCCCCGCGCTGCGCGGGGCGACGTCGCCGCCCGCGGCCCCGCCGCCCCCGGCCGCGCCGGTCGAAGGCCGAGGCGAGTCGGACGCCCGGGATTTCAAGGCGCTGATGGATCACTTCCAGAAGGAAGCCGGCCGCACGCGACAGGGAGCGGTCCCGATCGCGATCGCCTTCCCCGCGATCGGCCCGTCGGTGTTCCTCGCCGCCGAGCTGACGCCGGAAACGCAGTCGCCGGCGCTCGACATCCAGTATCGCAAGACGGGAGGCCGCTGATGTCTCGCACCATCCTCTTCTCAATGGCGGCGCTGCTCGTGTCGTCGCTGACGGCCTCCGCGCAGAACGGCTCGTCGTCGGTGCCGCTCGGATCGCCCGGCACCGTGACGCTCTCGCGCGCCGAGTACGACCGGCTGCTCGACCTGGCGTCGCGGCGGCCTTCGCCGATCGACGTGGCGCCGGTCGGCGCGGTGCTCAACCGGGCCGAGATCCGCGTGCGCGTGGACGGCTCGTCGGCGCGCGCCACGATGCGCATCGACGGAGACGTGCTGCGGCCGGGCGTCGTGAAGGTGGCGCTGCTGAAAGGCGCGACGCTGCTCGACGCGCGCCTGGAGAATCGTCCGTTGCCCGTGACCGCCGAAGCGGGCGCGCACGTGGCGCTGGTCCAGGGCCCCGGCCCGTTCGTGGCGACGCTCGAGACCGGCAGCGCACTCACGTTCAACCCGGGCCGCGGGTCGTTCGTGCTGCCCGTCCCCGCGGCCGGCAGCGTGACGGCGACGATCGACGTGCCCGGCGATCAGACCGACGTGCGGCTGTCGAGCGGACTGATCCTGCGGCGCGCGTCGGCGTCGGGACGGACGACGATCGAGGCCACGCTGGCGCCGGGCACGCCGGCCGAAGTCTCCTGGTCCACGCACGACAGCGCCCCGTCGCCGGCGGCGGCGCGCGACGTGCGGATCCTCGCCGACGTGAAGTCGATCGTGTCGATCGGCGAGGCCGACGTCCGTTTGATCGCGCTCGTCAACGCGACCGTCGTCCAGGGGGAGCCGGCGCAGATCGTGGTGGCCATCCCCCAGGGCTACGAGTTCAGCAGCGCGACCGGCGCGTCGCTGGAGCGCTCGGATCCGCGCGCCGGGGAAGTCGTGCTGTTCCTGCTCGATCCCGCGCAGCGGCGGCATCAGTTCATGCTGACGCTGGAGCGGACGCTCGCCGCCGGGACGCAGAAGCTGGTCACCAGCCTGCCGGCGATTCCCGCGGCGCAGCGCGAGACGGGGGAAGTCGCGATCGAAGGGCTGGGAACGATCGAAGTGAGCTCGCCCGCCGAGACGCCGGGCCTGCGGCGGATCGACGTGCGTGAACTGGATCCGTCGCTAGCCGGGGCCTCGCGGCAGTCGCTGCTCGCGGCGTATCGCTACCAGCGCACCAGCGAGGAGCCGCCGACGCTCGCCCTCGACATCCGCCGATTCGCCGACGCCGCGGTGCTGTCGGCCGTCGCGGAGCGCGGCGTGGCGACGACGCTCGTGACGAGCGAGGGGCGGGCGCTGACGGAAGTCACGCTGTGGATCCGCAACCGCGCGCAGCCGTTCATGAAGGTGGACCTGCCGGCGAACGCGTCGATCCTGTCCGTCGAGGTCGCGGGTTCGCCGGCGAAGCCCGTCACCGGCAGCGACGGCAACCGCGTGCCGCTGCTGCGGCCCGGCTTCCGTCCTGACGGGACCTACCAGGTGTCGTTCATCTTCCAGCAGTCGGGCGCCCCCTTCCTGAAGAAGGGGGACATGCAGATGCTGCTGCCGAAGATGGATGTGCCGGTGAACGTGCTCGAATGGGAGCTGTTCGTGCCCGATCAGTTCCGCGTCGATCGCTTCGACGGCAATGCGATCGACGCCAGCCTGATCACCCTTCCGGGCTCCTCCACCGCCACCTCGTACGCCGCTGCACCGGCGCCGGCCCCGGTGCACTACGGGCCGCTGCAGTCGGGACAGATCGTCGGCACCGCCACCGATGTTTCGGGAGCGCCCCTTCCCGGCGTCACGGTCACCGTCGAAGTCAACGGCAACCGCCTCGTCGCGGTCACCGACGTGAATGGGCGCTACCTGTTCTCGAACGTGGGGTCCGGCAAGGCCAGGGTGACCGGGCAGTTGTCCGGCTTCAAGTCGACACGCCGGAACGTGCAGTTCGATCAGCGGCCGCAGCAGGTGGATCTGCGCCTCGAGATTGGCGAAATCACCGAGAGCGTCGCCGTGTCCGCCGAGTCGCCCGCGGTGTTCGCGGTCGGCACACCGTGGCCGAACGAGCAGGCGCGCCAGTCGGCCGATACGACGCCGTCGCAGAACGTGCAGAACCTGCAGCGCCGCGCCGCCGGCGTGTTGCCGGTGCGGATGGACATCCCCCGCGCCGGCACCTCCCACCGGTTCGTCAAGCCGCTGGTCATTGACGAGGAGACGCAGGTGTCGTTCCGCTATAAGAGGCGGTAAGCCGCCGACCGGGGACCGGCGACCGGCGACCGACGACCGACGACCGACGACCGAGGACCGACGACCGAGGACCGACGACCGAGGTGCGAGGCCGCAATAACCCGGACCCCGGACGTCGGACCTCGGACGTCGGACCACCGCGTCACATTTCGGCCGCGACTGCGTTATACCTGTGGCGGTCGAAACCCCAATGGATACGCGGCAGGCGGCGGCGCAGACGGCGCGGGAGCTGTTCGAGGCCCATGGGGCGGCGGTCTACCGCTTCGCGGCGGTGCTGCTGCACCACCACCAGGACGCCGAGGACTGCGTGCAGGAGGCGTTTCTCCGCCTCCTGCGGCATCTCGAGGCGGGCGGCGACGCCGCCAACCTGCGGGGATGGCTGTTCACGGTGACGGCCAACGCGGCGCGGGACCGGTTCCGCCGGCGGCGGCGATGGCTGCCGTGGGAGCCGGCGCACGACGTCGGCATCCCGCCGGCCGAGCTGCCTGACGAAGACGGCCGCCTGAAGATCGCGCGCGCGGCGCTCGCCCGCCTGCCCGAGCGCGATCGGCTCCTGCTGGCGCTGCGCGCGCAGGGGCTCTCGTACCGCGACATTGCTGCGGCCGCCCGTCTCCGGCCGACCTCGGTCGGGCGTCTCCTCGCCCGCGCCGCGGATCGCTGGGAAGCGGCCATCAAGAAGGACCACGGCTATGACTTGCTTGAACGACATTCAAATCCAGGCGCTCGCTGACGGCGAGATCGATGCCACCGCCGCGGCGCACGCCGCCTCGTGCGCGCGCTGTGCCGAGCGCGTCCGCGCCCGCGCCGCGCTGATGTCAGGGATCCAGCGCTCGCTCGACGTGCCGATCGAGGTGTCGCCGCGGCTGGCGCGGCGCGTGGAAGAGGACTTGCGCAGCGGTGGAGCGACCCGTCTTCGGGACGATCGCTGGCTCCGCTCGACGGCGGAGGGAACCCGGCGCTGGATGTACAGCGGCCTCGCGATTGCCGCAGCGTCGATCTTCGCGGTCCTCTTCATCGTGCCGGCGGTGAAGCGTGCCGACGCGACGGTCTCCGCCTCCGAGATCCTCGCGAAGTCGGCCAGCCAGCTGTCGGCGACCATCGCCTCGGGCATCGAGGTGCTCGAGTACGAGCTGGTCATCGACGGCATGCCGAAGGACGCCATGCCGGACCAGGTGGACGGCACCTACCGCGTCTGGCAGGCGATCGATCACAACGTCCCCGGGCACTTCCGCTTCGCGAGCTTCACCGCCGACGGCCGCATGCTCACCTCGATCGCGGAGGATCCGCTGCGCAAGCGGCGGGTCATGGCCTTCACGTCGGAGGGGCAGCCCTACCGCTTCGAGGTCTCGCTGCCGTCGAACGCGACCAACATGTCGCTGCCCGAGCTGCAGCGCCTGCACATGGAGGCGTCGATCGCGATGATGCAGGCCAACGGCAACCAGCTGCTCGAGACGATCGACGGGCCCAGCGGCAAGCTGTACCGGGTCGAAGTGCCGCACGCGAGCGCGCCGGGGACCAACCCGGTCTGGGATCTGAGCGAAGCCCGCGTGCTCATCGACGCGCGCGACTACCGCATCGTCGAGTTCGCCGTGCGCGGCACGATGTTGAAGCAGTCCTACAGCATGTCCTACAAGCTGCTCAATCACACGATCGCCGCGTCGCTGAAGCCAGATGCCTTCGAGGTGCCGAGCCAGGCCGGCGAGATCGTGATCAAGGGGGACGGCTCCACGGTCCCGACGCACGACGTCGTCGTGCTGGCGCTGCGCGAGCTGACGAAGCTGAAGCAGGATCGATGAGCGAGCCCGCCGCGATCCGGGCCGAGGGGCTGACCAAGTACTACGGCGCGGTCATCGGCATCGAGGACCTCTCGTTCGAGGTGGCGCGCGGCGAAGTCTACGGCTTCCTCGGCGCCAACGGCGCCGGCAAGACCACGACGATCCGGCTGCTCCTGGACCTTCTGCGTCCGTCGCGCGGCCGGATCGCGGTCCTCGGGGTGGACTGCCAGCGCCAGAGCCTCGAGGCGCGACGGCTGACGGGATACCTGCCCGGCGATCTGCCGATCTACCCGGACCTCAGTGCGCGCGACTACCTGTCGTATCTCTCCCGCCTCGACAGCCGCGCCGTCGATCCGCGCTACCTGCGCTACCTGCTGGCGCGGTTCGACGTCAGCGACGTCGATCAGCGGCGCCGCCTGCGCGAGCAGTCGCACGGCATGAAGCAGAAGATCGGCATCATCCAGGCGCTGATGACCCGGCCGCCGGTCGCGATCCTCGACGAGCCGACCGCGGGGCTCGACCCGCTGATGGTGCAGGCCTTCCGCGAGACCGTCGCCGAGCTGCGGCAGGGCGGGGAGACCACGGTGTTCCTGTCCTCGCACGTCCTGGCGGAGGTCGAGTCGACGTGCGATCGCATCGGGCTGGTGCGCGGCGGGCGGCTGGTCACCACCGGGACCATCGAAGACATCAAGCGCGACGCGACGCGGCGCGTGACCGTCATCTTCTGCCGCCCGGTGACCGCGCCGGAACGGACGCCGCCGGGCGTCGCCGTCGCCGCCGCGTCGGCGGCCGAATGGGTGCTCGACGTTCGCGGTCCGCTCGGGCCGCTGCTCGAGTTCCTGGCCGGCCAGCCGGTGCGCGACCTGAAGGTCGAGCCGTTCCGTCTCGAAGACTACATCGCGCGGTTCTACGGGGAGGCGGTGACGAAGTGATCGCGCTGCTGCAGCGCTCCGCCGCGCAGGCGCGCTACGTCCTGGTCGGATCGTTCGCGCTGCTCTTCGGGTTCCAGCTCGTGATCGTCGGGCAGGCGGCCGAGATCGAGCGGACGCAATCGTTCAGCCGGGTCGCGGAACTGCTGCCCGGATTCCTGCAGCGCGGGCTTGGCAGCCGCGCCATGCTGCTCGCGACGTTCAAGGGGACGGTCGCGTTCGGCTACTTCCATCCGGTGGTGTGCGTGCTGCTGTCGATCGTCGCGATCTACGTGATGACGGAGCCGGCGCACGAAGTCGAAGCCGGCCTCGTCGATCTCGAGCTGGCGCGATCGGTTCCGCGGCACCGCCTGCTGACGCGATCGGTGATCCTGGCCGCCGCGGCGATCGCGGCCGCCGTGGTGTTGATGGCGGCCGGCACATCCGCAGGCGGCCGTGCATTCACGGACGGCAGCCTCGACATGCTGTCCGTGGACACACGCGCTCGCCTGCTCGTGCACCTGGCGGGCGTTGCCGCCTGCTGCGGTGCGTTCGGCCTTCTCGTCGCCGTCTGGTCGCGCCGGTGGATGACGGCGTTCACGACTGCTGCGCTGACGACGGTGGTGATGTACCTCGTCGACTTCCTCGCCATCGGCTGGCGGCCGATGCGGGCCCTCGCCTGGATCTCGCCGTTCCACTACTACCCGGCGCTGGCGGTTCTCTCAGGCGATGCGCCGATCGCGCGCAATCTGACGGTTCTGTATGCGGCCGCGGCCGCCTTTACCGCCCTCGCCTACTGGCGGTGGCAGCGGCGGGACTTGTAGGCTTCGCCGCGCCCGGCGCCGAGGGCGTGCACTGGTTGGGGCCGTCGTCGTTGGGATCGAAGAAGCAGCCGCCGTTGCCGTCGTCCTTGAATCGTCCGGCGGGGGGGATGGTCGGGGCGGTCGTCGGCGAGCACTGATCGAATCCGTCGTCGTTCGGATCGAACACGCATCCGCCGTTACCATCGTCCTTCCACCGTCCTTCGAATGCTGAGCTGGCGACGGAACCGACAACCGCGAGACAGAGGATCACCCAGAGACCAACGATCACCTTGCGAGTCATCTGTACCTCTCTTTGAAAAGAACCAACCGTGATCCGGCCGCAGCAGCCAACAAGGTCGATGCCAGCGACTACGCGTGGAGAATGCGATGAACATCGCAGGTCGCGTCGGCGCGACCGAACTCCGACGAGTACACCGGTGCACTCTCGATTGGACACCGGCACGCCTCACATCGTTTAATCGCTGGGACCATGGACGACGTGCTGCTGCGAACTCCGTCCTTCAAGGCGGAAGATGCGCGCGAAGTAGCTCACCGCGTGTTCGGCGTCGACGGCGAAGTGTCGTGTCTACCCAGCGAGCGCGATCAGAACTTCCTGCTGCAGACGAACGGCGGCGATCGCTTCGTGCTGAAGATCGCGAACGCGTCTGACGGCCGGGCGTTGCTCGACGCCCAGAACGAGGCGTTGGCGCACATCGCTCGCCGCAGCAGTCTCTGTCCTCGCGTGATTCCCGCACTGGATGGAAAGACGATCTCTGAGGTGGTTTCGGACGGGAACGTTCGACACTTCGTACGACTTTTTACATGGTTGTCAGGTGAGCCCCTGGCGACGGTTCCGCAGACGGCCGAGCTTCTCGTGGATCTCGGTCGGAGTGTCGCAGAGCTGGATGGCACACTCGAAGGCTTCGATCATCCCGCGATACATCGTGACTTCTACTGGGATCTTGCACAGGGGATCACGCTGGTGCGCGGATCGGCATCACTCGTCACAGACGAAGGCATGCGCGCGCTGGTGACGCGACTGGTGGACCAGATCGAGGCCCGTGACGCCGCCCGCTTCGCGCGGCTCCGCCGCGCCGCCGTCCACAACGATCCGAACGACTACAACGTGCTGGTCAGTGGGAAAGTCACCGGCATCCTCGACTTCGGCGACATCGTGTACTCGTACGCGATCGCCGATCTCGCGATCGCGATCGCCTACGTGGTGCTCGACAAGAGCGACCCGCTGTCAGCCGCGGTGAGCGTCGTGCGCGGCTACCAGGAAGTGCGGCCGCTTGCCGACGACGAGATCGCATCGCTGTTCGGGCTGGTCCTGCTGCGGCTGTGCACCAGCGTGTGCGTGGCGGCGCGGCAGCAGCGGCAGCGGCCGGACGACGAGTACCTCTCGGTGAGCCAGGGACCGATCGCCGCGACGCTGCCGGCGCTGGCGGCGATCGACTTCGACGTCGCCGAGGCGGCGTTCCGAAACGCGCGCGGCAAGACGCCGGAGGAGACGCTGGCGGCGCGACGTCGGGTCATCGGTCCCAACCTGTCGATCTCGTACCGGCGTCCGGTGAAGATCGTCCGCGGCTGGATGCAGTACCTCTACGACCAGGCGGGGCGGCAGTATCTCGACGGCTACAACAACGTCCCGCACGTCGGCCACAGCCATCCGCGCGTGGTGCAGGCGGCCGCCGAGCAGATGCTCGTGCTCAACACCAACACGCGCTACCTGCACGATCGGCTGGCGTTGTTCGCCGAGCGGCTGATCGCCACCCTGCCGGATCCGCTGCGGGTCTGCTACTTCGTCAATTCCGGCAGCGAGGCCAACGAGCTGGCGCTGCGCCTCGCGCGCGCGCACACGCGCCGCCGCGACGTCGTCGTCCTCGACGCGGCGTATCACGGCAACACGACGACGCTGGTCGACATCAGCCCGTACAAGTTCAACGGGCCCGGCGGGGAAGGGGCGCAGCCGTGGGTTCACGTGCTGCCGCTGCCCGATACTTATCGCGGCAAGTTCAGGCGCGACGATCCGCGGGCGGGGGAGAAGTACGCGGAGTTCGCGCGGCACGTGCGCAATCCCGGCGCCTTCATCGCCGAGAGCGCGCCGAGCGTCGGCGGTCAGATCATCCTTCCCGATCGCTATCTCGCCTCGGTGTACGCGATCGTCCGCGCCGCCGGCGGCGTGTGCATCGCCGACGAAGTGCAGACCGCGTACGGCCGCATGGGGACCGATTTCTATGCCTTCGAAGCGCAGCGCGTCGTCCCCGACGTCGTTGTCCTGGGAAAGCCGATCGGCAACGGCTATCCGCTGGGCGCGGTGATCACGACGCGCGAGATCGCCGCGTCGTTCGACAACGGCATGGAGTTCTTCAGCACCTTCGGCGGCAGCACCGTCGCCTGCGCGGTCGGCCTCGCCGTCCTCGATGTCGTCGAAGAGGAGCGCCTGCAGTCTCACGCGCGCGAGGTCGGCGACCATCTGCTCGCCGGCCTTGGCGCGCTGCCGGACCGGCATCCCCTGGTCGGCGACGTGCGCGGCTCCGGCCTCTTCATCGGCGTCGAGCTGGTCCGCAACAGAGAGACTCTCGAGCCCGCCACCACCGAGGCCGCCGACATCGTCAACGCCCTCCGCGACCGCGGCATCCTTATTGGGACAGATGGTCCGTTCGAAAACGTCCTGAAGATCCGCCCGCCGATGCCGTTCACCCGCGAGGATGCCGATCTCCTCGTGCGCACCCTGGACGACGTGCTGTCGTCGCTGCGGTGACGACCGAGGACTGACGACCGAGGACCGACGACCGCAGACCGCCAACCGCATGCCAACACCTATTTCGATCATCGTCCCCGCCCACAACGAAGAGGCGCTGCTTGGCGGGACGTTGCGGGCGCTGGGGCGCGCGGCGGCGAACCTTGGAGAGGACTGCGAGATCGTCGTCGTCGACGATGGATCGACGGATCGGACGGCGGAGATTGCGGCCACGCTTGGCGCGCGCGTGGTGCGGGTGGACGTGCGGCACATTGCGGCGGCACGGAACGCGGGGGCGCTGGCGGCGATCGGGGACGTGTTCGTCTTCGTGGACGCGGATACGCTGGTGCCGCCGGCAGTGCTGGCGCAGGCGGTGGCGGCGATGCGCAACGGCGCGGTCGGCGGCGGTTCGACGGTGCGCATGGCGAGCGGCCACGCGCGGTGGGCGGAACATATGATGGCCGGCGCGTCGTGGTTCATGCGGACGGCACGCTGGGCGGCGGGGTGTTTCGTGTTTGCCCGGCGCGACGCCTTCGAGCAGGTTGGCGGCTTCGACGAGCGCTACTTCGCCAGCGAGGAGATTCATCTCAGCCGCGCCTTGAAACGGCGCGGCCGGTTCGTCATCATTGCCGACGCCGTGATCACGTCAGGGCGGAAGGCCGACGCCTTCTCGTTCACCGAGACGGTCTGGCAGTTCCTGAAGCTGCTGCGGCCGAGCGCGCTCAAGCGGCGCGACGGGCTCACGTTCTGGTACGGAGAAAGGGGACAGTGATCGTGCGATTGATGGTGATCGGTGCGGCCGTGCTCGGCATCCTGGCGCCGGTGCAGCAGAACGTCGAACAGACCAGCCAGGGAACGAAGCCCGCCGCGACGCTGGTGGAGAGCTTCGACGGCATGGGCGTCGGCTTCGAAGGGCCCCAGGGCAAGTACGAAGGACGCAATCCATCCGACAACAGCCTGGCCGTCGGTCCCGATCACATCGTGCAGACGGTGAACTCGCGGATCGCGATCTTCGCGAAGAAGGGAAAGAAGTACGACAGCAGCGGCAAGCCGCTCTACGGGCCGGTCAACACCAGCATCGTCTTTGCCGGCTTCGGCGGACCCTGCGAAGCGCGCAACAACGGGGATGCCGTGGTCCGCTACGACCAGCTCGCCGATCGGTGGCTGGTCACGATGCCGATCTTCTCGCGCATCCCGCTGAGCGAGGTCGGCGAGCGGCCGCCGCTCGAGCAGCCGACGAAGAACGGCCAGCTCGCGGCCGAAGGACAGGCGTCCGCGCCGGGGGCCGCCGGCCAGTTGCCGCCGAACCCGCCGATTCCGCCTGCGCCGCAACCCGGCCAGGGCCGCGGCCAGCGCGGACAGACCGGCCAGCCCGGTACGCCGCCGCCGCCACCGCCGCCGAGCACCTACGCGATGTGCTACGCGATCAGCACCGGTCCGGATCCGCTCGGCACGTGGTATCGCTACGCGTTCGAGCGGCCGCTCTTTCCCGACTATCCGCGTCCCGCGGTGTGGACCGACGGCTACTACAACCCGACCAGCTCCAGCGACAATCGCATCTCCGACACGGTCGCCACCCAGAAGCACGCGTGCGTGGTCGAGCGCGAGAAGATGCTGAAAGGGGAACCGGCGAGAGAGCAGTGCGTGATCATGCTCAACGTCGGGTTCCTCAACAACGCCGACATCGACGGCAAGGCGGCGCCGCCAGACGGCGCGCCCAACGTGATGATGGCGGCCGGCGGCACGCAGCTCGACAACATCCTCGAGGCCGATCACATCGACACCTGGCAGTTCCACGTGGACTGGAAGAACCCGAAGAACACCAAGATCACCGGACCCGACAAGATCGCGGTGGCGCCGTACCACTATCTCTGCGGAGGCCAGCT
>Ga0207648_10006500_pt1 | contig 11609 bp, 8 predicted proteins | sample KBSMisM32_FD_184310 | JGI IMG/M metagenome (GOLD analysis project Ga0207648, IMG submission 184310) | Miscanthus rhizosphere microbial communities from Kellogg Biological Station, Michigan, USA - KBS Miscanthus M3-2 (SPAdes) (version 2) | ecosystem: Host-associated > Plants > Roots > Rhizosphere... | reverse complement strand
GGCGTTTCCGAGACCGATCCGGGTGCGACGTGGATCAAGGGCATCATGACCTGCAACTTCGTCGCCGCGGACGGCGCAACGGGCTCGGTCGCCCCTTCGGCGTTCACTCCCGCACCCGGCGAAGCCGTCACTTGCCGGATCACCAACACCAAGCGCGGCACGATCACGATCGACAAGGTCGTTGTTCCTGCCGATGACACGACTCAGTTCGCCTTCACGTTCAACGGCCAACCGTTCGATCTCACCGGCGCAGCGGCGCCGTTCACGTCAGGTCCGGTTGATCCGGGCACCTATGTCGTCGACGAACCGGCAGTGGCCGGTTGGAAGCTCACTTCACTGGAGTGCGCCGGACAGCAGGGCTCGAGCGTCGACATCGTCGGATCCACGGCGACCATCGGCCTCACGCCGGGCGAGAACATCACGTGCACGTACACCAACAACCGACGTGGCCCGGTGACCGTTCTCAAGACGCTCACCGACGGCCCGACGCTTGTCAGCGGCACCGTATACACGGTCGGTTACGACCTCGCCATCACGTCGCAGTCGACGATCGACGAGCTCTACAACCTCTCCGATGTCATCGGCTTCGGCGCCGGCACGACGATCGAGTCGGCAACGTTGACGACTGTCGACGGCCCGGCACCGAACGTCGTCGGTTGGGACGGCGTCAGCCAGACCCAGATCCAGGATCAGGCGCTGATCAATCCGGCGAGCGTCGACCCCAACGGACACACCTATCACGTCGTCGTGACCTTCTCCGTCGCCAGGTCGATCACCGACTCCTCACGCGACTGCGTGCTCGACGAACGTGAAGCCGGCACCGGCACGTTGAACACGGCGTCGGTGTCGTCCGACCTCGGCCAGAACACCTCGTCCGACTGCGGTGTCGTTCCCAAGCCTCCGACCATCACGGTGATCAAGAACGTCGTCAACGACGACGGCGGCAACGCGGTCGTCGGTGACTTCCCGCTCTTCGTAGGCGACACCGCCGTCACCAGTGGGGTTGCCCTCGCCGTCAACGCCGGCCAGAGCTACGACATCTCCGAAACGCAGAAGGATGGCTACGCGCTGACCTCGTTGACCTGCGTCGACGCAGCCGGTGCAGCCGTTCAGAACCCCGTGGTCCCGAACGACGGTGAGGCCATCACCTGCACGCTGGTCAACGACGACAAGCCGGTCGATCTGCAACTCACCAAGAGCGATGGTGGGGCGGAGCCATTGGCCGGTGAGACCTTCACCTACACCATCACGGTCACCAACGTCGGGACTCGCGATGCGGATCTCGGCGAACCCGTTGTGGTCACCGACCAGCTGCCGGCCGGTGAGTCGTGGGTTCTGCCGATGCCGGCCAACTGCAGCGCGGCCGGTCAGGTTGTGACCTGCAATGTGAACCCCGCCGAGTTGCACGTCGGCCAGTCGGTGGTCATCTCGCTGCAGGCCCGGATCAACGACATCGTCGCGGCGACGACGTTCACCAACGAGGCGTTCGTGACCACCGCCGACGACCCCGCCTGCCAAGGTGAGGGCTGTGTCCCACGGTGCACCTCGACGCTTGCTGTCGAGACCCTCACCGGTGCCGACCCGACGAACAACGTCGATTGCGAGGACACCCCGGCGGGAGTCCTCACCGATGTGCAGATCGACAAGTCGACGACGACACCGTCACCGCTGGTCGGCACCGTGGTGTCCTACACACTGACCGTTTCGAACCTCGGCCCGAACACGGCCCGCGACGTGACGGTCACCGATCCGATCCCAGCACCTCTCCAGCTGCAATCGGTCGTGTCCGCCGACTTCACCTGCACATCGGCCGACAACAGCATCAGCTGCTCGAGGCCGACGCTGAAGGTCGGCGAGGTCGGCACCATCACGGTCACCGCGTTGGTACCGACGACCGCGGTCGGCGGAGCGAACGTCGTGAACACGGCGACGGTTCACACCACCACCGCGGAGACGAACCTCGCCAACAACACCGACTCGGCCACTGTCGTGCCGTTCGTGGTCGAGTCGGAAGCACCGACGATCCCACTGATCCCACCGACCGCCGAGCTTCCCCGCACGGGCAGCAACGTCATCGACATGTTGCGGCTGGCCGGTCTGCTCGCGGTGCTCGGCGCAGGCGGCATCGTCATCAGCCGGCGCCGCAAGCGCGGCGAGCCGCACGACGTCGCTTCCTGAAGTTCAGATCGTGGAGAGCCGCCTCCGCCGGCGGCTCTCCACTACATCCGGTGATCCGAACAACTACCTCGATACTGCGGCGAGTGCGTTGACGGTGCCCGCGCCGAAGAACGACGTGTTGCCCGCACTGCCCGTGCACTGACGAGGATCATTTGCCGGCCAGCCCGCGGGGCACGGTGTCGACGTTGCCGACGAGCGAAGCAAGGCAGCGACAGCACCCTGCGGCATGTTCGGGAACTTCGAACGGATCAGCGCGGCGACACCGGCGACGTGTGGGGATGCCATGGACGTGCCGCTGATCCAGACGTAGCGACCGCCACCGCTGACGACGGCGCGGTTCGCCGGGATCAATGCCTCCCACGTACCCGTAGCGTCGGTGCTCGACCAGCCGGCGAGGATACGCCCGCGCCCGAAGACCGTTACCGGGGTTTGCGGCGCGTCACCGCCGGGAGCGGCGACGTCGACGGGTGTCCCGGTGTTCGAGTAGCTGGCGAGCGTGTTGACACCGAGTGCCGACACGGTGACGACGCCGGGAAGCTCCGCCGGTGCGACGCGGCAGTTGTTGCGCACGGTGCGAACGACAGCGGTGTCCGGCGGCCAGTCAGGGCTGATCGTGTCCTCGGTGGGATGTCCGAGGTCCTGCGCTTCGTTGCCGGCCGCGGCGACGATCACGACGCCTCGCTGCTGGGCATATCTGGCGGCCTTCTGCAGGTCCGCGAGGATCGCCCGTTGGCCGGCGTCGTTCGAGCAGTAGTAGAGGAACGGATCGGCGAACAGGCTGAGGTTGACGACATCCAATCGGTTGTCGCCCGCGTAGCGAAGGGCCGCGGCGACCGAGTCGGCGAAGCAGAACCCGTCGATGGTGCATGCCTTCAGCGCGACGATCGTTGCCTGCGGCGCGACGCCGGCGATGCCGATGCCGTTGACCCGACCGGCGATCGTGGTGGCGACGTGGGTGCCGTGTCCTTCGAGGTCCTGCACGGCTCCCTTGTTCGAGCAGTCACCGTTCGCGATCTCCGCGGGGTCCGCGGTCGGCGTGTTGCTGAAGATGAACGAGCACGACAGCCCGACATTGATTGCTCCGGCCAGATCCGGATGGGTGAAGTCGACTCCACCGTCGATGACACCGACCTTTACGCCGGCGCCGGTTGCCTTGGCCCATGCCGCAGGGCCCGACTTGATGACCGACATGTCCCATTGGCAAGGCGACAGCGGCTCGGGTCCGCTCGGTGCGCCGGGATAGTCCGTGACACACCGCCCGTGTGCCGTGGCCTCGTCGAACAGCGCCGTTTGGCCGGCGCTGACCGGCTGGGTGTACGCAAGCAGCGAGACGACCGCGGCCGCTGCGACCGCAAAGTGCTTCTTGTTCATCAAACCCTCCTGATGAGTTGCCGATCGCCGTTGATCGGATCAACGCGACCGTATTCAGCCCATTATTGGAATGCAAGATCCAGACCGCAGGGACCGAAGACCCTGGTGAAACAGGAGCGGCGGCGAGATGATGTGTTCATGGATGCCGATGGAACCGCCCTGGATGCACCAATTCGAGACCTTGCCGCGCCCGACGGCGGACACGACGAGCTCCTGATCAACGGCAGGCAGATCCACATCGCGCCTGCGCAGTTGGCTGATCTCGACCGACTACGGAGTTTCTACCAACACCTCAGCGACACCTCCACCTACTTCCGGTTCTTCGGGATCCGACGCTCGATTCCCGAGCGCGAGCTGCGCGAGGCGCTCGACCCGGAGGTCGACCGTCACGTCACCCTGCTGGCGACGATCGACGGCGAGCTCGTGGGGATCGGCGAGTTCATCGTTGCGCCATCCGACGACGAGGCCGAGGTTGCCTTCGCGGTGTCGGACGACCATCAGGGCGAGGGTGTCGCGACACTGTTGTTGGAGAACCTCGTCGCCATCGCCCGTCGCCGGAACCTGAGCGTGCTGACAGCCGTCGTGCTGCCCGACAACGCTCAGATGCTGCTCGTGTTCCGCACGGTCGGTCTCAGCGAGCAGGCCAGGCTCGACGACGACTGTGTCGTCGAAGTGCGATTCGATCTGCGTGCCCCGGACGAGTTGCAAAAGCGTTCGGACGAGCGGCGGTTGAACGCCATGCGGCACGCCCGAGTTCAGAGCGGCTGAGGCCATGAACGTCCAACTGTCCGCACCTCCGCAGTCCGTGGATCAGGATGCAGCAGCGGCGATGGTCCACGGAGTCAAGGTTTACGGTAAGGGACCGACCGAAGTCCGCGCGCTCGACGACGTCACGGTGTCGTTCGAGCGCGGTCGGATGACGGCGATCATGGGTCCTTCCGGGTCGGGCAAGTCGACGCTGATGCACTGCCTCGCCGGACTCGACGATCTCACATCCGGAGAGATCTGGCTCGCCGACGTCGAGCTCTCGGCACTCAACGAGCGGCAGAGGACGCGACTGCGGCGAGACAAGATCGGATTCGTCTTCCAGGCCTACAACCTCGTACCTACCCTGACCGCGAGCGAGAACATCCAGTTGCCGTTGCACCTCGCCGGAAAGAAGGCCGACAAGTCGTGGCTGGACGCAGTCGTCGCCCGGTTCGATCTCGGCGAGCGCCTTCGTCATCAGCCGTCCGAACTGTCCGGTGGTCAGCAGCAGCGAGTCGCGGTGGCCCGGGCTCTGCTGTCCCGACCGGCGGTCATCTTCGCCGACGAACCGACGGGAAACCTAGATTCGCGATCAGGAGGAGAGGTGCTCCGCCTGCTTCGCGAAGCGGTGGACGAACTCGGTCAGACGGTCGTGATGGTGACGCACGATCCCGGTGCCGCCGCCACCGCAGACCGGGTCGTGTTCCTCGCCGATGGTCGAGTCTGCGGAGAACTTGTCGAGCCATCGGTCGCGACGATTCTCGACCAGATGCGAGATCTCGGCAGCTGACAAACCACGGGAGGTAACCATGTTCCGTGTCGCAGTCAAGAACCTCTTCGCCCACAAGTTCCGCTCGCTCGCGCTGGTGTTCACCGTCGTGCTCGGCGTGTCGTTCGTGGTGGGTACCTATGTGTTGACGGACACCATCACTCATGTCTTCGACGACATCTTCACGGACGTGTACTCGACCATCGACGTCAACGTCCGTCACTCCAGCGATCTCGGACTCGACGCGGTCCGACCTCCGATACCCGAGTCAGTGCTGAAGGACGTCAAGACCGTCGCAGGGGTACGCGCGGCGGAAGGGAGCATCTTCGGCATCGGCGTCGACATCATCGGCGCACACGGCACCCGGCTGGGCAATCCGCAGGCTCCCAGCTTCGGGACCACATGGTCGCAGGATGATGCGCTGACGCCCTTCAGGCTGCGCGAAGGTCGCAAGCCGGTCGCCGACGGTGAAGTGGCCATCGATGCCCGGTCGTTCGAGGACGGGAAATTCTCGCTCGGTGACTCGGTTCTGCTCGTGACGCCCCAGGGCCCGAAGCACTTCACGCTGGTGGGTGTCGCCGGCTTCGGTCGGGCGTCGAACATCGCCGGCGCGACCATCAGCATCTTCGACCTCCGCACAGCGCAGAAACTCATGGACCGGAACGGGGAGTTCGACTCGATCAACATCGCGGCCGAGCCGGGCGTTCGAGCAGACATCCTTCAAGAACGAGTGGCAGCAGTGCTCGCCCCGCAGACCGAGGCCGTGACAGGAACGGACCTCAGCAAGGAGAGCGCCGATTCCGTCGCCACATCGATGGCGTTCTTCCGCACGTTCATGCTCGTCTTCGCCTTCGTCGCCGTGTTCGTCGGCGCGTTCATCGTCTACAACACGTACAGCATCGTCATCGCCGAGCGAACCCGGGAACTCGCGCTGGTGCGTGCACTCGGCGCAACCGGCGCAGCCGTGCTCGGCTCTGTCCTCATCGAAGCGATGATCACCGGAATGCTGGCCGCAGGCATCGGCCTCGCCTGTGGAATCCTCATCGCCCTAGGCCTTCGAGCTCTCTTGGACGCCCTCGGGCTGACGATGCCTTCCGGTGACCTGGTGCTGCTGCCACGAACGGTGTGGGTCGCACTCGTCGGCGGTCCGCTGGTGACCGTGCTGGCCTCGATCACCCCCGCCGTGCGGGCAGCACGCATCGCACCCATCAGGGCGATGAATGCCTCAGGCTCGGTCCGCCCGAGCAACGCACTACGGGCGGCAGTGGGCGCGATCCTGCTCGCCGGCGGAGTGACGTTGGTGCTCGTCGGCTTCGACCGCGGCGAGTTGGCGCTCGTGGGCATCGCGGCCATCGCCACGATCGTCGGCGTCGCCATGCTCGCGCCGTCGTTCAGCCGACCGATCGTCACCCTGATCGGTGCGCCCGTCGAACACACCCGAGGCGTCGCCGGCCACCTCGCGCGGCAGAACGCCCGACGCAGTCCGCGTCGAACCGCGGCCACTGCATGTGCACTGATGATCGGTACCGCGCTGATGGCGGCCGCTCTCGTCCTGTCACGATCGATGAACGAGTCGGTCGAGCAAGCGGTGACCAATGGCGCCGTAGCGGACCTCGTCGTCAACACGGACAACCAACTCGGCTTCAGCGACGCGCTCGCGGGCCGGATCGAATCGATGCCGGCCGTCCAAGCAGTCGCCCGCTACAGGATCGGAAAGTTCAGGTTGGCGAGCGCGACGAAACAGATCGTCGGCCTTCCCCAGTCAGCCCTCGACTCGACGTCTCCGGGCTACGCACTCGACACCGGGCTCAGCGCAGGGTCGTTCGCCGAGCTCGCCGACAACGGGATCGCAGTCAGCAAGGACGTCGCCGCGTCGCATCGGTGGTCGGTCGGCGACTCCATTGCGGTGACGTTCCCGACGGGTACGCGCAACCTGCGCCTCGTGGCCACCTATGCCCACAACATGTTGGTCGGCGACTACGTCGTCGACGAGTCGACGTTCAGCGGCGGCTACCCGCAGAGCAACGACTTCCTCGTCCTCGTGAACCTGCGCAACGACACCGACCTGCGCTCCGTCCAGGCGGACATCGACAAGCTGATCAAGCAGTCCTACCCCGGGCTCAAGGTGCAGGATCGTGCCGAGTACGTCGCCTCGAGCAAGGCCCGGGTGGATCAGTTCCTCAACCTCGTGACCGCGCTTCTCGTGCTCGCGGTCGGCATCGCTCTGCTCGGCGTCCTCATCACCATGCTCCTGTCCGTGTCGGAACGGACGAGGGAGATCGGACTCGTTCGCGCCGTCGGCATGTCGCGACGGCAGGTTCGCTCGATGATCCGGTGGGAAGCAGCGATCGTGTCGCTGTTCGGAGCGATCCTCGGACTGGGGCTCGGCGTGTTCTTCGGCCTCGCCCTCGTCAGGGCGTTGCAGAAGCAGGGGCTCAGCGTCACCGTCGTACCGGTTTCCTCGCTGTTGATCCTGGCGGTGATCATCGCCTTCCTCGGTGTCGTTGCATCCGTGTACCCGTCCCGGCGAGCAGCGCGCCTCAACGTGATCAAAGCCGTGTCCAGCCTTTGAGTCGTCCTCGTTGTGCAAGCATCTCCGAGCGAGGAACGACCATGGTGCTTTCATCACCGCAATCCGCTGACGCTGTCGTCGAGCACATCGGCGCGAACGCCGACATCATCCTTCCCATCGCGAACGGCGAGCCGGTCACGCTCATGGACGCAGTCGAGGCCAACGCCGAACAGTGGTCCGGCGTTCGGGTCCACCAGATGCACGCGGCACACGATCGCCCCTATCTGCACGGCAAGTTCGGCGACAATCTGCGGCACATCTCCTACTTCCTGTCGAATGTGACTCGTCCTTGCTTTGCCGCGGGCACCGTCGAGCTGGTCCCCAACAACTTCAGCGAGATGCGAGCCATCCTTCGCGAGCGCACCACAGATCCGCTGATACTCGCCGCCGCGTCACCGCCTGACCGTCACGGCTACTTCAGTCTCGGGGTCAGTGCCGACTACGTCGCCTCGTTCATCGGACGAGCTCGATTCTTCCTCGAAGCGAACCGCCAGATGCCGCGTACGTTCGGACGCAATCAACTGCACATCAGCCAGGTCGTCGGTTGGTCGGAGGCCGACTACCCACTGGTGGAACTGGCATCGCCGGAGGTGACCGATGTCGATCTGCAGATTGCCGACCGGGTCGCCGAGCGAATCCCCGACGGAGCCACCATCCAGGTCGGCATCGGATCGACACCGAACGCGATCATGAGGCGCCTCGTCGACCACCAGCATCTCGGCATTCACACCGAGCTCATCTCGGATGGTGTCATGGACCTGGTCGAGCGCGGCGTCGTCTCGGGCGTCGCCAAGCAACTGAATCGCACCAAGACGGTCGGCACCTTCGCGTTGGGAAGCAAGCGCCTCTACGACTTCCTCGACGAGAACGCTGCGTTCGAACTCTGGCCGGTTCGCTACGTGAACGACCCACGCGTCATCGCCCAGGAGACCAACTTCGTCTCGATCAACTCGACGATCGCCGTCGATCTGCTCGGGCAATGTGCCTCCGAGACCGTCGCCGGCACGTACTACTCGTCGAGCGGAGGCCAAGCCGACTTTGCGCGCGGAGCGATGTACTCCGACGGCGGGCAAGGTTTCGTCGTCCTGCACTCGACCACCAGCCGTCACGCCAGCAAGATTGTCGCCCAGCTCGCCGCTGGCGACGTGGTCACGACTTTGAAGAACACCGTCGACAAGGTCGTGACGGAATGGGGCGTCGCCGAGTTGCGCGGCCGCTCGATCCGCGAGCGGGCCAAGGCGCTCATCGCCATCGCCCATCCCGATCATCGCGACCACCTCACCACGGAGGCACGGCGGCTCTTCCAGTTGTGACAACGGGTGCGCGGTAGGGACTGATGCCGTGACGTAAGGCCCTACTGACCGGCCAGGTCGCAGCGCATAGTTCAATCATGAGCGACCGTTTCACCACCATCGTGGTTCCGTTGGATCTCAAGCCCAACAGCGAACGGGCGGTCGGAGTGGCGGGAGCCCTGGCGGCGATCGCCGACCTTCCAGTCGTGCTCGTCACCGTGTCGACGGAAGATCGGCTGGAGCCCGACAAGGCCCGACTGCACCAGGTTGCAACCCGCTGCGGCCTCACTAAGTGGGAGCCGGTGGTCCTTCACGACCATCGACCCGGACGGGCGATCGCCACCTACCTCGAATCCGAAGATCATCCGTTGGTGGTGATGGCAAGCCCTGTTCACGGTGTCGTGAACGAGTGGCTGTCGCTCAGCACAGTCGCCCACGTCTTGAGCGAGGTCGATTGTCCTGTACTCGTTGTGGGACCCCATGTCGAGCGTGATTGGCGGCCGAATGCTGCCCGCTTGATCGCCTGCGCCGAGCCGGAATGGGACGCCGGCTCGGCGCTGTGCGAGATCGCTCGGTGGAGTCGCACGTTCGCGGCCCCGAACCCGTGGGTCGTCGAAGTGATCGTCCCCGATGACCGCGTGCCACCCGACGCCCGAGACAGCTCCCTACTGATGACGACGGTCAACCGACTTGCGCGATCCGGTGTCGTGGCCGAGTGGGAAGTGCTCCACGACGTCGACCCTGTCGACGGACTCCTGCGATTCGCCGAGTCGGTCAGCGACGGAATGTTCCTGGTGACCTCCGGACGATGGACCGATCCGGATCACGTCCACGCTCACAGCGTGTCGCGCGAGCTGGCCCACCGTTCACCCCGACCGGTGCTGGTGGTACCCCGGGCGAGCGTTGTCACGATCTAGCGGTTTGACTGCAGCGCCCGTCACTCTGGGGCGACTCGCTCGGGCGGAACGACCACGACCGGGCATGCGGCGTGCATCGTCATCTGATGCGCGACCGACCCGAGGACCAGTTCTTTGAATCCTCCGAGCCCCCGGCTCCCGACGACGATCAGATCGGCGTCGCGGGTGGCGGAGAGCAACCCGTGTGCCGGCGTGTCGCAGACAGCTTCCAGCGCAACGGCCTTGGCGTCGGTGGCGCCGAGCGCGTCCTCGACGTACTGACGCAGCGCATGGTGCGCCGTGTTCGAGGTGTACTCGGGTTCGAACACGTTGTGACCGCGCATCGGGTGCTGATCGATGTAACTCCACGACATCACGGCGGTCAACTCGCCGTCGCGGGCTCGGGCCTCTTCGAGTGCCCATCGCAGGGCCCGCGCCGCGCCCTCGGAACCGTCCACTCCCACGTAGATCTTCATTCGTTCGGCCATCGTCGACCTCCATCGCCGTTCCTACCTCCAAGATCGCAAGGCAAACGGCCTGCCGGTAGGGACGAAGGTCATGACGTCGACGCCTTCGCCGTGCCGTCTGACACCAAGATCTCTATCGGTCCTTGCTGCGACTGCTAACCGGCTCACATAGGCGAGGTGTGGTACCTTCGGGCTTGTGCCAAGGCCGTATGGGGATCCGGTAGAACTCGTCACCGGACCGATCCCCGCTCAGTCTCCGTTCATCCCGATCGACGCGAAGATCGTCATCGGTGCGGTCGCCCCGGCCTCGCCCGATCCGATCCCGGTCGTGCTGCTGCCGGGTTTCGAGTACCGGATGCGTGAGTGGCGACACCCGAAAACCCACGAGGTCCACTGGCTGATCGAGCGCAGGAAGTCGACGCAGCAGAGCGAAGACGACTAGCGCGAACACACGCACGAAGGCGCCTCGGACGCGGCTGTGGGGCGGCTGCGCTTTCGACGCAACCGCCCCACACTTTCCCGATCAGACGGCTACGAGCTCACGCTCGTCGTCGACGTCTTCGTCGCTGTCCGTCTCGACGACTTCGGCGTCACGAGGTGTGGCCTCGAAGTCGATGTGCGGGAGGATCCGGTCCAGCCACGTCGGCAGCCACCAGTTGGCACGGCCGAGCAGGCTCATGGTTGCCGGCACCAGCACCATGCGGACCAGGGTGGCGTCGATCAGGACAGCGGCGGCGAGGCCGATACCGAACAGCTTGCCGGTCGGGTCGTCGCCGAGCACGAACGAACCGAAGACGCTCATCATGATCAGCGCTGCGGACGTGATGACCCTGGCGGTGCCGGACAGGCCGGTCACGACGGAGGTGTGACTGTCACCGGTCGCCACGTACTCCTCCCGGATTCGAGTGAGAAGGAACACCTCGTAGTCCATCGAGAGTCCGAAGAGGATGGCAAACATCATCAGCGGTGCGAAGGGGTTGATCGGCATCGTGTGATGGACCCCGATCAGTGCGCTGCCCCAACCCCATTGGAACACGGCGACGATCACGCCATACGCAGCTGCGATCGACAGCAGGTTCATGAGTGCGGCCTTCAGCGGTACGAGGACCGAACGGAACACGAGCATCAGCAACAGGAACGACATCGCCACGATCGCTGCGATGAACAACGGCAGACGGTTCGTGATGCGCTCGGTGAGATCGGTGACCATCGCTTGGCCGGTGAGGAGCGCCGTGGCGTCGGTTCCCGCTACCGCGACCGGGAGCACATCGGAGCGCAGGTGATGCCCGAGTGCATCGGTGCGCTCGTCCTGCGGGG
>Ga0207648_10006499_pt1 | contig 11609 bp, 9 predicted proteins | sample KBSMisM32_FD_184310 | JGI IMG/M metagenome (GOLD analysis project Ga0207648, IMG submission 184310) | Miscanthus rhizosphere microbial communities from Kellogg Biological Station, Michigan, USA - KBS Miscanthus M3-2 (SPAdes) (version 2) | ecosystem: Host-associated > Plants > Roots > Rhizosphere... | reverse complement strand
TTTACCCCTCCACCAGCTCCGCTGGTTCCCCTCCCCACGATTGCTCGTGGGGAGGAATTGAGGCGAGCCATTCGGCCAGCTTTTCGCGTGCCCTATCGGTGTATCCCTTCTTGCGGTCGGCACGTTTGAGCCGGCCCGGGAGGGGCGGCATCAGGCCGAAGTTGACGTTCATCGGCTGGAAGGTTTCGGCGTCCGCGCCGCCGGTGATGTGGGCGAGCAGGGCGCCCAGGGCGGTCTCAGGCGGTGGCGACTGAACCGTTTCGCCGCGAAGCTCGGCGGCGGCGAAGCGGGCGGCGAGGATTCCGACGGCGGCGCTTTCGACATAACCTTCGCAGCCGGTGATCTGGCCGGCGAAGCGGATGTTCGGCTTCGATTTCAGGCGCAGCTCGCCGTCGAGCAGCCGCGGCGAGTTGATGAAGCTGTTGCGGTGGATCCCGCCCAATCGCGCGAACTCGGCATTCTCGAGCCCGGGGATGGTGCGGAAGATGCGCACCTGCTCGCCGTGCTTGAGCTTGGTCTGGAAGCCGACCATGTTCCACAGCGTGCCGAGCTTGTTATCCTGGCGCAGCTGGACGACGGCATAAGGCCAGCGGCCGGTGCGCGGATCGTCGAGGCCGACTCCCTTCATCGGCCCGTAGCGGAGCGTCTCCGGGCCCCTTTCCGCCATAACCTCGATTGGCATGCACCCTTCGAAGTAGGGCGTGTCCTTCTCCCACTCCTTGAACGGCATCTTCTCGCCGGCGATCAGCGCAGCCACGAAATCCTCGTATTGCGGCTTGTCGAGGGGGCAGTTGATGTAGTCCTTGCCGCCCCCCTCACTCGAACCACGATCCCAGCGCGCCGCCATCCAGGCGACGTCCATGTCGATGCTGTCGCGGTGGACGATGGGGGCAATGGCGTCGAAGAACGCGAGAGCGCCTTGGCCGGTTTCGGACGCGATCGCTTCGGCGAGCCTTGAGCCGGTTAGTGGCCCGGTGGCGATGATCGTCGGGTGATCAGGGAGAGCGTCCACGCGCTCGCGAACGATCTTGATGTTGGGATGCTGTTCGAGCATCCGCGTGACCTCTGCAGCGAAGGACTCGCGATCCACGGCGAGAGCCGAACCGGCGGGTACCCGGTGCTGGTCGCCGGCATTCATGATCAGCGAGCCGAGAGAGCGCATTTCCTGGTGGAGCAGGCCGACCGCATTGTGGTCGGCATCGTCGGAGCGGAAGCTGTTCGAGCAGACCATCTCGGCGAGGCGGTCGGTTTCGTGGGCCGGGGTCATGTCGCCGCCGCCGCGCATTTCGGAGAGGCGGACTCGAACGCCCGCCTCGGCGAGCTGCCAGGCGGCTTCGGACCCGGCGAGCCCGCCGCCGACGATGTGGAGGTCGAAGGACATGAATGCGCCAATATCGCGCTACGAGCCGCGCAGTCGAGGGCGCATTGCACAGCCTCGACTTGAGCGCATGCCAAGTGCAAGGCTAACCTTCGGAGGCATCATGCAGTGGGACCGTCGATCTACGCTCGCCGCGCTGGCCGCTGCGGCCGTTCCCATTCCCGCATTGGCTTCTGCCGCGGTAGAGCTGGGAGGTACGAAACTGGTGCTCCTGGGAACCGCTGGCGGGCCCAGGGTACGCAAGAACCGATCGGGCAGCGCGCAAGCGATCGTTTCAGGCGGAAACATTTATGTGATTGATTGCGGGTATGGCGTGGCTCGCCAGATGGTGCTTGCCGGGCTCGACCTGAAGCGGTTGCGGCATATTTTCATCACCCACCATCACTCCGACCACGACATCGACCTCGGGCCGCTCCTTCAACTTGCCTGGTTGACCGGGCTCACGACCGCCGTGGATTGTTGGGGTCCTCCCCCGATGCACAAGATGATCGCCGACTATTTGAAATATGAGGCCTATGACATCGGCGTTCGGCAAAGAGACGAAGGCCGGGTGCCGTTGCGCCCTCTCATCCACAGTCACGAAATTCACGGCGGCGGTCCGGTCATGCATAATGCCCAACTGCGAGTGACTGCCGCGAGGGTCATTCACCCGCCAATCGACCTTGCGCTTGCCTATCGCTTCGATGCGACGGATCGATCAATCGTCATCTCTGGGGACACGCGTCCTTCCGATGAGCTCATCCGGCTTGCCAAAGATGCCGATGTCCTCGTCCACGAAGCGATGATGCCGGACCGAGTATCTCAACTCCTCCGGTCGCTGCCGAACCAGCGAGCGCTGGCTCGAAGCGTGCTGTGGCATCATTCGTCGGCCGAAGAGGTGGGGCAGGTCGCGTCGGCCGCGGGCGTCAAGATGCTCGTCCTTTCGCATCTCGTTCCCGCCGACGATCCGGATGTTCCTGACGACGAATGGGTTGCTGCAGCGCGGCGGCATTATTCCGGCCCGATCGTGGTTGGCCGCGACCTCATGCTAATCTGAGATGCGCATCTTCACCATCGGCTATGAGGGCGCGACCGTCAGCGAGTTCCTCGCCGCCCTAAACGAGGCCGGGATCGAGCGCGTGATCGACGTCCGCGCGCTGCCACTGTCGCGGCGGCCGGGTTTTTCGAAATCGCCGCTCCGCGCCGCGCTCGAAGAGGCCGGGATCGAATATGTTCACCTCAAGGCCCTGGGAACGCCAGCCGACGGACGCGCAGCAGCCAGGGCTGGGCGGCACGAGGACATGGCGCGCATCTATGCGGGACAACTCGAACTGCCCGAGGCGATGGCTCAAGGCGCGCAGATGATCGAGCTGGCGCGCGAGCGGCCGAGCGCCTTGTTGTGCTTCGAACGCGAGCCCGCGCATTGCCACCGCAGCTTGCTGCTTGAAGCGGTCGCGCCGGACATCGAGGCGGTCCACCTTTTCGCTTGATCCCGCCTGGAGCAACTGTCGGAACCGCGCGCTTCCTTGCCGGTTTCCCGTCCGCCACGAACACCCAAAAAGGGAGAAGGTCGATGAGGAAATTGGGGATCCTGCTCGGCGGCGCGCTCGCGCTTGCCGCTTGCGCACGTACACCGCCGCCGCCGCCCGATCTCAATAACGCGATGCTCGCGCCCGGCTTCCTGGCGCACGCGGGCAGCGCGAACCAGTTTGAGCTTCAGTCGGCGCAGCTCGCACTTCAAGCATCGCAGAATCCGGCTGTTCGCAACTTCGCGAACGTCCTGACTACCGACCACACCCTGATGGGACAGCAGGTGGGCGCCGCCGCCGCGGCCGCGCATTTGATGCCGCCGCCGGTTACACTCCTTCCGGCGGATCAGGCGATGCTTGACCAACTGCGTGCCGCCGGGACCGGCTATAGCTTCGATCAAGCGTTTCAGCAGGATCAGATCCAGGCGCACCAGCAGGCGATCGGGCTGATGCAGAATTACTCCACCGGCGGCGATGTGCCGGCTCTGCGTTCCGTGGCCGCCGGCGCAATTCCCGTGATGCAGCGGCACCTGGCGATGGCCCAGGCGCTCGTCGTGACTCCGCCGGCCCCGCCACCGCCGCCACCCCCGCCACCGCCGCCGGTGCGGCGCTCTGGCGAACGCGGCTAGGACGCGCGCATTTTGTTCGGAAGGACCCGGTGGATACGCCGGGCCTTTTCGATTCAGGCAGTGGGCAATTCCGCAGCCGCGGTTGCGCTTTTCAGCAGGGCTTCGATGTCGGGGATCGGACGCCCGCTCATTTCCTTGTTGACGGTGCAGACGAGGCGCTTTTCGACCTCCTTGTGAAGGCATTTCTTGAGGACGCCGAGCGCCTTGGGTGGTGCGACGATGGCCAGTGCGTCGAAGTCGTTGCGAAGCACGCGTGTCTTGAGCTCTTCAGCGGCCTCCTTGATCCAGCGGTCCTCCTCCTGCTGCTGGAAGTCCGCCTCTTCATAGGTCGAGCGACCATAGCCAAAGCTTTGTTTCGCGGTCCCCGGGGCATCGGTTTTGATGTCTCGATCCTTGCGCTGGTATCGCCTCGCATCGTGGCTTTCGGTGCGAAGGTCGATCTGGTTCTCATCGCCATGATTGCGGAAAAACAGCATCTTGCGGCCGTCGGCGACCAGGACCAGCGCATCGTGGGGAAGAGGCATGGCGTCATTTTCTCCTTGTTTGCGATGAGGAGAACGCGGGGCCGTCCTAGCAGGTTTCAGCGGCTGGTCGCAGCTGGAACTTACTCCGGCTCCGGGTCCGCCGGCCGGTCGAGCTCGCTTTCGCCGACAACCGCATCGTCGACGGGGGCAAGTTCATCGCCGCCTTCCAGTTCGATCTCTTCCTCTTCGGATTCCTCGATCTTGGCGACGCTCACGACATGCTCATTGTCGGCCACGCGGAAGATCGTCACGCCCTGGGTGTTGCGGCCCATCACGCGGATGTCGCCGACCGTGGTGCGGATCATCTTGCCCTGATCGGTGACCAGCATCAGCGCCTCGCCCTGGTGCGCGGGGAATGACGCGACGACGCAGCCGTTACGCTCTGAGGTGTCGATGTTGGTGATGCCCTGTCCGCCGCGGTTGGTTCGGCGATATTCGTAGGCGCTGCTGCGCTTGCCGTAGCCGTTCTCGGTGATGGTCAGGATGAACTGCTCGTTTTCCTGCAGCTCGGCATAGCGCTCGTCAGCGAGCGAGCATTCGACGTCGTCGCGCTCACGCCACGGAGGGCACTTCAGATAGGCTTCGCGTTCTTCCTGCGTGGTGCCGACGCGGTGAAGGATCGACATGGAGATGACCTCGTCGCCGGGCTGGAGCCGGACTCCGCGGACGCCGGTCGAGGTCCGCGACTGGAACTCGCGGACATCGGTGGCCATGAAGCGGATTGCCTTGCCGTTGCGGGTTGCGAGCAGGACGTCGTCGCCCTCGGTCAGGAGCTCGACCCCGATCAGCCGGTCGGTCGGGTCGACCTGTTCGTCACCGTCGTCGCTGGTCTCGACATCCTCGATCGCGCTCATGCCGAAACGCATCGCGATCTTGCCGGCGGTGGGGATGTTGGTGAAGGCCGCCATGCTGTTGCGGCGGACCGTTCCGTGAGCCGTCGCGAACATGATGTGGAGCTTGCCCCACTCCGCTTCATCCTCGGGAAGCGGTAATACGGTCGAGATGGTCTCGCCCTCGGCGAGCGGCAGGAGGTTCACCATCGGCCGGCCCTTGGTGTTGGGTCCGCCTTCGGGCAGCCGCCACACCTTCATCCGGTAGACCCGGCCGAGGTTGGAGAAGAACAGCACCGGATTGTGGGTCGAGGTCACGAACAGGGTGGTGACCGCGTCCTCTTCCTTGGTCGCCATTCCGGCGCGGCCCTTGCCGCCGCGCTTCTGCTCACGGAACACCGCGAGCGGCGAGCGCTTGATGTAGCCGCCCATGGTCACCGTCACGACCATGTCCTCGCGCTCGATCAGGTCTTCGTCCTCGATGCCGTCCGCGGCGGGAGCGAGCTCGCTCCTGCGCGGCGTTGCGAACTCGGCCTCGACCTCGTCGAACTCCTCGCGCATCACCTCATAGAGTCGCGCGCGGTTGGCGAGGATTTCGAGCAGCTCGCCGATGTTCTTCGCAAGCCCTTCGAGCTCTCCGGCGATTTCGTCGCGGCCGAGCGCGGTCAGGCGGTGCAGACGCAGTTCGAGGATCGCCTTCACTTGCGCCTCGGACAGCCTGTACACTTCGCCGGCTTTTTGCGGTTCGACCGCCTCGACCAGCTGGATGTAGGGGCGGATCTGGTCGCCGGGCCACTCGCGCTCGAGCAATTTCTCACGGGCTTGAGCGGGGGAGGACGATCCACGGATCAGCTTCACCACCTCGTCGAGATTGGTGACCGCAACGACCAGGCCGAGCAAGATGTGAGCGCGCTCGCGGGCCTTGAACAGCTCGAACTTCGTGCGCCTCGTGATGACTTCCTCGCGGAAGCGGACGAAGCTCTCGATGATGTCGCGAAGCGTCAGCGTTTCGGGGCGGCCGCTGCGGATCGCCAGCATGTTGGCGGGGAAGCTAGACTGCGCCGGGGTGTGGCGCCACAGTTGGTTCAGCACGACCTCTGGAGTGGCGTCGCGCTTCAGCTCGATGACGACGCGGACGCCTTCGCGGTTGGACTCGTCACGGATGTCCGCGACACCCTCGATGCGCTTGTCCTTGGCGGCTTCGGCGATCTTCTCGACGAGGCCGTTTTTGCCGACCTGGTACGGGATCTCGGTGAGCACGATCGAGCGGCGCTCGCCGCGGCCCTCCTCGACGTGGTGGCGCGAGCGCATCATGATCGAGCCGCGCCCGGCGGTGTACGCGCCGCGGATGCCCGACTGGCCGAGGATGAACCCGCCGGTCGGGAAGTCCGGTCCCTTCACATGCTCCATCAGCCCTTCCGAGCTGATCGCCGGATCTTCGATGTAAGCGCGGCAGGCGGCGAGCACCTCGCCGAGATTGTGCGGCGGGATGTTGGTCGCCATGCCGACGGCGATGCCGCCGGCGCCGTTGACCAGAAGGTTGGGGAAGCGCGCGGGGAGAACCTGAGGCTCGCGCTCGGACGCATCGTAATTGGGGGTGAAATCGACCGTGTCGCGATCGATGTCGCCAAGGAGGAAGTTGGCGACCTTCGCCAGCCGCGCCTCGGTATAGCGCATCGCCGCGGGCGGATCCGGGTCCATCGAGCCGAAATTGCCCTGGCCGTCGATTAGCGGGACGCGCATCGACCAATCCTGGGTCATGCGCGCAAGCGCGTCGTAGATCGCGCTGTCGCCGTGCGGGTGGTACTTACCCATGACGTCGCCGACGATGCGGCTCGACTTGCGGTAAGGCCGTCCCGCGACATAGCCCGCTTCCTGGCAGGCGTAGAGGATGCGGCGGTGGACGGGTTTCAGGCCGTCGCGGACATCGGGCAGCGCGCGGCTGACGATGACGCTCATCGCATAGTCGAGGTAGCTGGTCTTCATCTCCTCGACGATGGAGATGGGAGCGATATCGCTGTCGCCCGGCGGCTGAGAGCCGGGTGCCGGGGTCGTGTCGTCGATGGGGGGCTGAGTAGCCAAGTATTGGTCCTGTGAACTGGATGTGCGCTGAGGGAATGCGGCGCGTGCCGCCGGCCCCCCGTTAGGACCTACGTAGTGACTGTTTGCCTCAAGCGCCACCCCGCGCGCCCGCGCGCACGCGAGGGAAATATTCGCCGATCTGGTCGAGGCCGGCCTGGATTTTCAAGCGAAATGAGCTGGTTCAAAGGAGGTTCACGGCGCGCGCACCAAGGAACTTGGCCTCGCACATTTACGGGTCTAAGGCGCCGCCGTCATTTCGCGCCGGCGCGTCCGGCCGCAACAGGAGAATCCTGACCCATGAAGCCAACTGCTTCGACCGCGCTTGCGCTTGTCATTGCCGCCTCGGCCGCGCCGGCTGCCGCCCAATACGGCTCCTATGGCTCGAGTCCGCCGCAGCAGCCGGCGCAGACGACTCCGCAAGCGGCGCCGGACGCGACGAAGGCCACCATTCAGCCCTCGAAAAAAGCGGTCAAGGCGATCGTCGACCTCCAAACCGCGGTAACCAACAAGGATGTGGCCAACATTCCGGCCAAACTTGCCGCCGCGCAGGCCCTCGCCGAGACCAAGGAAGACCGGTACCTGATCGCCCGCCTGCAACTGCAGGCCGCGGCCGGGGCCAACGACAATGCGGCGATGGAGACGGCGATCGCTGCCGTTGCCGCTTCGAACTACCTGGATGCGGGGCGCCTGAGCGATTTGTACGTCGCACTTGGCGGCACCTACTACAAAGGCAAGCTCTACCCGCAGGCCGCGGCGGCGTTCCAGAAGGCGCTGGCAATCAACCCCCAGAACCGAGACGCGGGCACGATGACCGCCGAAGCATTGCTCGGCGCGGGTCAGAAGGCCGAAGCTGCGGCTGCGTTCCAGCGCCTGATCCAGGCGCGTTCAGCGGGCGGCCAAAAACCCGAGGAAAACCTGTTCAAGCGCGCCGTGGCTGTTGCTTATGAAGCGAAATCGCCCGCGGCGATCGACCTCGCGCGGCAATGGGTTGCGGCCTATCCGACTCCGTCGAGCTGGAGTGACTCAATCGCCATCTATCGCAACCTGAACCTCGGCGACGCCGAGGCGACGCTGGACCTTCTTCGCTTGAAGCAAACCCTGGGCATCCTCAGCGCCCCCGAATATGCTGCGTTGGCGGGAGCGGCGACCGACCAGCTGATCTTCGACGAAGCTCAGTCGGTTCTGGATGCCGGCCTCGCGGCCAAGAAGATCGACCCCGCCAGCGCCAGCGGCCGCGACCTGATCGGCGTTCTAAAGGTGAAAGCGAAGCCGACCGCCGCCGACCTCGGGGAGGCCATGAAGATCGCCGCAAACGGGAAGGCGCTGATGCGAATCGGCGACAATTATGCTGCTCTCGGCGACTACGCCCACGCGGTCGAAGCATACAAGCTTGCCATGGGCAAGCCCGATGGCGATCCCGCCGTCGCCAATCTTCACATCGGCATGGCGCTCGCGCGGTCGGGCGATAAAGCCGGTGCAGCGGCAGCGCTGAATGCAGTTACCGGCCCGCGTGCCGAAATCGCGAAATACTGGCTAACGTATCTCGCACAAAAGTCCTGATTCGTCAGGAGTTTAGCGTTGAGCGTGGCGGTTCCCGCGGGGACTGATTGCCATGTCCCGTTTCGGGATGGTTAAATGACTTCCTCTTAGCGCATTGTAAATGCTCGCCTAGAGCGGGCTGAGGGTGCGTTCCGAAGGAAACCAGTAGCCAGTGCGCTTCGACGATCGTCTGCTGACCGTCCTCAACCAGCCGGCCGAGGACCGCCACGACGCAGCAGTGCGGTGGCGGCAGCTGGTTGACCTTGTCGCACGTGCCGGTGCCAACAGCGCAAGCCCGGTCACCGCCGACGCCCTTGCTGCCATTTGTGAAGAAGGTCCGCGGGTCGAGGAAGCGGTTCGCGCGGCGACGGCGCGGGCTGTCGCGGCGCTGCCGCTTCCGCTCGGCCTGCTCGAATATTTTGCCTCGGATTCCCTGAGCGTCGCCGCGCCCGTGCTGGCGGCTGCGACGCTTGATGCACGCCAGTGGCGCGCGCTGCTCGCGGTCGCCGACGAGGAGGCGCAGGCGTTCATCGCCGCGCTCCACCCGGACCTTCGGGCGGAAGCTCCCGCGGAAAAGCTCGAGCGGCACGTCCGCGACCTGGTGCCCGAGATGGCTGAAGCGCATCCCGCGCCTGTCGCCGCCGGCTCGCCGTCGCTTCACGATGTGATCGAGCGCATCGAACGGCGCCGCCGCCTTCGTTCGGGCCAGGCCGCCGTATCGACGGAGACCGCTTCGCCCTCGCCGGGATCGTCGGCGCTGTTCCGCTGGGAATGCGGGCCGGGGGGCGAGATTGCCTGGGTCGAAGGCGCACCGCGCGGTCCGCTGATCGGACGCTCGATCGCCCGGCAGGAAGAGAATGATGGCGACCGCGTGGATCCCGAGGTCGTCCGCGCCTTTTCGGTGCGCGCGCCATTCCGCGATGCGGTGCTGCGGGTCGGCGGCGCCGGTCCGGTCGCGGGCGAATGGAAGATCAGCGGCGTGCCTGCCTTTGAGCCCGCCGATGGCCGCTTCGCCGGTTATCGCGGGGTCGCTCTGCGCGACACTCCTCCGGCACCTTCAGCGCCGGCTCGCGAAACGATTCCGGACATGTTGTCGGACCCGGATTCGGTCCGTGAGCTGGTCCACGAGATCAAGACTCCGCTCAACGCCATCATGGGTTTCGCGGAGATCATCGAAGGGCAGTATCTGGGTCCTGCGGACCGAGGCTATCGCGAGCGCGCTGCCGAGATCGGACGTCAGGCGCGCCTGCTTTTGACCGCGATCGATGACCTCGACTTTGCGGCCAAGGTGCATTCCGCACAGGGCTCGGTGCGCGAGCGGGTCGACCTCGGGGCGTTGGTTGGCCGCGCCGGCGGTGAGTTGCGCGACATCGCCGCCAAGCGGGGCATCGAAGCGGCCGTTGCCGCGCCGCGCGGGGAGGTTCCGGCGGCGGTTGAAGCGGAGCTCGCCGACCGGCTGCTGTTCCGCCTGTTCACTGCTCTGGCCGATCGCGCCGAACGAGGTGAGCGGCTCGAAGTCGCAGCCGAAGCCGCAGCCGGCGGGGCGCGAATTTCGATCCGTCGGCCGGCGGCGCTCCAGGGGATCGCCGAAGCGGAGCTATTTGGCGGCCCAGGCGAGGAGGGTGTCGAGGGCAGTTTCTCGCTGCGGCTCGCACGCGGATTGGCGCGGATCGCCGGCGGCGACCTGGTCGCAGGTCGCGACGATTTCGCATTGCTGTTCCGGCGGCCCTGAATTCCGGCGAGAGCGTCGCGCCTTGGCTCGGCTCCGTGCTTTGTCTATCTCCACAGGCGACCGGGGGGGCCTGTAGCTCAACGGTAGAGCCGGCCGCTCATAACGGCTAGGTTGTAGGTTCGAATCCTGCCGGGCCCACCATCATCACAGGTAGCCGATCCAAGGGGTTGGCGAGGATGATGATCGGCCCTAATCGCGGACGTGTCGGGGAGTGGCGCAGCCTGGTAGCGCATCTGCTTTGGGAGCAGAGGGTCGCAGGTTCGAATCCTGTCTCCCCGACCAATCTCCACTCCGCAGCGGGGCTTCGGCTGGCAGGCGAAAGGTGCGACGCTTCAGCGAACCGCTACTTCGACTTGTTCTCGGTAGTCGTGTTGGTGTGCTCGTCCTTGTTCACCCTCACGCTGACGTCCGTGTTGCCGATCTTGTTTTCGAGCTTGTCGCCGGTCTTTTGCACATCGTTGCCGATGTCGGCGGCTATGTTCTGCGCGGTGTTGCCGATGTCCGCGGCTGCATTTTCGGCGACGTCACTGTTGTAGGTGACGCTCGTCGTGCCGTTGTTTTCGTCTTTGCTGACCTGGCAGGCGCCGAGCAGCAGAAGCGGAATGGCGAGTGCGATGCGCATGGAATTCCTCCCTTGTTCCACCCTCAACGCCGCTTCGGCCGTTTCGCTCCCGGCTCAATTCCGCCCGACAGCACGGCGAGCATCGCCGTCCAGGCCGCGACATTCTGCCTGAGCTGCACGGGGTCGATCTTGTCGAGCGTGTCGTCGGGCGTGTGGTGCCAGTCGAAATAGCGGGTGCCGTCCTGGTTCAGCGAGATCCATGGCGCGCCGGCAGCGATCGTCGGCTCGACGTCGGTGCCGTCCGCGTCGCCCTTGTCGTTCCTGGTGATGCCGAGCGGCGCCAGCGAGGCGGCAAGCTGGGCATAAGCGGCTGGATCGCTCGTTTTGAGCTGCGAGCTGAAGCGCCACACCCGGTCGGCGCCGAAGTCGCTTTCGCCGGCGATGGCGTGGGCTTCCCTGCCGTGCGCTTCGGCATAGGCCTTGCCGCCGAACCCTCCCGGTTCCTCGGCCCCGAACCAGACGATCCGGATCGTGTGCAGCGGACGACCGGCATCCATGATGTGCTTGGCGGCGGCGGTGGTGATTGCGACGCCGGCGCCGTCATCGATCGCGCCGGTGGCGAGATCCCAGCTGTCGAGGTGACCACCGACGAGAAGGACCGGCGCCTTGGGATCACGACCGGGCACCTCGGCGATCACATTGCCGGAGTGGCCGCCTTCCGTCTTCTGGCTGACCAGGGTCAGGTGCATCGTCACCGGCTGACCCCGCTTCAGGATGCGGATCAGCTGTTCGGAATCGGGGATCGAGAGGGCTCCCGCCGGAATC
>Ga0207648_10006495_pt1 | contig 11611 bp, 12 predicted proteins | sample KBSMisM32_FD_184310 | JGI IMG/M metagenome (GOLD analysis project Ga0207648, IMG submission 184310) | Miscanthus rhizosphere microbial communities from Kellogg Biological Station, Michigan, USA - KBS Miscanthus M3-2 (SPAdes) (version 2) | ecosystem: Host-associated > Plants > Roots >... | reverse complement strand
CGACAGGTCGCCCTTCGCCACGGCGGTCGTCACGTCGGCGATGTTGCGCACCTGGTTGGTCAGGTTCGACGCCATTCCATTCACCGAGTCGGTCAGGTCGCGCCACGTGCCGCTCACCCCCTGCACGTTTGCCTGACCGCCCAGCCGTCCTTCCGTTCCTACCTCGCGCGCGACGCGGGTCACCTCGCTCGCGAACGCGTTGAGCTGGTCCACCATTCGATTCACGGTGGATCCGATCCGGAAGAACTCGCCCTGCACCGTCTTTCCTTCGATCTCGAGCTCGACCTTCTGGCTCAGATCGCCCTCGGCCACCGCCTTGATCACGCGGGCCACTTCGCTCGTCGGCTGCACCAGGTCGGTGATGAGCGAGTTGAGCGCATCCACGCTGCCGGCCCACAGACCGCTCGCCGGACCGATCGTCGCGCGGTCGCGCATCTTCCCCTCTCGGCCGACCGAGAGCGCCACGCGGTCCAGCTCCTCGGCGAGCCGCTGCTGCTTGGTGGCGACGCTGTTGAAGATGTCGGCCACCTCGCCCATCAGCCGGTCGTCGCTCGCATCGAGCCGAACGCTGAAGTCCCCCGCCTCCAGCGCGCGCAGCCCGGCGAGCAGTCGCCGGATCTGCGAGTCGCGGCGGTCCCCGTCTCCTCCATCGCCGCCGTTACCACCGTTCCCGCCGGCCCGCGCGCGCGCGCGCGTCGGCCGCGGTGCGACCTCTCCCTCCTCGGTGCCGAGCGACGCGACCGTTCGTCTGGGCCGACCGCGCTTTCCGCGCGTCGCGTCGTTCGTTTTTCCATTGCCACGCCCGTTCGTCGGACGCGCCTCTTGCTCGGGGATTTCCGGTCTCTCACCGACGCCCACGGTCAGCACCTATACGGAAAGGAGGAGAAAGCCACCGGCGACGTCGGTGGCTGCGGAGCGGGTGATCGCACCAGCTGGGTGGGATGAGGCACGACCAACGCACTCGTCCGTTCAATAACTATGCCGAGCTCGAGCACCCGATCGGTGCGCGAAACTCGCCCGCGTCGCTCGCGGAAGGGGTTACGCGCGTAAATGCAAAAAGTGGGCTCTGTCACACACCAATAATTATTGGTGTGTGCTGAGCGCTGGCGTGTGCCGCTCACTCATGAGGAGCGGCGAGCGAGTCGACGATGCGCTTTCGCTCGCGCCTCAGCGTGGCGACATCGGCACTTGGCCGACCATGATGCGAACGGGGATGCCGCCGTTCGTCGTGCGCGCCGCCAGTCGCAGCGGAAATCCGAGCTGCCGCTCGAGCGCCTGATCCGGCGACAGGAGCGCCACCTCCCAGCCCGGCGCGCGCACACGCAGCACCTTTCCGAGCTGCGCCCAGAGGTCGCGCACCCGGCCACTCTCACCGACGCGCACCCCATAGGGCGGGTTCGTCACGATCCATCCCCGCTCGTGCGCCGGGATCGGCGCCGCCGAGAGAGCGTGCACGGCGAAGGAGATGTCGTCCGCGACGCCCGCACGTGCCGCGTTGCCGCGCGCTGCCTCGATCGCCCCGGCATCGCGATCGCTGCCCATAATCGCGCCAATGGCGCGATCGCTGCCCACGCCGACACCCGGCAACGGACGCGTCCTCGCCGCCAGCTCGGCGCGCACCTCACGACCGAGCGCCTCGCTCACACCCGGCCACCGCTCCGCCGCGAAGGTGCGATGCGCGCCAGGCGGAATTCCTCGCGCCATCAAGGCGCCCTCGATCGCGATCGTCCCCGACCCACACAGCGGATCGACGAGCGGAGCGACGCCATCCCACCCCGACGCCGCGAGCAGCGCGGCCGCCAGCGTCTCGCGCAACGGAGCCTTCGCCGTCGCCATCCGGTACCCGCGGCGATGCAGCAGTGCACCCGATGTATCGACGCTGATCGTGCACCGATCGCGAAAGAAGCGCACGACGAACAGCGTCGCCTCCTCGCTGCCCGTCTCCTCATGCTGGACCTGCGGAACTCCGACCGAAGGTGCGGAGCGCCGCAGGGAGGAGCTATCATCTACAATGCGAGCGCCGGGAACCGTCCGGAGCAGCGCGTCGGCCAGCCGCTGCGCCACCGCATCCGAGTGGTAGAGTCGCGACTTCTTGCACGTGACGCGGAACCGTGCCTCGTCACCCGCGCGCACGACGGTCCCCCACGCGACGCGCCTGGCTCGGCGCTCGAGATCGGCAAAGCTCACCGCCTCGAACGAGTCCAGTCGCACCAGCACCCGCGACGCGATCCGCAGTCCCACGTTCGCCGCCATCACACTGCGCAGGTCACCGGTCCACCCGAACCCTCCCTCTTCCTCCACCGCCGGCAGACCGAGCGCTCTTGCCTCGGCGAGCGCCAGCGCTTCGAGGCCTGGTGCGACGGCGGCGAAGCAGGCGAGTCGCGTCGGCAATGACGGAGCCGGAGGAACCGGCGGTGCAGCACTCCGCGCAGCTTGCCGGCGGTGGGTTGGGCGAGTCACGGGCGAACGCTAACCACCCGGGCGCAACGATGGCAGAGCGTCTGTCAGCCTTGCTCGCTCCAGCCGCCAATTTTCGGTCAAGCTGGCAGAAATCGGTCGGTCCACGTGATGCCTTTTCCGGATGCACCGCCCCACCGAGGCGGACCCGACATCATCACACTTCATGGAGAGACCGACCATGTTGAACACTCGTACTCTCGGCACCTCGCTCGACCGGATGCTCACCTTCAACCGCGTCTTCGATCAGGCCTTCAACGGCGTTGGCTCGCGTGTATGGGTCCCGGCACTCGACGTTGCCGAGCGCGGCGATGCGTACGTCATCCACGTCGAGCTTCCCGGGGTGAGCCCGGATCAGGTCGACGTCAGCTTCGAGCAGAACGTCCTGACCATCCGCGGTACCAAGCCCGCGAGCTTCGACGTCGCCGCCGAGGGCGAGGTGCGCGTCTTCGCCGCCGAGCGCGTGCATGGCGGCTTCGAGCGCGCTGTCCGCCTCCCCGAGTTCGTCGACGCGGAGCGGATCGAGGCCCAGTTCACCAACGGACTCCTCAGCGTCACCGTGCCGAAGGCAAAGGCCGCCCAGCCCCGCAAGATCACCGTTCGCGGCGCGGAGCAGAGCGAGCAGCAGATCGCCGGGTAACAGCGCGCCGCAGGCGGCGCGCGCTTACATAGCCACGCGCGATCCCCGCTTGGCATAAGGGCCCACTGAACGCGCCCGTCTCCGGAGCGATGCTTCCGGAGACGGGCGCTTCGTTCATCTACTGTTTCTACGCGGCCCGCTTCCTGCCTCGGAGTCGCCGCATGAGCAAGGTCATCACCAAGGCACGCGCTCGCGCTGTGCTGAACGAGCGCTTTGGCCATACCGACTTTCGCGCCGGTCAGTGGGAGCCGGTCAGAGCCGCGCTCACCGGCCACGACGCGCTCGTCGTGATGCCGACGGGAAGCGGGAAGTCGATCGTCTATCAGCTTCCCGCGCTGCTCCTTCCGGGACTGACCGTCGTCGTCAGCCCCCTCATCGCCCTCATGAAGGACCAGCAGGACAAGCTCCACGCCCACGGCGTGGATGCGCTCGCCATGCATTCGCATCTCTCCGCTGGCGAGACGCGCGAGACGGCGCGCCAGGTCGAGGATGGCGAGGGCGAGATTCTCTACCTGACGCCGGAGCGGTTCAAGGACCGCGACTTCTTCGATCGCCTGCTCACGCGCACCGTCAGCCTGTTCGTCGTCGACGAGGCGCACTGCGTGAGTCAGTGGGGACACGACTTCCGTCCCGACTACCTCACCCTCGGCTCCGTCGTCGCGCGTCTCGGCAAGCCGCCCATCCTCGCCCTCACCGCCACGGCGACAGCCGAGGTCCGCGCCGACATCTCGCGACAGCTCGGCATGCGCGATCCCGAGATCACCATCACCGGCTTCGCGCGCCCGAATCTCCGCTTCGAGGTGAAGCGCACGGTGAACGTCGCGAGCAAGGACGCCGAGCTCGAGCGGACGCTCACGGAAGCGACGGGAAGCGGCATCATCTACTGCGCGACCATCAAGGAAGCGGAGCGACTGTACGAGACCTACAAGGATCGCTTCCCCATCGGGCTCTATCACGGCAAGATGGCGCCGGCCGATCGCAAGGCGTCGCAGAACGCGTTCATGGACGGCTCGCTCACCGCGATGATCGCCACGAACGCCTTCGGGCTCGGCATCGACAAGCGCGACCTCCGCTTCGTGCTGCACTACCACTTTCCGGGATCGGTCGAGGCCTACTATCAGGAGGCCGGCCGTGCCGGCCGCGATGGCAAGCCCGCCGTCTGCACGATCTTCTATCGCGTCGAGGACTCGCGCGTGCAGTCGTACTTCCTCGGCGGCAAGTATCCCGACGTGGAAGAGGCGGCGAAGGTCGCGTTGCTGCTCGAGCAGTATCCGCTCGGCGAGCGCGTCGAGCTGGACACGCTGGCCGAGCGTTCCGGCGTCGCGCGTCGCAAGGCGCGCATCGTTCTCGTCCTGCTCAAGCGGCACGGCCTCGTGCGCGAGCATCGCGGCGGCGGGTGGGAACGGCTCCAGAGCCGGCTCACCGCGGTCGACCTCAGCGCCGATCTCACCGACTACGAGCAGCGCCGCGTCCAGGATCGCGCGAAGCTGCAGTCGATGATCTCGTACTGTCAGAGCGCGCAGTGCCGCACGCGCTTCCTGCTCGAGTATTTCGGCGAGGCCGCGCCGGTGGACTGGGTCTGCGGCAATTGCGACGCATGCGACACGCAGCGCGCATACGCCGAGCGCACGCGGAGAGCCGTCGCGCTCGCGTGAGTTGCTCGCTGCTACGGCACCAGCTCGTGCAGCAATTCAGTCAATGAGCCGTGCTCCCGCGGCATGTCGACCGTGCGCAGGCCGAGCCGGTCGGCCATCTCGCTCACGTCGCGCTGGGTCCGTCGGGATCGGAACAGCACGACCTGGCTCCCCGTCATGAGCGCCGGCCCGACGAACGCTTCGGAACAGCCGTCCTCGTGATCGCAGTCGATGAAGACGAGGCGGGGACGCACGCGAAGGAGCGCATTGCGCGGCGATTCGGCGGACTGGGGAAATCTGGGGGCAAGACCGGCAAGCTCGATCGCGGCACCCAGGAGTGCGGCGGCGAGCGGATCTGACGAGAGCACAAGGACAGGACTGCGGCTCACGTCGTCGCCTTGGGCCGGGGGCTGCATCGCGTGGGTGATGACGGGTGTAGGGGCCCGGTTCGGCAAGAGGGGGACCACATACCTCGCGACCGGTAGAGGACCCGTCATCACAGGCTGTCATGGGATCTGTACTCTTCCAGACGCAGCCACTTGACTGGACGGCCCCTCCGGTAAACATTCGTCGCTGGCGCGGCAGCTCAGCCATCACCGCCGTCGTCCGTCCTGCTCGCCGACCCCCCGTTCAGTCCCTCCATGATGATGGCGCACGACTCCGGCCCTACTCCGCCGAGTCGCCTCGACGACGCCTCGCTCGACGTTCTGCGAGCGGCGCTGCGTGCCTACCTGCAGGATTCTCAGGATCCGAGCATGCTCCAACCGTCGCTCCTCGCCATCGCCACGGAGGCGCGTGCACGCTCGATCCTGCCCGAGCAGCTGCTCGTCGTGCTCAAGGACGTCTGGGGCAGCCTGCCCGAAGTGCGGTCGATGACCAACTCCCGCGAGCAGGTCAACCTCCTGCAGCGCGTGGTCACGATGTGCATCAAGGAGTACTATAGCGCCTGACGCACGGCGCCCCGCTCGGCCCTCCCTCGTTCTTCTCTCACCACTCGCGTACGATGCTCGACCGCGCATCGGCGCGTCTCCAAGCCACACCGACCGCTCTCCTGCGGCGTATCCTCATTGCGCTGTATCTGCTCCTCGCCGTCGTCGACGCGGGCGGCAAGGCGCTCGCCGCGAATCCGCGCGTCAACGAGATGGCTCGGCGCTTCGTCACCGGCCGCGCGAGCGATCAGCTTCGCCACGCCGCCAGGCCGTCCGGCAACTTCGAGATCTTCCGGACCGCGTCACGCCACCTCGTGTCGGGACAGGACCTGTACGCCGAGTATCCGGCCGAGCACACCGACCGGTTCAAGTACAGTCCGACCTTCGCGCTGCTCTTCCAGCCCTTCGCCTGGCTTCCCTGGCCCCTCGCGCTGCTCGGCTGGAATCTGCTCAACGGGCTGCTGCTCTTCGTCGCCGTCGAGCGCGTGCTTCCGGCGCGACGGGCGCTCCTCGCGCAGTCGTTGCTCCTGCTCGAGGTGCTGCGCGGGATGCAGAACGCCCAGAGCAACGCACTCGTCGCCGCGCTCATCGTGCTCGCATTCGTCGCCATGGAGCGACTACGGATCTGGCGCGCCGCGCTCGCCGTGGCGCTGGGCGTGTGCGTGAAGATCTTCCCGCTCGCCGCGCTCACCTTCGCCATCCCGCGCCGGCGCGCGATCCGTACCGGGCTCGCCACTGCGGCCACGGGCGCCGCGCTCGTCGCGCTGCCGTTGCTGCTCGTGTCACCCGCGGCGCTCGCGGCGCAGTACCAGTCCTGGCGTGGCGTCGAGAGCACCGATGCGCAGCAGCGCTGGTTCTCCGTGATGGAGCTTCTCCACCGCATCACGGGCGTCGCCCTGCCGAACTGGCCGATCCAGCTCGTCGGAACGCTCGCGTTGCTCGCCCCGCTCGCACTCCGGCGTGATCGGTGGGACGATGCGCGCTTCCGGCTGCTCTACCTCTGCTCCCTCCTGCTCTACGTCGTGCTGTTCAATCATCAGGCGGAGCGTGCCAGCTACCTGATCGCCTTCACGGGCGCGACGATCTGGTTCGCCTCCGGACCAGCGGCGCCTTGGCGCCGCTGGTTGTACGGCTCGGCCATGCTCACCATCCCCCTGATGTCCACGCTCATCCCCGGCGCGTGGCTGCGCACGGAGGCCGCGACGACCTACCGTCTCGCCCTGCCCTGCCTGGCGATCTGGCTCGTCGTCCAGCGCGAGCTGCTGCGGCGCGCGCAGAGCGTTGCGCGCGCCGCCTCGTCAGACGAGCTTGGCGTCGATGTCGATCTGGACGTTGCCCTTCAGCGCGGTTGATACAGGGCAGCCTTCCTTCGTCGCCTGCGCGATCGACTGGAACTTCGCGGGATCCACTCCCGGCACCGCCGCCTGCACGGTGAGCATCATGCGCGTGATCTTGAAGCCTTCGCCCTGCTTCTCGATCGTGCAGTCGGCCTTCGTCTGGACGCTCGTCGCGGGGTGACCTTGCTTGTCGAGCGCGAAGGCCAGAGCCATGCTGAAGCAGGCCGCCTCGGCGGCCGCGAGCAGCTCTTCGGGATTCGAGCCCTCACCGTTCTCGAAGCGTGAGCTGAAGTTGTATTGCCCGCCGAGCCCCGTCTGTCCGCGGAAGCTCCCCTGTCCCTTGATCCCGCCCTTCCATTCGGCGTTGGCAGTCCTCGTCGGCATCGTTCGTCCTCGTGCGTGGTGAGTAACATCGTGCGGCAGCGGGCACGCTTGACGCGTCCTCCGCAGCGCGGTTTATCTCCAACCATGACGGAATCGGTGGAACATCCCCTCCCGCCGTCCGTGGCGCGTGTGCTGAGCACGTTTCGCGCCCTCGGACGCGAGGAGAAAATGCAGACGCTCCTGCACTACGCGAAGAAGCTCGAGCCGGTCCCGGAGCGCTTCCTCGCGCTCGACCGCGCCGAGTTCACTGTGCCCGAATGCCAGACGCGCGTCGATCTCTTCCCCGAGCTGCGCGACGGCAAGCTGTATTTCTACGCCGATCTCGATCCGCGCAAGTCGCCGACCATCGCCGCTTTCCTCGCAATCCTCTTTTCGGCGATCAACGGTCATCCCCCCGAGACGACGCTCGGCATCCCGTCGGACTTCGTGCGGCTGATGATGGAGGGAATCGGACTCGCCGGCCGCGAAGTGGGGCTCTCTGCGATGCTCACGCGCATCAAGCGCCACGCCCAGGTTGCGATGGCCCAGTGATGTGCCACTCCTCCTAGCTCGACCATGACCACGACTGCGCAGAGCTACGCCAACCACCGGCGCGTCTTTCCGTTGTATCATCTGTTCGCACTGCCGATCCTGCTCGTGAACGTGGTCGTCATGATGGGCATCACCGTTCGGCATCCCACATTCTGGAACCTGTGGCTCGTGGTCGTGGCGCTCGGCCTCGTCGGCGGCATGGTCGCCAACCGCGCCTCGACGCTCATCGTCCAGAACCGCGTCATCGGGCTGGAGATGCGGCTTCGTCTCGCCACGGTGTTGCCGGTCGAGCTCTGCCAGCGCATCCCGGAGCTCCATCTCAAGCAGCTCGTCGGCCTGCGCTACGCCGGCGACGACGAGCTCGTCGGCCTCGTGGAGCGCTGCCTCCGTGGCGAGCTCGTGACGGCCGACGCGGTGAAACGCGAGGTGCGCCACTGGCGCCCCGATTACGTGCGGGCCTGACCACCTGCCTTCATCCCACGCACATACTTCGCACGTGAGCGAGCGTCTTCTCAGCGCCTGGGGATGGGTCCTTGCCGTCCTTCTCGTCCTGTTCGGGTTCTTCTACGTCGGCGCCATCTGGCTCGTCACCGCCCCGTTCGACCCGGGGCGCTATCACGCCGGCCGTGCCTTCCGGCAGCTCGCGGTCGTGCACGTTGCCCTGACGCGCCTCTGGCGCTTCGAGACGGAGGGAGTGCCACCCGAAGGCCCGCGCCGCCCCTACGTCGTCGTCTCCAACCACGAGTCGTACGCCGACATCTTCCTCATGTCCCACTTCCCGTGGGAGATGAAGTGGCTCTCCAAGCACACGATCTTCAAGATTCCGGTCATGGGCTGGATCATGCGCATGGCGCTCGATGTGCCGGTGCACCGCGGCAAGCGCGAGAGCGGCATCGCCGCGCTCGTTGAGTGTCGCGACAGGCTCACGCGACGTGTGAGCGTGATGATCTTCGCCGAGGGCACACGGTCGCCGACTGCCGATCTGCTTCCATTCAAGGACGGCGCGTTCCATCTCGCGATCGAGTCAGGCGTGCCGATCCTGCCGATCGCCCTCGCCGGTACGCGAAACTGTATGGCCAAGCACAGCTTCGCCTTCCGCCATGCACACGCGAAAGCGCGCGTGCTCGAGCCGATCCCCACGGAAGGAATGACCCGCGCCGATCTCGGCGCGCTCCGCGATCGCACGCGCGCGACGATCGACGCCGCGCGGCGCGTACTCCAGCGCGAGCTCGAGATCGCGGATGCCCGTGTCGGCTGAGCTGGCGGCGCATCCCCCGCGCGACGAGGCCGAGCTCGAGGAACGCCTCTCTCGCCCGACCCCCGCGCTCACGCAGCTCCTCGCTACGGTGCCCGGCGATCTCGTCGTGCTCGGCGCGGGCGGCAAGATGGGTCCCTCGCTCGCGCGCATGGCCAGACGCGCCGACCCACAGCGCCGCGTCATCGCGGTGTCGCGTTGGAGCGATCGCGAAGCCGCTGCCGCGCTCGAGGCCGAGGGCGTCGAGACGATCGGCGCGGACCTCCTCGATCCGCGCGCCCTCGCCGCACTTCCCGACGCGCCGAACGTCGTCTTCATGGCGGGTCAGAAGTTCGGCACGACAGGCAATCCATCAACGACGTGGGCGATGAACGCCGCCGTGCCCGCCTTCGTCGCCGAGCGCTATGCGGGCGCGCGCACCGTCGTCTTCTCCACCGGCAACGTCTACGCGCTCACGTCGCCGGAGCGCGGCGGCTCGAAGGAGAGCGATCCGCCCGCGCCCGTCGGTGAGTACGCGTACTCCTGTCTCGCGCGCGAGCGCATCTTCACCGCCGCGTCGGCGCGCCATGGGACGCCCATCTCGATCGTGCGGCTCAACTACGCGCACGATCTCCGCTACGGCGTCCTCACCGATCTCGCTCTCCGCGTCGCGCGCGGCGAGCCGGTGGGACTCGCGATGGGGTTCGTCAACGTCATCTGGCAGGGCGACGCCAACGCTTTCGCCCTCGCGGCGCTCGCGCGTGCCGCGACACCGGAGCCGTTCATCGTGAATGTCGCCGGCACAGAGACCCATCGCGTCGCCGATCTCGCGCGAGTCCTCGGCGATCGTCTCGGCGTCACGCCGACCTTCGCGGGAGAGCAGGGCCGCGACGCGCTGCTCAGTGACGGATCCCGCATGCGCACGATGCTCGACCATCCCCTGATGCCGATCGACACGCTGCTCGACTGGGTCGCCGCGTGGATCCGCGCGGGCGGACATCTCCTCGGCAAGCCCACGGGCTTCGAGAAGCGCGATGGCCGCTTCTGACCGCGCCGCAGCGCTGCGCGTTTCGCTGGGCGCCGGCGTCGCCATCCCCGCGCATCCGCTGGCGCTCACCGCGAACCGCACGCTCGACGAGCGGCATCAACGCGCGCTCACACGCTACTACGTCGACGCCGGCGCCGGTGGCATCGCCGTCGGCGTGCACACGACGCAGTTCGCCATTCGTCGCCCCGAGCACGGGCTCTTTCGTCCCGTGCTCGAGCTGGCGGCCGAGTCGGCACGCGAGTGGCTCGGCGCGCGCGCGCGAACCTTCGCGCTCGTCGCCGGCGCCGTCGGACAGACCGCGCAGGCCGTCGCCGAAGCGGAGCTCGCGGCGTCGCTTGGCTACGACCTCGTCCTGCTCTCCCTCGGCGCACTGCAGGACGCGACCGACGCCGAGCTGGTCGCGCACTGCCGCGCCGTCGCCGACGTGCTCCCCGTGTTCGGCTTCTACCTGCAGCCCGCCGTCGGTGGACGCGTCCTCGGCTACGACTTCTGGCGCGCCTTCGCCGAGATCGACCGCGTGTGGGCGATCAAGATCGCGCCGTTCAATCGGTATCAGACGCTCGACGTCGTCCGCGCCGTGGCCGATGCGGGACGCGACGACATCGCGCTCTACACGGGGAACGACGACGCCATCGTCCCCGACCTCGTGACGCCGATCCCCGTCGGCACGCACGGCGATTCACGCCGGATCGTGGGGGGACTGCTCGGCCAGTGGGCCGTCTGGACGCACGCCGCGGTGGGATTGCTCGAGCGCGCACATCGCGCGGCCGAGGCGAGAGCAATCGACGTCGCGCTGCTCCGTGAGGGGGCCGCGCTCACCGATGCGAATGCCGCGATCTTCGACGTCGCGCACGCATTCGCCGGCTGCATCCCGGGCATTCACGAAGTGCTCCGCCGACAGGGGCTGCTGCGCGGCACCTGGTGCCTCGAGCCACACGAGACGCTCTCCCCCGGTCAGGCCGCGCAGATCGACCGGGTCTGCCGCGAGCATCCCTCGCTCGGCGACGATGCGTTCGTGCGCGAGCGGCTCGACGCCTGGTTGGGGTGAGGGCCTGAGCTACTGGCCGATCAGGCTTCCAGGATCTTCGATGCCCAGCTCTTCCTCGCTGGTCGCTCGAATCCTTCCCGCAGGGAGCCGAGGTCCGTCAGGCTCGTGTCGAACACGACGCTGTTGTTCGTGATCGCGCCGGACTCGCGAAGCGCCTTCAGCTCGTGCCTCTCCACTGACTGCACCTCGCCATGAAGGTCGCGGTAGAAGACCTTTCCACCGCCGACGAGACGTGCGTCGAAGCCCAAGCGTGGGTCGGCGATGAGATCGGGAGCGTTGCCGATGTCGAGCGTCGCGCCCGCGCCTTTCACCGCGAGGGGCGAGGGGAGATCCAAGTAAACACGGAAGCGATCGTAAGAGGCGGCGAGA
>Ga0207648_10006494_pt1 | contig 11611 bp, 10 predicted proteins | sample KBSMisM32_FD_184310 | JGI IMG/M metagenome (GOLD analysis project Ga0207648, IMG submission 184310) | Miscanthus rhizosphere microbial communities from Kellogg Biological Station, Michigan, USA - KBS Miscanthus M3-2 (SPAdes) (version 2) | ecosystem: Host-associated > Plants > Roots >... | reverse complement strand
CGTTGGCCGACTTGCCGTCGAGTTGAATGAACGAGTCCTGCCCGGGCAGAGTGTCCTGGCTCTGCGGCGCCACGATGGCGTTAGTGATCCCGTTGAGACGCGCCACCGGAATTAGTTCCGACTCGGCGTGGAAGGCATCATACACGTGCATGTGGGGCATGATCTCATCGCTGGTTTCGATCAGATCGTTGGTGCTGCCCTCGGCGGAAATTTCGGTGAGTCCGAGGTAGCTCTCAGAATCGATCAGTCCGGGATACACCGTCATCCCGGTCACATCGATCACTTGCGCGTCTTTCGGAACCTTCACCGCATTGGCTGCACCGATGGCAGCGATCTTGCCCGCGGAGATCACGAGCACACCGTTCTCGATCTCTCCGTGCGAAATGGTGAGTAGCTTTCCGCCCTTAAGAACGAGAGTTTTGTGCTGGGCGAAACTCGCCGTTGACCCGAAGCCCACAGCCAGGACAAGGAGGATTCGGCCAACGGCCAACGCCCAACGGCCTGCGACCGAGTCTGATGACTGACGACCGACGACTGATGACTGAATCATTCTCCCTCCCGGTAGTGCGGCATGCCGAAGCCCGGCAGCGAGCGGTCAAAATAAACGTCGCCATCGATCAGTACTTTGTTGGGCACGCCAAAAGTGGACAGAGGATATCCATCCCAGACCACCAGGTCGGCGTCCTTTCCCACTTCAATCGATCCCACCCGATCATCCACGCCGATGATCCACGCCGGGTTGATGGTGATCATCTTGAGGGCCTCTTCCTCGGTGGCGCCGCCGTAGCGCATGGTCTTGGCCGCCTCCTGGTTCAGGCGGCGGGCAAAATCTTCCGAGTCGCTTTTGATCGCCACCCGTACTCCTTTCCGCATCGAGATGGCCGCGTTCCAGGGAATTGCGTCCCAGGCTTCCTGCTTATAGCCCCACCAGTCGGAGAAGGTGGCGATGGCCACGCCCTGGGCGGCCAGTTGGTCCGCCACCTTGTAGGCCTCGAGGGCATGGTGGAAGGCGCGCACCTTGTAGCCGAATTCCTTTGCCATCGCCATCTCGTTCAGCAATTCGTCGGCGCGATAGCAATGGATCTGTACCAGCAGCTTGCCGCGTAACACATCCGCCAGCGCTTCCAGTTTGAGATCGTGCCTGGGAGGCTTGGCATCCTTGTCGCCGCGTTTGACTTTGGCGTCGTAGTCGTCCCATTCGCGCATGTAGTCCTGCGCTTCGACCAGGGCCGCGCGCTGCACCGCGAAATTCCCCATGCGAGTGGAAGGCAACTGGTCTCTGCTGCCATAGACGCGCTTGGGGTTTTCACCGCTGGCGAACTTGATGGAGCGCGGCGCGCCGGGAAACAGCATGGCGTCCCGGCTGGCTCCGTACTTGTGTTTGATCACGATGGCCTGGCCGCCAATCATGTTGGCCGACCCGTGCAAGAGCAGCGAGGTGGTGACGCCTCCGGCCAGGCCGCGATAGATGGCCTTGTCCTGGTAGTCGAAGGCATCCATCATCATCATCTGCGGCGTGACCGGGCTGGTGGCTTCGTTTACGTCGTCGTCCAGCGCAATGTGCGAGTGGGAGTCGATGATGCCCGGTGTGAGATATTTGCCTCCGGCATCGATCACGGTGGCGCTCGCGGGGGCGCTCACGTCTTTGCCCACGGCGGCAATTTTTCCGTCCTTGATATAGACGCTGCCGTTCTGAATGTCGCCGTGGGTGACAGTCATCACCACGGCATTCCTGATCAGAACTTCATTGTGCGATGAAGGCGCTGGCTGCTGGGCCAAGGCCTGCAATGACGCCAGTCCGACAACAAAGAAAATTAGAGTAGTGACCCGACTCATGGGGACAACTCCCGCATCGTGATTTCTCGAAACGCAGAACTCGGGATTTTATGAGTCATGGCGGCAGTCGTCAATTCGGGACGGGCGGGACGCCGCGTCCTCCATTACGCTGCCGGCGCGGTATCATGCCTCCGGAGGAAACCACGTGAAAGCTGGCCTGCTCCTTGCCATGTTTGCGATGCTGCCCGTGCGGGGCGGGCGCCCTCGCCCGCTGCTTTTGAATTTGATGTTCACATCCAACTGCCCAGCCCACCACGCCAAAGACGGCAACGCTCTCATCCAGATCGAGCAATCGTGGGCGCAGGCCCTCGAAGTGCGAGATGCCGACGCCGTTGGCTGCATCCTGGCCGAGGAATTTCAGGATGCCGATCCCAACGGCCAGCTTCACAATCGGGCAGAGACTCTGGCGCAGATTCCCCACCGCCGTCCCGGTAAGAACATCCTGAGCGAACTCACGCCGCATGTGTTTGGCGATACCGGCTACATCCGCGGGTTGGCCACGCTGGTGGACGCGCAGGGCAAGACCGTGGCCCGGGTCCGGTTCACCGACATTTATGTTTATCGCGGCACGCGCTGGCTCGCGGTTGCCGGCCAGGAAACCCTGCTGCCGGAAGCGGCGAAGTAAGCCATGCGCGCCGTGGTGCAGCGAGTAAGCCGGACCCGTGTCACTGTTGGCGGTGACCTGGCCGGCGAGATTGGCAGCGGATTGCTGGTCCTGCTCGGCGTCTCAAAGGACGACACCGAAGCCGACGCGGACTACCTGGCCGGCAAAATCACCGGCCTGCGAATTTTCGAGGATGCCGCCGGCAAGATGAACCGCGCCGTGGGCGAGGCTGAAGGGAGCGTGCTGGTGGTTTCCCAGTTCACGCTCTATGGAGACGTGCGGCACGGCAAGCGGCCATCGTTCGATGCCGCGGCTCCGCCGGAAAAAGCGCGCGCCCTTTACGAATATTTTGTGGAGCGCATCCGCGCCGCTGGCCTGCGCTGCGAAACCGGCAGGTTTCAGGAGATGATGCAGGTGGAACTGGTCAACGACGGGCCGGTGACTATCCTGCTGGATTCATCGAAAGCGTTCTAGATCGTTGTTCGGCGCCGCCTGCTGCAGGCTGCCCGGCCTGCAGGATCCGCAGCACATCGTTCCAGTTGTCGGCGCGTAAATCCGCGGTTTCCCTGGCGTTGTGCGGTGCGGTGAACAGAATGCCTGTGCCCCGGAATCCCTTGAAGTGCCGCGAGCGGTCATCAATCAGCACATCGGCGTTGACGATGTTCTTGTCTCCGCAAAACACCATCCGGCTGGGCGGAATGAAAGGGAAATTCTTTTCCATCCACTGGAACTTGTCCGCGAACGATGAAGGGACTTCCATGGCAGCGCTGGTGATGTAGATGTCATGATGGCGCGACAATTCCAGCAATGCCTCCTGGCTGCCGGCAATGACCTCGAGGTCAGAAAAAAATCCAGGCACGTGCGGGATGGCATTGAAGTCATCGCGATGCTCGCCGGGGAGCAGTTCGGCCAGTCCCCGCTGGCTGATCATTTCCGGCGTCAGGTTCGCGCCTGCCCGCTGGTTGTACTGGCTCAGATGCCTGCTGAACGAGTCGGCGATGACCTCGTCCATATCGACCGCGATGCGCAGCCGGCGCGTTCCTGAATCAACCCTTGGGGCCGGCGGATTGGCCTTCAGCACGATGGATATCAACACCAGTACCGCTGCCACTCCGTTGGCCCACATCATCGCCACCGCGTGGATGCGAATGCCGTAGGCCAGCCACAGCAACACTCCCGTGAGATAAAGAAGAAGCATTGCGTACGACAACCCGCGGCCACCCTGCTTGCGCAGTTTTACAATCTGCGGCACGAACGCCACGGTCGTGCAAAAAGCTGCCACGATGCCTATGAAGGCCGTTAACGACATACCGATTACCCCTCTCCTGATAGTAGATGACCCCAGGTGATGATTCGTCCAATGAAATGTTTGGAAGCCTGTGATAACTTCCAATTATGGCACTGGAAACCCAGGAACTGGCCTCTTTTGCCGTCCTCGCCGAACAGCTGCATTTCGGCCGGGCGGCGGCGCGCCTTCACATTTCACAGCCCGCGCTGAGCAAACGCATGCGGAGCCTGGAAGAAAAGATCGGCGGGCCGCTGCTGGCGCGCAACCGGCGCGGGGTTGCGCTTACCCGGGCCGGCGCGATGTTCTACAAGGAGTCGCGCAGAATTATCCACGACCTGGAGGCGGCTTTCGAGGCCGCGCGCGGCGCCAGCAGTGGCGAGCGCGGGAAACTGCGCCTCGGCGTGGGCATGTCCACCGTGCACAGCCTGGTTCCCCGCGCTCTGGTGAAGTTTCGCGAAAGCGCTCCCGGAGTTGAAATGGAGATTGCCGACATGCCCACACTCCGCCAGATCGAGGCCCTGATCGATGGCCGCCTCGATGTCGGCTTCGTGCGCCTGCCGGTCAAGAACCCCCTAGTCGCGGTGCGCAAGGTACTCACGGAACGCCTTACCATTGCCACCGCGGAGAAGTTCACCGGGTCTCTGACCATGAAAGGGATTCAGCACCAGCCCTTCATTCTGATCGATCGCGGTGTCTCGGCCACGTATCACGATCATTGCATCAGCCTATGCGACCGGTCCGGATTCACTCCGAGGATTGTCTATGAACCGAACGACATGTTTACCATCCTGAACCTGGTCAGCGCCGGCATTGGCGTGTCCCTCGTTCCCAAAGCCGCCCGGGCGATGCATGTGAGCGGAGTGAAGTTTGCCCCCGTCCACAGCAGCTATGCGGAGTGGGACATAGGCATGGCGTGGAACCGGAAATTGGAATCTGAAATCATCCGCAAGTTCGCCGACGCATGCCGCACGGAGTAGCGTCATGTTGAGCCTTAGCTCGCCAGGTCGGCAATCCGCACCGTGTCGACGCAGGCGCGCACATCATGGGTGCGGATGATGTGCGCGCCCTTCATAATGGCCACGGCCTCCGCCGCCAGGGTCCCGTAAAGTCGGTCGGCAACCGGCGCGTCGGTCCCACTGCGTGCCAGGGCGCGGCCGATAAAAGATTTTCGCGAAACGCCCACCAGCAGCGGGAAACGAAGCTGATGGAACTCCTCCAGTTGCCTGAGCAACGGATAGTTTTCTTCCCGGTTCTTGCCGAATCCGAAGCCGGGATCGATCACCATCCGCTCCCGTTTCATGCCCGCAACCACGGCGGCGTCGGAGCGTTCCCGCAGTTCGCGCTTGACCACGGTCACCGCGTCAGTCAAAGGCGGCAACGTTTTCCATTCCTGGGGACGTCCGCGCATGTGCATCAGCACAGCCCCGCACTTCAGGTCCGCCAGCGTCTTCTTCATTTGCGCGTCCCAGAGAAACCCGCTGACGTCGTTGACGATCTCTGCTCCCGCTTTCACGGCGGCACGGGCCACGCCCGACTTGTAGGTATCGACTGAGATAACCGCCTGAGGGTTTTTCTTCTTCACACCCGAAATCACCGGGATGACCCGATCCAATTCTTCCTTCTCGCTCACGCCGGACTCGGTCGCAGATGCCACTTTCGCTCCCGGGCGCGTGGATTCTCCGCCTACGTCGATGATGTCGGCACCGTCCTGCAACAGCTTGAGCGCATATTCGACGGCGCGATCGCGATCGAAGTTAGCCCCGCCGTCGGAGAATGAGTCGGGAGTGACGTTGACCACGCCCATGATGAGCGTGCGTTTCCCCAGTTGCAACGCACGGGAACCGATCTGCCACTCGAAGACAGGGCGCATGCCAGCGATTCTACCCCCCTTGTGCGGGAGTGTGGGCCGGAGACTCCCTTCGACTTCGCTCAGGGCAGGCTCTGCCCGACGCCTTTGACTTTGATTTTGACTCGGGTACCAGCGTGAATACCTGCGTGGGGATAGCCGCCGTCGGCTGTCCGGCCGAGCCAGGCTCGGCTGTTTTTTGGCTCTGCAGGAACAGAAAAGTCTGTCGAGCTGCGCTCCACCAGACAGCCGGGGGCGGCTGTCTCCACGTGCTACGAGCCCAATCTGCGGTGCTACAATCAGCTTGCCATGCGCCATATGCGCCTCTTTCCGCGGCTTGCGCTGTGCCTGTTGCTGTGCACGCAACTGCAGGCCGCCTCCCATAAAGCGCTCGACAAACGCGTCGCCGCTGTTCTTGAGCCTGCCGACCTGGCGCGTGGCTTTTGGGGCATCGAAGTAGTTTCGCTCTCCACCGGCAAGGTGCTGTATGCCCGCGATGCGGACAAACTGTTCACACCTGCTTCCAACACCAAGCTCTTCACCACCGCGGCGGCCATGGCCCTGATCGGGCCGGATTACACTTTTCACACCACGGTCGAAACCAACGGCACCCTCGACACTCACGGACGACTTACCGGAGACCTGGTGCTGGTGGGACGTGGCGACCCCAATCTCTCCGGCCGCGAGTTGCCCTACGCTCTGCATACCGAGCGCAATAACCATCCCATTCGCGTGCTCGAGCAACTGGCTGACACGCTGGCCCAAAAAGGCGTGAAGTATGTGGACGGCGACATCATTGCCGACGACTCCTATTTCGCCTTCGAACGCTACGGCGAAGGCTGGACTCAGGACGATCTGGTGTGGGCGGACGGCGCTCCCGTCTCCGCGCTTACCATCAACGACAATGTGATTTTCGTGAACATCCTGCCCGCCGATCGGGCGGGCGATCGCGCCTTCGTCAGCATTACGCCTTTTGCCGATTACTACCGCATTGACAATCGGATCATGACCACGCCCGCGGGCACGGGCCGGAAGATCTTTATCAATCGTGAGCCCGGCGCTATCACGCTGACTCTCTGGGGCAACATGCCGCTGGGAGACGCGGGGGCCAACGAGGCCCTCGCCATCGAAGATCCGGCGGAGTTTGCGGCCGAGTTGTTTCGCCATCTGCTGGAAGTGCGCGGCATTGCGGTGTACGGCAAACAGAAGACGCGGCATACGGAATTGTCCAGCCTGTCCACTCTTACGATCACGGCTTCGGCCGCTGCACGCGGTGGCGACGAACCCTCACGCTCGTTGCAGAACCAGCCTCTGGTGCTGGCCAGCTATCAATCCCGGCCGCTGATTGAAGATGTGCGGGTCATCAACAAAGTCAGCCAGAATCTGCATGCGGAAATCCTGTTGCGGTTGCTGGGCCGGGAAAAGGGCACCGCGGGCACGGTCGAAGGCGGCCTCGAAGTGCTTCGCGGATTCCTCAACCAGGCCGGGATCACGGGCGATCAGTATGCGTTTTACGATGGCTCCGGACTCTCGCGGCAAAATCTGGTGACACCGCGCGCCGTGGTCCAGTTGCTGCGCTACGCTGACTCGCAATCCTGGGGCCCCAGTTTCCGCGATACCCTGCCTCTCTCCGGCACCGATGGTTCCCTCTCCAGTCGCTTCAAGAATGTGGACGTGCAAGGGCGGGTGCAGGCCAAGACCGGTTCGCTCGGCGGAGTCAAGACGCTGTCCGGCTATGCCACCACCAATCGCGGCGAGCGAGTGGCATTTTCCATCCTGTCGAACAACTTCAACCTGCCGGACAAACGCATCAACGAAACCATCGACAACATCGTTGACCAGATTCTCGACGACGGCAAGCCCAGGAAATGAAGTTGCTAGTCGTGTGTGTCGGAAACTCCCTTCGACTTGGAGTGTCCGACCCACACCAGCCCGACCCACACGAGCAGAATCTATCGCGGCATGCGCTTGGCCTGGCGATGGCGCAGCGCGCGCACCGCGCCCGGGCCGGTGCCGGTGGGCGGCTTGCGCATTCCGTCCAGCAGGTCTTTCAGGACCACGGCGTTGTTGTGCAGCTCATTCCGGGAGGCGTAAAGAAGGGTAAGATTCTTCTTCCGCTGGGCCAGGCGGTAAAGTTGGTTAAGAGCCTCCGCGGCCTGAGGCAACGCCAGTTCCTTGAGATAGCGTTTGCGGAAAGTCAGCCACTCCTGGGGACGGGCGTGAAACCAGCGGCGTAGTTGGTCGGAAGGTGAGAGGTCGCGCAACCAACTGTGCAGCGCGGCTTGGCTTTTGCTCAACCCGCGGGGCCAGAGCCGGTCCACCAGAACGCGATAGCCGTCGCCGCGAGCGGGCTTCTCATACACTCGTTTGACGGTGACGCGTTTGACGGCGGCGGGCATGGGATTGCTCTACTATTGTACTTCCGCGCAGCGCGCCGGCACTTGGCAATTAGCAATTGGCACTTGGCCAATGCCTTTTGGCTGCGCCAAATGCAGAGTGCCGAGTACTGCATCAGATGATCGAGGAACGAATGGCATCAGCTTTCAGGAATTGGCAGGCTCTCGCCGTGGTCGCTGTTGCCCTGGCCCTGTCCAGCGGTTGCGATGTGCAGCGCCGAAAGAGCGACGCTGAACTGGGATTGAACCCGCAACAGGCCGCCGGCCGCCGGCTCTACGACCAGTACTGCGATCGCTGCCACGAGCCTTACTCATCCCGCGATAAAAAGGCGGGCACTTTGCAGGGAGTCTTCAAGAAACAGTTCCTGTCGGAAAGTGGAATGCCGGCGAACGACGAGCGCGTGGGCGAAATCATCGTGACCGGCCGCAACATGATGCCGGCCTTCGGCCAGACACTGTCGCAATCGCAGGTCAAGGATTTGCTGGCATACCTGCACACGCTATAAATCAAGACAGATCGTTTGAGGACTGGTCTCGGACCCGTTCGGGTCGAGTGCACCTCGACATTTGTGTGCTGGGAACAACTGCGGGAGGGGCGGGACGCCCGTCTTCCACGCTGGCCAAATTGACTTGCCGCGGCCCGCAGCCTAACATGGCCGACCTACTGGAATTATGATCGGGAAAACCATATCGCACTACCGCATCTCGCAAAAACTGGGCGGCGGCGGCATGGGTGTGGTGTACGAGGCGGAGGATTTGCGCCTGGGGCGGCGTGTGGCTCTGAAGTTCCTGCCCGACGAGCTGGCAAGAGACCCGCAGGCCCTGGAGCGCTTCCGGCGCGAGGCGCGGGCGGCGTCGGCCCTCAATCATCCCAATATATGCACCATCTACGACATCGGCGAAGACGAAGACCGCCAGTACATCGTGATGGAATATCTCGATGGCACGACCCTGAAGTACCGCATCGAAGGCAAGCCGATCTCGATTGATCAACTGGTGGACTTCGGGGTGCAGATTGCCGATGCGCTGGATGTAGCGCACACCGCGGGCATCGTGCATCGCGACTTGAAGCCGGCGAATTTATTTCTCACCAAGCGCGGACAGGCCAAGATCCTCGACTTCGGGCTGGCCAAAGTGTCGGGGCGGCCGATGCCGGAACTGGAACCTGTGGGCGCATCATTCGCAACCGCGGCCATCGATGCGGCGCACCTTACCAGCCCGGGCAGCACGGTGGGGACTGTCGCCTACATGTCCCCGGAGCAGGCGCGGGGCGAAGAGCTGGACGCCCGCACTGACCTGTTTTCCTTTGGCGCGGTGCTCTATGAAATGTCCACCGGGCGTCAACCCTTTACCGGAAATACCTCTGCGGTAATTTTTGACGCCATCCTGAACCGCGCGCCCACAGCCCCAGTGCGGCTGAATCCGAATCTGCCGGCGGAGCTGGAACGCATCATCAACAAAGCCTTGGAGAAAGACCGTGACTTGCGCTACCAGGTTGCGTCGGAAATGCGCGGCGACCTGAAGCGGCTGAAGCGCGAGATTGATTCGGGCAGGAGTTCGTCGGTAAGCGTGTCAACTCCCACGGGCTCGTCGCCTTCGGGTCCGGTTGCAGTGGCGGCGCCGCCCTCGGCTCCGGCGGTGCAACCCGTGTCCGCGATCTCGGGACCGGCCTCGTCCGTTCCAGCTATTGCGGCAGCACCGGCGAACCGAAAGCGATGGTATATCGCGGCGGCTGCATTGCTGGCGGTCGCAATCGGCATTGGCGGCTTTTTCTACACCCGCCGCGCGGGTGCGTTGACGGAAAAGGATTCCATCCTGCTCACCGATTTCGTCAACACCACTGGTGACGCCGTCTTCGATGGAACTCTGAAACAAGCTCTGGCTGTACAACTGGAGCAGTCGCCTTATCTGAACGTGTTTCCCCAGGAGCGGGTGCGGGACACGCTGAAGTTTATGGGTCGGTCGCCCGATGAACGGCTCACTCCCGACCTGGCGCGCGATGTCTGCCAGCGGGAGGGCATCAAGGCCGTCCTGAATGGCGCCATCAGCAACATTGGCACCCAATACGTGGTGGATGTGAACGCGGTGAACTGCCAGACCGGCGACAGCCTGGCGCACGAGCAGGTGTCAGCGGACAAAAAGGAACAGGTCCTGGGCGCGGTAGGCAAGGCGGCTTCCAGCCTGCGCGGCAAACTGGGAGAGTCGCTGGCTTCAGTGCAGAAATTCGACGCGCCGGTGGAAGAGGCCACGACTTCCTCGCTGGAAGCGCTCAAGGCCTTCAGCTTGGGTGAAGCGGAGCGGGCCAAGGGCAGCGAGTTGGGCGCCATCCCGTTTTATAAGCGAGCGATCGAACTCGACCCCAACTTCGCCGTGGCTTATGCCCGCGTGGGCCAGTCCTACGCCAACAGCGGGCAGGTTGACCTGGCCATCCAAAACACCAGGCAGGCCTTCGAGCGCCGGGAGCGCACCAGCGAACCGGAGAAACTTTATATTTCGACGCACTACTACGACATTGTCACAGGGGAAGCGGACAAGGCGATCGAGGCCTATCAGTTGTGGAAGCGGACCTATCCCCGCGACTCCATCCCAACCAACAACCTGGCCTCCAGCTACGCTGCCGTGGGCAAGTTTGATCAAGCGCTGGTGGAGGCCCAGGAGACCATGCGCCTCGCCCCTAACGAGGCTCTGAGTTTTCAAAACGTAGGCGGGGACTACCTGGGACTGAACCGTTTTGCCGAAGCCAAGGCGGTGCGGGAAAAACAAGTAGCAGCCAACCTCGACGCGGTCCTCGACCATGCGGATTTGTACGTCATCGCCTATTTTGAAGGCGACACGGCGGCCATGCAGCGCCAGGTGGACTGGGCAAAAGGCAAACCGGACGAATACGACCTGCTGCAGGTGGTCGCCGACGCACAGGCTTCGGCCGGCAAGCTGCGCCAGGCCAGAGAGACCTACAGCCGGGCAATTGAAGTGGCGCGCCGGGGAAAAGTCGGTGAAATCGTCGCCCGGACTACGGTTCTGCACGCGTGGACGGAAGCACTGATGGGAAACACCGCCGAGGCCCGAAGCCAGGCCATGGCAGCAATGGCCGTGAGCCGCAACCGGCCGACTCTGGTGTTATCCGGCATCGTGCTGGCTTTGGCAGGTGACGTTTCTGGTGCGACCGCGATCGCGGACGAGCTGGGCAAGACCAATCCCACTCACACCTACATCAACAACATCTATTTGCCTATGATTCGAGCCGAGATCGAGATCAACCGCGGCAGTCCAGCCAAGGCGATTGAATCGCTCAAGGTGGTGTCGCCCTACGAATTCGGCTGGGCCTCGCGGGCATGGCCCAACTACATTCGGGGAACGGCCTACCTCAAGGCGCGGCAAGGGGCGGAAGCGGCAGCTGAGTTTCAGAAAATTATAGACCACCGTGGAATCTGCCAGACCGCGCCCGAGTGCACCCTCGCGCGCCTTCAACTCGGACGCGCCCGGGCCCTCTCGGGAGACAATGCCGGAGCGCGCACCGCATACCAGGATTTCCTGGCGCTGTGGAAAGATGCCGACCAGGATGTTCCCATCCTGAAAGAAGCCAAAGCCGAATACGCCAAGCTGCAGTGATATATGTGGGCGCGAGCGTCCCGCCCGTGCAG
>Ga0207648_10006493_pt1 | contig 11612 bp, 8 predicted proteins | sample KBSMisM32_FD_184310 | JGI IMG/M metagenome (GOLD analysis project Ga0207648, IMG submission 184310) | Miscanthus rhizosphere microbial communities from Kellogg Biological Station, Michigan, USA - KBS Miscanthus M3-2 (SPAdes) (version 2) | ecosystem: Host-associated > Plants > Roots > Rhizosphere... | reverse complement strand
GCGGAGGCGGGGAAGCACGTGTTCTGCGAGAAGCCGCTCGGACGGACCGCGGACGAGAGCTACGAGATCTGGCAGCGCGTCGCCGCGGCAGGCGTGAAGCACATGACCGCGTTCAACTACCGCTTCGTCCCGGCTGTTCGCCTCGCGCGCCAGATGCTCGAGGCGGGCGAGCTCGGCGAGGTCCTCCACTTCCGCGGCAGGTATCTGCAGGAGTGGGGCTCGACGGCCGCCGACGCCTGGCGGTTCCACAAAGGCGAGGCGGGCTCGGACGCGCTCGGCGACCTCGGCGCCCACGTGATCGACCTCGCGCGCTACCTCGTCGGGGAGATCTCGTTGGTCTCGGCTTCGCTGCGGACGTTCGTGGAGGGGCGGGAGGTCGACGACGCGTTCGAGGCCGTCGTCGAGTTCGACGGACAGGCTCTCGGGACGATCGAGGCCACGCGCTTCGCGGCGGGCCGGAAGAACGCGTTCAGCTGGGAGATCAACGGCACCGAGGGCTCGCTCGCGTTCGACCTCGAGCGGCTCAACGAGCTCCAGTACTCGCAGGGGACGACCGGTTTCCGGACGATCCTGGTCAGCGAGGCCGACCACCCGTTCTGGGAGTGGTGGTGGCCGCATGGGCACATGATCGGCTGGGAGCACAGCTTCGTCCACGAGATCCATCACCTGCTCACGGCCATTGCCGGCGACGGCGATGTCGCACCCCACGGGGCGACGTTCGAGGACGGCTATCGGGCGGCCGAGGTCTGCGACGCGATCGTTCGCTCGAGCGAGACCGGCCGCCGTGAGGTCGTCGCCTACCGCTGAGGCCTCGCGTCGGCGGCGATTGCCGAGATGCTGCGACTCGCGCTGGACTTGAACCGGTGTCGCCCCTCCCGGTGAGCTGACGTAGGTTGAGCGAGCGCATGCCGGCGGACTACGAAATCGCAGTGGCGGGGGGTGGGCCGGCCGGGCTCACCGCCGCGCTCTTCGCGGCGCGGCACGGCCGGAGCACGGTGCTGCTGGACTCGCTCGGCGTGGGCGGGGCGATCCTGAACACGGAGCGGGTCGAGGATTTCCCGGGGTTCCCGGAGGGCGTCCCAGGCTTCGAGCTCGCGCCGAGGATGCAGGAGCAGGTGATGGACGCCGGCGGCGCGTTTGCGATGGGCGAGGTGAGGCGCCTCGAGCCACGGGGCGACGACTGGAGCCTCGTCACCGACGACGGCGACATCGGCGCCGCGGCCGTCATCGTCGCCACGGGCTCGCGGTTCCGCAAGCTCGGCGTCCCTCGCGAGGAGGAGTTCGAGGGCCGTGGGCTCAGCACCTGTGCCAGCTGCGACGGACCCCTGTACCAGGAGAGGCTCGTGGCGGTGTGCGGCGACGGCGACTCTGCGCTGCTCGAGACGCTCGAGCTCGTAGGGCACGGGGTACGAGTGGTGCTCCTCCATCCCGGCGAGACACTCGTGGGCCAGGAGACATACCGACGACGCGTCGAGGACAGCGCCCAGGTGGAGCTGAGGCATCGGACGATCCTCGAGGAGATCCTGGGGGACGGGGAGGTCGAAGGCATCCGCGTGCGCGACGTCGGAACGGGAGCGTCGTCGACCCTCCCCGTCGCCGCCGTCTTCGCGAACGTCGGGCGCGTCCCGAACACCTCGATGCTCGAGGGGGTCGTGGCCCTCGACGAGCACGGGCACGTCCGAACGGACATCTGGATGCGCACCGAACGTGAGGGCCTGTTCGCTGCGGGCGACGTGCGGGCCGATGCCGCCGGTCAGGCGATCAGCGCAGCGGGCGACGGCGCGACGGCGGCGGTCGCAGCGCACCGTTACCTGGCGGATCGCGCGCGGTGAGAGCCTGGCAGCTCCCTGATATCGGCGTCGACCGACTCTCGCTCGACGAGCCGCCCGATCCCGTCCCCGGGGCGCTCCGCAACCTCCCAGTCAGCCGGCTCATGCGTGGAAGGTCGTGATCTCGGTCCAGCGCTAGCGCCAGGCGTCGATCGACACCGCGGCCGTCTGCCCTTTGTTCGTTCGGAACTTCGACCGCATGGGGGAGCCCATGAAGATGCTGAAGTGCCCGTTGGTCTCGCCGCCCGCGACGACGATGTTGATCCGGTCTGGCTCGAAGACCGGGATGAGCTCGTCGGGCGGCGCCTTCCAGTAGCTCGCGAACGGCTCGACACCCGACTCCACCTCCTCGTGGAGCAGGTTGAGCATCACGTGGTCCCAGAAGCGCCGCTGCGGGATCCGGGCGTTCTCGTGGATCCAGAGGGCGAGCTTCTCCTTCGTGTCGAATCCCTTCTCGACGAACTCCCGCGCGACGATCGGGTCGAGGACGAGGGTGCAGCCCATCCCGGGCTCGAGCCCGCAGATCATCGCCTGGAGCTTCTCCTCCCAGTAGGTGCGCAGGTACTCGGCCCAGACGCTGCCCCAGATGTAGGAGACGGTGACGGTGCTCTCGTCCTTCGAGTAGCCGTACCGCAGGTGGTACGGCTCCCAGGGGCTCGCCTCCTCGTTCTCGGCGAACGTGATGCAGTTGTAGGAGAAGTTGCAGCCCTGCGAACCGGCGTACGTGATGCCGGGCACCGAGCCGCCCTGGAGGTTCTGCGAGAGAAGACCGAACGCGCGGCCGATGACGGAGTTCGCGTGGTTGTACGGCCCCATAGCGCCGATGCCGCTGTTCATGCCGATCTCCCGGCGGATGGGTCCGTTGACCACGACCATGTTGCCCATGGACGACATGCTGCTCTGACGACCGGTGTCGCCGCTCGAGGCCAGCGCGAGCACGACGGGGAAGTGCTCGGGGGCGGCCCCCGCCATGACCGCGTTCACCGCGACCTTCTCGACGTCGAAATGCCAGTGCTCCATCCCGATCGTGGGGCGGAGCTTGCCGACCATCTCGTCGCGCGCGTGGCTCGTTCCCGCCAGCATCTGCTCGACGCGCTCCTCGGTCGGGAGGACGATCGGCAGGAAGTCCGTGTAGCGGCGCTCCTGGAACAGCGAATGCATCTCCGCCTCGCTCGAGGCCTCGACGTAGCGGGGCGTCGACCGGTCCCAGCTCTCGCCGCGCAGCTCGTCGGTGGGAACCGGACGCGTGAGCTGGTCGAAGACCTCGGCCATGAACGGCCGGCTGTGAACGGGATCGTCGCCTTCGACGTACTGCCGGAGCACGGCGGGCGGCGTGTTCATCAACGGCGTCGGCACGAAGACCTGACGCGCGCTCGGCATCCCCTGCGACTTGACGGTGTTGCGCACGAGATGCGCGAAGACGTTCAGATGGACGCCCACGGTCGGGACGCCGTACGTCGACTCCAGATCGACGACGTGGCCGGAGACCTCCGGCGCGCAGCCCGGTCAGGTGCCGACGCCGATGATCGCCGCGTCGCCCTCGGCCTGGATCCGCTCGCACAGCTCCGGGTCCGGGATGTGCTGGTTGCGCCAGCGGACGACCTCGGTTCTGATCGCCGGCCGGTGCTCCTCGAACCAGCCGTTGAGCTGCGCCATGAAGTTGTCGGAGTTGGCGAAGCCGACGTCGACGAGGAAGAGCTTCTTTCCTTCCATCGTGTCGAGGGCCGGCGCCATCCCACGCGCGCTCACCTGCGGCGGGTATCCCTCCGGGTTCAGCACCCTGAACGTGGTCAACGTCTACCTCCTCGGACGTGATCGATCCTACTCAACGCGTGGTCCTCCTCCTGCAGAGCCCTCGGCCGGAGAGCGTTGGTCGTCGAGTCGCTGCTCGCCGAGGTAGCTCGAGACCAGGAGCTCTCGATCGGCCTGCATCGCCTTCGCGCGCTCGTGGAGGACGATCTCCCCGTGGGAGAGCACGTACCCGCGGTCTGCGATCTCGAGTGCGAGCTGGATGTGCTGCTCGACGAGGAGCACGCCGCAACCCGAGTCGAGCGCGTACCGATGAACGACCGGGAGCAGCGCCTCGACGATGACGGGGGCGAGCCCGAGCGAGAGCTCGTCGAGGAGCAGCAGTCGGGGGCGGCGTGCGAGCCCGCGCGCGACGGCGAGCATCTGCTGCTCGCCGCCCGAGAGGAGCCCGACGCGGCGCATGCGCAGCTCCCGAAGCTTGGGGAAGTACTCGTACGCCGTGTTCTCGTCGGGACGCTCGCCGCGGAACCCGAGGCGAAAGTGCTCAGCGACGGTGAGCCCGTAGAAGAGGCCGCGGCCCTCGGGCACGTGGACGATCCCGGCGCGCGCGCGCTGCGTGGGCGAGACGCGCGCGATGTCGCGGCCGGCGAAGGCGATGTTCCCGCTGAGAGGACGGACGAGCCCCGAGATCACCCTCAGCGTCGTCGTCTTGCCCGCTCCGTTCGCGCCGAGGAGGGCGACGACTTCGCCTTGGCCGACGGTCAGGCCGATGTCGCGGATCACTGCGGCACGGTCGTAGCCGGCGGTCAGGCCCTCGATGCGGAGGAGGGCGTCGGTCATGACGCGTCGATCACCGGCTCCAGCTCGGCGGCCGCGCCCCCGAGATACGCCGAGATCACTCGGGGGTCGCGGCGGACGACGTCGGGCGGGCCGTGGGCGATGACCTGCCCGAACTCGAGCACGACCACGTAGTCGGAGATCCCGAGCACGAGCCCCATGTCGTGGTCGACCAGGAGCATCGGCGTCCCAGCGTCGACCACTTCACGGAGATGGCGGGCCAGCTCCTCGCTCTCCCGTGTGTCGAGGCCCGCCGCTGGCTCGTCGAGGCAGAGGAGCCGTGGCTCCGCGGCGAGAGCGCGCGCGATCCCGACGAGCTTGCGCTGTCCCTGCGGGAGATCCTCGGGCATGGCGTCGGCCATCGCTTCGAGGCCCAGGAGCGCCAGGGCCGCATCTGCCGCCTCGGTGCTCCCGACCGGCCGGGAGAGCGTCTCGATCGCCGTCGACCACGCCGAAGGGCGGTACGAGGCGACGGCCAGGTTCTCGCGCACGCTCAGGTCGTCGAACAGCTCGAGCGACTGCCACGTCCGCGCCAGCCCGCGCTGGGCGCGGGCGTGTGCCGCCAGCCCGTCCAGCTGCCGCCCATCCAGCTCGACCCGCCCTTCGTAGGGTACGAACCCCGAGATCGCGTCGATGAAGGTCGTCTTCCCCGCGCCGTTCGGCCCGATCAGCCCGACGAGCTGACCCTCCGAGACCGTGAGCTCGACGTCGTCGAGGGCACGCAGGCCGCCGAACGAGACCGAGATGCCCGTGGTGGCGAGGACGACGGCACCCGTTTGCCGGGGCGTCCGGCTCGGTCGCGCGACCTCGGGTTGCGGAGGAGCCGGAGCCGCGCTTCGGGCATCCGCCGCAGTCGCGGCGGCGAGCCGCCGCTTCTTCTGCTGCTTCTTCTTGTATCCCGTGCCGGCGATGCCCTCCGGGTTGACGAGGAGGGTGACGATCAATGCGAACCCGCCGATGAGCAGCGCCCAGTTCCCGGAAAGGCCGAGCCAACGGTCGAACGCGTGGGGGAAGAGACCCTCCGTCGCGCCGACGCCCGCGAGCACCGCGCCGGAGACCATGGTGATGCCGCCGAAATAGGCGAACGCGATCAGGCCGAGCGCCGTCAGGGCACCGAAGCGGCTGTAGCTGACCGACCCGAAGTTGTAGGCGTAGAGCGCTCCGGCCATGCCTGCGATGAAGGCGGCGATGCCGAATCCCGCGAGCTTCGTGTTGCGGACGTTGATCCCGGCTGCCGCGGCGGCGCGCTCGTTCGAGCGCACGGCGAGCATGCGCTGCCCCAGGCTCGCGCGCCGCACGTTCGCGACGAGCATGCAGAGGGCAAGGGTCGCAGCGAGAACGAGGAAGCCGAAGACCGGGCTGGGGATCTTGTCGTCGAGCCCTCGGAACGACGCCTGGGGAGAAAGGTCGAGCCCCCCGAGCTTCGGCGGGGTGATCGGCGAGCCCGTCGAGCCGCCGCCCCAGCGCTCGTTGAGGAAGCCGAACTGCTCGAGCGCGACCGCGGCCGCGAGCGTCACGACCACGAGGCTGACCCCCCGGACTCGCAGGGCCGACACCGCGATGAGGAGGCCGACGACCGTGGCCGTCGCCGCTCCGATGAGGAGCGAGATCGGGAACTCCGCCCAGATGCCCCCGACGTCCGTCGTCAGGTGCGACATGGTGAAGCCCGCGACACCGGCGAGCGCGAGCTGCACTACGGAGATCTGGCCTACGAAGCCGACGATGACGACGAGCGAGAGGCAGATCACGACGCCGAGCAGCGAGTTGATCAGGGACTGCCGGAAGTCGAAGGGAAAGGCGATCAGGCAGGCGACGCCGACGACCGCGGCGATCGCAGTCGGCCTCAGCAGCCGCTCGGGGCGGGGCACGGCCGGGAGTCGCCGCTCCACCAGTTCGCCTCTGCCGGGCAGGCTTGCCCCGCGCAGGAACAACGCAAGGACGATGACGAGGAAGACGAAGAGCTCGGGCAGCCCTCGAATCGGCGCTCCGCCCTCGTCGCTCGGGAACCAGCTCTGCGTCCCCCAGTAGACGAGGAGCGCCTGCATCACGCCGATGGCGAGTCCGGCGAAGCACGCGATGAAGAACGACGTGAACCCGGCCAGCAGGGCGGCGGCAAGGGCAGGAACGACCTGGAATGCCAGCGTCTGCGCGTCCAGCGCGATCAGGGGCGCGACCAGGACGCCGAGCCCACCGGCGACGACCGATGCGAGGACGGTGTTCGCGACCGCCAGGCGGCTGGGGGAGAGGCCCGCGAGCATGGCCGAGGCCTCGTTCTCCGATGCGGCCCGTGTCGACAGCCCGAACGGCGTCCAGCGGAAGAGGGCCGCCAGCACCGCTGCCACGACGATCACGATCCCGGCAAGGAGGAAGCGGTCGACCGGAACGACGCGGTCGAAGATGGAAACGGTGTCGGAGGGAAGCACCGACGGCGCCGACTTCAGGCTGTTGCCGAAGATGACGATCATCCCCGACTCCAGCACCAGCAGCAGACCGAGTGAGGCAGCAAGCTTCGCGAGCGGAGCCGCGTTGCGGAGGGGTCTGAAGATGGTCAGCTCGATCAGGACGCCGAACGCGGCCATGCAGGCCAGCGTCACGACGAACGCGGGGGCGGTCGAGAGCTGGAAGCCGAGGTAGTCCGTCCTGAGCGCCCAGAAGATGTAGGCGGCGAGCATCGCGATCGCGCCCGTCGCGACGTTGATGACCCCGGAGCCCCGGTAGATCAGGACGACGCCGAGGGCGATGCTCGCGATGAGCGCGCCGGCGCCGAGGCCCAGCGCCGCGAAGAGCAGGACGTCCCGCATCCGATCTCAGGCTTCGACGGGCCGTCGGTAGGCCCGGCTGCGTGCGGGCCTACCGACCGGTCTCGCGAGCCTTACTTCGCCCCTGGCGGCTTCAGCCAGCCCGTGGCGACCTTCCACTTGCCCTTGCCCGTGTAGTTGTAGAACTGGGTCTGGTTGCCGCACGCGGCCGGCTCTGCGGGGACGACCTTGCCGCATGCGATCTCCGGCGGCCCCAGCACGAGGGGACCGCGGAAAGCCTTGAATCCCGCGGTTATCGTCGCCGGGCTGATCCGCGCGTACGGCATCGCGTTCATGATCTTCACGGTCGCGAGCAGCTGCTCCCAGGCGCCCTCCGCGAAGACCCACAGCAGGTCGTTCACGGTTGCTCCGTACTGAATGCCCTTCTTCAGATACAGCTTCGACTGCGGCCCCGGCAGGTTCACGAGCGTCTGTGCGATCCCGTACGTCCACTTCGGGATGTCACCGGTCGCGTACGCAGCCCGCGGTAGGAACGTGCAGATCGGAGTCGAGAGCACAGGCTTCGAGTAGTTGATCTGGTCGATCGCCCGTGCGAACGGGACGCACGTCGTGAAGCCGAGCGCCGCGATGATCATGTCCGACGAGCTCGCCTGGGTCGCAGCCCCGAGCAGGTCGGTCGCGAGCGGCGGGACGCCGATCATCGTGACCTTGACCCCGATCTGCTCCATGCCCTTCTTGAGCGCCTGAGCGGCGGTCTCGGCACCGGGGTCGGTCGGGTAGACGACGGCGGTGGTCTTCACCTTGGGCAGGTACCGCTTCGTATAGGTGCCGAAGGGGCCGAGAACGCTCGTCTGGCTGCCGTTCAGGAAGAAGGTGTTCTTCGCCGTCGGGTCGGCCGCGTTCGCGGTGACGACGCCGATGATCGGCTTCGTGCCCTTCACGGTCGCGTAGATCGACTGGTTCCCGACGGTCACGAACCCGTAGAGGATCGCCATCGTCCGCTTGTCGTTGACCATCTGCTGGCCGCACCGGACGCCTTCCTCCTCCGCCTGCGCCCAGAAGCACTCGTTGAGCCTCACCGGGTGCCCGTGGACTCCGCCGAGCTCGGCGTTCACCATCTTCACCCCGGCACGAATGACGTTCGTCGCCTGCGGGAAGTTGAAGTTGGGCGGGCCACCCTGGCCGTTGATGAAGCCGATGGTGATGGGCGCCAGCTTCGGGTTCGCCTTGCCCTTGCCGCCGACGTACGCCTGGTAGTTCAGAACCTGAGGCGGCGAGACCGCGCTCGTGGCCGCGACGGCCGAGACGGTCGCCGTGAGCGCGGTCACGACTGCGGCGACGACGATTAGGCGTCGCCGTCGGAGGCTCTCGACGATTGTTGGCGGACGCATACGTACATCCCTCCTTCTGCCGATCTACGGCATGCCGTCGAAGTGCGCGTGCGTCCGCGTTGCGCGGACGACGTCAGATGGTTCGCGGCCTCCTCGGATGGCTCGCGGCGTCGGTCACTCTCCGCTCACTCGTTCGGACGGACGATCGAGCGACATTACCCCGCTCGTGACGAAAGTGTCAACGGAAATGTCGATGACGCCCGCCGACCGACTGAAGACTCAAGCGGGCCGTTGCTCGAGCACCGCGCGGAAGATCGGGTTGGAGAGCAGGAATCGGATGTTGTCCGCCCGCTCGTCGTCGAGCGGCTCGTCCGGAAACGAGGCGAGCATCGCGCGGAAGCGCTCGTCCGCGCCCTCGCGGAACTCCCGGTGGGTGAAGATGTAGAGGTCGTCGCGGCGGATGCCTCCGAGCACGCGCTCTCCGCATTCGCGCGCGTCCATCCAGAGCGGCGAGTTGGGGCGCTCCTCGAGCTCCTGCTCGAGCTCCGTGTAGCCGGAGTCGGAGTACCGCTCGGGCCGCATCCTGCCGCCCTCGCGGATGTTCGTCTGCACCGGCCCGGGACAGAACGCGGACACCCCGATCCCCTCTCCGGCGAGCTCGCTGCGGAGGGCCTCGGAGAGCCCGATCACCGCGGCCTTGGCCGTGATGTAGATCGCGGCACCGGGGATCGGCACCACGCCGGCCATCGACGCCGTGTTGACGATCTGGCCGCCCTCGCCGTGCGCGAGCAGCCGTGGCAGGAACGTCTGGATCCCGTTGACGACGCCGCCGAGCAGCACACCCAGGCCCCAGTCCCAGTCGTCGTACCGCGCCAGCGTGACCGGCCCGAGGATGCCCATGCCGGCGTTGTTGCAGAGCACGTGCACGCTGCCGAAGACGCGCTCCGCCTCGTCGGCCGCGCGCGCGAGGCCCTCGCGGTCGGTGACGTCGAGCTCGATCGCGTGCACGCTCTGCCGCGGCCCGCTCCCGTCGAGGCGCTCCAGGGCGGTCGCGAGGTGGTCGGGGCGGAGGTCGGCGATCACGACGTTCATCCCCGCCGCGAGGAACGCCTGGCTCATGCCGAGCCCGATCCCGCTCGCGCCGCCGGTGACGAACGCGGTCTTGCCGGCGACCTCTTCCATGCGGCCTAGCGGTCGCCCGGCCAGGAGGCGATCGCACTCGCCTTCCCCGCGCGCCGCCCCTCCTCGACCGCCAGCCGCTCCGCGGGCACCGGCTCGTCGGGGAACGCGGCGAGGACCTCGTCGAAGATCTCCCGCAGCTCCTCGCGGTGGTCGGGGTGGGTGAAGACGTAGAAGTCGTTGCCCCTGATCGCCCGCAGGACCTTCTCACCGATCTCGTCCGGGTCCATCCCGGCCTCGTGCAGGCCCGGGAGGATGCGCATGAACTCCTGGTCGGCCGGGGTCACGTCGGTCGAGAGCTCCGTCGGCCGGATCAGGTCGCTCTCGTAGATCTTGCTCCTGACGAGGCCGGGGCAGACCATCGAGACGCCGATCCCGTGCGGCAGCAGGCTCCACCGCAGCGAGTCGGACAGCCCGTGCACCGCGAACTTCGCCGTCGTGTAGATCCCGGCGCCCGGACCGGCGACGAGTGCGGCCATCGACGCCGTGTTGACGACGTGTCCGCCATCGCCGTGCGCCTTGATCCTGGGGACGAACGTGACCACGCCGTTGACCACGCCGCCGAGATCGACGCCGAGCACCCAGTCCCAGTCCTGGTAGGTCGCCTCGGAGATGTCGTTGAAGAGGTTGATGCCCGCGTTGTTGCAGAGGACGTGCACGTTCCCGAGCACGCGCTCCGTCTCGTCTGCGGCGCGCGCGAACGCCTCCCGGTCGGTGACGTCCAGCCGGACCGCGTGGACGTCACCCCCGAGCTCGGCCGTCGCCTCCTCGAGATGGTCGGCCCGGATGTCGGCGATCGCCACCTTCATCCCGGCGGCGAGAAAGGCCTTGGCCATGCCGAGCCCGATTCCGCTGCCACCTCCGGTGATGAAGGCGACTCTGCCTTCGACGTCCCGCATCGGCTTCGAGACCTTATAGGCTCGGTCGCGCACAGCTCAGCATCGGGAGGAGGCGCCGATGGCGACGAGGACGGCGACGGCGGTGAGAGCGGACGTCGTGGGAAGCCTGCTGCGGCCGGAGTATCTCCGGGAGGCGAGGGCGGCCGCGCTCGCCGGAACGATCGACGCCGGTGAGCTGCGTGCGGCGGAGGACCGGGCGGTGCTCGAGGCGATCGCGCTCCAGGAGGGCGCCGGGATCGAGGCGATCACTGACGGGGAGTACCGGCGCCACGGGTGGATCGCGTTGATCCCGATCATCGCCGACCCGCTCTTTAGGGCTCCCGTGAGCGGCTTCGAGTTCCTCGATGCCGACTCCGGCTGGCGCAACCTCTGGAAGACGGGCTCGGGCGAGCCGGCCGACACCTCGGGGCTGCCTCCCGAGGAGCCGTTCGTGACACAGCGGCTCGAGGTCGACCGCGACATCGTCACCGACGAGTTCGCGTTCTTGAAGGCGAACGCCCACGCACGCGCGAAGTACACGATCCCGGCACCGAGCTGGCATCGCATCTACTGGCACCCCGAGTACTCGACCGACGCGTACCCGACGTCCGACGACTTCATCGCCGACGTCACGCGGATCCTCCGCGAGCACGTCGTCGACCGGCTGGTCGCGCTGGGCTGCGACTACATCCAGATCGACGCGCCCAACTACGCCCAGTGGCACATCGACCCGGCGAACCGGGCCGCGTTCGAGGCGCACGGGCACGACATGGCGCACGAGCTCGTCGCGGATGCCGAGTTCGACAGCATGGTCTTCGAGGGTCTCACCGGCGTGACACGCGCGATGCACATGTGCCGCGGCAACGCGCCGGGCGGCATGTGGGCCGCGAGTGGGGGTTACGAGGCGATCTCGAAGGACGTCTTCCCGCTCCTCCGGAACCTCGACCGGCTCCTGCTCGAGTACGACTCGGACCGCGCCGGCACCTTCGAGCCGCTCGCGGACGTGCTCCCGAGCCACCACGTCGTGCTCGGGCTCGTGACGACGAAGGA
>Ga0207648_10006480_pt1 | contig 11628 bp, 15 predicted proteins | sample KBSMisM32_FD_184310 | JGI IMG/M metagenome (GOLD analysis project Ga0207648, IMG submission 184310) | Miscanthus rhizosphere microbial communities from Kellogg Biological Station, Michigan, USA - KBS Miscanthus M3-2 (SPAdes) (version 2) | ecosystem: Host-associated > Plants > Roots >... | reverse complement strand
CACGACGATACCGACTCGGTTACCACGGGCGTCGATCAGCGGCTGATAGACGAAATCGAGATACCTGAGCGACGATTCGCCAGCAGCGCCGCGCTTGAGCCGGACCGGCGTCGCGCGACCAACATGTGCCTGCCCGCTTGCAAGGACGCGATCCAGCAGGTCGACAAACCCCTGTGCAAACACCTCGGGAAGCGCGTCAGCAATCGGCTTTCCAATGATGTCGCGATGGTCGACGAGGTGAACGTACGCCTCGTTTGCGAACTCGAACACGTGGCTCGGCCCTTTCAGGACCGCCATGAACGCTGGCGCCTGCGAGAATACATCGCGTAGCTGGCCCTCCGCACGCTCGGCCGCTGCGCGGGCTTCCTGCGCGTCCCGTTCGGCTCGCACGCGCGTCGTCGTTTCGGTCGCGACGTTCAGGAACGCGATCACATCGCCCGACTCGTCACGAATGGGGCTCAGCGAGAACGTGAACCACGCCTCGCGCGGCGGTCCGCTCTCACGCTCCATGATGAAGCGGGCGTTCTCTGCGTAGACCGGCGATCCGCCGCGGCGGATCACGTCGAACATCGGCGAGATCTCCGGCCAGATCTCACCCCACACCTCGCGCCCCGGTTTGCCGAGCGATGCGGGGTGTTTGATGCCGAGTACGTCGCGGTACGCGTCGTTGTAGATGAGCAGCAGCTCGGGCCCGCACCACATGTTGATCGGGAACGGACATTCGAGCGCCATGCGTACCGCCGTGCGCAGCGCCGTGGGCCAGTCGTCGACAGGACCCAGCGACATCAAGCATTCCGCTTCCGTCTTGTCCGCAACTCACTCGGTCGTCGTGCTCGCTCCATACGGCCTGACCGACACCACGGCCGCATCCTCCGTCGACGGCTGGTGTCGGGACGTCACCGTGACCCATTCACCTGACTTCACCCTCTTGATCGTCGTCACTGAACTCTCTGGTACCTTTATGCGAATCGTGAGGTACTGATTAGGCGTCTCCGTCGAAACGAGCTCGGCGGGCAGGACGAGATTCTCGTCAATCCTGCGACCGGTGTCGGACCGTCGAACCTGTCGCACGGCGTCGGTGGAATCAAGAATTCCTGACCAGACAATCCAGACACGGTCGCCGGCCTTGAAATTCTTCAGCTCCGAAATCGCTTCCTGATATGCCACGCGAGACTTTACGGTCATGGTCTTCGCGGTCGCGTCAAGCGATACGAGTTCTCCATTCCACGTGTACGTGCCGGGCTTCGCCTGCGACGATTGCGCCAGGCAGAACAGCGGCACGCCGATCGCCATGGCCACTCCCAAGATTGCGGTCTGAACCGTCCGTGTGACCATACGCTTCTCCTTTGCGTTCGCGCCTCCTACGCGCACCTTGTCACGGTCGCGGGGAATATTCACGGTTCGTGGCCCACTCCGTTCAGAGAGAGCGTGGCCGTTCCGAGACGTTGCGCCTCGACGGCGCCTGCGGCGGCGACGCTCAGTTGCGTATGATGCCGATGCAACAGCCACAGCTCCGGGATGAGCGTGGCTTCGATCTGTCCCGCATGGAACACGCGCACCACCCCGCTCTCCGAGACCACGATGGCGATCACACCCAAACGTTGCGAGATCGATGCGGCCGCGAGGTGCCGGCTGCCGAATCCAAGTGGCAGCTCTATCTGCTCGACCGATGCATCGAGATAGCGACACGCCGCCACGACGATGCCCGTTTCTGAAATCACGAACGCCCCGTCAAGCTGCGCCAGTTCCTTCATGGTTCCGCGGAGGTCCGGATCCTTGATGTGTGTCCGGGTTGGAGCATGCCCGGCCAGTGGATCGAGGATGAGCGCTCGCGATGCCGCGACCACCTCGTCCGCCCTCCCAATCGTGAACAACGTCCCGATACGACGGCCCTCTCGTCCCTCGCGAGCGATCTCGAGTGCAAGTTCCAAGGACGACTCGAGAACCGCGGGCGCGCACCACGGGATTCGCGAGCACAACGCTTGCACCGCGCCGATGGTCATCGCCTGTCGTCCTCCTGAGTCGCGGTCGTACGCGAACGCTCGCTCACGTTGGCCATGCGTTCCGCGTGAACGATAAATCGCCGCGGAGCAGGGCCGACGTAGTCGAACGGATAGCAGGTGATTAACGTCAAGCCGGAGCTCGGCGAGGAATCCAGCACCCACAGCTCGTCTGGCTCGACAACCATCTGCCGAATGACGCGGTAACGAAACGTCCCGCGCCGTGTGGCAAGACGGATTTCATCACCTGGTTGAATGCGCCGAAGCGGCCGGAAAAAGGTGTCACGATGTCCGGCCAACGCGGCGTTTCCTTCCTCCCATGGCAGTGGCGTGTCCGGCAGATGTCCCACCGCCACTTTCAAGGTGTTCTCGTCATCGCCTTCGGCAACGATAACGGAGAGACCAATGCGTAGGATCTCGAGACGTCCGATCGGAACCGGCGGTTGAAGAGGCGTTGCGACATCATCCGGTGCGCGAACGGCCTCGATAGAGTCGAGAGAACGATCCAGCCGCTCCAGCGACACTCCCTGCTTGATTTGGTAGACGATCGCCCGGACCGACGTCGATCCAACCCACAGCAGACAAGTGGCTCCGACGAAGACGAGGCCACGTTCGATACCGCGCACCACCCTATCGGTTCGATTCCGGCTCATGAGAGGTCGACTTCCCAGGTAACGGACCGCCTGCCCGATAGCCGTCACGCGTCCGGACCCGTAGCGCTCGCCCAGCAGAATTGGTGGCGACAATGCGGATTCGACGAAACCGCCCGTCTCGTGCGTTGACGAGAAGATCGGCGTTTGGGCAACTGGCGACTGGACTGATCCGTGCGCTTGGGTTAAGACACTTGCCAGACACGCGATCAAGGACGTGACAAGAACCGGGGACATGGCATTCAGTAAGGGCGAGCGTCCAGATCGTCTGCGGTCAACGCTCGCCCGTCACGCGTCCTACCGTCGCCCTGTGCGCCAGAACTGCAGCGAAGCGGCACTCAAGAGACTGAGCGTACCGACCATCGCGACGAACGGAAGCTGACTTGCCGTTCGGGGCAACTCAGTGCGCGCGGTTCGCGCAGAACGTGGGCGCGCACGGCCCGACGACGTCGAGTCCCCTCCCGTTGCGGACGTCTGCACTGAAGCAGGCGCACTGCCGACTGCCGGGATCGACGGTGTCGTAATTGCGAGCGACGACGAAGCGATAGTGCCTTCCTGTGCTCTACCGCTCGGCGCCGCGGGCGTTGGGGCGGCACTCGCGCTGACGTCTGTCTCCTGTCCGGCCGAGCCAACTCGTGACAATTCCGCCGTGTTGGTCTGTTCGGTCGTTGTCGTCCGCGCGTCGGTCGTCAGTACAGGCTGGCTCGCTCCCATCGCCAGGCGACGGGCCTGCTCCTTTGGAAAGATGAACTCATAACCCCTGCGTTCGCCGGGGTACCACCAGGTGCGAATCGCCGCAGGCGTGCCTGACGCCGTTTCCATGAAGTGCACTTCAGGCGATGCCGCCGGCTCGAGCCGCTCCGCAGGAATCGTGAAGAACAGTCCGTATGGCTTGGTGCCGTCGGCGTTCAGCACTTGCACGACCTTGCTGCTGCTGTTGGGATCGGCCAGCCGGAAGAGATATTGTCCGGCGGGGAGCGTGACGCCCGGCAATGTCACGGGGCCGCTGAAGGTGAAGAGCGTGCGCTTATCGAGAGGCTGCGCGGATACCGGCGCTGCCACGAGGCAGACAAACACGGCGACCGCGCAAGCCAAGCCGAAGACTCGTCTGCTCAGCATGATTGGTCCTCCATATCTGTGTGTCGATGTGCCACGACAAAGCCTTTGATGTCGGACCGGCGGGCGTCTTGAAAGTAGCGGCTGATCGCGTCGCGGTTGCCGACGCCTCGACAGGCTCAGTGGTGCTGAGCCCGTCGAGTGTGCCGTGAGGAGGCAGCGAAGACGTCGGCGTCTGACGACGAGTCCGCGCGACGATGCCGCGCGACCTGGGAGCCCGCCGTTGACCGCTGAATTACCGTACTCCCGCCAGCTGCTTCTGATCCTCCACCTGCGTCTCGATCCGGACGCGGCGCGGCTTGACGCTATCCTTCAGCGGCAGCGTCAGGCGCAGCATGCCATGCCGATGCGAGGCGGTCAGCTTCTCGAGGTCGAGGAACTGCGGAATCACCAGCGTCTGCTCGTAGCGCGAGACGTTCTTGTCTCCGCCTTCGCTCGGAACCTCGGCGCGAATCGTGAGATTGCTGCCGGCGACCTCGAGGGACACGTCCTTCGGATCGATGCCAGGCAGCGGAACGTCCACGCGCCAGCCGTCGTCCGTCGTGTTCACTTGGAACGATGGCGACGAACCGGCAGCAGTGCGGGTCGGCAGATCGCTCCAAAACTGGTTGAAGAGGCGATCCACGTCACGCTGGAAGTTGAAGACGTCATCGAACGAATTCCAACGGGTTTGACCAAACATCGCAACCTCCTTGCTTAACGAACCTCCGAAATCTATACGACATGCTTGTTTGCTTGTCAAGTATGTTTAGCGTTTAACACTCACATAGCAGCAACGATAGTTGCACTGCGAATAAATGCCTACACATCAGTGACTTACAGATTCAGAAGCTGGTCGGATTGACGACACGCCAGAGCGACCGTTTCGTGGTCACCATCGGCGAGGCGAGTGGAACCAGTTGTCATCGAAGGCAGCGAAAAGTTCTTCGATCAACTCGTCGAAGTGTGACGGCCGTGTGCCGGTCATCCAAGTTCTGGAAGCATCGAACGAGGAGCGATGCCAGCTTAGTAGCGGTTCGGCAAAGGGCCGCGAGACAACGACCTCCCGAACGACGACTGGTCGGGCACGAGCGCTTCGCAGTTGCCGGTCGTACCGGCGGCGGCGTTCAGGATCGGCCAACGTTTCATATGCTTCGCGAGCGCGCTGGAATTCATCAGGCGAGGAGCCAGCGCCGACATCCGGATGATATCGCCGCGCCAACGCGCGAAAAGCGCTGCGGATCGTCTCGTCGTCCGCGTCCTCTGCGATACCCAGCACAACGTAGTAGTCCATCGTGCATCCTCGTTGGCGCTCGCTCGTACTCATGACAATTAGCACTGCGCCCATCGATTCGCAAGTCGCGAACCGTGGATCGACTTGCACGTACCCCAGGAGCTTCCACCGCTGGACGCGCGCTCACCTCATCAGATGCGGTCCGAGGGCGAATCGGCGGGCGAGCAACTACGAGGGCGCGTTTCCGCGGCTGAGTGACGAAGACCTTGGCGACGCTGGACGCGCCGCACGCGGAACGGAGATCGGTCGCGCATCCTCCCGCATCAGCATGCACAATTCCTCCCTTCTCGCTGTCTCACCACCTCGAGCAACGAGTGCGGCGCGACGCGTCCTACAGAGGCAGTGCCGCCTCCGTCGCTCTCTGCACCGTCTATGGATCTGAAAACGCTAACCTAGGGTAAAGCTAAGGTGAGATGCATTCGCGACGAACGACGCGCCCATCGGCTGGAGTCGGGAACAATTCAGAACCAGATCTGATTCAGCGCTGTCTCGAGGGCGATGCCACGGCGTGGGATACGCTCGTAAGGGTCTACTGGAAACGCGTCTTCAACGTCGCGTACAAATTCGTCGCACGATTCGATGAGGCCGAGGATCTGACACAGGAGATCTTCGTCAAAGTGTTCCGGGCACTGCCCACATTCGATCGTCGCGCCAGCTTCGAGACGTGGCTGACGAAGGTCAGCCGCAATCTCTGCATCGATCGCTATCGTCGACGACGCCGGGAAGAAGAAAGGTTTACTGACGAGGTCGATCCCGACACCATCCAGATCGACGAACTGGTGTCTCGACCCGATGCCACGCTCGAACAACGCGATGAAATCGCCATGGTTAGACGCGCGTTGGCTAAGCTGGATCCGACCTACCGCGAAGCGGTGGCCCTCCGCGATGTTCACGATTTGAGCTACGAAGAGATCGCCCGGCGGCTGCAGCTCCCAGAGGGGACGGTCAAGTCCAGGATCAGTCGAGGGAGGAAGGAGCTCGCTCGGCATCTCCGGCTCCTCCAGGAACATGCACGCGCGAGTGCTGCTGGAAGCAAACGTTCAGGAGAGCGGCAGGAGGCGTCGTATGCGAAGAATTAAAACGAGCACAGGCGTCACCGTACTGCTGAATGGCGACCTGCTCGCGATCATGGATGTGCTGTACCGTGAGGTGACGGCGAGACACGAACTCGAGCGGTCGTTCGATGACATGAACAATGAGATCGCGAACCTGATCGACCAAATGACTGCTCCCGAACTGAGGAAATATCTGCAGGAGGCACTTTTCGTCAATACCATCACGTACGAGAATCAACGAGCTGGGGCGTACATCAAACGCGTGGTCGGCCGTCCCGGGAAGACAAAGGTCGGCGCCGCATCACGACAAAACCGGACCCGACGTTGAGGCGCAGTGCCACTGGCCGTCTCAGAAAGACGGCGCGGCGAGTTTTCCGCGAGGAGTGCGAGCTAGTTTTTCTTCTTCACCGTAGGGGTGCCAAGGACGTACGTGAGTGTTGCGACGACACCACCGACGATCAGAAATGGCAACGCGAGCAAGAAGATGCCGACCGCTGTAACCATCGTTACGTTACCTGTTCGATCCGACTCCGCGGGAGGATCGACAAGAAGAGGCCAGCCCTGGGCCTCCAGCGCGAGCTGGCCTCGAGAGCGGCGTCAGATCACGCGGTGACCTTCTGCCGCGTCATCGGTGAGACATAGAAGTGCCTGACCAGCGCGATCAGCACGACCGCGATGCCGACCACGATGTCAGTGTTGCGGGCCACTTCAACGGTGCTGTCGTAGGCGAATACGAAGGGCGCAACGATGGACCACCCGCCGAACAGCGCCACGATGTGATCGAGGTAGGTGGGTGCGTCCGTGCTCAGCGCCGACCACAGCGCGATGCCCCCGATCAGCAAGCCGACGGCAACGGCTTCGTACATAGCCACGTCGCTGAGCGTGTGATAGCCCAGCGCGAAGGGCGCGATCACCAGTAGGACGCCTGCGATCACGTTGAGCCATGCACCCCATCTCGTTCCCGTCATTTCCCCTCACCCCCTTTCCGGTTCGGCCTTCCACCTTTTACTGACGCCTGACCCCGCGACCGAGTTGCACCTCTGCAGTACAACAACGTCGCGAGCCCGATCAGCGCAATGAGCTCCCGGGAACCCGCATCCGGGGTGAGGCGTCAGTCATGGGTGAAGAGACTCGGAAGGAAAGGAGGTGGGCAAGGTCATGATGGCGGATGATGACGGCTATCGCGTCCGCATCCCGCTTCCCGGCATCGCGCCCGAGAACGTCACTGTGGACGTCATGGGCCGAAGCATCCATGTTCGCGGGATCGAGCGTGACGGCGACACCGAAGTGATGCGTTTCGAGGAGATGTTGACGCTGCCTGCGTCTGTCGACGCCGAGAAAGTTGGCGCGACACTTCGTCATGGGCTTCTCGAGCTGACGCTGCCGTACCAAGATGCGGTGAAGACGCGCCGGGTCGAGATCGAAACGGAGCAACCGAAGCAGCTGTCCTCGGCTGCGTAAATGTGAGCGCTGGGCCGTGCCCAATCCGGCGGCCCGGCGCAGAAAACAGATTGCGAAGGAGGTTGACAACGTTATGCGTACGCGTCGTGTGGTGTTGGTACTTCTGATTGCGCTGGCATTCGCGGTCCCCGCGGCCGCTCAGTCCGACGACGCTCGCGTCTCGCTGAACGCGGCAGTCGGTCCTTCGTTCGCGAATGTCGGCACGACGTTTTCGACACTGGCGGATCTCAATGTGAAGCTGAACGACCGCGCTGCTCTGGTCGGGGAGTTCGGGATCATCCCCCGGGCGCCATTTCGTGACGCTGCGGAAATCGCCGCTCCCGTCGCCGTTTCATCTGACGCTCGCGTCAACGCGTATCACTGGAACGGCAACCTGAAGGTGCGGCCGTTTGCGGCCGGCGGCCTCGCGCCGTATCTCACTGGCGGACTCGGATCATTCACGTCGGACACGGTCGTGAGCGACGTCATGATCGGGCCAACGCGGTTCGAGGATCGTCGCACGGCGACGAACTTTGCGACCAATGTCGGTGCTGGTGTGAACTACCGGATCAACCGCTGGGTCGGTGTAGGTGCGGACTATCGCACCTTCTTCGTCCATCGCGACGAGTCGACGCCTCGCGTCCATCGGTTCTCGACCGGTCTGACGTTCTCGTTCAAGTAGCCTCGTAGCGAACGACACCCCGCCTGGGCGGGTTGGCGGCCCCCGCGCGCCGCCGGCCCGCTCTTCTGTTGTTCTGCCTGCCCTTTCAGGAACCAGTTCCGCCTGACGGTAGCGAATCTCGACCGCAACCGTCTGTGGTGTCACGGCCAGGCGCGCGTACCATGGAAGAGCATGCTCGGCAAACAGAGGCGCCGGCCTTCGTGTCCTGGCGGCGGGCTCGCGTGAGCGGCTGGACCACCGGCTGGCACGTGACGGCTGGTTCGAGCATCGGCGTGCTGTTCGGATCGACGGCGTTTCTCACCTTCGCCGTGTTCTTCAAGCCGCTCGCGGACGAGCACGGGTGGTCGCGCGAAGCGATCTCGGCGGCATTCGGCGCGATGACCGTCGGCGCGGCGGTCGTCGCGCCGCTCACCGGGATGCTGTTCGATCGCGTGGGCCCGCGATGGATCTGCGCGCCTTCGCTGCTGATCGTCAGCGTCGCGTTCGCGTCTCTCGCGGTGCTGACACCGAACCTCTGGCATCTCTATGCGATCTTCGTCATCGTCGGCATGGCGATGCCAGGCACGTCGGCCGTGGTCTACTCGCGAGCCGTGTCGAGCTGGTTCGATCGCCGCCGCGGGACGGCGCTCGCGATCATGATGTCGAGCGCGGCGATTGGCACGATCGTCGGCCCGCCGGTCGCCGACGCGCTGGTCCGGCACCTCGGGTGGCGAGCCGCCTACCTCGTGCTCGGGGGGACCGGCCTTTTCGTCGGCGTCCCGATCGTCGCGCGCTACGTGACACTCCGCTCGGCAGCCATCGACGGAGCGGGGGCGCGCGCTGATGAATGGACGGTCGGCCAGGCGCTGTCGTCGCGGGCCTTCTGGGTGCTGATCAGCGCGGTGTTCGGCAGCACCATCGCCGTCAGCGGGACGATGGTGCACCTGGCGGCGCTGCTCACGGACCGCGGCGTCGCCTCGTCCGACGCAGCGCTCGTCGTGTCCGTCATGGGCGCCGCAACGCTGGCCGGGCGGCTGGTGACCGGCTGGCTGCTCGATCGCCTCGCGGCGGTGCGCGTGTCCTTCGTGCTGCTGCTGATCGCGGCATCCGGCACGCTTCTCCTGGCAGCCAGCGGCTCGTTCGGAGCTGCCGCGTTGGCCGCGGCGCTCATCGGCTTCGGAACCGGCGGCGAGTTCGACGTCATCCCGTATCTGCTGTCCCGGTATTTCGGGCTTCGAGCCTTGTCGACCCTGTACGGCTTGAACTGGACGGCGTGGGGATTGGCCGGCGCAGCCGGGCCGATGCTGATGGGACGTTCCTTCGACGCGACCGGATCCTACGGCGTCGTGCTGGTCGGGTTTGCCGCCGCCACGCTGACCGCGGCAGCGCTGACGCTGACGCTGCCCGCCGTCGATCCCGCACGCGGATCGAGCGTCGCGGTCTGAGCAGCGGAACGAGAATCAGGCCAGACCGGCGCCATCAGGCAGCTTGTTCAGCTTCTGCTCGATCGAGTCGAGCTTGTCGGACAGCTTCTGCAGCTGGTACTCGGTGACGGGGTCAGCCGGCTGGCACGCCGCGAGGCCGAGGGCCGAGGCCGCGCAGAGCAGCTTGCAAGCACCCAACATGCGCTTCGAGGCAGGGGCGAGGGATGAAAACTTCATCATCAAAGAACTGACTCCTTGTACAAATCGACGATGGCGGAGTTCATCCGGTCGGCGGTGTATTTCTTCTCGAAGATCTCGCGGCCGGCGCGCCCCATCCGGACCATGTCTGCATCGGAGATCTGGTCGATCTCGCGCAGCATTTCGTCCAGGCGAGCAAGCGGAAACAGCCGTCCGCTGCGGGTGTCTTCGACGATGTCGATGAGACCGCCCACCGCAGATGCAAACACCGGCTTGCTCCGCGCCATGGCTTCGACGGCGACGAGGCCGAAGCCCTCCCATCTGGAGGGAACGATGATCGCGTCGCAAGACCTGTAGGCGGCGTCGAGTTCGTCCTTCTCGAGCCATCCCTTGAACTCGATGTCCTCCGACTGGACGAGAGAAAGATCGTTTCGAACGGCGCCGCCGACGACGACCAGCTTGAAGTTGGGCCGAACCCGCGCATACGACTCGAGCAGCGCATCGATGCCTTTTTGCCGGTCCAGCCGACCCACGAACAGGATTCGCCGGGTGTGCGGCAGATGCCTGGGAACGGCGCCCTGCTCCAGCAGAGCCGTCGCCGGAGTGATCCCGTTCGGAATGCACCTGCAGCGCTTGATGCCGAACTTTTCCGCGATGCGCAGCTCATGGTCGCTGATGCAGATGATGGCGTCGCTCCAATACGAAAGGAGCCATTCGACCCATCGATAGATCGACTTCTTGTACGAAGGGCCGATCTGGTCGAAAGCCCATCCGTGGGAGCAATAGACGATCTTCGTCTCTTGCGGCACCTGGCCGAGCAGCGCCATGGCGCGCACGATGCCGCCCGCGATCGAGCTGTGCAGATGAAGCACCGAAGGACGTTCCGTCCGGATGATCTTTCGTACTTCAGCCGCATAGCTCGCAAGCGCCAATGGGCTGCGCGCCGTGGGGACCACGTGGGTGTCCTGCGAGCTCAGCCAATCCACCGGCCCGGGAAGAATGAACTTCGCCTGGCTGATCACCGGAGAGTTCTGCTGGAAACCGGAGACCATCCGAAGATAGGTTTCCAGCCCGCCCTTGAGTGTTTCGGCAATGTGCAAGATTTTCACGGCCCGCTCCCTCAAATCAAGGCATGAATTCCGGCAACCACTTCGCCTCTCAGAAGGTCGAGTGTTTGCCGGTCCGGAGTTTTTTCGTTCAACACGCCCAGCACCGACGCTTCGAGTTTTTCGACGTGCGGCGACAAATCGAACAGGTAGCGCTTTCGCTTGGTCAATTCGAAGAACGATTCGACCTTTTTGTCCCAGTTCATCCCTATGGACGGAATGTTCAGGCTGTAGGCAACGATGTTTGCGTGGAGCCGGTGAGCCACGATGCAGGAACAGGCGCTGATCAACGAAACGAGTTCATCGGGGTGCCGAGGCACGAGAAAACCTGATTTCAGTGCGCCGGCTTCGGAAGAAATCTCGCTCAACACCTTGTTGTCTTCAGATGCGCCGTTGGTGAAATAGAGCACCCGCTTTCCCTGTGCGTGCAGGGATGCGGCCAGTGTCGAAAAAAAACGGGCGGACTGGGTCGAATTGGAGTTGGTGTATTCGGAATTCATGACAAGAGCATCGAGGCTGCTGACGCAAATGCCGATGTCCCAGCTTTTTTCCGGCGAGAGCTCTTCAGAGAACGCGTCGGCGCAAACAAGGGCAGGATCGGGAACGACCCGTATGCTGCCTCTCGGAATTCTGAAATGCGTGTGCAGGTTGCTTGCCGAATCCTTGTCGCGCGTCGCGTAGAAAACGGGCCTCGCATTCTTGAGG